>WNGD01001999.1_pt1 | contig 21609 bp, 20 predicted proteins | sample 5400671 | NCBI WGS metagenome assembly WNGD01 (sample SAMN13153369, study PRJNA577476) | soil metagenome | isolation source: 40 cm soil or saprolite under grassland replicate 2 | place: USA:California | collected 2016-06-15 | reverse complement strand
CCGCTACTTCCTCTTCCGCAAGGTCCCCGGCGACACGAACTGGTTCCACACGCTCGGCTCGGCGACGCTGACGGCGTTCCTCGTGCAGGCGCTGACGGGCGTGATCCTCGCGATGTACTACCAGCCGGACCCGAAGACCGCGTACCAGTCGATCAACCACATCACGAACGACCTCACGCTCGGGTGGCTCGTCCGCGGCATGCACAAGTGGGGGGCGAGCGTCTTCATCATCCTGCTGTTCTTCCACATGGCGCGCGTGTTCCTGTTCGGTGCCTACAAGTACCCGCGCGAGCTGAACTGGATCGTCGGCGTGCTGCTGCTCGTCTTCGGGATGCTCGAGGGCTTCACCGGTTACCTGCTGCCGTGGGACCAGACGGCCTACTGGGCGACGGTCGTCGGCATCAACCTGAACGGGACAGCGCCGATCCTCGGCCCGTTTCTCGCGGACTTCTTACGCGGCGGCGCGGAGATCGGCCCCGACACGCTGGCTCGCTTCTACTCGATGCACATGCTGCTGATCCCTGGGGCGATCTTCGCGCTGATCGGACTGCACCTGTACCTCGTCGTCCGGCTCGGCGTGTCGTCGCCGCCGTGGTCGAGCAAGGCGGCGGGCGGTGATTGGAGCGAGCGCGAGCAGGCGACGAACGGGCGCGCCGGGCTCACACAGCCCAGCGCGCGCAGCAGCTGGCGTCGCAACGGCGGAGATTCGTAATGGCAGGCATCGACGAACGCCGTGCCGGCTTCCAGAAGTACAAGGAAGACGTCAAGGCGCGCGGGAAACCGTTCTACCCGTACGCGATGTTCCACGACACGGTCATGAGCCTCGTCGTCGTGTCCGTGATCATCGGCCTCGCGTGCGTGTGGTACTTCACGTCCGGGCCGGACCCGAAGACGTGCGGCAGCGGCGATTCCTGCCTGCTCGGACCGCGCTATGCGGAGCCCGCCGATCCCGGCACGACGAACTTCGTGCCGCGGCCGGACTGGTACTTCTACTTCCTCTTCTATCTGCTGCGAATCTTCAAGTGGCCGAACACGGTCATCCTCGGCACGGTCGGGATCCCGACCATCCTCCTGATCATCCTGATCATGCTGCCGTTCCTCGACCTGCGGCGGGAGCGGCGCCTGCTGCGCCGGCCGGTGGCTGTCGTCGCGGCCGTGCTCGTCGTGTTGTCGATGGGCGTGCTCACGTACAAGGGTGCGACCGCGAAGGAGGCGCTCGCAAGCGAGGTCGTGCAGGCGGTGCCGACGTGGGCGCAGCGGCAGGGCTTCCAGAACAACCAGGACGCGCTGGCGGGTGCGCGGATCTTCGCGAGCTCCGGTTGCACGGCGTGCCACACCTACCTCGGCACCGGCAGCTCGAACCAGGGCGCGCCCGACCTGAGCAACGAGGCCACGCGGGGGAAGTCGAAGCAGCAGCTGCACGACTACATCAAGGACCCGTCGGCGTTCGGCAACAACATCATGCCGAAGTTCGGCTTCAACGACACTCAGCTCAATCAGCTGGCGTCGTTCCTGCTGGCCTCCAAGGGCCCGAAATAGGCCCGCGGTGCGCGTCTTCCTCGGGATAACGGGCGCCTCAGGCGCGCCGTACGCGGCTCGGCTCGTGGAGGTGCTCGCGGGCGCCGGCGTCGAGCTCGGCATCTGCGCTTCAGGCGCCGGGATCGAGGTGCTCGCGACCGAGCTCTACGGCAACGCGCGCCTCTCGCGCGACGAGACGCTCGAGCGGCTGCTCGAGCACGCGCAGGGCGGCAACGTCACCGTGTACGACCCCAACGACTGGAAGGCGCCGTACGCGAGCGGTTCCGCGAAGGTCGACGCCTACGTGATCTGCCCGTGCTCGATGGGAACGTTGGGAACGATCGCGTCCGGCGCGATGTCGAACCTGATCCACCGGGCCGCGTCCGTTGCCTTGAAGGAAGAGCGCCGCCTCGTGTTGATGCCGCGCGAGACGCCGCTGTCCCTCATCCATCTGCGCAACATGCTGACCGTGAAGGAAGCCGGTGCGACCGTGTTGTTCCTCGCGCCGGGCTTCTACCACGGGGCGGAGACGGTGGACGACCTCGTCGATTTCGTCGTCGGCCGTGCGGTCGACCTGATCGGCCTCGACGTCGAGCTGGTGAAGCGGTGGGGGGAATGAGCGTCGAGACGGGCCGGCTGCCGGCCGAAGGCGTGCGCGCGATGTTCGATCGCATCGCTCCCGTGTACGACGCGATGAACCGGACGATGACGGCCGGTCTCGACCGGCGCTGGCGGCGCTTGACGGCGGAGGCAGTCGTGCGCCCCGGCGACGTGGTGCTCGATGCCTGCTGCGGCACCGGCGACCTGGCGATTGCGTGTGCGCGCGCCGGCGGACGCGTGACCGGGGTCGACTTCTCCGAGCGCATGCTCGAGCGTGCGCGGCGGAAGGCCCCGGAGCTCGAGTGGGTTGCGGGCGACATGCTCTCGCTGCCGTTTGCGGACGCGAGCTTCGACGCGGCGACCGTCGGCTTCGGCGTCCGCAACGTCGACGATCTGGAGCGTTCGCTGCGCGAGCTCCGGCGCGTGCTGCGCGACGGCGGGCGGCTTGGGATCCTGGAGATCACACGGCCGCGCGGCCTGCTCGCGCCGTTCTACCGGTTCTGGTTCGACGGAGTCGTGCCGCTGCTGGGCAAGCTGCTGCCGGGTGGAGCCGCCTACTCGTACCTGCCCGCTAGCGTACGCCGCTTTCCCGGGCCGGACGATCTCGCCGAGATGATCGCCGTGGCCGGCTTTGTCGAGGTGCGCTACCGCACCTTTGCCGGGGGCATCGTCGCGCTGCACACGGCGAAAACCGAACTGCTGGGGTCAGACCCCGGCCGTTCCGGCCGGCGTCAGACCCCATGACCGCGCTGGCCGAGCTGTGCGAGGCGCCCGGGCTCGAGGCGTACCTCGCCGACTTGGAGGACCGGCTCGACCATGCGGTCGGGACGTACCGGGGGATCGTCTCGGAGGTCGGCGGGGAAGCGCTAGCCGCCGGCGGCAAGCGACTCAGGCCGCTGCTCGTCTACCTCTCCAGCCCGCCGGGCGCGGAGGCGTCGGTGGTCGCCGGCGTCGCGGTCGAGCTCGTGCACCTGGCGACGCTCATGCACGACGACCTAATCGACGGCGCACAGTTGAGGCGTGGGCGCGCGTCCGCCTGGTCCGCGCACGGTCCGGGCGCGGCGCGTGCCGCCGGCGATTACCTGTTCGCGCGCGCGTTCGCGGAGCTCTCCGCGACCGGGGATGCCCGCTCAGTTGCGATCTTGGCGAACGCCACGCTTTGCCTGGCGCGCGGGGAGGCGATGCAACGCTTGCAGCGCTTCGATCCCGACACGGCCGTCGACGCGTACCTCGAGCGCTGCACGCTCAAGACCGGGAAGCTGTTCGAGGCGGCCTGCAGGCTCGCCGGGGGACCGGGGGCCTTCGGGCTGGCGCTCGGCGTCGCCTTCCAGATCACCGACGATATCCTCGACTGCTCCGGCGTCACGATCGAGACGGGCAAGATCGCGGGGACCGACCTGCGCGAAGGCACACCGACCCTCCCGTTGCTGCTCGCAGCGCAGCGCGACGATGCCGTGCGCGCGGCGCTCGCCGGGGGCGCGCAGCTCGAGGGCGCGCTGCTCCGGGTCGCGTCCACGGGCGCGATCGAGGAGAGCCGGGAGGTTGCGCTCGCGTATGCGCGCAGCGCGCGCGCCTGCCTCAACGGCGAGCTCCACCGCGACGAGCTCCAGGCCCTCACCTATGCAGTCGTGGACAGGGAACGTTAGTGGCCCTGCTCGAGCGCACCGACACCCTGGCGCCGATCCGCTCGAAGGTCGAGGCCGGGGAGCGGCTCGATTTCGACGACGGCGTCGCGCTGATGGAGTCGGACGACCTGCTCGCGCTCGGCGACCTGGCCGATCTCGCGCGGCGCGTGCGCGGCGGGGACGACCGCGTCTACTTCGTGCAGAACCTCTATCTCAACCAGACGAACGTCTGTCGCGTGAAATGCAAGTTCTGCGCGTTTGCGGTCACGCGCAAGCAGCCGGACGCCTACACGTACACCGGGGAGGAGCTGGTCGAGGACGCCGTCCGCCAGCACGAGCTGAGCGAATTCACCGAGATCCACATGGTCGGCGGCGAGAGTCCTCACGTCGACTTCGAGTACTACGTCGACATCGTCCGTTCGCTGCACGAGGCGTTGCCGGACGTGCACCTGAAGCTCTTCACCGCGAGCGAGATCCACCATATGACCACGCTCTCGGGGCTGACGCACGAGGAGGTGCTGCGGACGCTGCGCGACGCCGGCCTCGGCTCGCTGCCGGGCGGCGGCGCGGAGGTGTTCGCCGACCGGGTCCGCCGGCTGGTCGCCCCCGGCAAGGAGCACCCCGACTTCTGGTTCCACACGCACGACACCGCGCACCGGCTCGGGATCCCGACGCACTGCACGATGCTGTACGGGCACGTCGAGACGTACGAGGAGCGGGTCGACCATCTTCTGCGGTTGCGCGCGCAGCAGGACGAGACCGGTGGGTTCCTCGCGTTCATCCCGCTCGCCTTCCATCCGGAGAACACGGTCTTCGAGCGGCGCGGCTGGCGGCACACGACCGGCTCGGACGACCTGAAGCTGATCGCGGTGTCGCGCCTGCTGCTCGACAACATTCCGAACATCAAGGCCTACTGGATCATGATGGGGCTTCCGCTCGCGCAGGTCGCGCTGCACTTCGGCGCGAACGACGTGCAGGGCACCGTTGTTCGCGAGCAGATCTTCCATGCGGCGGGCGCGCGCACGGAGACGGAGCAGAAGGTCCCGGAGCTCGTGCGCTTCGTCACAGCGGCCGGCCGTATCCCCGTCCAGCGGGACACCCTCTACAACGAGCTTCAGCGGTGGTAAGGCTCGGCCGCATCTCCTACGTGAACATGGCGCCGGTCTTCTACCGGCTCGACGCTGACGTGGAAGAGGTGCAGGGCGTGCCGACCGATCTCAACGGGCGGCTACTTGCGGGCGAGCTCGACCTGGCGCCGATCTCGTCGATCGAGTACGCGCGGCACGCCGACCGGCTGCGGTTGCTGCCGCGCCTCTGCGTCGGCTCGGAGGGCGCGGTCGACTCGATCCAGCTCGTCTCGCGCAAGCCGCTGGAGCAGGTGCGTTCGGTTGCGGTGACGCCGGAGTCGGCGACGTCGGTGGTGCTGACGAAGGTGCTGCTACCGGAGGCGGAGCATGTGGCGCTCGGCGAAGAGGCGGACGCCAAGCTGCTGATCGGCGACGCCGCGCTCAAGTCGGCGTTCGAGGATCCGACCCCGCACCACGACCTCGGCCGGCTTTGGCTCGAGCGGACGGGCTTGCCGATGGTCTTCGCCGTCTGGGCCTGCCGGGAGCCGCTGCACGCGGGCCTTGCCCAGCTCGAGGACGCGCTCGTCGCGTCTGTCCGGCTGGCGCGCGCCGAGCCGGAGCAGCTCGCGCACGAAGCGAGCGACCGCTACGGCTATCCGGCCGGCTTCCTCGCGCGCTATTTCGAGAAGCTTCGCTACCGCTTCGGCCCGCGCGAGCGCGCTGGGCTGATGACGTTCCTCGAGCTCGCGCACGAGGCCGGCGAGCTCGACGAGGTGCCGGAGCTGCGCTTCGTTCGCGAGGCGGTAGTCGCATGACCGACCTTGTGGCTCAGAGCCACAAATCGTCCGGCGGGGGCAGGTCCGGCGTCCCAGGGACGGGGCGGGCGGCCGCGCCGGAGAACCTTGTGGCTCAGAGCCACAAGCTTTCCGAGGTGTCTGTTCCCGACATCCTGGAGAAGGCGCTCACGGGCGAACGGATCTCTGACGACGAGGCGCTGGCGCTGCTCGAATCGCGCGATCTCGTCTCCGTCGGCCGCGCTGCGCACGAGCTTCGGAACCGGAAGGCGGATCCCGGGCGGATCACGTTCATCGTCGACCGGAACCTCAACTACACGAATATCTGCTACACGGACTGCGAGTTCTGCGCGTTCTACCGGCGGCCCGGCGACACGCGCGAGGGCTACCTGCTCCCGAAGCCGGTCATCTTCAAGAAGATCGAGGAGACGCTCGCGCTCGGCGGCACGGGGTTGCTGATGCAGGGCGGCCACCATCCGGATCTCGGCATCGACTACTACGAGGATCTGTTCCGCTCGATCAAGGGGCGCTACAAGATCCACCTGCACGCGCTCTCGCCGCCGGAAATTCAGCACATCGCGCGGCGGAGCAAGCTGACGCTCTGGGAGACGATCTCGCGGCTACGCGATGCCGGTCTCGATTCGATCCCGGGCGGCGGCGGCGAGATCCTCGTCGACCGCGTGCGCGACGAGATCGCCCCGAAGAAGACGAAGACGAACGAGTGGCTCGCCGTCATGCGTCACGCGCACCGGCTCGGCATGTCGACCACCGCGACGATGATGTACGGCCACGTCGAGACCCTCGCCGACCGCGTCGAGCACATGCGCCGCATCCGCGAGCTGCAGGACGAGACGGGCGGCTTTCGCGCCTTCATCTCCTGGACGTTCCAGAACGACGGCAACCGGCTTGCCGGCAAGGTCGCCGCCGAGGACATGCCCACGTCCTTCGACTATCTGCTCACGCAGGCGGTGTCGCGCATTTACCTCGACAACGTGCCGCACATCCAGTCGTCGTGGGTGACGCAGGGGATGAAGATTGGCCAGGTCGCGCTCGAGTTCGGCGCGGACGACATGGGCTCGGTGATGATCGAGGAGAACGTCGTCTCCGCCGCCGGCACGACGCATCGCACGTCGACGGAGGAGCTCGTGCATCTGATCAAGGCGCTCGGCAAGACTCCGGTGCAGCGCGACACGCTCTACCGCGACGTCAAGGTCTGGAATTGAGCGAGGCGCTCGAGGCGACGGCCCGGCTTTACGACGACGCGGCGCAGGAACTCGACCTCGCCGCGGAGCACTGTCGCGTTGCCTCCACGCACTTCCGCAACAAGGAGATCCCGCGCGGCGCTGCGCACGCGTGGGCCGCGTACGGACACCTGACCGAGGCGCAGGAGCGCATGCGCGACCAGGCGCGCGAGCACGCCACGCGTTCGGTTCCGCAGGCCTAGGCGCCGTAGTCGAGCGAGCCGTCCAGCCGGCCGCGGGAGGCGAGCCGGTTGAACGTCAGCAGCGCGAGCGTCAGCCACGCGGCACCGACGAGCGCCTCGATGCCGGCATGGCCGAGGATCGAGGTCACGGCGGTCCCGCCGAAGACGCCCCGAATCGCGAGCAGGCCGTTCGTCAGCGGGAGTGCGTGCGAGAGCCACTCGACCGCTTTCGGGTAGTACGAGAGCGGGACGTTGACCCCGCAGGCCGCCATCAGCCCGACGTAGGTCGTGTTCACGACCAGGCCGTTGATCTCGCGAAAGCGGAACACGATCCCCGCCAGGAAGGTGCCCAGGCAATAGGCCGAGAGCGCGACGACCCCGGTCAACGGAATCACCGCGAGCACGCGCGGCCACGGTAGGTGCAGGCCGAAGAGCGGGCCGGCGATGAACAGCGCGAGGACGGCGCTGAGGGCGCCGTCGACCGCCAGGTACGCGCCGCGCGCGGCGAAGACGACGACCGGGCTCGTCGGGCTGGCGACGAGCAGGGGCAACGTCCCGGCCCAGCGCTCCGTCGTCGTCATGTTCAGCGAGAAGATCCCGGCCTGTGCCGCAACGGCCAGCGCATTGCCGATCAGGAGGTAGAACGCCGAGCGCTCATCCGCGACGCGCAGCCCGATCAACCCGAAGAAGGACACCTGTGCGATCACGCGCACCATCCAGCCGAGGGTCCAGCTGCGCCAGGTGAAGATCGCGCGGTAATCGGCCACTCCCGCGGCGAACGCGTGCCGCATGACGTTGGCGATCGGGGCGAGGCGTCTCACGCTGTGGCCAGCTCTCCGGTCACGCGCATGCGGCGAAAGACGAGCGCGAGCACGGCGCGGCCGATCGCGAAGCTGACCGTGCCGAGCAGCACGACCATTCCCAGCCTGCCCCAGAAGTCGTGGATGTGTGCCGGTTTCAAGCTTGCGCGGAGCAGGTCGGCGCTCCACGACATGAAGATCGCGGAGGAGAGCGGCTGGATCCAACCCGGCAGGATCGCGATTGGCACGAAGACGCCGCCGAGCACGTAGAACGGGAAGCTGGCGGAGTTCGTGAACGTGTACGCGTTCCGCGTCAGCACGAACAGCGCTGCGAAGGCGACCGCCGTGCCGGACATCGCGAAGACCGTGCCCAGCAGCGTCAGCGCCAGCTCGAGCGGATGGTCGAAGGGGATCCCGACGCCGAACACGGCCTCGCCGATTCCCCACACCTCGAAGAAGCCGGCGAGCCCGAAGGACATCGTCGCCGCGATCCGGCCGAGGATCACGGAGGCGAGGCCGGTCGGCGCCGCCAGGGCCCATTCGAGCAGGCCTTGCCAGCGATCGCTCGTAACCAGGTTGCCCCCGTGAAAGAGCGCGAACCACCAGAGCGTCATCAGCACCGGGGCCATCAGCGCGTCCGGCTGCAGGTCATGGCGCCCGCCGTGGCGCACGATCGTGAGGAAGATGATCGTGAACAGCGGTGCCGTGAAGAGCGGCAGCAGCGAGTCGGGCTGGGCCGCGAGCATGCGCAGCTCGAGCCGGAAGCCCGCGAGGAAGCCGCGCATCAGATGTCCAGCCCGCGGTCGCCGATCAGGTGCACATAGACCTCTTCCAGGCTCGGCAGGCTCGTCTTCACCGACGTGACTCCCGCGTCGACGAGCAGCTTCAGGACCGCCCCGGTCGTCCCCTCCTCGGCGACCTCGATGCGCGCGCCGCCGTCCCCGACGCTGACGTTGGCCACCCCGGTGAGCGCACGCAGCCGTTCGAGCAGCTCGGGCGAGGCGCCCTCGACGTCGATGCGCTGGAAGCGGGAGATGACGCGACCGAGCGTCCGGGGCGATTCGGTCGCCAGGATCGTGCCCCGGTCGATCAGCGTCACCCGGTCGCAGACCGTCTCCGCCTCGACCATGTCGTGCGTCGCGAGCAGGATCGTGCGGCCTTCCCCTTTCAGCTCTCCGATCAGGCTGCGGAACTCGCGCGCCGCAATCGGGTCCATGCCCGTCGTCGGCTCGTCGAGGAACAGCACCTTCGCGTCGCCTACGAGGCCGCGCGCGAGGTGCAGGCGCTGCTTCATGCCGCGGGAGTACGTCTCGACCCGTTCGTCCGCACGGTCGGTCAGGCCGACGCGCTCGAGCAGCTCCTGCGCCCTGCTCTTCGTCCGCGAGCCGGAGAGCTTGTAGAGCGCGCCCCAGTACTCGAGGTTCTGCCTCCCGGTGAGCCGCCAGTAGAGCCCGCGCTCCCCGCCGAAGACGATTCCGATCACCGGCCGGACCGCGCGTGCTTCTGCGACCACGTCGTGACCGAGGACACGCGCGCGCCCCGACGTCGGCACCAGGACCGTCGAGAGGATCTTCACCAGCGTCGTCTTCCCGGCGCCGTTGGGCCCGAGCAGGCCGTGGATCTCGCCCAGCGGAATGTCGAGCGAGACGCGGTCGAGTGCCACGACGCGTGTGTCGCGTTTGCGGCGTGGCTCGAAGACCCGCGTGACCTCCTCGACGGCGACTGCGGGTCCCGTCATGCGTGTCTCAGCGCTGGTGTTTCAGGAGCTGCCGAAGCACCGGTGAGTTGATGGCGTTGACGCAGTCCGGGTCGCTGGTGGTCAAGACGTAGAAGTCGGTCGTCTCGCCAGTGGCGGTGACATGGTACTGCGGCGTCTTCGTGGTCGCGATTGCGCCCTTGTCGAAGCCGCACGTGATCATGAAGGCGAGCACGTTGATGATGTCCTTGTTGTCCTTCTCGAGCTTCGTCACGCGCTTTTGGAGCGCTGAGAACTGCTTCGGCGTGACCGCCTGTTCCCCAGCGGGTGCGGTGGTTGCGTAGAGGGCGACGGCCGCGAACGCGACCACTGCGACGGCAAGAACGCGTGTCATGACTCCCCTTCGTGTCTGGCGGCCCTGAGCCGCGAACGTGAGGCGAGAAACACTAGCGCCCCCTTCCGCTACCCTCGGCCGGGGTCTTGCTCCGCAAAACCGTCATCTCTTTTCTTTGCGCCGGAGCCTTCGCCGCGCCGGCGACCGCCCATGCGGCGACGGCGATCCGCGGCCAGACGCTGATGCCGGGCGTCATCTACTCGCGGCAGGTCGAGTTCACGGCGCACGGCCCCGTGGTGCTACACGTGATCGCCGCCCCGCGGCCGACGGGCCTGTACGCGCTCAAGCCGATCCTGTCGAACAACGCCGTGCTCGGGCGAGAGCGCGTCACCTCGATGGAGAGGCGCGTCTCCGGCGACGCGACGGTCGCCGGGGTGAACGGCGACCTGTTCAGCTTCTCGGACGGGCATCCGACGGGGGGCCTGATCCGCGGGGGGATCCTCGACACGGCGCCGGCCGACGAGCGCTCGACGATCGGCATCGACACGGACGGCCTGCTCCATGTCGAGCGCGTCTCGCTGGACGGCACCTGGCAAGGCAGTGGCCAGCGGCGCATCCTCGGCATCAACGAGCCCGTGCGCGCGAACCACACGACCCTGTACACGCGCGCGTGGGGCGCCCGCACGCCCGCGGAGAGCGGCGGTGCCTACGCGATCCTGGAGCCGTTTCCGGCGGCGAAGCCGAACACGCCGCTGACGGCGACCGTGACCGGATATGCGCCCGGCGGCAACCAGCCGATCCCCGCGGACGGCGCGGTGCTCGTTGCGCGCGGTTCGCAGGCCGGCTTCCTCTCCGCCGAGGCGCCGGCCGGCGCGAGGGTGACGATCCTGTTGACGTTGACGCCCCCGTGGACGAACGTGCCGGAAGCTGTCGGCGGCGGCCCGGTGATCGTGCGGGACGGCAAGCCGGTCTTCCGCTCGTTCGAGAGCTTCACGCCCGAGCAGCTGACGCCGCGGAGCCCCCGCACCGGGGTGGGGCAGCTCGCCGACGGGCGCATCCTGCTCGTCGCGGTCGACGGCCGCCAGCCAGGTTACAGCGCCGGCCTCACGAACTTCGAGCTGGCGCTGACGATGATGCGGCTCGGCTGCGTGACGGCTTCGGCCCTCGACTCCGGCGGCTCGACGACGATGGCGTTCGACGGCAAGCTCCTCAACCGTCCGTCGGATCCCGGCGGGGAGCGCGCCGTCGCGGAGGCGCTGACCCTGTTCTACTACGGCGCGTACGCGCCGCCCCTCACGAGCCGCGTGCTGTCGCCCAACGGCGACGGCGTCGACGACACGCAGGCGTTCTCGTACAAGCTCGTCCGCGCCTCGACCGTGACTGCGACGCTGAACGGCCCGGGCGGCGCCGTCGTCCCGCTCGACTCGGGCACGCGTGCGCCGGGCGTCTACCGCTTCAACTGGACCGGTGTGGGCCAGCCGGAGGGCGCGTGGACGTACCGCGTTACGGCCGACGACGACCTCGGCCGCCACTCGGTCGCCGAGCGCCAGTTCGGGCTCGACAACACGCTCGGCTTCCTCTCTGTCCACGCCGCGGGAAAACGGGTCACGGCCGCGTTTCGGCTCGCGCGCGCGGCGCGCATCGCCGGACAGATCGAGACTTCGAGCGGAGCTGTCGTCCGCACCTTGCCCATGCGGAGCGCGTCCGCGGGAGCCGCGTCGATCTCCTGGAGCGGCCGTGCCGGCCGGTACGTCTTCAGCGTGACCGCGACGAACGACGCGGGCTCGGTCGAGCTCACCGCCCCCTTCCGCCTGCGCGGGTAGCCTCTTCCGCGTGCCGGTCGCCGGCGTCACGAGCACGCTCACGTCGCTGATCGGCAATCACGGCGTCTACGCCGTGTTCCTGCTGATGGCGATCGACGCGGTTTTTCCAGCTGCGAGCGAGCTCGTGATGGTCTACGCCGGAGCGCTCGCCGCGGGCGCCTTTTCCGGACAGCACGTGGATCTCTTCGGGTCGCGCGTGTCGTCGCACGTTGCGGCGTACCTCGTGATGGCGTCGGCGGGAACGCTCGGATACCTGGTCGGAGCCGTGGCCGGGTGGGCCCTCGGGCTGTACGGCGGCCGGCCGCTGCTGGAGCAGCGTGGCCGCTGGCTGCACCTGGGCCCCGACAAGCTCGAGCGGGCCGAGCGGTGGTTCGACCGCTGGGACGACCTTGCCGTGCTCGTCGGCCGGCTGACTCCGGTCGTGCGCTCCTTCGTCTCGATTCCGGCCGGGATCTTCCGCGTGCGGTTTTGGCGCTACACCGTGCTCACGCTGATCGGGTCGGCCGTCTGGTGCTTTGCCATTGCGGCGGTTGGCTGGGGGCTCGGCCGCAGCTACGAGACCTTCCACCGCGATTTCCGATTTGCGGATTATGCGGCGGTTGCCGGAGTTCTCGTGCTCGCAGCGTTTTTCGTAATTCGCCGGCGGCGACAATCTAGACTTGGCGGCCGTGCGTCCGATCCCGCTCGTTGACGTAAGAGCCCAATACGACCCGCTTCTGCCCCGCATCCGCGAGGCGATCGACGGCGTGCTCGAGAGCGGAACGTTCATCCTCGGACCGAACGTGGCCGCCTTCGAGCGAGAGGCGGCGGCCTATCTCGGCGTGCGGGACGCGGTCGGGGTCGCCAACGGCACGGACGCGCTCGTGCTCGTCCTCGACGCGTTGGGCGTCGGCGCGCGCGACGAGGTCATCTGTCCAGCGTTCACCTTCTATGCCACGGCCGAGGCGATCGCGCGCCGTGGAGCGACGCCGGTGTTCGCGGAGGTCGACGCCCCGACGATGAACCTCGACGCGGAGGACGTCGCCGCGCGCATCACTGCGCGCACGAAGGCGATCATCGCGGTGCACCTGTTCGGCCGGCCGGCACCGGTCGCGGAGCTCGTGCAGCTCGGGGTGCCGCTGATCGAGGACGCCGCGCAGGCGTTCGGGTCGCCCGAGATCGCACGCACGGGTGTCGCCTCGACGTTCAGCTTCTACCCGACGAAGAACCTGTTTGCCCTCGGCGACGGCGGCCTCGTCTCGACCGGCGACGCCGAGCTAGCGGAACGTGTCCGGATGCTGCGGTTCCACGGCTCGCGCGACAAGGTCGACTTCGAGCTGCTCGGGTACAACTCCCGGCTGGACGAGCTGCAGGCCGCCGTGTTGCGCATCTTCCTCGCGGAGCTCGATGGGTGGGTCACGCTTCGTCGCGAGGCAGCCGGGCGCTATGCCGAGCTCGGGCTTGGGGCGGCGTGCGAGCTGCCCGAGGACGAGCCAGGCCACGCGTATCACCTGTTCGTCTGCCGCTCGCCCGAGCGCGACCGGGTTCGCGCCGCGCTGAAGGAGGCGGCGATCGGCAGCGCCGTCTACTACGCGACACCGCTGCACCTGCAGCCGGCGCTCGCGTATCTGGGCTACGCGCACGGCTCGCTTCCGGTCACCGAGCAGCTCGCGCGCGAGAACTTCTCCGTGCCGCTGTGGGCCGGCATCGACAGCGGCGCGCAGGAGCGCGTCGTCTCCGCAGTGCAGGCTGCGGCTCCGGTGGCGTCGTGATGCCGGTCAACCGGCACCGGCTCTGGCAGCTGCTCGCGGACGCAGCGCTGATCGCGCTTGCGTGGTGGCTCGCGTTCTGGCTCCGTTTCGACCACGGCGTGCCTGCGCCGTACCACCGCCTGTTCGTGGACACGATCGCGGTCGTCGTCGCGATCAAGCTCGCGGTGTTCATCGTCTTCGGCTTCTACAACCGCTGGTGGCGTTACGTCTCGACACAGGACATGTGGGGCGCTGCTCGCGGCGTCACCGTTGCGTGCGTCGTCGCCGACCTCGTCGTGTATTTCGCCCATCCGGTCAAGGGCTTTCCGCTGCCGCGCTCGATCGCGGTGCTGGACTGGCTGCTGCTGCTCGCGTTCGTCGCCGGCACGAGGCTGATCGCGCGGAGCCTGATCGAGCGGCCCGGCGCCGCGTCGCTGGTCGCCCGCGGGAAGGAAGTCATCGTCGTCGGCGCCGGCGACGCCGCCCAGCTGGTGATCCGCGAGATGCTGAAGACGCCGGCGCTGGGCTACACGCCGATCGGGCTGATCGACGACGACCCGCGCAAGAAGAATCTCCGCCTCCACGGCATCCGTGTGCTCGGAACGTCGGCCGAGCTGCCGCACATCCTTCGCGACAACCCTCCCGACGAGGTGCTGATCGCGATCCCGTCCGCGTCCGGCGAGACGCGCCAGCGGGTCGTGGAGACGGCACACGAGGCAGGGGTCCCAGTCAAGACCCTTCCCGGGCTCTACGAGCTGATCTCGGGGGACCTCAACCTCGCCGGTCAGATCCGGCCCGTGCAGGTGGAGGACGTGCTCGGCCGCGAGCCCGTGGAGGTCGACGTTGCCTCGATCGCCAAGTACCTGTCCGGCGAGACGGTGCTCGTGACCGGTGCCGGCGGGTCGATCGGGGCCGAGCTGTGCCGGCAGATCGCCCGGGTCGAGCCGGCGCGCCTCGTCCTCGTCGAGCAGTCGGAGGCGGCGCTGTTCGACATCGAGCGCGAGCTGGTGGGCGACCGCGACTTCTCGGCGGTTGCAACGGTCCTCGGCGACTGCGGCGACCGCGCGAAGATGAGCCAGGTCTTCGAGCGCTACCGGCCCGGCGTGATCTTCCACGCCGCCGCGTACAAGCACGTTGCGCTGCTGGAGGCGAACCCGCTCGAGGCAGTGCGCAACAACGCGCTCGCGACGCGCGTGATCGCCGAGGTGGCGGTCGAGTACGGCGCCGCGCGCTTCGTGCTCGTGTCGACCGACAAGGCCGCGAACCCGAAGAACCTGCTCGGCCAGTCCAAGGCGCTGTGTGAATGGATCGTCGAGGCGTACGGCCACCGGGACGAGATCAGCACGCGCTTCGTCGCCGTGCGCTTCGGGAACGTCCTCAACTCGTCCGGCAGCGTGATCCCGATCTTCCGCAGGCAGATCGAGAAAGGCGGCCCGGTCACGGTGACGCATCCGGAGATGACGCGCTACTTCATGACGATCCCGGAAGCGGTGTCGCTGGTCGTGCAGGCCGGGGCGATCGGTGGGCGCGGCCAGGTCTACGTGCTCGACATGGGCGAGCCGGTGAAGATCCTCGAGCTCGCGCGCGACATGATCCGCCTCTCCGGCAAGGAGCCGGAGACGGAGATTCCGATCACGTTCGTCGGCGTGCGTCCCGGCGAGAAGCTGCACGAGGAGCTGTGGACGGAGGGCGAGACGGTCGGCCCGACGTCACATCCCAAGATCCTCCGCGCCGCGCGGCCGCCGATCGACGTCGAGTGGCTCGAGGAAGAGCTCGGCGATCTCGAGCGGATGGTCGAGCGCGGCGAGACCCTCGACGTCGTCTCGAGGCTCGCCTCGATGCTGCGTGAGCCGCGACGCGACGGCTCCGCAGTTCTCGAAGACACTTTGCACTGACGCGTCACATGTCCGTCCCGCCGCGTCCGTAGGGTGGACGGGTGATCTTCGAGGGTCTCAACCCCGAGCAGCGGCGTGCCGTCGAGGCCGTGCGCGGGCCCGTCTGCATCCTCGCGGGCGCCGGGTCCGGGAAGACGACGACGATCACTCGCCGCATCGCCAACCAGGTTGCGACCGAGACCTTCTCGGCGGACGAGATCCTCGCAGTCACGTTCACCGACAAGGCCGCCGCGGAGATGCGCGGCCGGCTCGAGGCTCTCGGCGTCGCCGGCGTGACGGCGCGCACGTTCCATGCGGCCGCGCTGGCCCAGCTCCACCGGCTCGGCGACGCGCCGGGCCGGATCCTGCCGTCGAAGGCACTGACCCTGCGCCGGATCGGCAACTCGCTGCCGCCGCCGTACAAGTTCCGCCCCGCCGGCGATCTCGCCACCGAGGTGGAGTGGGCGAAGAACCGCCGCCTGACGCCGGACACGTACCTCGAGGGACTGGGCGAGCACGAGCCGCCCATCCCGCGCGACCTGATGCGCAAGGTCTTCCGCTTCTACGAGGCCGAGAAGGCGGAGCGAGGGTTCGTCGACTTCGAGGATCTGCTCGAGCTCGCCGTTCGCCTCTTCGACGAGGACGAGCATGCCGTCGCGGAGCTGCGTGAGCGGTACCGCGCCTTCACCGTCGACGAGTACCAGGACGTCAACCTGCTGCAACAGTCATTGCTCGACCGCTGGCTCGGGCCGAGCGAGGAGCTCTGCGCGGTCGGCGACGACTACCAGTCGATCTACGCGTTCACCGGTGCGACTCCGGCCTACCTACTCGGGCTGCCGCAGCGCTTTCCGGCCGCGACGGTGGTCCGCCTGGAGGCGAACTACCGCTCCTCGCCGGAGGTGCTCGCCCTGGCGAACCGGATCGTCCCTGCCCTCGGCGGGGCCGAGAAGGTATTGAGGGCGTCGTGCGACCACGGGCCGGAGCCGGTCGTCCGCGCGTTTCCGGCCGGCGAGACCGAACGCGCCTTCGTCGTCGAGCAGGTTCGTGAGCTGCATGACGGCGCCGTGCCGTACGAGGAGATCGCAGTGCTGTGCCGCACGAATGCGCGCCTGGCCGACTTCGAGGAGCCGTTCCACGAGGCGGAGATCCCCTTCCAGGGCGCGGCGCTGCTCGGGCGTGAAGCCGCTCGCCAACTTCTGAAGCGTCTGCGCCAGTTGAAGGCGACGCCGGTTGTCGCGGCAGCGGTGCGCGGCTACGCCTCAGATGCGGGCTGGGTCGACCGGCCGCCGGACAAGCTCGGCGAGCGGGAGATGGTTCGGCAGGCCGACCTCGGCCGGCTCGTGAAGCTCGCGGCGGAGTTCGACGACGGCGTTCGCACGACGCGAGACTTCATCGCAGATCTCGAGAACCGGTTCAGTTCGACCGGGCCGGAGCGGAAAGGCGTGCACCTGCTCACGCTGCACGGTGCGAAGGGACTGGAATTCGAGGCCGTTTTCGTTCCGCGCGTCGAAGAGCGCGAGCTCCCGATCAAGCTGGCGAAGAAGCCGGACGAGATCGCGGAGGAGCGCCGCCTCTTCTACGTGGGGATGACGCGGGCGAAGCGCCACCTCGCCCTCACCTGGAGCGGGAAGCCGAGCCGCTTCCTCGCCGAGCTGGGGATCGAGACGCGTGCGCCTCGTCCTGCCGAGCCGGACGATCCGCTGTACGCGGCGCTGAAACGTTGGCGGCTGCAGCGCGCGACCGCCGACGATCTCCCTGCCTACGTCGTGTTCCACAACTCGACGCTTGCGGAGATCGCGGGCCGCCGGCCTCGCGACCTGAGCGAGCTCAGCACCGTGCCCGGAGTCGGGCCGAGCAAGCTCGAGCGGTACGGCCGTGACGTCTTACGCGTCGTCGCCGAGTGCCGAGAGCAGCAAGTCGAGCAGCAGCCGCGGGTCGCGGCGGATGCGGCTGCCTGACGAATCGTCGCGCTTCCTCAGCTCCAGCGCCCGTGGATCGGTGAGCGGCTTGAGGCGTCCTTCACGGATCAGCTGCTCGTCGACTCCGCCGAGCCGCCCGCCGTACGTCGTGTAGACGGGAACGTCGAGCGCCGCAGCCTCGCGGTTCATCGTGCCGCCGGCGGAGACAACGACGTCGGCGAGGGCGATCAGGCTCTGTGCGTCGACGGCCCGGTCGGGGACGATCATCGACGGCAGCTCGAGACGCCGGACGAATTCGCGCTGCTCGTCCGTACGCGGCACCACGACGGCCTGGACCTCGTCGTGGGCGCCGAGGTAGTCCAGAGTCTGCGGGAAGAGCGGGTTCGAGTGGCGGTGGTACAGCGACACATCCGGCGGCGGCCGCAGTACAACGAGCACTCGGTCGGGGTTGACCTGCAACCGCTCCAGCACCGTCGGGTCAGGCTCGAAGTCGGAGAGGTAGTACTCCTCTTTCAGCCCGGGGTAGCGCAGGAGCTTGGGCGGCCGAACACCGAAGCGCGCGAGCCGCTCAGCGGGGATCGACTCCGGCACGACGACCTTCGTCGCCGCGCGCATGCCGAGATGGTGTTGGAGCGTCGCGAATTCGTAGTCGTGCGTCGTGGCGCTCGGGACGCCGAGCCGTCGTGCCGTCAGCGTCAGCTCGTGCGAGCCGTGTGCGAGCGCCAGGTCGAAGTCGCGCGGGCGCGCCCAGCGGCGGAGCGCGTGGAGCCGCGACAGCAGTGACTCTGCCTTGCCGAGGCGTGATCGGCCGCCGTGCCGGCCGATCAGCGTTGCCTCGAGCCCGTGCAGGTCGAGCAGCTGCAGCGTCTGCGCGTAGTCACGTGCTGTGATCTCGACCTCGTCGCCTCGTTCGCGTAATAACCCGATCAGCGGCCGGAACACGAGCACGTGTGCCGACGCCGTCATGTCGATCCAAACTCTCAGACGCGGACCTCGATGAGCGCATGCTCGATCTCGTCGGCGGCGCGTTCCCCGGCGTGGCCATCCCATTTCTCTGGCAGCTCAGTCCGTCGCTTTCCAAGTCGCGAGGGAATGTCTTTCAGCGTTTCCGGCTCGAGTCCGAGGACCTCGTTCGTGCCGAGTCGAACCGTGATCGGACGTTCGGTGTTCGCACGAAGCGTGAAGCACGGAATGTCGAGCGCCGTCGTCTCTTCCTGAACCCCCCCGGAATCGGTGACGACGGCGGCGGCTGCGGTTTCGAGCGAAAGAAACTGGCGGTACGGCAGCGGGTCGATCAAGACGACGCGCGTCGGCGCGGCGGCGAGGTTCTTCCGTGTGCGGGGATGTACCGGGAAGATCACGGGGAGCGTCGCGGCGACTTGATCGAGCGCCGCAATGGTGTCGGCGAGTCGCTGGGCGTCGTCGACCAGGCTCGGTCGATGCAAGGTCACGAGCAAGTAGCCATTCGGTCGAAATCCGTAGTCACGCCACGCTTCCAGCGCGCGTGCAGCATCTTCGTTCGCGCGGAGCGTGTCGATCATCGTGTTCCCGACAAACGCGATGCGGTCGGCGGGAACCGATTCGCTCGCGAGATTGTCGTTCGCCTCTTCGCTGTGAGTAAGTAGCACCGTCGAGAGATGGTCTGCGATGACGCGGTTGACCTCTTCCGGCATTGACCAATCACCGCTCCGCAGGCCGGACTCGATGTGACAGACGGGAATCCCACACTTCCGTGCAGCGACGGCACCTGCCAGCGTCGAGTTGACGTCTCCCGCCACGACCACGAGATCGGGCTGCAGCTCCGCGAATACGGCTTCGAGCTCGGTAAAAGCGTCCTCCCGCGTGCGTGCGTCCAGCTCGATGTGAGGACGCGGTAGAGGCAGCTCCGCGAAGAAGACGTCCTTCAGCAGCGCGTCGTAGTGCTGCCCCGTGTGGACGAGCCGCTGCTCGACGCGTCCCCGCCGTTCCAGCTCGGCATAGACCGGCGCGACCTTCATGTAGTTCGGGCGGGCGCCGACGACGTTCACGACCAGCGGCCGCGACATCAGCGTTCCACCAGCAGCTCGGGCAGCGGCGGGTGTGTGGAGATCCGTTCCACGTGCCGCTCGTGCCAGAGCGTGAACGTGAGCAGTCCCCAGAGCTGTCGGCTGAGGTCTTCGCCGCCGGCGACATGACAGTCGAGCAGGCGGTGCACGACCTCGGGCCGGAAGTACCCCTGCCGTTCCAGGGTCTCAGTGGAAAGCGTCGCCCGCGCGAAGGGCTCCAGCTCGCCGCGCAGCCAGGCTGCGGCCGGAATCGAGAACCCGCGTTTCCTCCCGTTGACGATCTCGCGCGGAAGCAACGGTTCGGCCGCCTTGCGGAGCAGCACCTTCTTGGCGAAGCCGCGGATCTTGTACCGCCCCGGAAGCGCGAGCGCGAGGTTCGTGACCACCGTGTCGAGATACGGGACGCGCGCCTCCAGCGAGTGGGCCATCGATGCGCGGTCGGTCTTCACGAGCAGGTCGTCGACGAGATAGACCCCGAGGTCGACGTCCTGCAGGCGTGCGAGCTCCTCCGCGCCGGCGGTCTCCTCGTAACGTGAGCGGAGCAAATCGACCGGGTCGAACGACGAGCTGCGGCCGGTCAGCTCCGCCCGCGCGGCCGGCGAGAAGACCTCCTTCCAGCCGTGGTGCCGCTCGAGCGGCGGCAGGTGCGCCGCGCGCACGAACCGCTTCGCGCGGTAGTCGAAGCTCGCCTTCGCCGTCGAGGTCGGCAGGCGTTCGACGAACGGACGGGCGAGCCGCGCCAACCCCCCGATACGTTCCGCCAGCAGGTCGGCGGCGTACGTGTAGTAGCCGCCGAACAACTCGTCGCCGCCCTCGCCGGAGAGCGCCACCTTCACGTCCTCCGCCGCCAGCTGCGAGACGAGATACGTCGGCAGCGCGGACGAGTCGGCGAACGGCTCGTCGAAGGCCTCCGCGAGCGCCGGGAGCAACAGCGCCGCATCAGGGCGCAGCACGAGCTCGCGGTGCAGCGTGCCGTAGCGCTTTGCGACGCGGCGGGCATCGGCCAGCTCGTCGAAGGAACGCTCCTCGAACCCGATCGAGAACGTTCGCAGCGGCTCGGCGGTCTCCTCGGCTGCGAGCGCGGCCAACAGGGCCGAGTCCACGCCGCCGGACAGAAGCACCCCGACCGGAACGTCGCTGACGAGATGCGCGCGCACCGAGTCGCGCATGCGCGAGCGGAGCTCTTCGACGAGCTCGGCCTCCTCGTCCTCTCGCGGTTGGTCGGCAGACACCGGCGCGGGACGTGCGAACCGCTCCAGCCTGGCGCGGCCGTCCTCCCAGAGCAGCAGGTGCCCCGCCGGCAGCTTGCGCACCTCGCGGAAGATCGTCAGCGGCGCGGGGATCGAGTTGAACGCGAGGAACGCTTCGAGCGCCTCGAGATCGATCTCGCCGCGCGGCAGCGCCCGCAACTCCGACGCGAACTCGAGCTCCCCGCCTGCGTCGCGGTAGTAGAGGGGCTTGATCCCGAAGCGGTCGCGCGCGAGCACGAGGCGACGCCGCGGCGCGTCCCAGATGGCGACGGCGAACATCCCTCGCAGCCGCTCGGCGAAACCGGCGCCGTGCAGCTCGTAGAGGTGGAGGAGCACCTCGGTGTCGCCGCGCGTCCGAAAGCGGTGGCCCGCACGCTCCAGCTCCCGCCGCAGCTCGCGGTAGTTGTAGATCTCGCCGTTCTGCACGACGTGCAGCGTCCCGTCCTCGTTCGCGATCGGCTGGTCGCCGGTCTCGAGGTCGATGATCGACAGCCGCCGTGCGACGAGCGCCGCGGTGCCGTCGCAGAACTCGCCGGAGCTGTCCGGCCCACGGTGGACGAGCGTCGCGCTCATGCGCGCGACGCGCTCCGGATCGGCCGAGCCGTTCGCAGAGACGACACCGCAGATCCCGCACATGCGCAGGAGTCTAGGCGCGGCGTAGGCTCACGCCGTGGACTTCAGCACACACGACCAGCTTGTCCTCTTGGCGCTTTTGGTCGGCCTCGCTGTGCTGCTGATCCTGGCGCCGGCGATGCGGATCCCCTACCCGATCTTCCTCGTCCTCGGCGGGCTCGCGCTTGGCTTCGTGCCAAGTGTGCCGACGCTCGCGCTGCCTCCGGAGGTCGTGCTCGTCGCGGTGCTGCCGCCGCTCCTTTACCTGTCCGCCTTCTTCACGTCGATCCGCGATCTCCGCGCGAACGCCCAGGCGATCGGCATCCTCGCCGTCGGGCTCGTCGTTGCCACGACCGTCACGGTGGCGGTCGTCGCGCATGCCGCGATCGGGGGCCTGCCGTGGAGCGCGGCGTTCGTCCTGGGTGCCGTGGTGGCGCCGACAGACCCGATCGCCTCGACCGCAATCATGCGCCGGCTCGGCGTGCCGCGAGGGCTCGTG
>WNGD01004634.1_pt1 | contig 21620 bp, 17 predicted proteins | sample 5400671 | NCBI WGS metagenome assembly WNGD01 (sample SAMN13153369, study PRJNA577476) | soil metagenome | isolation source: 40 cm soil or saprolite under grassland replicate 2 | place: USA:California | collected 2016-06-15 | reverse complement strand
CTGCGCAGCGCCATCGATTTTGATTATGAGATGGAAATGGCGGGCATGAATGCGGCCATGGCGCCCGCTGTGCAGACCGTTTTTCTGCCGGCAGCGCCGAACGTTCGCCCGATCACCGCCACACTGGTGCGGCAGATCGCATCCATGGGCGGCAACGTTTCGCTGTTCGTTCCGCCGCCGGTCGCCGCCCGTCTGAAAGCAAAGTTTGCCGGCACGTCCGGCCGTTGAGCCCGGGAGATTCCATGATCCGCCTGCTCGCAGCTTTGGCCGCTCTAATCTTTATGGCCCCCGCCCTCGCGCAACAACAACTGCCGCCCGGCGCCGATCCGCAGAACACGCTTCTCATCGATACCAAATACGGGCGCATCGTCATTAAGCTGCGCAACGATATCGCCCCCAAGCACGTGGAACGCATCAAACTGCTGGCGCGCGAGAAGTATTACGATAACGTGCCGTTCCACCGCGTTATAGCTGGCTTCATGGCGCAGACCGGCGACGGAATGCGCGGCGACGGCACCGGCGGCTCGAAATATCCCAATCTGCCGGCTGAATTCTCCAATGTGCCGTTCAAGCGCGGCACCGTGGGCATGGCTCGCGCCAATGATCCGAACTCAGCGAATTCGCAATTCTTTATAATGTATGCCGAGGGCGCCTTCCTCAACGGCAAGTACACGGTCGTCGGGGAAGTGCTGTCCGGCATGGAAGTGGTCGACAAGATCAAAAAGGGCGAGCCAGTTGTGGATCCCGACCGCATGATCCGTGTGCAGGTTGCTGCTGACGCCAGATGACGAGGAGGATCGGTGCGCAAGGGCCACGTCCTGCTCGGATTGGCCGTGTTGACGATGGCTGTGAGGGGGGCGGCCGCGCAAACACCTCAACTGCCGCTCAATACGCTCAACGAGGTCAGCGCGGCGCTGCGAGCCTGCTGGGTTCCTCCGCCCCTCGACCAGTCGCGTGCGGGCATGCAGATCACAGTGCAGATGAGCTTCCGCCGTAATGGCGAACTCTTCGGTCACCCGAGGATCACATTCGAGTCCGCCGGCGCGTCGGATGATGAACGGCTGGCTTATCGCGTTGCCGTGGCCAAAATGATCAAACGTTGCGCGCCCCTACCATTCAGCAATGCGCTCGGGAACGCATTGGCCGGCCGGCCGTTCACCATTCGATTGATCGACCATCGCAAGCTCAGAGAAGCAGGGAACGTCCCATGACGGATGTCGAGGACACGCTCACGCTGGAGACCACCAAGGGCAAGGTCGTGATTCTTATGCGGCCGGACCTCGCGCCCGGTCACGTCGCGCGCATCAAGGAGTTGGTGCGCGATGGCTTTTACAACGGCGTCGTGTTTCACCGGGTCATCGATGGCTTCATGGCGCAGACCGGCTGCCCGCACGGCACCGGCACTGGCGGCTCCGGCAAGAAGCTCAAGGCGGAGTTCAATAAAGAGCCGCACCGCCGAGGCACCGTCTCGATGGCGCGCGCGCAATCCCCGGATTCCGGTGACAGTCAGTTCTTCATCTGCTTTGCGGATGCGCCTTTTCTCAACGGCAAATACACGGTTTGGGGGCAGGTGACCGAAGGTATGGCAAACGTCGACAACATCAAGCGTGGCGAGCCGGTTACAGATCCCGATCGCATCATCTCCGCCCGAGTGGGCACGCACGCATGATGGTACGACCTATGTTGGCGGGATTGCTTCAGCGCTCGAACTGTGATGGTGCGGCGTCAGAGACCGCGGCCGCAGGAGAAAATTAAAGCAAGGCCTTGCTCTCGAGGCGTGGCTCGGCCTCGCACACCCATGCCTCTTTGGCGAACCATTCATGCTCAGTTCGGCAAATTGGGCAGTGGACCCGCGCGAAGAAGACCGGCATCGATTCGAAGCTCTTGCGATCGGTGACCAGACCGGTGGGGACGTCCCGTCCAGTCTGCGGACATCTAACCATGACGGCTCCCATTGGCCTCTCCTGCCTTATCTTGTGCGCAACCGATATGCCGCGCCTGAAAATCATTTGACGCAACCGCGACAAGAGCGTGGGAATTTCGACTCTTCAAATGGCTCATTTTAGATGGGCGCAATAGTTCCATCCGGGAATTTGTACCTGCTCGGAACGGGTCGGATCGGGGGTGCGGTAATAATTTCCATTCGCGAGAGCCGTTGGTGTGCTGGTATGAACCTACGGCCGCACTCTTGTGTGCCCCATCAGATGCCGGACAAGGCTCGGCGTCGGTTCCATAGTGCGGCTTGGCCCAGGCGATGACCTGCCGCGCTGGCACTTGTATGAAGGGCCATGCGCACCGCCCTGTTCGATTTTGAACTGCCCCCCGACCGGATTGCCTTGCGTCCCGTTTCGCCGCGGGATGCGGCGCGGCTGCTGGTCGTGCAGCCCGGCTCGCGTCCCGAACTCGAGGACCGTGCGGTACGCGAACTCCCCGACCTCCTGCGCGCGGGTGACGCGGTTGTGGTCAACGATACTAAGGTCATTGCGGCTCGCCTGCGCGGGTGTCGCATCGGCCGTGGCGCAATGGAGCCCGCCATCGAGGCGACGCTGCATCAGCGGCTCGATGGATCGCGCTGGCGCGCTTTCGTAAAACCGGCCAAGCGGCTAGCGGCCGGCGACGTGGTGCGCTTCGGGGACGAGGGCAAGGTCTGCTTCCTCGGCCAGCTCGATGCCACGGTCGAAGCGAAAGGCGAAGACGGGGAAGTTACGCTCGCGTTTACATTTCATGGACCCGTTCTGGATCAGGCGGTCGATGAGCGCGGCGCCATGCCGCTGCCACCGTATATCCGGCGCGCCCCCGACGAGCGCGATCGGGCTGACTACCAGACCATGTTCGCTCAGGCGGAGGGCTCGATCGCGGCACCCACGGCGGGACTGCACTTCACTGATGCGCTCATGTCACGCCTGATCGCGCGGGGGATCGCCGTGTATAAGGTAACGCTGCACGTCGGGGCTGGGACATTCCTTCCGGTCAAGGCTCCCGACACCGAGTCACATCGCATGCACGCCGAGCAGGCGAGCGTCGCTGCTGAGACCGCGGCTGCGCTGAACCGGCTGCGGCAGGCAGGCGGACGTATTGTCGCCGTGGGTTCGACTTCGCTGCGCCTATTGGAGACTGCCAGCGATGAGAATGGTGTCATCCGCCCGTTTCACGGCGAGACCGCCCTGTTCATCACACCAGGCTACCGCTTTCGTACGGTCGATGTGATGCTCACCAATTTCCACTTGCCACGCTCGACGCTGTTCATGCTGGTCGCTGCGTTTTGCGGGCTCGACGTTATTAAGCGCGCCTATGCGCATGCGATCGCCGAGGGATATCGGTTCTACTCTTACGGCGATGCCTGCCTGCTGTTCCGGCCATAAGCGCGCGCGAGCCGCAGACAAGAAGGCGATGCACTTGGCTAAGATGGATACATGGCCGACGCCTTCTCCTTTCACTTGCTCGGCACCGATGGCGCTGCCCGCCGGGGCGAGATCGCAACGCCGCACGGCACCGTCGCCACACCCGCATTTATGCCGGTAGGTACGCAGGCAACCGTGAAGGGGCTCGCGCCCGAGGCACTGCGCGCCAGCGGGACTGAGATCGTGCTCGCCAATACGTATCACCTGATGTTGCGGCCTGGTGCCGAGCGCATCGCGGCACTCGGGGGTTTGCACCGATTCATGAATTGGATCCGCCCGATTCTGACCGATTCTGGCGGATTTCAGGTCATGTCGCTATCGAAGCTCCGCAAAGTCGGGGACAAAGCCGTGACCTTTCGATCGCATCTCGACGGGGCCGTGGTCGAGCTTTCTCCCGAGCGCGCGATTGAGATTCAGATCCTGCTCGGCTCCGACATCGCAATGCAACTCGATGAATGCCTGCGCTTGCCCGCACCACAGCCCGAGCTCCGGCGCGCCATGCAACTCTCGCTTGCTTGGGCCGAGCGCAGCAAACGCGCCTTCGAGCAGGCGCCAGCAGGCAAGGCGCTGTTCGGCATCATCCAAGGCGGAGACGACACGGTCCTGCGGACCGAGAGCGCGCGCGTGCTAACCGATATCGGATTTGACGGCTACGCCATTGGTGGGCTCGCCGTAGGCGAGCCGCAGCAGGTCATGCTGGGTATCGTCGAGGGTGTCGTGTCCGCGCTCCCGCCCGATCGTCCGCGCTATCTCATGGGGGTGGGCACGCCCGAGGACCTGCTCGAGGCTGTGGGCCGCGGGATCGATATGTTCGATTGCGTGCTCCCGACCCGCAACGGCAGACATGGTCTGGCCTTCACCCGCTTCGGGCCGATTAATCTCAAGAACGCACGGTACGCCGACGACCCGCGACCGGTCGACGAGGCGAGCGCATGTGCGGTATCGCGCGATTTTTCCCGCGCCTATCTCCACCATCTGGTCAGAGCAAACGAAATGCTTGGTGCAATCCTGCTCACGACGATCAACCTCGCGTACTATCAAGATCTGATGGCTGGCATGCGCAACGCGATTACCGCCGGGATGTTTGCAGATTTTTGCGCGGCGACGCGCGAGAGCTGGGCGCAAGGCAAGGCGTCGTCGTCGTAAAGGTGCATGAGAGCCTCGACGCTGCGCAGGTAACGGCGCAGAATGAACGCACCGAAGAGAAGAATACCGGCAGCCCGTGCGATCGGCAGGCATGGCTACCAACCTGACAGTCAATGGGGTGAGCCGTTCGGTTCCCGCTGAGCCGGACGCGCCGTTGCTCTACGTGCTGCGCAACGACTTCGAGCTCAACGGCGCCAAATTCGGCTGCGGCCTGGCGCAATGCGGCGCTTGCACGGTGCTGGTCGATGGCAAGGCGGTCCGTTCCTGCGTCACGGCGATCAGCACGGTAGCGAGAAGCGAGATCACGACGATCGAAGGCCTCGGCTCGCCAAGCAAACTGCACCCGCTGCAACAGGCCTTCATCGACGAGCAGGCCGCCCAGTGCGGCTACTGCATCAACGGCATGATTATGTCGGCGAAAGAGTTGCTCGACCGCAACCCGCGACCGAGCGAGCAAGACGTGCGCGCGGCGCTCGCTGGCAACCTTTGCCGCTGCGGTACGCATCATCGCATTATTCGCGCGGTGCTGCGGGCGGCGCAGGCAAGCGGGAGGACACGAACGTGAACGGCCCCGCTTTCGATCGTCGCGAATTTGCCATCGGACTTGGGGCCATCGTGGTTGCCTTCTCGCTCGATCCGAGGCTTGCGCGAGGACAGGAACGGTTGCCCGGAAGCCTGGAGAACAACCGTGGGCTCGATGCCTGGATCCGCATCAATGCCGAGGGCACCGCCACCATTTTCACGGGCAAGGTGGAGCTGGGGCAGGGCATTCTTACGGCGCTGGCGCAGATTGCCGCGGAAGAGCTCGATTTGCCCTTGTCGCAGATCGAGATGATCTCCGGCGATACCGGTCGGACGCCAAACGAGGGGCATACAGACGGCAGCCGATCGATCGAGAATAGCGGTACGGCGCTGCGCATGGCTGCCGCGGAAGTGCGTGCGATGCTCATCGACCTCGCTGCCAAGCGGCTCGGCGCGACGGCAGACCAGCTGACCGTCGCCGGAGGCGTGATCGCCGCACCTGACGGGCGCACGGTCGGCTACGGCGGGCTCGCTCCAGCAGTCGATCTTAGGCGCGAGACGACGGCCAAGGTCGTGCCGAAAACCACCTCACAATACAAGCTCGTGGGGCAATCGGTTCAGAGACTGGATATCCCGGCTAAGGTTACCGGTGGTGCCGCGTATGTTCAGGACATTCGCTTGCCGGGCATGCTGCACGGCCGTGTGGTGCATCCGCCGCGTTCCGGCGCGAAGCTCGAAAGCATCGATGAAGCCGCAGTCAAGACAATGCCAGGCGTTGTTGGCCTCGTGCGCGACGGCAGCTTCCTCGGAGTTATCACGGAGCGCGAGGAGCAGGCGATCAAGGCCCGTGCCGCGTTGAGCGGCGGCGCGCGCTGGTCGGGCGGCACCGAGCTCCCCAATACGGATACGATCTATGAGCAATTGCTCTCACTGCGGACGGTCGACACGATCGCCAGTGAGAAGCAGGGAAGCGTGCGCCCCAGCCGGGCCCACCTCGTGGAGGCGACCTATCGGAAGCCTTACCTCGCCCATGCCTCGATCGGTCCGTCCTGCGCGCTTGCCGAATTCCGGGATGGAAAATTCACCGTCTGGTCGCATACGCAGGGCGTATTCCCGCTCCGGCAGGACCTCGCCAAATCCCTGCAGGTCGAACCCGTGGCCATCCGGTGCATCTTCGCCGAGGGCGCAGGATGCTATGGCCGCAACGGCCACGACGACGTGGCGCTCGACGCTGCGCTGCTCGCGCGCGCCGTTCCCGGCCGGTCGGTGCGCGTGCAATGGATGCGCGACGATGAGTTTGCATGGGAGCCGTACGGGTCGGCCATGGTGATGAAGGCACAGGGTGCGGTGGCCGATGGCAGAATCGTCGACTGGCAGTACGAGCTGTGGAGCGGTCCGCATGGCGTGCGTCCCGGCGCGCCGGATGGCAGCAATCTGTTCGCGAGCTGGAATCTCGCGCAGCCGCAGAAGCGGCCGCTCGCGCGCAACATTCCGCTTCCGGCAGGCGGTAGCGACCGCAACGCAATTCCCAGCTACGACGTATCCAGCTACAAGATCGTCAATCACTTCATTCCCGAGATGCCGGTCTGGGTATCTTCGCTGCGCACGCTCGGCGCCTACGCCAACGTATTCGCCGTCGAGTGCTTCATGGATGAGTTGGCATCCGCGGCTGGCGCTGATCCGGTCGCCTTCCGTCTAGCGCATCTCAGTGATCCGCGCGCACGGGCAGTGATCGAGGCCATTGCCAGAAAAGTGGGCTGGACGAATAGTGAAATGGGTGACGGTGTGCGCGGCCGCGGCATCGGTTTTGCAAGGTACAAAAGTCTTGCCTCCTACGTGGCTGTGGTGGCGGAGGTTGAGGTCGATCATGGCAGCGGTATGGTGCGCGTCCCACGCGCTACGGCCGTGGTCGATGCCGGTCTGATCGTCAATCCCGATGGGCTGATCAATCAGATCGAAGGTGGCATCATCCAGTCTGTGAGTTGGACCTTGAAGGAGGAGGTGCGTTTCGAGCAAGGCGGCGTTCTGGCGCGTGACTGGGCGAGTTATCCGATCCTCACCATGCCGGAGGCGCCGATCGTGCAGGTCGAGCTGATCAACCGTCCAAACGAACCTTCGCTCGGTGCGGGCGAAGCGTCGCTGGGACCTGCGGCCGCCGCTGTCGTCAACGGGATCGCTAATGCCACCGGCAAACGTATCCGCGAGCTGCCACTCACGCCGGAGCGGGTCAAGGCGGCGTTGGGCTAGGTGGGACGCGGCTCGATCCGGTTCGCGCCTCTTCACATTCCGCCATAGAGCCACGCCATGCCCTCGTAGGCCTCTTCCGGCGTGCGCGGGCCGAGCATCTGATTGCGCAGTTCCGCCGTCGGGCCGCGGGCATGGTAGAATTCGCCATAGACGCGCGCCATGATCTGCACCCGCGCGGTGCGCAGATAGCGCTGCTGCACGTAGGTGCGGAAGGCTGCGGGCAAGTCATCCTGATTCTCGCCGGCCTTCTCGGCGAGCCAGACCGCGTCTTCGGTCGCCATACAGGCGCCTTGCGCTAGGTATTGCAACATCGGATGGGCCGCGTCGCCGAGAAGCGTCACGCGCCCCTTACTCCATTCTTTCACTGGCTCGCGATCGCACAGCACCCACATGCGCCAGGTCTCGATGCGCTCGAGCATGCGCAGAACCTCAGGCCGCTGGCCTTCAAAATGCGCCCACAGTTCGCCAGCATCGGCTTCCGCGTTCCATCCCTCGACGTAACGTTTGGAGTGAAAGACGGCGACCAGGTTGTAGATCTGGGCGCGGCGCAGCGGGTAGTGCACGAGGTGTGTGTGCGGGCCGGCCCACAGGACCACGTCGGGACTCCAGAGATCGTCCGGCACCTCCTCGCGCGCCAGCACGGCGCGATAGGCGATATGGCCGGATACCAACGGCTTGCCATCGCCGACGATTTTGTCGCGCACCTTCGACCACATGCCGTCGCAGCCGACGAGAGCGCGGCCTCGGATGCGCTCGCCCGACTGCAGAAGAACGGTGACGCCGGCATCATCCTGCTCGAAGTCCTCGACCGTGCGATTGGTCTCGAGCGTGATGAGATTGTTGCTCTTGCAAGCATCGATGAAGACGGAATGGAGGTCGTGCCGGTGAGTGACGGCGTATGGCTGCTGGAAGCACTCGGCGAAGCGCGGGTCATCGAGCGGAATGCGGGTCACGCGCTTGCCAGTGAGCGCGCACCGCATCTCCATGCCCGGCGGCCGGTGAGCATCGGCGAGCACCGCCTCCTTGAGGCCGAGCCGTTCCAGCGCACGAAAAACATTGGGGCCGAGCTGGATCCCGGCACCGATTTCATGGAATTCAGCCGCATGCTCCAGCACGCGCACCGCAAATCCCTTGCGCGCGAGCGCGTGCGCCGCCGCCAGCCCGCCGATGCCGCCGCCCGCGATCAAGATCGGCAGCGCTTGACCGTTCGATTTTGCCATCGGCACTCCAAGAGCCATTCGGCGCAGGCGCAGAATGGTGAGCCCGGCTGGGATCGAACCAGCGACCTACTGATTAAAAGTCAGTTGCTCTACCACTGAGCTACGGGCCCGGTGCGCGGGTGTGTACGGGCGGCTTGGTGCGGGGTCAATAGTCGCAGCGCCTCAGGCCTGTCCAAGCCGAGCGCGCCGGCTTATGTTGAAGGCGGGGGCTGGTCGCATGCGCTGGGAGGAGTGAGCTGATGCCGATCGTCAATCGGATTGCGGCTATGCAGGGCGACATTACTGCCTGGCGGCGCGACATCCACGCCAATCCCGAGGTCCTCTACGATGTGCACCGCACCGCGGCCACTGTCGCCGATAAGCTCAAAAGCTTTGGCTGCGATGAGGTCGTGACCGGGATCGGGCGCACGGGCGTGGTTGGCGTCATCCGCGGTGGTAGGGGAAACGGCCGGGTCATTGGATTGCGCGCCGACATGGATGCACTCCCGATCGAGGAGTTCGGTAACGTGCCCTATAGATCAACGGTGGCGGGGAAGATGCATGCCTGCGGTCATGACGGTCATACAGCCATGCTGCTCGGCGCTGCACATTACCTCGCCGAGACGCGCAACTTCTCTGGCACCGCGGTAGTCATCTTCCAGCCGGCGGAGGAGGGCGGCGCCGGGGGCAAGGCGATGGTGCAGGACGGTCTGATGGAGCGCTTCCGCATCGAGGAAGTCTATGGCATGCACAACTATCCGGGGCTTCCAGTAGGCCAATTCGCGCTGCGACCCGGTCCGATGATGGCGGCTGCCGACCGTATCACGATCGAGATCGAAGGCCGCGGCGGGCATGCGGCGCGGCCGCATGTTTCGATCGACACGGTGCTGGTCGGCGCCCAAATCATCAATCAGATTCAGTCAATCGTCGCGCGCAATGTCGATCCGCTAAACGCCGCAGTGATCTCGATCTGCGTTTTTCAGGCCGGCTCGACAGACAATGTGATCCCGCAAACCGCGCTCCTGCGCGGTACGGCCCGCAGCCTCACACCCGACGTCCGCGATCTTTTGGAGAAACGGTTGCATGAGGTGGTGACCGGGACGGCTGGTCTCTACGGTGCCAACGCCAAGCTTACCTATCGGCGCGATTATCCTGTGACCCGTAATCACGCGCGGCAGGCCGCATTTGCGGCCTCGGTCGCGGCCGGAGTGGTTGGAGGCGAGCGCGTCAACGAGGATGTCGCGCCGGTCATGGGCGCGGAGGACTTTTCGTTCATGCTCGAAGCGCGCCCCGGCGCTTTCATCTTCGTCGGCAACGGCGACAGCGCCGGTCTCCACCATCCAGCGTACGATTTCAATGACGAGGCGATCCCGTACGGCGCCTCGTATTGGGTCAAGCTGGTTGAAACGGCATTGCCGGGATGACGCAAGTCAGGGATGGGCAATCAGTAAGGGAAGCCGTTCGGGCCTGTGCTTCCTGACTCTGGTTCTGATTACTGATTACCGACCACGGATTTCTGCTCGGCCGGCGCCTCAGCGACAGCGGCGGTAGGCTGCGGCAACTGGGCCGCGACCTTTGCCTCGACGTTTCGCCAATAGGCAAATTCGTTGAAGCGCGAGTCTTCCAATATGGCTATCGCCACGGCGGCAAGGAAGGGCAGGCTCTGCACCACGAGCACGGCCGCGAATACGTGGAGCTCACGAATTTGTTTGTAATTGGTGGCGAGGACGACGAGCGCGCCGATCAGAAGTAGGATTCCGAGTGCCGCCTCCCAAAACGCCGGAAATTCCGTGCCCTTGCAGGTCGCACCGCCTTTGGCGGTGCGTGTAAAAGGCATAGTTTCCTTCCACACGCCGCAGCCGACCGCGCGCGCGACCGTCCATTGCACGGACATAGCAGCGATGACGGCGCCGAGCATCTGGGCAGGTGGGATCGCAACTCGCAGACGATAAAGCGTCACAAAATGCCCCAGACTAATCACGAATGCCGCAAGAATTGGGATGGTGAGGATCTTGTCGGGAATGGCAATGCCAGCAAACGCAACAACAGGCACCCAGACGAGATTGAGGATTGCGACAGCAACCCCGATCGACTCCGCGCCTAGCCAGTTGAGCCAACCAACTGCAAATTCGCGCTTCTGCTCCCGCGTCAATCCGTTGGCCCCGGGCAGCAGATAACGCCAATGCTTGCGCAGAATCTGGAAACCGCCATAGGCCCAACGGTAGCGCTGCTTCTTATAGGCCTCGAAGGTGTCGGGTAACAGGCCGTGTCCGTAGCGCCGGTTTGTATAATGAATCTGCCACCCATGCTCGAGTACCAGCAGGCCGAGGTCGCAGTCTTCGACAATCGTATCGCTCGGCCAGCCGCCGGCCGAGACCAGCGCAGCGCGGCGGATCAGGCACATCGTGCCATGCACGATGATCGCGTTTGCCTCGTTTCGCTGGATCATACCGATATCGAAGAAGCCGGCATATTCGCCATTCATCGCGTGATGCATGACGGTACGATCGCCGTCGCGATGGTCCTGCGGCGCCTGCATCACACCGACCTTCGGATCGACGAAGACTGGTACCAAGTCTTTGAGCCAGTCGGGGTGCACGACATAATCCGCGTCGATGACTCCGATGATCTCGGCATCTGCAGCGGTATGCGTAAGCGCAAGCCGCAACGCTCCGGCTTTATAACCGCTGACGTTGTCCTCGTTAGTGAATTTGAAACGCTCGCCCAACACGCGGCAATGATCCTCGATCGGTCGCCAAAACGCAGGATCGGGCGTGTTGTTGATGACAACAATGCACTCGAAATTTGGATAGTCGAGCCGTGCCACCGCGTCGAGCGTGACCTTGAGCATCTCCGGCGGCTCGCGATGGGCGGGAACGTGGATCGACACCTTCGGTGCGAAGCCTTCCGGCGCTGGCAGGGCGGCGGCGACGAGCCGGCGCGGGCCGCGCCCAAAGATAATGACTGCAATCTCTTCGATGCGCGCGAGCGCGATCGCGACCAGCGGAGCAAGGAGTATAATACCGAGCACAAGCGCAAAAGCAGCTCCGAACACGAAATAATGAGTTTGCCAGAACGCGAAAACTGTCGCGAGCCAGGCGCCCACTCCATTGGCGACGACTGCGAGTGCGGCGGCCTCCCCGAATGTGGCGGCGCCTCGCGCCAGGATCGGCAGCGATACCAGCAGACCCAAGAGCACCGCTAAGGCGCCGATCTTCCAATGGTCCGGATCGCTCACCAATCCGGTCCAGGCGAACTTGGCGTGGCGGGATGCGTCGAACACGCCCCAGTACATACCGACGCCGCCTTCATTGGTCTTCCACGGCTGGTCGAATGCCTCGATGATGTTGTAGTCGATGCCGTAAGCTTCGGCGCGCGAGATGAACTCGCGCAGCACGCTCGCCTGCTCGATGCGACCGGGATCGGCCTGGCGCATGTTGTAACCGGCGCTGGGCCAGCCGAACTCGGCAATCACGATACGCTTGCCCGGATGGGCGGCGCGCAGTTTGTCATAGAACTCGATGGTCTTATCGACGGCCTGAGTTGCGTTGAATCCGTCCCAGTAAGGCAGAATATGGGCGGCGATGAAGTCGACCGCGGAAGCAAGCTCCGGGTGCTCGATCCATACCGTCCAGATTTCGCCGGTCGTGACCGGTACCGGACTCTGTCGCTTTACACGCTGGATAAGCCGCAGGAGGTCGTCGACCGACTTTTCCGCGCGCAACGTGGTCTCATTGCCGACCACGATCGCATTGATGTTGCTGTAGCGGCGCGCAAGCGCGATGGCGGCTTGTATCTCCCGCTCGTTGCGAGCTTCATTTTTATCGATCCAAATGCCGAGCGTGACTTTAAGTCCGAACTCGGCGGCGATCGCCGGCACCAGCTCACCGCCACCGGTCGAGCTGTAGGTGCGGATCGCCTGGGTATAGGGAGTAAGGATCTTCAGGTCGGCACGAATCTGCTCCGCCGTCGGGCGGTCGCCATAGTCCGGATGTTGTGATCGCGCGTAGGGTGAGTAGGAAATGCTGGCAAGCGGGCCATCGACATTGGAAACCGCCTGTTGCCGTTCGAGGAGCGTCCATAAACCGGCATGCACGCAGACGACGAGCGCCACCACGGCTGCGACGGTGCGCATAGAACGGCTACCACGCGGGGCAAAATGCGCAGACCTGAACCCGTCCCCTAGGTCCAGCCAAGGTCGTTGTTACGTGCCTTGGCATAAGGCGTCATTAAAAGTAGTGGGCAGTCATGGCTGATGCAAGGCAAACAACGGCGCAAACAAAAAAATCGTGCAGCAAAACTCTTCGGAAAAACTCCAGCGAAATCTTCTGAACGTTTGTACAGCTTGGCGGGGCTCTTGGTGAATGTTTGTACAGATTAGTGGTTGGTTGTGCCGCTCGGCACGGCCGCGGTGCCCTGCGTCTCGGCATTAGGGTTCACCCAGCAGCCATGCACGCGGCTATTGAGAGTGTCAGTCGCCTTGGCATCAATATTCCCCTGGCGCACGAGGCAGCGGAAGGTTGCCTGGATGTGACCGGCCGGGCAACCAAACCGGTCGTACAGGTCAAGATGGCGGAAGGCAGTATCCAGATCATCGCGCCAGAGCAGGCTCACGACGCGCCGACCCAGCCACAAGCATTCGGGATTGGCCGCGGGCCCTCCCAACAGCCGCTCGGCCTCGGCAAATTCGTCGATCTTTTTCTGGGCTGGGCAAATGTCGGATTGGCGACGAACATCATCGCCGCGGCGAGGGCGGCGGTCACAAAACGCATCCGGAAGCGCTGCATATTTGTCCTGATTGTTGGGCCATCCCGGTCGGTAGGTCCCCCTCCCATGGAGACCCATTCGGTCAGCATTGCGGCAATGGCCATTGGTGCGATCCAATTAAAGCAGCCGACTAAGGTGACGCCAAGATGGCAAAAGCCGCTGGGAGACAAACCGCTTGCGTTGCATTTCGCCGGCGCTTGGCACCACCCTTGGAGCGCGATAAGCGGCGCGTTATCCGCGAGCAGGGGTCGGGACCAGTCTCAATGGGCATTGCAACTGCGCTTTTCGCGATCGCTGCGGCAGCAATCGTCACAGCCTGGGCGTGGGTCGGTGCGGCGGTTCAGATGCCGCCGTCCCCCTTGGCGTCAGGTGAGAAGCTTTATTGTGTGTCGTACACGCCGTTTCGCGGGCGCCAGAGTCCTCTCGGTCCGGACATTCCAGTCGATCCCGGGCAAATCGATGAGGATTTGGCCCAGCTCAAGCACATCACAGACTGTGTGCGCACCTACTCGGTCGATCACGGCCTCGACCAGATTGCTGCCATCGCCAAGCGTCATGGCATGAAGGTGCTGCAGGGTTTGTGGCTGTCGAACTTGCCCGAACTCAGCCGCAAGCAGGTTGCGACCGTGATAGCTCTGGCCAAACAGTTTCCCGACGTGATCGCGGCGGTCATTGTCGGCAACGAAGTCCTGCTGCGAGGGGAAATGGCGGCGCCCGATCTCGTGCGGACGATCCGCGAAGTCAAGGCGCAGGTCGCAATGCCGGTCACCTATGCCGATGTGTGGGAGTTCTGGCTGCGCTACCGCGACGTGGCGAGCGCGGTCGATTTTGTCACCATCCATATTCTGCCCTATTGGGAGGACTTTCCGATTCCCGCACGGGATGCGGCAGCCCATGTCGATGCCATTCACGCGCAAATAGTCGCTGCCTTTCCGGGCAAGGACGTATTCGTCGGTGAATTCGGCTGGCCGAGCGCCGGCCGTATGCGCGAAGGGGCTTTGCCCTCACCGGTGAACCAAGCGCGCTCCATGCACGAGGTCCTCGATCATGCCAGGCGCGAGAACTATCGCGTGAACCTGATCGAGGCGTATGACCAGCCCTGGAAGCGCCAGCTCGAAGGCACTGTCGGCGGCCATTGGGGTTTGTTCGATGCTTATCGACGAGAGGCAAAATTCGCCTGGGGCGGCCGCGTCTCCAATCATCCGTACTGGCGTTGGCAAGCCGCCGGTGGGGTGGGGCTCGCAGCAGTAGTTTTTGCAAGTGCGCTGGCCGTTCGCCGCCGGTTTGCTACTGCCGTCGGTACTCGTTGCTGGTGGCGAATCACGGTGATTGGGATCGTACCCGGCATCCTGATCAGCTGGACGATTGCAAACGTTCCACTCGAGAGCCTAACTGTCGGCGATTGGCTGCGCTCGCTTGCCTGGGCTGTGACGGCCCTGGCATCACCTGTGGTCGCTGCTGTTGCCCTGGCATCTGGCGCCACCGCCCCCACTTTCGCCCAAATGCTCGGCCGCGCGGCGCAACGCCCGCGCGAGGTCGCGGCGTTTGGCCTGGGCGTTCTCCTGATCGTGCTCGCTGTCCTCTCGGTGCAGGCGGCGCTGGGTCTGGTGTTCGACCCACGCTACCGGGATTTTCCTTTCGCGCCGCTCACCGCCGCGACAGTCTCGCTGATGCTGCTGACAAAAGCAAAGTCAGCAGTGAAGAGAGGCCTGCTCGCGAGGTGGAAGCAGCGCCTGCAGGCCCCGGCGGCTGAGAGCGTGATCGCGGCGACACTGATGGCGTCAGCGGTTTATATCGTTTGCAACGAAAGCTTTGCTAACTGGCAGGCGGTGTGGTTCTCGGCCGCTTTGCTGGCGCTTGCATTTACTCTGCTGCAGGCGCGGGGCGTGCCAGACTGAGCATCAGCAGCGCGGCGGCTAGGCCTGCGAGATTGGCGTTGTGCAAGACTAGGCCGAACGCGCCGGCGGCAAGCGCTATAGCGAGGAGCAGGATTGACGGCCGCAGCAGATTGAGCAGCGCCGCGCCGAGCGCCACCCAGCCGAAGGCCGAGTGGTTGAAGAGCACGATGGTGAGCCGAAAGGTGGCGCACAGCCAGGTATCGAGGCCCGCCTGGCAGGCGAGCGATACCGGCGCGTACTCGATCGCTAGATAGCGGAGGTAGAGCGCTTCGCCTAGCGAAAACAGGGCGATCAGCGTGAGCCAGTTCATCTGGCGGGCGGTAGGCAGAAACAGCCTCGGCGGCATGAGCGAATGCACTATGCCGGCTGTGTCCTTTCTCTACAACCAGGGTCTGCTCGCCGTCGATCCCCGTAGCACGCACGATTGGTCTTTCCGCGACCAAGTTCCCCGCGCATTCTACTTTTCCGCGGCGGCGCAGTCAGATATGACGGCGCCGGCGGTCACAGCGGCGTGGAGGATATTCATTGACGGGTCAACGCACCTGCCTAGCGATCGTGCTTGCGGCCGGCGAAGGCACTCGCATGCGCTCGGCACGGCCAAAGGTGCTACACGCCATTGCCGGTCGCTCGCTCCTGGGTCACGTGCTCGACGCCGTATTCGAGGCGGGCGGCACGGTGACCGCGGTAGTTGTTGGGCCCGGCGCCGAGGCAGTGGCCGCTGAAGCCAAACGCATCCTGCCGGATGCGGACATCTTTGTGCAAGCCGAGCGGCGCGGCACTGCTCACGCCGTGCTGGCGGCAAAAGCTGCGATCGCGCGCGCACCCGATGACGTGCTAGTCATTTTCGGCGACACACCGCTCATTCGGCCGCAGACGCTCACGCGCATTCGCAAGGCTCTCGCCGACGGGGCGGCACTCGTGGTGCTTGGCTTTCGCGCGAAGGATCCCACGGGGTACGGTCGCCTCGTGCTCAAAGGCGGCGAACTCGTTGCCATCCGTGAGGAAGCGGATGCGAGCCCAGCCGAACGCGCGATCGGACTGTGTAACGGCGGTCTGATGGCATTCGCCGGTCCGACCGCGCTGCCGATCCTGGAGCGGATCGGCAACGATAACCGCAAAGGCGAATATTACCTCACCGATGCCGTGGCCATCGCGCGGGCGATGGGATGCAAGACAGCCGTGATCGAAACTGAGGAGGACGATGTGCGCGGGATCAATACCAATGCCCAACTCGCCGAGACCGGTGCCGTGCTCCAGCAGCGCCTGCGCCAGGCGGCGCTGGACGGGGGCGTGACACTGGTGGCGCCGGAAACGGTTTTCCTGTCGTCGGATACTAAGTTCGGACGCGACGTGGTCGTGGAGCCATTTGTTGTCTTCGGACCGGGGGTGATGGTCGAGGACAATGCCGTGATCCGCTCCTTTTCGCACCTCGAGCGGGCGCACGTGGGCAAGGCGGCGATGGTTGGACCTTACGCCCGGCTGCGCCCCGGCGCACGCCTGCAAGAACAGGTTCACATCGGCAATTTCGTCGAGGTCAAGGAGGCGGTGATCGAGGCCGGCGCCAAGGCCAATCATCTGAGCTATATCGGCGACGCAACCGTCGGTGCCGGCACCAACGTTGGTGCGGGCACCATCACCTGTAACTATGACGGTGTAGCCAAGCATCGCACCGAGATCGGTAAGAACGCATTCATCGGCTCGAATTCCGCGCTGGTGGCGCCGGTGAAGATCGGAGACGGCGCTTACGTGGGCTCCGGCTCGGTTATCACCCACGACGTCCCCGCAGCTGCGCTCGCGCTCGCACGTGGACGGCAGGTCATAAAGGATGGGTGGGCACGACGCTTGCGCCAACGCGGATCGCTAGGCAAAAGAGACACGCCTGCAAAATGACGGGCACGACGAGCATGTCAGGCTTAATTCTGAGAAGTGACGTCATGGCACATTTCGCCTTGGTGCCGAGATATGCGCGTCACGGTAGATCTTGCGCAAGCAGCTGGCGGCCACTCACATGTGCGGAATCGTAGGCATTCTCGGGCGTGAGCCGGTTGCGGGCTTGCTTGTCGACGCGCTCAAGCGGCTCGAGTACCGGGGCTACGACTCCGCAGGCGTCGCCACGCTGGAGCGCGGTCACCTCGCCCGGCGGCGCGCCGAAGGCAAGCTGCGCAATCTCGAAGCCAGGCTAGCTCGCGAGCCGCTCACGGGCACGATCGGTATCGGCCACACCCGCTGGGCGACACACGGCCGACCGACCGAGGATAATGCCCACCCGCATGCGACCGAGCGCCTCGCGGTTGTTCACAATGGGATCATCGAGAATTTTCGTGAGCTGCGCGAGGAGCTGGAGAGGTCGGGGACCAAGTTCGGCTCCGATACCGACACTGAGGTCGTTGCCCATCTCGTGACGCAAGAGATGACGAATGGCCGCTCGCCCGCCGAGGCGGTGGCGGCCGCGCTGCCGCGGCTGCGCGGCGCGTTCGCACTCGCCGATGCAATGGCACTCGCACCCTTTACCGACGCGATCTCCTACCTCGAGGAAGGCGATTGGGCGGTTCTTACACGCAAGAGCGTCGAAGTCCGCGACGCCAAAGGCAGCAAGGTCGCGCGTGCCGTACTCAGATCCTCTGCCTCGGCGTTTCTCGTCGACAAAGGCAATTACCGCCACTTTATGGCGAAGGAAATTCACGAGCAACCGGAGGTGGTGGGCCACACGCTTGCCCATTACATCGAAATGACTGCTGAACGCGTGCAGCTGCCGGTCGAGTTGCCGTTCGATTTCAGCACGCTCGAGCGGGTTTCAATCTCCGCCTGCGGCACCGCGTATTACGCCGGATTGGTCGCGAAATATTGGTTCGAGCGCCTGGCGCGGTTACCGGTCGAGATCGATGTGGCGTCCGAATTCCGCTATCGCGACGTCCCGCTGACGCCGGGCGGGTTGGCGATTTTCGTGTCGCAGTCAGGGGAGACCGCCGACACCCTCGCGACGCTGCGCTATGCCAAGGAGCACAAGCAGCATCTTCTTGCGGTGGTCAACGTGCCCACCTCAACGATCGCGCGTGAGAGTGAAATCGTGATGCCGACGCTTGCCGGTCCAGAGATCGGGGTCGCCTCGACTAAGGCCTTCACTTGCCAGCTCGCGGTGCTCGCTTGTCTCGCCATCGCGGCTGGTCGGGCGCGCGGCGTGCTGTCCGAAGTGGAGGAGAGCGACCTGGTGCGTGCGCTCATCGAGACGCCGCGGCTAATGACCGAGGCGCTCGCTCTTGAGCCTGAAGTCGAGCATTTCGCGCGCGAGATCGCAAAAAGCCGCAACGTCCTCTATGTCGGTCGGGGCACGAGCTTTCCGGTGGCGCTCGAAGGGGCGCTCAAGCTCAAAGAAATCTCCTACATTCACGCCGAAGGGTACGCCGCAGGCGAGCTCAAGCACGGCCCTATTGCGCTGATCGATGAAAGCATGCCGGTGATCGTCATCGCGCCACACGACCAAGTTTTCGAGAAGACTTTGTCCAACATGCAGGAGGTAGCGGCGCGCAAGGGAAAAATCATCCTGGTCACCGATCCTCGAGGAGCCCGTGACGTACATTTGGACTTGCTATCCAAGCTCACGCTGCCGGCAATGCCGTCGACTGTGACGCCACTCGTATATGCCTTACCAGTGCAGCTGATCGCCTATCATACGGCGGTGGTGATGGGCACCGATGTCGATCAGCCGCGCAACCTGGCGAAGTCGGTCACGGTCGAATAATGGTGCAGCGATGTTTGTACATGTCACCCTGGTGCCTGCAGGCAAGTAATCTCACCGATTCGAACGTGATACACGGTAAGTTTCCAACATGAACGAGCTCGATCGGGATCTTGAGATGGCGCCTGCGGCGGCGCCGGCAGCCCCGCTACCGGCAAGGACTGGAGCATTCCACCACGGACTCGTCGGCCGCCTGCGTACGTATTTCCTGACCGGGCTGATCCTTGTTGCCCCCGCCTACATCACCATCAGTCTTACCTGGTGGTTTATCAACTGGGTCGATGATCTGGTGCGGCCCTTCATTCCGATCGCGTACCAGCCCGAGACTTATCTGCCGGTAAAAATTCCCGGTACCGGGCTCATCATCGCTTTCGTCACGCTCACGCTATTCGGCTTCCTGACCGCCAATTTCGTTGGTCGCAAGCTCGTTGAGTTAAGCGAGAACATTCTCAACCGCATGCCGGTCATCCGACCCATCTACAACAGCTTGAAGCAGATCTTTCAGACGCTGTTTGCAAAAGGCGGCTCGAGCTTCCGGCGCGTCGGTCTCATCGAATTTCCCTCGCCCGGAATGTGGTCACTGGTATTTCTTTCGAATCCCGCGAGTCCCGAGATTGCAACACGTTTGCCGGACACCGAGCATCTTGCGGCTTTTATGCCATGTACGCCCAATCCGACCACCGGCTTCTTCTTCTACGTAGCGCGGCGCGACGTCATAGATCTCGACATCACGGTGGAGGCGGCGATGACGTTGCTAATGTCGGCCGGAATGGTGCAGCCCGGCGATCAGCAACGCAAGCTCGCGGCATTGGCCGAGACCGCGCGCGCGGCGCAGGCCAACCGTGCCGCCGCTCCGGCAAAATAGCGTGCATCTCCATAGTGAACCGGCTGTCACCCAGCGCGGATGAGCCGGATCGCCTCATCGCGCTCGAACAGATAGAGCAGATGACGCACTGCCTGGCCGCGCGCTGACACAAGGGTCGGGTCGCGGGAGAGCAGCAGCGCCGCGTCATCCCGTGCCGCGCCGATCAGCTTGCCGTGCGTTTCAATGCGGGCAACGCGGAAGCCAGGCATGCCCGATTGCCGCGTGCCTAGAACGTCGCCTTCTCCGCGCAACCTTAAATCCTCTTCGGCAATACGAAATCCGTCTTCAGTCTCGCGCAGGATATTGAGTCTGGCTTTGGCAGCTTCGCCGAGCGGCGCCTTGTAGAGCAGTAGACAACTGGAGTGTTCGGCGCCGCGTCCGATGCGTCCGCGCAATTGGTGGAGCTGCGCCAGCCCGAAGCGCTCGGCGTGCTCGATGATCATTACTGTGGCTTCCGGCACGTCGACACCGACCTCTATGACCGTCGTGGCCACGAGGAGGCGCGTCTCGCCAACGGCGAAGCGCTCCATGGCACGGTCCTTCTCGTCGCCTTTCATGCGGCCATGTACGAGATCAACCATCGCGCCGAAGCGCTCCTTGAGCGCGGCAAAGCGTTCTTCCGCCGCGGCCAGATCGGTATGCTCAGTGGTCTCTACCAATGGACAGATCCAATAGATGCGCCGGCCCTCGACGAGTGCGCGACTAACCGCGCCGACGACCTCGTCGAGCCGGCTGAGCGGAACCAGGCGGGTATCGATCGGTCGCCGACCCGCGGGCTTTTCCCGAAGTTCCGAGACGTCCATGTCGCCGAAATACGTGAGCACAAGTGTGCGCGGGATCGGCGTTGCCGTCATCACCAGCACGTCGACCGCCTCGCCCTTTTTGGCGAGGGCCAAGCGCTGATGCACCCCGAAGCGGTGCTGTTCGTCGACCACGGCGAGCGCGAGGTCGCGAAACTCGACCTGTTCCTGGAAGACGGCATGGGTGCCGATCAGCGTGTGGATCTCGCCCAAGGCCAGCCTTGCAAGGATGTCGTTGCGCTCGCGTCCTCGCTCGCGACCGGTAAGGATGGCGACATTTATGTCAGCCGCAGCAGCGAGCGGCGCAATGGTGTTGAAATGTTGCCGCGCCAAAATTTCCGTCGGAGCCATAAGCGCTGCTTGCCGGCCTCCTTCAATGACAGCCGCCGCGGCGAGTAACGCCACGACCGTCTTGCCAGAGCCCACGTCACCCTGCAGCAGGCGTAGCATCCGCTCCGGCTTGGCGAGATCCGCGATGATCTCGGCGACGGCTCGCTGCTGCGAGAGCGTAAGCGAGTAGGGCAACGCATCGATCAGCTTCTTCCTAAGCTGTCCGGTTCCCGGCGTCGCTCGGCCTGCTGGCCGGCGCAGATGCGCACGCACGAGCGCGAGCGCCAATTGACCCGCGAGAAACTCGTCATAGGCAAGACGCGACCATGCCAATCCTTCCGGCAGAATGTCGGCAGGATCATTGGGTCGGTGGAGAAGGCGCAGCGCGTCAGCGAAAGAGGGAAAACGCTCACGCGCTACCCAACTCGGCTCTTGCCATTCGGGCATGTTCGGCAGACGTGCGAGGGCTGCGACGGCGGCCTTGCCTACCTGATTGAGACTCAGTCCCTCGGTCAGGGGATAAACCGGTTCGACTAGCGGCAGCTTCGGTAGATCCCCCTCGGCGACCACCCGGTCGGGATGCACCATCTGCAGCATGTGGTCGTACAGCTCCACAGTGCCCGACACGTAGCGGCGCTCCCCGATGGGCAGCAGCCTCTCAAGGTAATCTCTGCGCGCGTTGAAGTAGGTGAGTATGAGGTCGCCGGTC
>WNGD01001997.1_pt1 | contig 21638 bp, 18 predicted proteins | sample 5400671 | NCBI WGS metagenome assembly WNGD01 (sample SAMN13153369, study PRJNA577476) | soil metagenome | isolation source: 40 cm soil or saprolite under grassland replicate 2 | place: USA:California | collected 2016-06-15 | reverse complement strand
CGCCTTTGGCACCTGTGTTCATGAGCATAAAATTACCCGTGCCGAAGGTGTTCTTCGACATACCTACCTCGTAACAGGCCTGTCCAAAGGTAGCAGCTTGCTGATCTCCTGCATCGCCAGCCATTTTAATAGGCCCACCAAAGAACTCTGGATCGGTCTCTCCGAAGACCCCGCTGGATGCCATCACCCTGGGAAGCATGGCACGAGGGACACCCAATTCTCTTAGGATGACATCGTCCCAATCACCCTTATAGATATTGTACATAAGGGTTCGCGAAGCATTGGAAGGATCTGTCGCATGCACCCGACCTTTAGAGAGACGCCACATTAAGAAGGTGTCCACGTTACCGAACAGTACCTCACCGCGTTCCGCCTTTTCACGTACACCTGCAACGTTATCAAGTATCCATTTAACCTTGGTGCCGGAGAAATACGCATCGGTCACCAGACCCGTGCGCTCGCGAATTTCCTTGTCAAAGCCTTTTGCTTTCAAGGCATCGCAAATAGGAACTGTTAAGCGACTCTGCCAGACAATGGCATTGAAAACAGGCCTGCCTGTAGTCTTATCCCAAACAACTGTCGTTTCGCGCTGATTGGTGATGCCGATTGCAGCAACATCTGAGACGGTAGCGCCTGCCTTCTTCATTGCTTCATGAGCCACCGCCAACTGACTGGACCAGATCGCTTCTGGATCATGCTCGACCAGGCCCGGCGCCGGATAAATCTGAGGGAATTCTTGTTGTGCTGAAGTTACAATCAAGCCTTCGTGATTGAATACAATCGCTCGCGAACTGGTGGTGCCCTGATCCAGGGCTAGCACATACTTTGCCATTAGAAACTCTCCTTCTGCTGTTTAATAAATACAAAAATGTTCCATCGAAGAGCACAGGTACGGATGGCTGTGCCGGAGCTTATATGGAATAGCCACTGTTAGCAAGAATGCTTATGCGTTCCTCCTTTCACTCGCTCTTATAGAGATCTCCTCTTCTACGAGTAGAGCTCAGGCCGGGCAACTGCAACTCGTAGCGCACCGGCGCGCAGCACCGCCTGCACTTGCTGAATTGTAGTGATCAAACCAGAACCAATAAAAGGTAATGGTAAGGTAATGTGTGAAACAACGTAAGGAATAACAAGCGCAGGTGAAATATCAAGCAGATCAACCAGGTGACTATCTACCGATTCAAGAGCCGCTTCCAGTCCGGTTGAGTCTACTGCAAAGATGCGTTGAATGGCCTCCAGGTCAAAGCTTTTAGCCAGTGCGAGGATTCTTGGGTTACTGGAGATAATGCCAGTAATATGAAGTTGATGGGCGAGAAAGCGAAGTCCGGCAATATCAGGGTGAATACCATCAATATGATCGATGTTGACATAGACGGCTAGTTCACGCTCAAAAGCTTGTTCTAGCATTGGTGTGAACTCAAACAAGTTGCAATGCCGTAGCAAAATAGAATCTACCTGAGAGATATCGAGGGCTCGCGCAAGCTGATTTCGGTTCTCAATGATCGGTATTGTCTTCTGTTGCGCCGAAAGACTGAGTAACGACCTGGTAGACTGGGTAAGCATGCTGCACCTCACTGTAGCAGTAAAAGAACAACAAAGCCCTAAGCCTTCTTCAGTAGGTTGGCTTAGGACTTTTCAATTCACTGTCCCTGGGCACATATGCAATTGTTTATACAGGTCAACTTTGACTTTTTTACACCTTTGTTGAACATTTTACGAAGGTGTCTATTGTAGAGAGTCAAATAAAAGTGATTGGAGAACTAACGGTACAAAGACGATGTCTGCTATAATGATAATACTCAGCATCCGTTCTTTTGTCAAGTGCTGTGAGTTCCTATAACTAAGTAATTCTAAGTAATCTGGCGAAACTTTTACGGGATTTAAAAAAGGGGGATTTTTGTGGGGACACCCCACACCCCGGCAAAGGACTCCGTCCTCTGCACTCCTATTTTGCGCAACCATTGCACCGTTTGATTTCGTTAGATAACAACATTACAATTTACGTTGGTATTAGTAAGATGACCAAACAAGAGTTTCTACGCCTGGCACATGGGTTTCCAGTAGCGGCTGCATTAAAGTCGAATGATGATATGCAGATCGCATTGGACTCCGATGCATTGCTACTTTTTATGCTCAAAGGAGATGCTTTCCAATTGGCGCCAATTGTAGCGCAAGCCCACAAAAGAGGTAAGGGTTTTGTAGTCCATGTAGACCTCGTAAGCGGTATAGGTAAAGATCGAGCCGGTATCCAGTATCTTCATCAGATTGGGGTTGATGCTATTATTACAAGTCGATCACAACTTGTCGCGGCAGGCCACGCCGAAGGATTAGTAACAATACAGCGCCTGCTCCTGGTGGACGACTCAGCTTTGGAAACAGGGGTGCGAACGATAGCTCGCGCCGCTCCCGATATTGTAGAAGTACTTCCCGGCATTATCTTTCCAGAGATTACATCGATATTGCAACAGGCGCTTCCTGGTCCATTTATAGCCGGCGGTTTTATCCGCGATGCTACAGACGTTGCTCGAATTCGCGCCGCTGGTGCGATATTGAGTAGCAGCAGTACCTATGCCCTTTGGCAACGCACATCAAGCTAGATGAGGAGAATTACTATGTATACCGCGCCTAACCTGCTCAGCTTCAGCCGGATTGTAGCAACCGTCCTGGTTTTCGTGCTGGTCATCGTCAACCAGCCCTGGGCTTTTTTAACAGCGGCAGTCGTTTTTTTTCTTGCATCCATCACGGATTTTTTTGATGGGTACCTGGCTCGAAGATACCATATCGTCTCTCAACTAGGCATCTTCCTTGATCTGACAGCAGACAAGGTATTTGTCTCAGCTATTCTGGTCGCCTTCGTGCAACTTGGCCTTGTCCCTGCGTGGATTGTTGTGATTATTATCGCCCGCGAATTTGTAGTCACAGGTTTGCGCTCAATGGCAGCCGCTAAAGGAACTGTAATCCCTGCTGGACAACTGGGAAAACAGAAAACGTTTATTACCCTGGTTGCAATGGAAGGGATATTGTTGGGAATGGGACTTAGCGCAAGTCATCTTTCACTGTTTCCATTGAGGCTTAACTTCAACAGTAATCTACTGAATGCCGGTGATTTCTTGCTGTTGATTGCAGACGCGTTGATGGTGATTGCTGTTATCTGGACGATTCTTTCCGGGGTCGAATACGTACGTGATGCATGGCCCCTTTTACAAGACAAGAAAGAAACAGCAGCTTCAAAAGCCTGAATGGAAAGCCAGTCATTATGAGAGATGCTTCGCTGCTCCATTCGCCTGGCTCAGGACAAGGCTCAACATGACAGTGCCGACTTGAAAAGCCTGAATGGCAAGTATACCAGTCATTACGCCTTCGCATTTGAAGAAGAACTATTGGTGGAAGACGTTCCTTCTTCGACGGCAACTTTCTGACCTAACTTGCGTTCAGTTCCAGACAGCAAGCGCCCTATATTGTCGTAGTGAACAATAATGACAATCGCAGGGCCAATCACCATAAAGACTAATTGCGCAAGGGTGACTTTTCCGAAGAACGCCGGGTTAAGCACCCCGATGAAATAGAATAGAATACCACAGATGATTGCGGTCAGGCATCCAATGATCGAACCCAGCGATACGTAGCGTGAAGTCAAGATGGCGAGGGCAAGAGTTGCAAAACTAATGAAGAACGTCAGAGGGGAAATAACCAGAAGCGCACCAGCTCCGGTCAATACACCGCGCCCCCCTTTAAAACCAATAAAGACCGGATAAATATGACCTATCAAGGCCGCCAGGCCTGCCACGGTTGGTCCCCAACCGGCACCGTAAAAGACAGGGACGAGAGTTGCGATGAGTGTGGGGCCAATTCCTTTGAACAGGTCAAATACTAACACTATCAGGGCTGGCACTCTACCAAGAGTACGTAGAACATTGGTTGCACCTATTTTATGGCTGCCATAGGCACGAATGTCAAAGTCTTTGCCTTTAATCAATTTCCCCATCCAATAGCCAGCAGGAATAGAGCCCCAGAGATATCCAATAATCCCTATGAGTACGAGTTGTACAATGACGGGCATAGTCAGCCTCTTTCACGTAAATATGGTTTCGACGCGACTACTGTGGCAAATCCCACGTATGAGAATTATCGCACGTGAATCTTTTTGGCATCCTGGAGAAAAGAAAGAGATAGAAGATCGCTACGAGTACTAAAATAAGACCAGGAAGAGCATATACTAAGTGGTTTCCAGAAGTGCCGTACGATCCGAAGAATGAGCTGATGAGTATGAGCACACTAAGTCCGAAGAAGAGCCAGATAAATCCAGATCCGAGTTCTCTGCCTCTTGGATTCACACGCCTGACGCGTACTGCATTGTGACCACACTTGGGACACCGATTGGGGTCTTCCATCACTTACCTCCGCTTATTCTTAAAATAGAGGCAGTACAAAGTACTGATCGTTTCCTCATCTAAAAGGAGTCTCCACAACAATTCTAAACTAACATGAGGCTGATTACAAGCATTGAGATCACAATTTCTTTCATGTGCTTTTCATGATAAACCCTTATACTTTATAGTAGCTTCGTTCGTAGTAAATGAAGTGTCAACATAATTAATGGAGTAGAGTATGCGAATTCTGGTTGCGGAAGACGATCCACGTTTAGGGCCAAGTCTGAAAAAAGGATTGGAAGACAGCCATTATGCAGTCGACCTGGTCGGTGATGGTGAAGAAGCCTTATCGTTAGGGCTGGCAATCCCTTATAATCTGATTATCCTGGATATCATGCTGCCACGCATTGATGGTTTCGGGGTCTGTAAACAACTGCGTGACCAGAAACGAATGACCCCTATTCTATTTCTAACCGCATTGAGCGGAGTCGATCATCGTGTGAATGGGCTGGATCTAGGGGGCGATGACTATCTGACAAAGCCATTTGCTTTCCGTGAGCTCAAGGCGCGTGTGCGCGCCTTATTACGTCGTGAAGGTCCCTCTAAAACAACGGAATTGCGCTTCATGGACATCACATTGGATACACGCACACATGATGTTCGAAGAGGTGAGCGTCAAATCAGCCTCACCAGTAAAGAATATAGTTTGCTGGAGTTACTAATGAGCAACCCTGGCCAGGTACTAAGCCGGGATATGATTGCAGAACACATGTGGAATATTGATGCCGAACACCTCTCGAATGTGATTGATGTGTATATTCGCTATTTGCGACGCAAGCTGTGCGAGAATGGGGAACCGGATGTAATCTCGACTATTCGCGGCTTCGGATATCAACTTAAGGAGCCTTGAAATGACCGGGCTTTTACAGCGCATACGGCCTCCAAGCATGCGCATCCAGTTGACGCTCTGGTTCATACTGGTCTTTACAGTGTTAATGCTGCTCTTTGGTGCGGTTTTCTATGTGAACTTACGCACTTCGTTACAATCGAGTTTCGATACCGCACTACAACTACGCACGCAACAAATTGCCGCCGGCATTAATGAAGATAAAGGCACCATTACCATTCATGATGTGACAGGGGCATTACCTGGATTGATTGATCCCGATGCAACGAGTGATAATAGCACACCAGGATCAAGACCCCTCCCGACAAGCACGGCAACTACAAATCCGACGGATTCAGAGGAGATACGCGCCGATGTCAATCTTGGAGCGCTTGTGCGCATTTTGAATATCAACGGAGAGGTCGTCTATGTTACGCCAGCTTTTCTCGCTCTGAACATACCGCCTACGAGCATGACACAGCCCTTACACGGTAACACATGGAAAGGCACAGTCACAGCACAAAATGGACAAACAGTGCGTCTCTATAGCGCGGCTTTGACTGAGAATGGAACCATCTACGGTGTCGTGCAGGTCGGAGAATCACTGGCACAATTAGGGCACACACTGCGGAGTGTGGAGATCGAATTACTACTGATTGTACCATTTGTTTTGCTATTGGGCGCGATTGGAAGCTATTGGCTCGCAGCTCGTGCATTCGCACCGGTTAATCGATTAACCAGAATCGCCAGGCGCATCGAGGCAGGTGATCTGCACGAGCGAGTGCCTGTGCCGCGCAGCAAGGACGAGGTGCAGCGACTCGCCTTAACATTCAATGAGATGATAGAACGACTAGAGAAGGCTTTTGCACGCCAGCGTCGTTTCGTGGCAGACGCCTCACATGAGTTACGAACGCCCGTTGCAGCTATCCGCAGTATGACTGATGTAGTACTGGCGCAGAGCGCACCCGTTGAAAGCGAAGAATATGCTAGTGTACTAAGCGATGTGAACTCCGAGGCTGAGCGACTTGGACATCTCATAAATGACTTGCTGGCGCTGGCGCGTACCGATGAAAACCAGGTAGTGCTTGAACGGGAGCTTGTGCGTCTGGATCTGTTGGTAGCCGATGTAGCAGCGACCACTGAACCATTAGCAACCGAACGGGGCATCACGATTGAAGTGTTGGCCCAGCAGCCCGCTACAGTCCTGGGGGATGAAGTACGGCTAATCCAGGTGATTATGAACCTGATAGATAACGCGGTTGCCTATACCAATGCAGGAGGTAAGGTGACATTGGAAGTTGGCGTAAAGTACGATAACGCATACTTGATTGTTCGCGATACAGGCATTGGAATAGCAAAGGAACATCAGGATCATATCTTTGAGCGATTCTACCGCGTTGATCCAGCACGTTCGAGGGCTGCAGGCAGCACAGGATTGGGACTGGCGATTACCGAATGGATTGTACGGGCACATAATGGCAAGATCAGCGTCGAGAGCGAGGTTGGGAAAGGAACCACATTCACTGTAATGCTACCCATTGCCACACGGGAATCAGCATGATATACGACTCTTCCAAACCTGATAAAATGTACAAAATCGCTTCCAATTTCATCATACTTTCATGTATATCTTGTATACTCATGATGCACTAACGCTCGCCATCTCACGAAACCAGGTAGCGATTGACGATATGAGAGCAATGGGAATAGAAACATTGCCCTATTCAGATATATACAGATATGCTAATACCCCTATGTGAATGCAAGGAAATATAAACAGAGGAAATATGAAGCAACCAGGTAATATGAAAAACAAGATGCATGTGGCAGAAGGACAAAGAAACCCAACCCCTGCAATGAAAGCAACTACACCAGCACCACCCGTTAATCGTCCTGATGTTGGCACACCTGTGCGCAAATTTTCGTGGTGGACAGATGCGCGGCTATCAGGACGAGTTCTGCTGCCTTTGCGACTCTTTCTTGGCATCACCTTTATATATGCAGGCATCCAGAAACTGACCGATCCGCAATTCTTCAATCCTCAGGCAGCAGGATTTATTGGCAAACAGATTATGGCTTTTGCCCACGGGTCACCTATCCACAATTTCTTGCTGCACGTCGCGTTGCCACACGCCATGTTCTTTGGCTTACTCGTGGCTTGTGGCGAAATAGCGATTGGTATCGGAACACTCTTCGGATTTCTTTTCCGTCCCGCTGCTTTCTTTGGCATTCTGCTCAGCCTGATGTTTTTCCTGTCAGCTAGCTGGCATGTGTATCCCTACTTTTACGGAGCAGACATCGTATTTGTGTTCGCCTGGATTCCGCTATTACTGGCCGGGCCTATCGGAAACGGTTTGCCTTCGATTGATGCACTACTTGTACCACGCATTCTTATGGACACTCCACCCGAATGGAGAAGAATGCTTGAACCTGCCCTCACTTTCCTGTTAGGAGTCGGAGCAAGTGTAGATGGTAAGGAGAACGATCAGTCGGAAGTAATACCTGCACTAGCTACAAATAGAACGACAGGACAGGCAACAGCTTACAATAGCAAAGTGAGGGGATATCCTCAGGGAGTACCGCAAAACATTATGAGCGGACAGGGTAGGCCGGCATATACACAAGGGACGTCTCAACAACCGAAACAGGCGAACTATAAAGGAAGAAGTGCTGCTCTACGACGTTCTCAGGAAGGCCGGCGCAACTTTCTGTGGGGCCTGGTAGTAGGTGGGCTCAGCATGCTCGGAATTACAGTCGCCGGGAAAGCAGTTCAGTCCCTCCCTTTCGGCAGAGATGATAACGCACCTGTTATCCAACAGAATCCCGCTACTGACACTGGATCCGGCGCACAATCGACCACAGACTCAGGAACAGCGACCACAACAGCAGGTGGATCCACAGAGATCGCCCAGGCGAGCGCAGTACAGCCCAATAATGCCGTCACATTCACTATCCCGTCCAATGGTGATCCCGGCGTTCTGGTACGCCTCAACAATGGAAAATTCGTCGCATTTGATGCTACATGCACGCACGCGGGTTGCCCTGTACAATATGACCCCACCAGCCAGCACCTGTTGTGCCCATGTCATGGAGCAGAGTTTGATCCCGCAAACGCAGCTGCGGTTGTTCAGGGGCCAACAAATACGCCATTGACAAGCGTTCCTATTCATGTGGACAATCAAACGGGAGCGATCACGCTACAATAATGCGAAAAACTGGCCACCACCCCGAGGACGAGGGCAAGCCTCGTCCCTACCATTCACGGAGAGACCTTCCCCTCTCGCGAGCGCTTTTCGTGATATACTGTGCTGAAACGTTACATCAGGCCAGAAGGGATGATACTCTACCCTCTAGCAGGAAACAGAGACGCCCATGCTCAACTCAGGCTCATTGAATGCTGTGAATGGCGCGAAGTTCTCGCAGAGATTTGTTAAGCCGCTGTATGATTCGTACTGCTTCGCTGCTCTGCCACAGACGATTGAGTTTATGCTGACTGGAGAGGGAGATAGCGCCTTACCTCTCGACACTTTTGGAAACTTGCCGACAAGGTACAACAAAGTGATCCTACTTTTCGTGGATGCTTTTGGCTGGAGATTCTTTAAACAGTACGCGGAAAAATATACATTTTTGAAAACAGCGTTAAGATACGGGGCCGTTTCAAAGATGACTTCGCAGTTTCCCTCTACTACCGCAGCACACGTGACGTGCATGCATACCGGCCTGGATGTTGGACAAAGCGGCGTCTACGAATGGAACTATTACGAACCACTAGTAGACGAGGTGATTACACCTCTGCTCTTTGCGTACGCAGGCGATAAAGAGCGTGACACCTTGAAACGAGCAGGGATTCCTACCGAGGCGTTTTTTCCCACGCAAACATTCTATCAAAAGCTACAAACGAGGGGCATTGCCTCTTACGTTTTTCAAAGCGAAGCTTACACGCCCTGCACATTCTCTGATATCGTGTACAAAGGAGCGACACTATTTCCATACAAGAAATTGCCGGAAGCGCTGACAAACCTGGCGGAACTTGTGATAGCTGATACAGCTCCCATAGCCTATTATCTCCTGTATTATGACAAGATTGATGCAATTTGTCATACCTACGGGCCAAACTCACACCAGTTCGAGGAAACGGTGGATGTGTTTCTGAGGATGATAGAGGAGCTTTTCTATAAAAAACTAGCGGGCAGAATTGAACAAACACTGTTGGTCTTGACTGCAGACCATGGGCAGGTGGAGGTAGATCCGCGAAGGACGTATTATCTGAATAAACAAATTGCGAATATCGAATTGTATTTACAAACGAACCGCAAGGGAAAACCGCTTATCCCGGCAGGCTCGGCTCGTGATATGTTCTTACATCTGAAAGATGAACGATTAGACGAAGTGGTGCCATTCTTACAAACACACCTGGCAGGCAGAGCTGAGGTGTATCGAACAGAGCAATTGGTGGCGCAGCACTTTTTCGGCTCCTTACAGCCATCGAAGGAATTTCTGACCAGGGTGGGTAATGTAGTCATTTTACCCTACCAGTACGAGACAGTATGGTGGTACGAGGAAGGAAAATTTGAGATGCATTTTCAGGGTCATCATGGTGGCCTGACACCAGAAGAGATGGAGATACCCTTGCTGTTGTTGGCGCTATAAGTGATGCCCGTTCTTTGGTTTTTTACTCAATACCATTGGTCCACTTTGGCCTGTAATGTATTGCTTTACATTTGTGATTCTTGCTGGGTTAATGGCGCTACATCTTCGTCCCGCACACTGAAGATTCCTATGAGCACACCACCTATGACGGACATCCACAAAGCAAGCAGCATCAGTACAACAACTTGTGGGTCCAACATTAGAACTTTTCTGTAGAAATCGCTCAGAACGCCAGTTTTTCCCCAGAGTGGCTCGACGAACAAGAGCACGTTCCAGGCCAGGCAGATCAGCGCACAAACCAATGCATTCGTCATGCCGAAGAATGTTCCCCAGAAAAGGCTCCATGAAAACGTTCTCAACGGGACCCGCCTGAATGAACGAGCGAGCAATGGACCAACCAGTAGAACTGGACACAGAGCAAGTAAAAGTGTGGCGCCAAAATTTACGCTCCCCCTTTGCCAGGAGTATTCTGCCGCTAACACCAGACAAATCAGCAAGTTGAGCAGTAGCGAACGCCATATCCAACTGTTCTCATACCTGAGGACCTGGGGAATTTCCGTATTAACATCCTGCGATTCTATCTTATTCTTCGCCATTGTTTCCCAGGCCTGGTTAACCGCTGGCGCAGGTGTGACAGGAAGAATAATGGGATCGGCAACGGGAGTATTTGCAAGAGATACCCCGATTTGCTGCATTGCTCGCCACTCTTGCCTTTCTGTTTGTACATTTATGAGCGCAGGCCGAACCTGAACATCTTCAGCAGGACCATACCTGTGCGTTTTAGGTGGTAGCAGTGTAGTATCTTGCGAAGCGGCAAATAAATCAGTCGCGAACGCCTGTACCGTAGGATATCGATCGTGCGGATTTTTTGCCAGAGCTTTCTGCAAGACATCGTTTACCGCCAATGGCACGTCAGTACGGTATTCGCCAAGGGAGGATGGTATAACAAAGTTATGCAAATGCTGCCAACTACGCACATTAGAGACACCAGTTCTTCTCAATGGATAGTCACCTGCAAGCAAAAAGAAACATGTAACGGCTAGAGCATATTGATCAGAGTAGCGTCCGGGATGCATACCCCACGCTTCCGGAGCCATAAATGCCGGTGAACCAGCCAATCCAGTGCTCAAATGCGATGAGTCAGCATCAATTAAGGATGCTACGCTGAAATCGGAGAGCAACACATGCAAACCCATTTGCAACAAGTTGGCGGGCTTGACATCACGATGCAGCACATTTCGTGAATGAGCATAATCGAGCGCTTCAGCCACCTCCTCGGCTAAGCTAACAACACGTTCAAGATCCCAGGGACGTCTTCCTCCACGTTCAAAGGCCTCGCCCAGGGAACCCTGTTCGGCAAATTGTACGACAAGATATGGCGTGCAGTTTGATATTGCAGTCGGTCGGTCGTAGATTACTCCATAGGAGAAGATAGGCAGTATGTAGGGATGTGATAAGGATGCAAGTAATGCTGCCTCGCGGTGAAAATTATCTATATGGCGTTCATTGCAAGACCGGTGTAGTACCTTAATCGCGACCCTGCGTTTATTGAGTGAATCCTGTTCCGCCAGGTATACGTCACTTGAACTACCTTTGCCGGCATAAGATAGGATTCGGCAGTCACCGATCAGTACTCCTGCTACCAGGCTGTTGCACTCGACACACCGGATGACCCCAGGCTTATTGAGATGATGATTGATACAACAATATGCCATTGTCCATACTCCAAAGTACCTGCTGTTGAGATACCGCTACAAAACCAGATGCAAGATGGAAGCGTTCCTCATGCATTGGAGAACCGTATCAAACTTTGGTGAATGTTGTTCCCCTACCTATCTATACGCAGTGTCTATAGAATTTTAGGGAGGCAAGTAAGAAGGGTATGAAGTACATCGAGGTTTTCATTTCCTGGCACTCCCACCCACGTTTTCGATGGAGGCAATTGTACCATCCAAAAGACGGATCGAGCGGTCGGCATGTGAAGCCACGATTGGATCATGCGTTGCAATAATGAATGTTTTGCCAGTCTGTGCGCGCAGGTAAGCGATCAGTTTCAGCACATTCTCGCTGTTTTTTGCATCCAGATTGCCTGTAGGTTCATCGGCGAGCACAAAGGCGGGATCGGTTGACAAAGCTCGAGCGATGGCGACACGCTGCTGTTCACCACCAGAGAGCTGGTTGGGCTTGTGATTCAGGCGATGTGAGAGACCTACCAGGTCTAACAGCTCTTTGGCACGCGCTGAAGGTGAGCCTTTATGCTTGCCCACGTAGAGAGGCACCTCTACATTCTCCTGCGCTGTCAAGGTTGGGATGAGGTTGAACGCCTGGAAGACCATACCAATCTTGTTATTACGGACTGAAGCCAGTTTGCCCTCACTCATACTGGTAATATCTATATCATCGATCAAAACCTGTCCGCTAGTAGGGTTATCCAGCCCGGCAATGATGCCTAATAGTGTGCTTTTTCCGGAGCCAGAAGGCCCCATAATGGAGACAAATTCTCCACCCATGATCTGAAAGCTGATACCTTTGAGTATTTCGATGCGCTCACGCCCAAGAGGCAGACTTTTAGTTATGTCACGTACATCCATCACAATCTTTTGATTGGTATTTTGTAGAATAGTATTCTTCGCAGCTGTTTTTTCATGCATGGATCCTATTGCTCCTTATGTATGTGATGAAAGTTTGAGGCAATTTTCACCAAAGCTCAGCGAGACTTTCTCCTCTTTTGTTACGTATTAAAACGATGAAGGTTACAGAACGGCACCTGTTTGGATAGAACGAAAGTCACCCATTGATAACAAATTGGGATATGCAAGAAAGAACAACTATGTTATACTGCACAGAAATCAAACATAGTATTGTATATTGCACTACGTCTTTTTCAATAAGCGTGCTAAGTCCATATGATAGATAAAATAAGGGGAAAGAATTCATATGCGCCGAGGAACTCTTACACTCCTCCTGTTCATTATTTTGCTGGCAGCGGCGGCAATCTACATTGATCTGCCAAATACGCCCGGCATACATATACCCGCTCTAGGTATCGACAACTCGCTGCAGCCTAAGCTGGGACTTGATCTACAGGGTGGTATACGCGCACTACTTATACCGGATGGGAATTACGATCCGAAGATGCTCAATGATGTAATGCCAGCATTACGTGATAACATCGAACAACGTGTGAACGGTGGATTGGGTGTTAGTGAACCCAATATTCGTATCATATCAACGAATGGCTCGCCGGCCATCTCTGTAGAACTACCAGGATTTACAGGAAATCAGACTGAAGCAGTGAATTCACTGCTTAAAACTGGGAAACTGGAGTTCTGGAGTACTGGACCTTCCCCTGCCGCATTAGGTTCACAGTTTGATCCATCGCAATACACTCAGTACAATGCTGGTGGCAAGCCGCAATTCACCGGCGCCAATCTCGATTCTGGACAGGTATATGTAAGCCAGGATCAGGCAGGACGCCCACAAATCAGCTTCGAAATGAAAGGCGATGCTGTTGGCAATTTTGGGAATTTTACAGCCAAGAATGTAGGCCAATACCTGACTATCACACTGGATGGCACAGTCATTGAGTCAGCAGTAATCCAAAGCGCTATCACCGGACCAGGTGTCATCACAGGAAACTTCTCAACCCCGGAAGCACAGCGTATTGTAACCGTGTTAAAATACGGCGCTCTGCCCATTCCGCTTAAGATTGCCAGTGAAGAGACGGTTGGACCTACCCTTGGCCTGGATTCTATCGTGAAAAGCGCGATTGCTGCAGCCATCGGCCTGGGCATCGTCATGCTGTTCATGCTCCTCTACTACCGTTTACCGGGCCTGCTGGCTGACATAGCGCTCCTTCTTTATGCATTATTAACCTTTGCCATCTTCAAATTGATTGGTGTTGTGCTTTCACTGGCGGGTATCGCCGGTTTCGTCCTTTCAATTGGTATGGCAGTTGACGCGAACGTGCTCATCTTTGAACGAGTCAAGGAGGAGTTGCGAGCAGGACGGCTGCTTGCTTCTGCGATAGATGTCGGTTGGAAGCGCGCCTGGCCGTCGATTCGAGACTCAAACATCTCCACGCTCATCACTTGCGCAGTGCTCTATGCATTTGGTAGTAACTTCGGCGCAAGTATCATCGTCGGATTTGCCACGACCCTGTTCCTGGGCGTCTTGATCAGTATGTTTACAGCCGTTGTCGTGACACGCACCTTCCTGAATCTATTGGTTCCGACCGGCGTTGTCAGCCACCCCGCACTTTTTGGGCTTCCTCCTGGCTCTATTGCTACAGCCAAGGCGTCCATTGCGCGGCGGAACAGCACTGTTTGATGAGTACGTAGAGAGAGGGAGAAAACTGTGTTTAATCTTGTTGGAAAACGCTACCTGTTTATACTTATATCCCTGATTATCATTGTTCCTGGTACAATCTCTTTGATTTTCTATCGACTCAATGTTGGTATCGACTTCAATGGCGGGACAAATGTTGAGTATCGTCCGGAAAAACCTGTTACTATCTCCGAAATGACAGCCCTGGTTGCACCGTTCAAATTAGGGGATTTACAGATAGTGACTGGGGATAATCCTCAACTGCCTGCCAAGAATACCGTCTGGGTTCGCTTCAACGCTCACATCGATTCGAATGTACAGAAGGCGATTACGAGTGATTTGCAAGCAAAGTATGGTCCGCAGCTTGCTGTCAACTACGATAATCTGATTTTACAACCCGTGACTGGTCAGGGAGTCCCTTCGACCGTCACGGTTGCAACCGTGACGAAATTCAGTGGAGGAGTCACTCCCAACGAAAATGACGTTCGAGCAATGCTGAGCAAGTTGCCTCCAACGTCTGATCCTACCAAGGGGCCTCCTACTTCAACACCTACAGCAACGGCTACGAGTACTCCCAAGGCATCACCTACAGCTACAAGTACATCCGCGGTCAAGTCTAGTGGCACGCCTGCTACTGGAACAGGAACACCTTCGGTTGTCGTTACGCCGACAGTAACCCCAACGGTACAGTCCAATCCGGCCAATATTCCTGTGCATGTAGTCGATGTGACCCAGGGAACGACAACTCAGACGGTCACCTTGTTAACACGTTCTGAGCTCAACTCAAATAAGCTGCTCCAAATGCAGGCACATTTTATCAATAGTAATATTTATATGCAGCAGTTGGGTACAGCGCTGGTATCAGGCTCGGTAGCATCGGAGACCACCCGTAATGCCGTTTTCGCTGTTTTTGCAGCCTCGGTATTAATCCTGCTTTACATCTGGTTCGCGTTCCGCAAGGTAGATAGGCCATGGCGTTATGGAACGTGTGCGATCATTGCATTATTGCATGACGTGCTGGTGGTGCTTGGCGTCTTCTCGATTCTTGGCTGGTTGATCGGTTTCCAGGTAGACGCGCTGTTCATCACGGCCTTGCTGACTGTTGTCGGTTTCTCAGTGCATGACACGATTGTGGTATTTGACCGTATCCGCGAAAACATGCAACGTCGCACCTCCGAGACATTCGACCAGGTGGTGAATGCAAGCCTGGTGCAAACCATGGCTCGTTCACTCAATACATCGTTAACAGTAATCTTCACCCTGAGCGCCCTCACACTCTTCGGTGGCACAACCATTCGCCCATTCACGTTGGCATTGCTTGTAGGTATCGTTAGTGGCACCTATTCATCGATCTTCAACGCCAGCATGATACTGGTTATGTGGGAGCGTAGGGAAAACGTTTTCGGCCTATTTCGTCGTGACCGCACTCCTGATAAGCGAGAGGAACGCGAACTGGTGCGCACACGAGGATAATATTCAGATCGCATTGGGGTAGGTGCCGTGGAGGGCGACGCAAGCGTCCCCACCCTTCACCACACCACCCCCGCCCCTACGCGGTGAATCACGGAGGATAGTGGGTGATGTTGACGGCAATTGATCACATTATCATTGGTGTCAAGAATTTAGAACAAGCTTCTACACTATTCAGCCAGAAACTTGGTTTGGCAGTTTCCGGTGGAGGGATACATCCCTCCGGGGGAACTGCCAATCGTATTATTGTGATTGGTGATACATACCTGGAACTCATTGCTGTTCATGTTCCCGCAGAAGCTCAACAGAGTATGCTGAACCGGCTGGCAATGGGCGAGGGGTATTTGAATTTTGCGCTTGCTTCAAATGATATCGAGGCTGATAGCAAGTCGATGGCTGAGCGTGGTGTTTTAATCATGGGGCAAACTCCAGGCTCGTTAAAAGCTGCCGATGGTCAGACGCGGGGTTGGTCACGCACAAATATCGAACGTCCAGACCTGACACAGCGTTATCCATTTGTGATTCAACATGACAGTACAGGCGAAGAGCGTCGTTTTCGCCTGGCAGGGTGGGCAAACCCACCTGAGCATCCACTGGGTGTCACCCAGATACGCAGCGCAACTATCGCCGTTGCAGACCTTGCCGAGGCTACACAGCGTTTTCAGCACATTTACGGATTACAACCCTCGGAAACATTCACAGGCGAGGCAGATGTATGGGACGCTATACTTGTTTCATTTCCACTTGGTGGCAACGACCAGGGCCAATGTTTTGAACTGGCAGAACCATTACCCCTCAGTACTGAAGTAGATCAAGAAGTGGACTATGAGCATTTACCTGAACCAGGAGCGCTTGCCAGGTATCTGCAACACTTTGGGGAAAGCCTGTGTCGTATAACCCTGGCAGTACAGAATCTGGATGCCTCCCGGCGTTATCTCGATGAGCACGAGGTAACCTATACCTATCGAGACATAACGCATCCAGTAGTGTGGATTCACCCCGACTATGCCTGCGGCGCGTCGATCCTACTACATGAACAAACTTCGTAAGGGCGCTCACTCCTGATCCTGCACCAAAAATTGCAATTTCCTCTTAAATACCTTCTCAAAGAGGTCAGCCTTCTCATAGGCATGTTCCAGCTCATCATCGAGATCGGCTAAAGGACGTACCCAGAGAGAGATCGTCCAGGTATGATCATCACAGAGCTCTCTTTCAGCGGCAAGGCGTAACACACGACTATCATGGCTCCAGTCAAGTGCGTCGGCGATGCGTACCAGGGCAGCCAACGCTGAGACACGTTTGCGAGCAGAGCGACTCAAAGCCGCGAATTCCTGGTGCGACGTACTAGGCAACGCTCGCCGGTGATAGCGGGCAATACAGGCAATTTCATGGCGCTCATCATCATTAAAATCTGGTAACGTTGTCTCTTTAATAAGACGATAAGAGTGCTTGTGGTGGCGGCGTACCTCAATCATCATGCCAGTATTGTGCAGAAACGCTGCGCGCTCAAGCAAGCGTAACGCGTTTTCATCCAGCTCGTGAAGAGGTTGTGTTGCTTCAAACATCTGCACTGAGAGCCGCTCCACCTGACGAGCATGCGGCCAGTCTTCGACCTGTAATCCTCCGCTCAAGCGAAGTTCCTCAGGAGTCGGCTCAGGTTGTTGCCGCCAATCCAATTCTTCGACCGGAAATGGTATCATTTGATTGCCTGCCTTTACTTTTGCTGTTTCCAGGATATCTACATCTCCAATATTTCCAGGATCTCACGCCTGAAGTCTCGCGCCTGAAGCGCATACCAGTGTTGGCGAAAAGTGTCATAATGCTTATCGCGCAACTGCTCCTGATTCTGTAGGAAAAGCTCCAACCCGTAGCGTTCCTCAGTGGATGGAGAGACCGCCGGATCCAATAGACCGGCAACCAGTTCAGGCGCAACGAGAGATCTCTCTTTCCTCTGTTGGACTTTCGCACTTGACTGCGCATAGTCGACAATAGACGCAGTGTCCTGGCTCCCCAGGCAGAGCCGCAGCAATGCTATCATGACGTCAGTATCATGAAGAGTCCCGAGTTCATCTTGAATCTTCACTAATTCTTCGTGGATAGGCTTACATACTACTGGTAACACATCTTCAAATACTTCAAATGTATAACGGAGCCGTTTGGCTGCAATACGCATGTTGTGCAACTCTACTATATTATAAGGATTGTCTACATAGCTTTCCCAGCTATATAAATCCTCCAGTCGCACTTTGGCGATCATCCGTGCATTCTTCCCAGTTGGAGCCTGTGGATCAAGCCCTTTAATGGGCCTTGCTTTTGCCATTTGATTTACCTCCCTCCGGGATTAACAACTCTATCTGCTGCTTGAGGGTGTCCTCATCAAATTTGTGGAGAAATGATTCCAATTCTTGCTGCTTCTGCTGGCGAAACGTGTTCAGTCGTTCAATAATCCACTGCACACCCTCCTTTTCCTCACTTCTCACCTGCTCGAGTTGCGCGTGCAAATTGAGTAACATGACATCCGTATCGCGTGCTGCGCCTAATGCATCGGCTGCCCCTTTGACCTGGCGATAGGCATTCTTAAAGATTCTGGGATCGCAAATCGATTGATAGGCATCAAGCGTGGCTCTCAGACGACGCGAGGCAACACGCATTTTATGCACGGCTTCTACATCTTCATGCTTCAGCACCTCTTTGGGCAACTCAAGCATTTTATGAGTACGTTCCATAAGCTTGCGCCGCCCAGAGTGGGCGAACGGTTCATCCTCAGGGGATAGAGGAAAGAATACTTCAGTCTGTTGTGCATGGTTGAGAGATGCAGTGCTACTCACGATATCTAACCAGCGTTCTCCATAGCGCTCGTAAGCGAGCAAGACTCCTTCTCGAATGCCGTGCGAGCTGATTCGAATCTCATGTAGGTGTAGACGCGACATCACGGTCTGAATAATAAGCGCTCCTGCCAGGAGAATTCGTGCCCGCGCAACCTCTAGTTTGTAACGGTCAGCAATTTCTTCCGCCGTGAGCGAACTCAACAGGCCCTGGCAGCGAAGCAGGTCCTGTTGTGTCAGGTGGGTATGATGCTCGTCCAATTTGAATGCTTGATGGACAAGGTACAGCAAAGCATTTGCGCTTCCACCGGTGACAATCAGGACCGGGGGACGATGTTTCACAGGCATCCCTTGAAAGTAGGTTTGGAGAAAGGCGTCGGCAACTGCTATTTCACTGTAGGTTGGTGGGTTCGAGGGAAGATAACGGTCATGCAGCCAGCCAGAACCAATGGGGATGGAAGTACGCCAGTTGATGCGCTTATTTCTTGCGGTCACCAATTCCAGGCTACCTCCACCCAGGTCCATGACCCCTACTTGCGCAGGGTGACCAGGTTCCTTGTTGACTTCGTAGGTTGAGCCAAAGAAGGTGAGCGCAGCTTCAGCGTTTCCGCTGATCAATTCCACGGCAAGTCTGGTCTTGCTCTGTACGTGCTCCACAAAATCAGCGCTATTATGGGCCTGGCGAATCGCTTCGGTTGCTACGACCAATATAGGATCTGCCTTACGTCTCCTGGCTTGCGCCTTGTAGTTTTTGAGTACAGCGATAGCTGCGTTGGTCTTCTCTTGCGAGATTTCTCCTGTAGCCGTGACACTCTCGCCGATGCGCACCAATTCTTCTCGGTCAAGCACAATATCCAGGTCATTGGGAGTGCTGCGGGCTACAACGATATGGATAGTATTACTGCCAATATCGATGGCAGCGCGCATAGGCGAGAGCTGTTCGTGCATAGTTACTATCCGGCTCCTTTTACATTATACAGATAGGTCTATCAGGTATGCTCAAACACCTGCTACCGCTATAAAAATTAGATACGTTTCATTTGTTGTAAGTGCTTCAAGCATACGAAGGTTCGGGGTTTGATATTCATCAGGATGTTGAATTAATTATATCATGTGCAAAGGCTTATTTAACAGGGTCAACCAGTATTGACAGGTCGCAAAAGATACAGTAATATAGCCCTGTCCACAAGGATGGACAGGCCGAAGTGGTGAAATCGGTAGACACGCAACGTTCAGGGCGTTGTGCTCGAAAGGGCATGGGGGTTCGAGTCCCCCCTTCGGCATGCCGAAGATTTCATTCGAATCCCACTATAACTCAAGTGAGGCTACAAGCGGCTTGAGGCTCTTTTGCATGTGAGGAAATGCTTCTTTGACAGGAAAAGTGACAGGAACCAGATCGCTTACCCTTGACAACTTGCTTTCCATCTTCCTCATATTTTCCCAGAGCATTACGTTCTGCTTCTAGAAGTACGCGACATTCTATGTCAAGGCTGCACGGATGACACATGTGAGCACTGGGTACACCCACAGAGTAGTTTTACAGTAAGCGAACGGCAATATAGCGACATACTGCCTTCCAAGCAGGCTTTAGCAGGTTCAAGTCCCGTCTCCCCCCTTCTCCTCCTCATTACGTCCTCTAAAAGCACTCCCCTGGCTGCTTGACATGAATCTAACATAAATTGATTAAGAAATGATGCTACCTTTGTAGCATGCGCGACTGCTCATCTCATGGCGGTGAGCACAAGCTTCGAGGCGAATACTCCTGTCTAACAATTGGGAAGAAGCCATGTCAACATGCTTCCAAGTTGATTATGCGGCCTGAGCGAGTGGCAGAGGAGCATCTTGATTCCTGTCTGGTGCAAACGGACTGCCGATATGACGAAGCACCTCTACGAGAGCGGCGGGCAGAGCGTCTCAAAGGATGGGTGAAGTAAGCTCGTGAGAGTGGCATCAAAGAATTACGAAGCTTTGTGGCAAGAGTTGAGCGAGACTTTGATGCAATTGCAGCAGAACTGAACTTGCCATAGAGTTAGGGAACGGTGTAAGACAGTATTAACAAGCTGAAAATGCATATGCGGCCCTTGTATGGCCGAGCTGGGTTTCCGCTCCTTCGGCAGAACCTTCCTCATCAAACGTGAGGAATGGTGAATTGTAAGTGGGTTTCACCAAAAAGTTGCATGAGTCAAAAGTCCCACGCTACTGACACAGGTAGGCCAGCAGGAACGCCGAGTACACATCACGCTGGATCGGACCTACGCCGCAGGCACAGTGATGCCAGCGCTGCGACAACGATTTTTTGACAGAGGTCTGATAGCCGTGATAGTATTGAGAAAGCCTGGTGTTTGAGGTAACAACTGCGTGTAATGTGCGCCAATTTTTGCAACTATGCATGTCAAACGGGCTATAAACATCCCTGGTGCGCACAGCGCTACACTCTTGCCGTAGAGCTTCTGCCAGCCTTGAAATGACGTTTTCTCAAACTGCAGATGATTGCCCACCCGAACCAGGTCATCGACCAGTTTGCCATGCAGGCTCTTGCGATGTGCTGCCAGCTTACGCTCGGCCCTGGCATGTTGGCGTCGCATGGCAAGATAGCCCTGGCTGTTCTTCCAGCTGAGTCGGCGCTTACCGTGCTTGTTCACACGGCCTCGTTCGTCGTAGTTCTGCGGATTGTTAGCCCAACGATGTCGCTCCAACATGCGCTCGAGCCGTCGTTTCTTCCTGCCATTATAGAAGCAGACGTTTAGCCCACACTGCCGGACATCTCCAACTGGATCAGGCGGTTCAACTCAACCGCGTACTCCATGGGGAGTTCCCTGGTGATCGGCTCAATGAAGCCGTTCACGATTAGCGAGTAGGCCTCGGACTCATCCAGGCCACGGCTCATCAGGTAGAAGAGCTGGTCGTCACCGACTTTCGAGACGGTCGCCTCGTGGCCGATTTCGGTCTGGTTCTCTTCGACACGAATAGTTGGATAGGTATCGGTGCGCGCATACTCATCGAGCAAGAGCGCATCACAGCGGACATGGGACTTGGTGTGGTGCGCACCCCTGTTGATGCGGACCAGGCCACGATAAGAAGCACGACCAGTCCCCTTTGAGACCGACTTCG
>WNGD01005854.1_pt1 | contig 21644 bp, 21 predicted proteins | sample 5400671 | NCBI WGS metagenome assembly WNGD01 (sample SAMN13153369, study PRJNA577476) | soil metagenome | isolation source: 40 cm soil or saprolite under grassland replicate 2 | place: USA:California | collected 2016-06-15 | reverse complement strand
TTCCTCGAGCTGAACGGGCGTATTCAGGTCGAGCATCCCGTCACCGAGCTCGTCACGAAAGCAGACCTTGTCCGCTGGCAGATCGAGATCGCGCAGGGCACGAACGGCGTGGCCCACTATCTCCCCGAGAGACGCGGCCACGCGGTCGAGGTGCGCCTGTACGCGGAGGATCCGCTCACGTTCTTCCCGCAGACAGGCCGCATCGAGCGGCTGCGTCTCCCCGACGGCATCCGCGTCGACGCCGGCGTCGAGGAAGGCGACGAGATCGGCATCGCCTACGATCCGCTGATCGCCAAGCTGATCGCCCACGGGACGACGCGCGACGAGGCACTCGAGCGACTCGGCGCGGCGCTGGCCGAGACCGAGGTCGAGGGCGTCACGACGAACCTCCCCTTTCTCCGGTGGCTCGCGTCACACCCACTCGTGCGCGCAGGCGAGACGACGACGGCGTTTCTCGTCGAAAACCCGCCGCTGTCTCGGCCGCCGCTACGCGCGTCCGCTCCGCCGTGGCGTGGTCCGTTCCGGCTCAACCTGCCCTCCCCTCCTCCGGCGGCGCCGCCGGACGTCGCCACGGCTGCTTCGGATCATGGCGGTCCGGGCGGAGAACAGAGCGCGGTCGTCGCCCCGATGCCCGGGACGGTGATCCGGCTCCTCGTCGGCCAGGGCGACTCAGTCCGTGCGCGCCAGCCGCTCGTCGTGCTCGAGGCGATGAAGATGGAGACGCCGCTGACGCCCCCAGAACCAGCCTGCGTTGCCGGTCGGCTTCACGGCCATGTTCACGATGACGGTCACGAGCACCACGAGCTCACAACGCGACATCAGCAAGATTCGCCTGATCCGCGCCTGGGCCTCCGGCGAGCCGGGGCCGTCTCGCTCGATCACGGCCGCGATGCGACCGCCTTCAGGCCCGAGAAAGCCGGCCCCGACGGCGAACGACACCGCGAACGCGATCAGCCCGAACACGACCCAGTTCTGGCCCCAGGACCAGTGCAGATTGACCATCATCCCGATCCCCGCGAGCAGCAGGATCCACGTCGAAGGGATGAAGACGCGCATCCCGACTACCTCGGAGTCCTTCGCGAAGTCGGCCTGACGCCTGGCGTCGCCGGTCCGGAGGATGCGGAAGGCGAACGCCTGGATCATGAACGCCCCGCCAACCCAGACCGCGGCCGCGGCGACGTGAACGGATTTGAAAAACGTGTACCAAGTCATAAGCGGAATTCAAACGAAGCGCCCGGACGTCTTCAAGGCTGGGGTCTGACCCCTGCAGGGGTCAGACCCCAGCAGTTCGGTCTAAAAGAGCTTCTGCAGCTTCATGGCGGCGCCCATGTCGCCTTTGACCTTGAGCTTGCCGGTCATGTAGGCGCTGGTCGCGTTCTGCTCGCCGCTGGTGATCTTCTCGAACGTCTCCTCGGAGGTCGAGATCGTGACGTCCGCGTCCTCGGCGTCCTCCGTCACGGAGACGTTCCCGTCCTGGACGTCGACCTTCCACTTGCCCGCGCCCTCGATGTCGAAGAGGTAGGAGTTGTTCATCCCGGCCGTCTTCGCGGGGTCGACGCGGCTCGCGAGACTGTCGAAGAAGTCCTTCGCGCTCACGGCAGCAACCCTATCTCAGCCGGTTCCAACCTTCGACGGGCTTTGGGCGACGGCAGCAGGACTGCGAACACGACTGCGAGCATCGGGGCGGCGGCCGCGACGAACAGTGCGGTGCGCAGGCTCGTCGCGTCGGCGAGCCGTCCGAGCGCGACCGCCGCGACTCCGCCGAGGCCGACCGAGAGGCCGATCACCAGGCCGGACGCGGTGCCGACGCGCCGCGGCATGTACTCCTGGCCCATCACCATCGTGACGCCGAACGTCCCGACTATGCACGCGCCGATCAGCGCAAGTGCGATCGCGCCGGGCACCCCGCCGACCAGCACGAACACGAGCACGAGCGGTCCCGTCGCCGCGACGCTGCCGAGCAGGACGGGTCGCCGTCCGAACCGGTCGGCGAGCGGGCCGAGCAGCAGCGTCCCCGTCCCGCCGGCAAACAGCATCAACGCGAGCAGGTGGTTGCCGTGCGACTTGGAGTGGCCGAGCGAGACCTCCCAGAGCGGCACGAACGTGATCAGTCCGAACCACGCGATGCTGCGCAGCGCGATCGCTCCGAGGAGGAGCTTCATCGCGAACGGATCGTCCCGCCCGGCACGCGCCGGAGCTGCTCCCGGCTCGGGCGCGAAGCCACGGAGGTACGGACCCCCGATCAGAAATCCGGCCGCGACGAGCAGGCTCGGCCCGGCGAGAATCAGTCCACCGCGCAGGTCGAAGGCTGCGATCAGCGCCGTCGTCGCGACCGGTCCGAGTGCGTAGCCGAGATTGCCGCCGATCGAGAACCACGCCATCCCGCTGGCGCGCTTGCGGCCGCTGACGAAGCCCGCGAACTTCGAGCCCTCCGGGTGGAACGCGGCGCTGCCGACGCCCGACACCAGCACGAGCAGCAGGACGAGCGAGTAGCTCGGTGCATCGGACGCCAGGGCGATGCCGACACCGCCGAGGGCGACGCCGGCCGGCAGCAGCCACATCGCGCCGCGCCGGTCCGACCACATCCCGAAGAGCGGCTGGATCAACGACGAAGACGCCTGCGAAGCGAGCACGACCGCCCCAACCGCGGTGTACGAAAGCGAGAAGCGATCTCTGAGGAACGGCAACAACGCCGGAAGAGCGCCGTTCGCGAAGTCGGTCGCCAAGTGGCCGCTCGAGAGGAGCGCCATCGCGCGGCGATCGATCTCCGCCCGCACGCTTGCAGGCTATCGAGCGTCGAGCGAGCTGAAGCTAGGCGGCGTGCGAGTGCTCGGCCGGGAGGAAGCGCTCGATCAGCGCGTGCGAGAGCTCCCACTGCGCGCGGGCGAGCTTGACCCGGTTGCGCTCGAGCCGCAAGGCGTCGGCACCCAGGTCGCGCAGCCGCTGGCGTTCGGCCGTGAGCCCGGAGATCTCGTCGAGCAGCGCCTCGACGGAGGGGCGATTGTGCCCACGCCGGAAGCGAGAAGGAACAGCTGGCCGCAGAACCGTGCTCATGGTCGTGGTCATCATCGGCATGCGACGCGGAAAGTTGAGCCGCGGTTAGGCCGTATTCGTAAGGAGACCGTAAAACCCTCCTTTGCGCGATCCGACGGTGTTCTCAACAGACGGATGCGTGAGCAAAGCCCACGCATCCTCTACCAAGGCAGCGCAAGCGCTGCCTTGGCTTGAGCCGGTTGCTGGGGCTGCTCGGATAGCATCGCGGCCCGATGGAAGAGGTCGAGATCGAGGTCTCCGCCCCGGGCGAGATCGAGCCCGACGCGCTGGCACTCCCGCTCACCGAGGACGACTCGACGCCCCGCTCGAACGACGCCCAGCTCGACGGCAAGCTTAAGCAGCTGGCCGACGACGGCGAGCTGAGAGGCGAGCTCGGGAAGACGGTGGTGCTGCATAGGGACGGCGGCACGAGCCGCGTCGTCGTCGCCGGCGTCGGCAAGCGTGCGGACGTCGACGCCGACGCGATCCGCACCGCCGCCTCTGCCGTCGTGCGGCGCCTCCGGGACGTCGGCGGGACGCTTGCCTGGCTGCTCGACGACTCGCTGCCACTGTCGTTCGGCGAGCAGGCGCGCGCCGTCGTCGAGGGCGCCGTTCTCGGCGGCTACAGCCCCGCTCGCTGGAAGACGGAGGAGCAGCCGAGGAAGCCCATCGAGAAGATCGTCCTCTTCGCCGCCGAGCAGAACGGCGTGGCCGAAACCGCGAGGCGGACGGCGCGGGTCGGCAAGTGGGTCAACTGGGCACGCGACCTCGCCAACTCGCCGCCGAACGAGCTGACGCCGGCGGACCTGGCGGCGCGCGCGGCGGAGCTGGGCGGCCAGGGGCTGCAGGTCAGTGCAATCGAGCCGAACGAGATCGACGAGCTCGGCATGGGAGCGCTGAGCGCGGTCGGTCGCGCGAGCTCGAACGGCCCGCGGCTAATCGTGCTCCGCTACGAGCCGGCGGCGGCGAAGAGCGACGTGGTCGTCGGCCTCGTTGGGAAGGCGATCACCTTCGACGCAGGCGGGATTTCACTGAAGCCGGCGCTGAAGATGTACGACATGAAGGGCGACATGGCCGGCGGGGCGGCTGTGATCGCCGCGACCGCCGCGATCGCCGAGCTCGAGCTGCCGGTGCGCATCGTGACGGTGGTCGCCGCCGCGGAGAACCTCGTCGGCGGCAACTCGTTCCGGCCCGGTGACATCCTCCGGGCGGCGAACGGGAAGACGATCGAAATCACGAACACGGACGCGGAAGGCCGGCTCGTGCTCGCCGACGCGATGTGGTACGCACGTCGCGAGGGCGCAACGCACCTGCTGGACGTCGCGACGCTCACCGGCGCCATGGAGGTCGCGCTCGGCGACCTGTATGCCGGACTGTTCGCGAACGACGACGCGTGGCGCGACGAGATCCTCGCCGCTGCGCAGGCGAGCGGGGACCACACCTGGCCGTTCCCGCTGCACCGGCGCTACCGCCGCTACGTCGAGTCTGCGTACGCCGATCTAAAGAATTCGTCCGAGCTGCGCCAGGGCTCACCGGTGCTGGCGGCCGAGTTCCTGCGCGAGTTCGTAGGCGAGGGCCCGTGGGCGCACATCGACATGGCCGGCCCCGGCTTCCTCGAACGTTCCCGCGGCGACTACTACACGCAGCGCGGCGGCACCGGCTACGGCGTTCGGCTGATCGTCGAGCTCGCGCAACGTCTCAGCGCTTGAACTTCGACCTCGACCAGGAGCACGAGCTCGTCCGCTCGACGGTGCGCGAGTTCGCGCAGGACCGCGTCGCGCCCATGGCCGAGGAGCTCGACCGCGAAAGCCGCTTCCCGTACGAGCTCGTCGCCGGCATGGCCGAGCTGGGACTGATGGGGATGACGATTCCCGAGCAGTACGGAGGTGCGGGCGCCGACACCGTCGCCTATGCGATCGCGGTCGAGGAGCTCACGCGCGTCGACTCGTCGGTCGCGATCACGATGGCCGCGCACCATTCGCTCGGGACGCTGCCGATCTACAACTTCGGCAGCGAGGAGCAGAAGCAGCAGTGGCTCCCGGAGTTGGCCGCGGGCGAGAAGCTCGCCGCCTTCGGCCTCACCGAGCCGGACGCCGGCTCGGATGCCGGCGCCTCGCGCACGCGCGCCGAGCTCCACGACGGCAGCTGGGTCGTAAACGGCTCCAAGATCTTCATCACCAACGCCGGCACCGAGATCACGGCGTGCGTGACGATCACCGCCCGCACGGGCGACGAAGAGATCTCCAATCTGATCGTCCCGAACGGCACTCCCGGCTACGCGATCTCGAAGCCGATGAAGAAGCTCGGCTGGCGCGCGTCGGACACTCGCGAGCTCTCGTTCAAGGACTGCGCCGTCGCCGAGGCGAACCTGCTCGGCCCCCGCGGCGAGGGCTTTCGGCAGTTCCTCGAGATCCTGGACGGCGGCCGCATCTCCATCGCCGCGATGGGAGTCGGGCTCGCACAGGGCGCCTACGACCTCGCCTACGCGTACGCGCACGAGCGAAAGCAGTTCGGGCAGCCGATCGCGAAGTTCCAGGCCGTCCAGTTCAAGCTCGCGGACATGGCCACGGAGATCGAGGCCGGCCGGACAATGGTCTACAAGGCCGCCTGGCTCAAGGACCAGGGCCGGGACTTCGGCCTCGCCGCCGCACAAGCCAAGCTCTACACGGGCGAGCTGTCGAATCGAGCGGTCAACTGGTCGCTCCAGATCCACGGGGGCTACGGCTACATGGACGAGTACCCGATCTCACGGCTCTACCGGGACCAGAAGATCCTCGAGATCGGCGAGGGGACGAACGAAGTGCAGCGAATGGTCATCGCCAGACACCTTGGCCTCTAACGAACTGCTGGGGTCTGACCCCTTCCGGGGTCAGACCCCAGACGTAGGGGCTTGCTCAGGTCGGCGGTTTGATGACGCGCGGCGCGTTGAAGCGCGTGTAGCGATGCGTCATGAAGTGCGCCGCCGTCGTCATGCGCATGTCACTCGGCAACAAGGTGTGCCGGTTGAGACGGAGGGTGAACCAGGTCGGCCCGAGCGGCTTCATGAAGGCGACGACGTAGCTGGACGGCGTCGTCTCGAGCAGGAACGCGTTCGTGACATGACCGGACCAGATCGGCTCCGGTTGCGGCGTCGGCTCCTGCGGTGACGGGAGCCACGGGCCCTTGCCGCTGCGGTCCCAGCGTCGTGACCCGACCACGATCCCCGAGGCGCCGCCGCGAATGCGGTACTCGAGCCGGTTCGGACGCTCGAGCGTGAAGGCGGCGACGACACGGTTCCTCGGGCTCGACGCGAGCCGCTCGATGTAGTCGACGCTGCGGAGCGCGCGGAAAGCTCGTGTTGCGCGTACGACGAGCGCCGCCGCAGGACGGGGGTGCGCCCGAATCGAGAACTGCAGCGTCTTCCCCGCGACCACAACTGTGGCGACCTTGCCGAGCGGTGCGAAGGCGCCGTAGCACCCGCTGCCGCACGGCCCGGCTCGGATGCCGTTGACCTCGACCGAGAGCCCGTTCACACCGGTGCCGTCCGGGCCGAGCACCGTCACCTCCTCCCCGGGTGGACGGACGGCCAGGGCAACGGCCCAGTCGCCGGCCTCCGCCGCCTGGACGACCATCTCCTTCGCGGGCAGAGGCGGCGGACCTGTCGACGTCGCGACCGAGGCGGCCGCCGTGCGGTCGCGCCCGGGACGCAGGTCGGTCAGCAGGGCAACCGCGATCACGAGGCCGGCGAAGAGCACCAGCTCGGCGGCAACGTTGCGACGCAGCTCCCCGGCGGCCGCCCGCGGCACGAGCCGGTAGCGGTTGATCCAGCCGATCGCGACGAGCACCGTCAGCAAACCTGTCTTCACGAGCAATGCGCGACCGTAGCCGGTCGTCCAGAGCTGGCTGACGGACGCAAGCTCGGAAAGCGCGCGCACGATCCCGGTGATCCCGAGCGCCGCGACCGAGACGAGCGCGATGTTGGAGAAGCGCCGCATCGTGCCCGCGCGGTCGCCGGACCCGCGCAGCGCAAGCGCGAGCGCGACGAGGCCTCCGAGCCAGACCGACGCCGCGGCGACGTGCACCACGTCCGCCACGACCTCGATCGGCGAGCGCCCGCGATCGAGCGCGTGACCGGCGATGGACGGCCCCGGCAGGAGCAGCAGCGCAACGACGAACGACGCCGGCTCCAGGACCGGGTACACCGGCGCTATGGCCGCCAGCAGCGCTCCCACACCCGCGACGATCGCGACCGCCACCATCGCACCACCGAAGCGACTCGAGACCGGGACGTCGTGGAGCAGGCCCGAGACACCCACGAAGACGAGCAGGAAGGCCCCGAGCAGCAGCCGCACCGGCACCGGGCTGACGAAGAACCGGAAACACGCCGCGCCGACGGCCGTCAGCAACCCGGCGAAGAGCAGCCAGCGGGAGACGACGTCCCTGACGCCGGGCCCGTTGCCGACCGAGAGCGCGGCCGCAGGGGGCCCCCGGCCCGCGCCGACCCCGAACGCCACCACCCCCGCGATCGTGTGCCCGTCGTCGGAGACGACGCGCCAGAGCATCGTGTAGTCGCCGTCCGGCAACCGGGGCCGGAGCGGCACGACGAGCGTCCGGCCGCCGGCCACGCGCGGCTTCCCGGCGAGGACGGAACCGCCGCCGTTCCGGATCGCCTTCATCCCGGGCCCGGGACGGACGGTGTCGTCGAAGAGGAGCCGGACGGCCGCCGGCGCGGCAGAGAGCACGGCGCCATTCTCGGGCACCGTTCGCAGGAGGTTGGCGTGGGCCCAGCCCGATGCCGGGAAGACGAGGGCACAGAGGACGGCGACCGGAAGGACGCGCAACTTCAAGAAAGCTAGCCTCAAGGCGCCCGAGCGCGCTCGATCTTCCGATCTCTTTGCTCTTCGGACGTGGCGAGCTAACCTTGCAGGGTGCGGGAGCCTCCGATGATCGACATCCGCATCCGCATCTCCCGGAAGCTCGTCCTGTGGACGGTCGGGATCGTCGCTGCGCTGTTTGTGCTCTCTCTCGCGTTGACGACGCTGGGCGGCGGGTCGGGCGGGGTCAAGATCGGTCCCGTTCAGACGGCGCCCGGTCCGTAGCCCGGCGCTCGTAACTTCAAGAAAGCTAGCGGCAGCCGGTGTTAGCTTCCTCCTTGTGCTGTTCCGCCAGTTCGTCGACGACGATCTCGGCTGCGCCTCTTACCTGATCGGGGATCACACCAGCGGCGAAGCCTTCGTGGTCGACCCCGCCTACGCGATCGAGCAGTACGTCGACGCCGCCACCGCGGAAGGTGTTCACATCGTGCGCGTGCTCGAGACGCACACGCATGCCGATCACATCTCCGGGCACGGGCGCTTCGCGCTGGAGCACGGCGTGCCCGTGTCGGTGCATCCGCTGGCCGAGCCCGAGTTTCCGTTCGATGCGTTCGAGGACGGGCAGACGCTGCATGCCGGCTCGGTGCCGGTGCGCGTGCTCCACACGCCCGGTCACCGCCCCGAGCACTGCGCATTCATCGTCGACGAGCGCCTCGTACTGACCGGAGACTCGCTGTTCGTCGGCGACGCCGCGAGGCCCGATCTCGCAGTGGACGCGCGCGAGGGTGCGGAGGGGCTGTTCCACTCCCTGCAGCGCCTGACCGAGCTCCCCGACCCGTACGAGATCTACCCCGGCCATGTCGCGGGCTCGCTGTGCGGCGCGGCGATGAGCCCCGCCCGCTCCTCCACGATCGCCGACGAGAAACGTTCGAACGTCGCGCTCGGCTTCGGCGACGTGCAGGCGTTCATCACGAGCTCGGCGTCCGTCTCGACGCCGCGTCCTCCAACTACCGCACGTGTGGTCGCGCTGAACAAAGGCCCCTTCATCGGAGCGCCGCCGTCGCTCGAGCGCCTCGACCAGATCGGCGAGGCGACGGTGCTCGACGTCCGCCCTGCCGCGGCACACGCCGACGGCCACGTGCACGGCGCCTTCAACGTGCCGGTTTCCGGCTCGTCGTTCGCCACCCGCGCCGGCTTCATCCTCGATCCCGACGAACGGATCGTCATCCACGCGACCGACGACGACGAAGCCGACCGCGCGGCGCGCGGCCTCCGCTCGGTCGGCTTTCTCGAGCTCGCGGGCTACGTCACGCACGTCGACGCGACGGAGCAGCGCGAGCCCGTCGAGCTCGACGAGCTGGAACGGCTGCTCGAGGAAGGCTCGGTGCAGGTGCTCGACGTGCGCGAGAAGTCGGAGCGCGACGAGGGCTACATCCCCGGCACGCTGCACATTCCGTACCGGCTCCTGCGCGAGACCGGCGCGGACGGGCTCGACACCACGAAGCCCGTCGTCACGATCTGCGGGTCGGGCACACGCGCGTCGATCGCGGCCAGCCTGCTCGCGGCCGCAGGCGTCGACGCGCGGCCGGTGCTGGACGGCGGCGTCGAGGACTGGCAAGGCCGGACCGTGTCGTTCCGCCGTTGCGGGTCCTGACCTAGTGCCCCTTCCAGTAATGCGTATTGCTGGGAGGGGCACTAGCTCAAGCGCTCGACGGAATAACCGCGTTCCGCCATTGCGCCGAGCAGCCGGCCGCAGTGCTCCTCGTCGCGCGTGATCATCGTCAGCTCGATCTCCGTCTCGCTGACCGGGATCTCCATCCCCTCGCGATGATGCTCGACCGCGATCAGATTCCCCCGCTCCTCCGCCACGAGCGAGAGCAGCTTGGTCAGCTCCCCGGGACGATCCGAGAGCTGCGTGCGCACAACGAGGTACCTGCCTGCGACGGTCAGGGCCTCGCTGATCTCCTCGTCGCTGACCGCGACCATCTCGTCGAGCAGGTCTGCGAGCAGCGGCATCGTGAACTCGCTCGGGACCTTGACCGCGATCCCGTCCGCAATCGTGTAGCCCTCGAGCCCGGCCTGCACGCCGACGAGGCGCACCTCCGGGCGCACGGCACGCAGTGCAATCGCGATCCCGGACGAGAGACCGCCCCCGCCGACCGGGATCAGGACGGTGCCCATGTCGGGCACCTGCTCGGCGAGCTCGAGCCCGATCGTCCCCTGCCCGGCGATCACGAGCCGGTCCTCGTAGGGATGGATGAACGTGCCGCCGCTCTCCTCGACGTGTTGACGCGCAGCGCTCAGCGCGTCCTCGAAGTCCGCACCGGTCATCACGGTCTTCGCGCCGTAGTTGCGACACGCCTCGACCTTCGCCATCGGTGCGTCGAGCGGCACGTAGATCGTCGCGGGGGCGCCGAGCTCGCGCGCGGCCCACGCGACCGCCTGGCCGTGGTTGCCGGCGCTGGCCGCGACGACGCCGGCCGCACGCTCCTCGGTCGACAGGGTCGAGAGCTTGTTGACGGCGCCGCGGATCTTGAAGGAGCCCGTCCGCTGGAGATTCTCTGCCTTCAGCCGCACCTCGCGGCCGCAGCGCCGCGAGAACGTCTCCGACAGGTAGATCGGCGTCTCCTCGGCGATGCCCATCAGGCGCTGACGCGCCTCCTGGACGTCAGCGAGTGTCGGTGCCGTCAGTTGGGTCGCCAAGGTGGAAAACCTTCTCCATTATCTCCCGCACCGCCGTCAACGGATCGAGCTCGCGACGCTGGACCTCGTCGAGCAGCCGCCGCAGCTCGGGATCGTCCGCGACCGCCCGTTCGAGATGAGCCTTCGCACGGCCGGACGCAACCGCGAACACCTCTCCGGCAAGGTTCTTCCGACGCCGCTCCTCGAGCTGTCCTTCCTGCTCGAGGTGGGCGCGATGCTCGTCGATCTTGGCCCATAGCTCGGGGACGTTCTCGCCGCGCATCGCGTCGGTGAGTACGATCGGCGGCCGCCACGACGGCTCCCGGTCGAGCGAGAGGATCGACCGCACCTCGCTCATCATCGTCTTCGCCGCCGGGTGATCCATCTTGTTGATGGCGATCACGTCCGGAATCTCCATGATCCCGGCCTTCAGCGCCTGGACGGAATCGCCCGAGCCCGGCATGAGCACGAGCACGACGGTGTCCGCGATTCCGATCACCTCGACCTCGCTCTGCCCGGCCCCGACCGTCTCGAGGAAGACGAGCTCCTTGCCGGCCGCGTCGAGAACGAGCAGCGCCTGAAGCGTCGCCTCTGCGAGCCCGCCGAGATGACCGCGCGTGCCCATCGAGCGGATGAAGACCTCGGGATCGAGAAAGTGGTCGGCCAGCCTGATGCGGTCTCCGAGCAGGGCCCCCTGCGAGAACGGGCTCGACGGGTCGACCGAGATGACGCCGATCGTGCGCTGCTGCTCGCGCAGGAGGCGGATCAGAGCGGAGATGAGGCTCGACTTCCCCACACCAGGCGGTCCAGTGACGCCGATCGCGTAGGCCCGGCCCGTCTCGGGATAGAGATCGCGCACCACGTCGTAGGCGAGCGGGTCGGAGTCCTCGACGAGTGAGATCGCACGTGCCAGCGCGCGCCTGTCCCCCGCGCGCACGCCCGCCGCGAGCGACTCGCGCGTCCAGTCGCGGCGATTACGCAGCCTCGACCTCGGGCCGGCGCTCGGGGATTTCCTCGCGGCCCAGCGCGTACGCGACCAGCGAGGCGAAAACGAGCAACGCACCGACGCCGCCGAAGACCCACCGCGGGCCGAAGGCGTCGGTGATCGGTCCTGCGGCGAGCACGCCGACGCCGTACATCGCATAGTTGACGCTCATGATCACCGTGAAGACGCGGCCGCGGATCTCGTCGCTCGCACCACGCTGCACGAGCAACGAGTTGCAGACGACGGCGGTCCCGTTGCCGATGCCGGAGAGCACGAAGCAGGGCAGCGCCAGCCAGATGTTCGGCATCGCGGCCGCCGCGGCGAGGCCGATCGCAGCGAGGAGAATGCTGAGCGCGTAGACGCTGCCGACCGAACGTCGCTCGACCCAGGTGCCGGCGCCGAAGCTTCCGATCGCGAGCCCGAGCCCGATGCAGCCGAAGCCGAGGCCGTAGCCGAAGTCTCCGGCAGAGAAGGCGTCCTTCGCCAGGAAGACCTGGGCCGTGTTCGACGCGGCGAAGCCGCCGAGCGCGATCGTCCACACGACGAGCACCGTCAGGAGCGGGCGCGTGTGCACGACGCGCGCAAACCCGTCGGCGAGGTCGCGCAGATGTCCGCGACTCGCCGCGACGATGCCCTGCAGCTTCTCGCCCGGGATGCGGAAGATCAGCAGTGCCGAGAGCAGGAACGACGCGGCGTTCACCCAGTACGCGGTATCCGGGTTGGTGACGGCGACGAGCGCGCCGCCGATGATCGGCGCTAGCGTCCAGCTCACGTTCTCGCTCGTCTGGATCAGCGAGTTCGCGCGTGCGAGCTCGTGTTCCGCGACGAGATTCGGCAGCCCCGCGTAGACGGCCGGACGGAAGAAGCCTGTCGTGAAGCCGGCGACGCCCGCGAGCACGACGATCTGGCCCGCCGACGTCGCGAACGGGAGCGTGCAGAAGACCCCGAACCGCACGAGGTCGGAGACGATCATCACGCCACGGCGCGGCAGACGGTCGAGAAACGGCCCGAAGAACAGGCCGACGACGACGGCCGGCAGAAACTCGACGAACATCAGGGCGCCCACCCACGGGCCCGAGTTCGTACGGTCCTTAACGTCCACGACCAGGGCGACGGTGGCGAGCAACGTCCCGAGGCTCGAGCCCATCGTCGCGAGGAAGAGCAGGCGAAAGCTGGGCGCGGTGCCGAGAAGACTCAGCTGGCGGCGGAGGCCCTTCACCCCGCCCAAAGTCTGTCAGGAAGCCGGCGCCGTGGTCTTCAGCCGCGCGAGCACGTCCGCGAGGAAGGCGTGCTCCTCGCTGGTCCCCACGGTGACGCGGATTGCGGTCGGCGCACCGAAGCCGGCGAGCGGCCGCACGATCACGCCCTGCCGCAGCAGCGCGTCGAACAGAGATTGCGCGTCTTCGCCGAGGTCGACGTAGAGGAAGTTGCCGACGGCGGGTCCAACCATGTCGTAACCGGCGTCGCGCAGCACGCCCTCGAGCTCTGTGCGTCCCTGCGCGTTTGCATCGCGCCGGCGCCGGAGCTCATCCGCCGCGTCCAGGCTCGCGAGCGCGGCCTCCTGCGCCGGAGTGTTGAGGTCGAACGCGCGTCTCGTCTTCGTGAGCTCGGTCACGAGCTCCGCCGCGGCGACGCCGTAACCGACGCGCAGCCCGGCCAGACCGTAGATCTTGGAGAAGGTGCGCACGACGATCACGCGCCGGCCCGATTTGAAGTATTCCTCGATGCCGTCGGCGTAGTCGGGATCGCCGATGTATTCGAAGTAGGCCTGGTCGAGCACCGTGAGCACGTGCTCCGGGACGCGCTCGAAATAGTCGTCCAGCTCCGCGCGGGTGTTCATCGTGCCGGTCGGGTTGTTCGGGTGGCAGATGTAGACGAGCTTGGTTCGCGGCGTGACGGCTGCAAGCAGCGCGTCGAGGTCGTACCGGTGTTCGCGTAGCGGGACACGCACGGGGCTCGCGCCGAGCTTGAGCCCGTAGATGACGTAGCTGGGGAAGGACGGCCAGCCGCAGACGAGCTCGTCGCCCGGGTCGAGCAGGGCCTGCGAGAGGCCGTCGATGAGACCGTCCGCGCCGGAACCGACCGCGATCTCCTCGAAGCGCACGCCGTGCCGTTCGGCGAGCGCCGTTCGCAGCCTGTACGCGCCGCCGTCCGGATAGCGGTTCAGCTCGCCGGCCGCCCGCTCCATCGCCGCGAGCGCCTGCGGAAACGGGCCGAGCGGTCCTTCGTTGGACGCGAGCTTGACGACACGCTCGAGGCCGAGCTCGCGCTGGACCTCCTCGACCGGCTTGCCAGGCTCGTAGGGAATCAGTCCCGCCAGCGCGGGCCGGACGAAGCCGGCGGGAATGTCGGCCACGCTAGGAGCCGGTGCTGGGACTCTCGTCCGACTTCTTGCGCCAGAACCAGAGCGCACCGCCGAGAGCGGCGAAGATCGAGGCGATCGCGGACTTGTTCAGTCCCGCGTGCTCTCCGCCCCCCGGCACGGCTGCGCGTGCCTTCTGCTTCCCAAACCGCTTCGCGACCTTCCAAACACCCCAGCCGAGCACGGCATTCCGTCGATTGACAATCCCCATAGTCCTCTCTCCTTTCGAACTGAGCGTACCAAGGTGCCTTTCCAACTTCTGGGGTCAGACCCCTGCTGTTCGATCGAAAGAGAAGGGGCTCGTGGGGGAACCGTGGTTCCCCCACGAGTGGGGACGAGGGCACGTCCGTCTTAGAAGACTCCGGAGACGCTGTTTCCTTGCGGCGCCTTAGGGCTTGTTGCCCCGGGTGTCGAACGGGCCCGGGAGCTGCTTCTGCTTCGGCTTCGCCTTCACGTGCCTGCGGCGCGACGGCGTCGCATGTGACGGATGCACCGGGTGGCCCACGTTGACGTGCCGGGATGCGACGCTCGCATCGGTGGACTGCTTCTGGCGTCCCCAAGCGTGGCCGCGGGAGGCATGCACCTTCCCGCTCGCGTTCGAGCCGTGCCCCTGCCCGGCCTGCTTCTGCTTTGCGACAGCCGAGGCGCCGTGCGCGTGAGCGCGCGCGGCCCCGTTGCCGTGTGCGCCGGAGCCGAGCGGGATGTGCTCGCGCGGCGCCGGAACGATCCCCGCCCCGGAAACTGAATGGACGGCCGCCGGTTGGCCGCTCGCGGAGCGTGCCTGCGGCTGCCGCCAGGGTGCATGCCGGACGCCTTCGTACCCGGCACTGCCGATGACGAGCCCGGCCGTGACCGCCGCGGCGGCCTTGACCGCCAACCCGGTGCCGACCGCCGCGCCACCACCCCCGAAGAACGAACTGAGGGACCCCGGAAGCGGCACGAGCGCCAGCGACTTGAGCGCACCACGCTGCGCGCGCTGGCGGCGCGCAAATGCCGCGCACTCGGAGCACTCGCGCAGGTGCGCCCGGAGCTGGCCCCGCTCCGATCGCGGCAACCGACCGTCGAGCTGGCGTGAGATCGCAAACTCCGCCTCGCCGCACGTGAGCGACCCCTCGAGCTGCTCGCGCAGGGCGCGGCGCGCACGGAAGATGAGCGTCTCGACCGCGCTCGTCGAGACCTCGAGGATCTCGGCGATCTCGACGTACGAACGTCCCTCGAGCTCGCGCATCACGAGGGCGGCGCGCTGGTTGAACGCCAAGTGGCTGAGCGCGCGGCGGATGTCCTCGCCTGTGGGCAGGTCGTCGTCGACGATCGTGTCGGCGATGTCGTCCTCGAAGGCGACCTCCGACGGCCGGCGGGCCGACTGGCGGAAGCGCTGCCGGCAGACGTTGTGCGCGATCGCGATCAGCCAGTTCTGCGGCTTCTCCGGACGGTTCCCCTTCTCGACGTATGAGCGGTACGCGTTGAGGAAGGTCGTCTGGGTGACGTCCTCCGCATCCGCGGGATTGCGCATGACGGCGAGCGCATAGCGATACACGTCACCGACGTGCCGCTTGTACATGCGCTCGAAGGCCCGGTCCGAGCGAGGCCGCGGCGCCAGCAGGGGCGTCATGTCCTAGTAGATACCCGGTCCAGCCGAATCTTGCGCCCTGGACTTAAGGCAACGTCGGCGGCGGCGGGGGCTGAACCGGCAGGCCGGGCAGCGACGGAACCTGTACCGGAAGAGAGGAGATCGGCGCCGAGACCGTCGTCTCCACGGTGCCGACGACCTGGTCGACAGGTTCCGTCGCGGACGCCGGCGCCGCCGGTGCGGGTGCCGAGCTCGAGGCGGCCGAAGGTGCGGTGCCCTGGATCGAGCCACCCGTCGCGACCGGGTCCGCCTGCTGAGCACGGGGAGACCCGACCTGGCTGCCGGACGCGCGAGCTATCGGGAAATCGACAACACCGCGACCGACGCGGGCTTCAGGCAGGGGGCCGCGCACGGCGCTCGAGGCGACGTGCGGCCGCCCCCCGACTACCCGGTTGGCCTGCCCGCCGCCGATGACGGTCGCCAGCGCGCCGGCCACGAGTGCGACGGCGGCCTTGAAGATGAAGCCGGTCCCGAGGAGCGCGCCGCCGCCGGCTACGACTCCGCCGCCTTGGAACAGCTGCGCGAGCGAGGCCGGCAGCGGGACGGCGCCGAGCGAGCGAAGCGCGGAGGCCCGTAGCCGCACTGAGCGCCGCGCGCGAAAGATCAGGGTCTCCACGGCGGCGACAGAGACGTTGAGGGTGTCCGCGATCTCGCTGTACGACCGGCCTTCGAGCTCGCGCATGATGAGCGCGGCGCGCTGGTTGAACGGCAGGCGGCCGAGCGCGCGCAGCACTCCTTCCACGTTCGGACGCTCGTCCTCCGGGACGGCGAGCTGGTCGACGTGATCGTCGAGGGGGACTTCCTTCACGCGCCGGCTCGAACGGGCGTAGCGGGTGCGCGCGACGTTGTGCGCGATCTTGATCAACCAGTTCTGCGGCTTCTCGATCTGATCGCCGCGGCAATACGCGCGGTACGCGTTCATGAACGTCGTCTGCGTCACGTCCTCCGCGTCGGCGGGATTCCGCAGTAATGCGAGCGCGTAGTGGTAGACGTCCTCGACGTAGCGCCGGTAGAGCGACTCGAAGGCCTCGTCGCGCGCCGGCGCCGAGAGCTCTGGGGCGATCGATGCCATCTCGGTATCAACGATCCTTTCCTGGCGGCAGGTACGCGTAACCTGTCATTGGAAACGCTAAAACGGCGTCCTGCCTGACGCCGGCCCCGCGAGGTCGGACGGAAGCTAGACGGCAGCCTTCGCGCGCTTGCGGTTCGGGACGTGGATAGCGCGGCCGAGCGCGACGAGGCCTGCTTCCTTGATCGCCTCGGACAGCGTCGGGTGCGCCGCCATCCCGTCGGCGACGGTCTCGACGGTCGCCTCGGCGTCGATCGCGACGACGCCCGCCTCGATCAGATCCGTGACGTGCGGGCCGACCATGACGACCCCGAGCAGCTCGCCGTAACGCGTTTCGTGAATCGACTTCACCCAGCCGACGGTCTCGTTCTGCATCACGGCGCGGGCGTTCGCCACCCACGGGAACATCCCAGTTGCCACGTCGTCGCCGTACTGCGACCGTGCCTCGAGCTCGGTCAACCCGACGCCCGCGATCTCCGGATCCGTGTAGATCGGCCGCGGCACTGCTCGGTTGTCGACGACCGCCTCGTGCCCGCAGGCGTTTTCGGCCGCAACCTCGCCCTCGCGGAAGGCAGTGTGCGCGAGTTGCCAGTAGCCGGCACAGTCGCCGACCGCGTAGAGGTGAGGAACAGTGGTGCGGCGGTGCTCGTCGGCGGCGATCCCCTTGCGCTTGTCGAACTCGACGCCGATCGACTCGAGGCCGAGGCCGTCGACGGACGGGCCGCGGCCCACGGAGACGAGCATCAGGTCCGCGTCGACCGTCTCGCCGTCCCCGAAATGGACGGTGAGGCCGCCGCCCTGCTCCTCGACCTTGTTGCACTGCTTCTCGAGGTGGAGCGTGATTCCGCGCCTGCCGAACTGCTTGGCAAGCTCCTTCGAGGCGTCGGCATCCTCCTGCGGAATCAGCGACGGCAGCATCTCGATGATCGTCACCTCGCTGCCGAAGCGCCGGAAGATCGACGCGAACTCGCAGCCGATGATGCCGCCGCCGAGCACGACGAGGCGCTTCGGCACCTCTGTCTGCGCGAGCAGCCCCTCCGAGTCGACGCAGCGCTCCGAATCGAGTCCCTCGATCGGCGGGCGGAGCGGATACGAGCCGGTCGCGATGATCGCCGACTTGAAGGAGACGTCCTCCCCACCCTCGACCGCGATCGTGTTTGCATCCTTGAAGGTGCCGTTGCCCTTGACCCACTCGACGCCGTTCGCCTTGAAGAGCGACGCAACCCCCTGGGTCATTTGCTTGACGACGGCTGCCTTCCACTCGTTTGCCTGGCCGAACTCGAGCTGGAAGCCGCCGAGCTTGACGCCGAGCTTGTCGAAGGTGTGCTCGGCCTCCTTCAACGCGTACGCCGTCTGCACCCACGCCTTGGTCGGGATGCAGCCGATGCGTAGGCACGTACCGCCGAGCTCCGGCTCGCGTTCGACGCACGCGACCTTCGCGCCGAGCTGTGCCGCGCGGATCGCGGCGGTGTATCCGCCGGGCCCGCCTCCGAGAACTGCGACGTCGACTTCCATCCAACCTAGGTTAGTTCAGCCTTCATGGTCACCGTCCCGTCCTTCTCCTCCACGGCGCGGAACCCGAAACGCTCGTACAACTTCGTCATGCCCTTCTCGGCGCTGAGGCTGATCGCCGCATGACCCTGCTGCCGGGCGCGGTCGAGCAGTGCATCCATCAACTGGCCGCCGAGGCCGCCGCCACGCCGGCTCGGGACGACGGCGATCGTCAGCTCGGGCGTCTGCTCGTCGACGAAGCCGAAGCCCGGCGCGCTCGCCGGGAACAGCCGGTACCACGCCGCGCCCACGGGCCCGGCCTCCCAGGCGACCAGGCCCGCGTCACCGGGGCGGCCCCAGTTGTTCACGTAGCGGGCGACCGGCAGGTCGGGGTCTTCGTTGAGGCGCCAGTGGTAGGCGTGCTTGAGCATGTCGCGAAGGAAACGGACGTCCTGCGGCCCCGCCTGGCGGATCACGTCGGCAGTCTACGACTCGCTCAAAGGAGTGATTCGCAGCGACGGTTGCAAGATGGAGCCTCGTCCGGCATCTCAACGTGCGTGAAGAGGAACGATGAACAGCGGACCGAGTTCGGCACGGGCCTGAGGGCCCGCCTGCTTCGCCGCCGCGCGCTGCGATTCGGTCCTGGACGCGTCCGCCTACCCGCGCCGCTCGTCCAACGGCCGTCGGCTCTCTAGCTACTTCGAGAGCTCCTGCGCAAACTGAAGACGATTTCCGTCGGGGTCGAACACGTCCAAGAGCCGGATCTCGCCGTGCAGTTCGAACACGACGCCCACCTCCACGCCGGCTTGCCTTAGCTCCTCCGCCGCCGCCTTGACGTCGCCGACGTCGACGTGCGCGACGGCGCCGTCCTCCTGCGGCTCACCGGGCGCGAGGCCGATCTCCATTCCGTTGCGCTCGAGCTTCGACCAGGTGCCCTCGTCCACGAACGCCTCCGTGAACCCGAGCTTCTCCTTGTAGAACGCACGCGCCGCGTCGAGGTCGCGCACCTGGTACCAGATCGTCACAGGGCGAGGCCGGGCTCCTCGAGAAACGCCTTCACGTCCCCGAGGAATTGCGCGCCCGTCGCGCCGTCGATCGCGCGGTGGTCGCACGTCAACGTCAGCTCCAGGCGCGGCCGCACGACGACCTCGCCGTCGACCGCGACCGGCTTCTCCTCCGTCGACCCGACCGCGAGGATCGCTGCCTGCGGGGGATTCAGCACCGCGATGAAGCGCTCGATCCCGAACATGCCCAGGTTCGAGATCGTGAAGGTCCCGCCGTCGAGGTCGCCCTGCTGGAGCTTGCCGCTGCGCGCCCGGTCGACGAGCTCGGCGCGGACGGCGGCGATCTCGGCGATCGTCTTGCGCTCGCAGTCGCGGATCACCGGAACGACGAGGCCGTTGGGTATCGCCACCGCGATGCCGATGTTCGCCGTCGGGTAGAGCTCGATCGCCTCGCCTTTGTACAGGGCGTTGACCGCACGGTGCCGCATCAGCGCCGCGGCGCAGACCTTCGTCAGCAGGTCGGAGACGGTCGGCTTGACACCGTCGGCGTGCAGGTCGACGAGACGTTTGCGCACCTCGAGCGCGCGGCCCATGTCGACGGTGATCCCGAGCTGGAAGACCGGTGCCTGCCAGGCCTCGGTCAGCCTGCGCGCGATCGTCTTCCGCATCGACGACAGCTGCTCGACCTCGACCTCCGCAGGGCTCGGCGCGGGAGCGGCCACCGTTGGCGTGGGCGCAGCGGTCGCCGCCGCACGCTCCACGTCCTCGGCGACGACGCGGCCCTCGGGCCCGGTCCCGGCGACCGCGCTGAGGTCGATGCCGCGCTCGCGCGCGATCCGGCGCGCCAGCGGCGAGGCCTTGATGCGGCCGTTCCCGGAGGCCGGGGCCTTGAGCTCGGTCACCCGCTCTCCCTGCCCGTCGGTCGATGCCTGCCGCACCGGCTCGCGTTCTTGTTCACGCGCGCGCGCGGGAGAGCCGTCCTCCTGCACGTCGTCGCTCACCTCGACCGCCTCGCCCTGCTCGCCGATCACGGCGATCGTCCTACCGACCGCCACCTCGCCTTCCGCGACGGCAATCTTGAGGAGGACACCCGACGCGTCGGCCTCGACCTCTTGCGTCACCTTGTCGGTGTCGAGCTCGTAGAGGGGCTCGCCCTTCTGGACCTTGTCGCCCTCGGCCTTGAGCCACTTGACGATCGTCCCGGACTCCATCCCCTGGCCGAGACGCGGCAGCTTGATCTCAGTCGCCATGCGTCACGTACGTCCCACGGTGCGGCGGATCGCCTCGAGCACGTCGTTGGCCTGCGGCACGACCCACTCCTCCATCACAGGGGCGAACGGCAGCGGCGTGAACTTCGCCCCGACACGCTCGATCGGCGCGTCGAGCCAGTCGAAGGCGCCGTACTGGATCACCGCTGCAACCTCCGCCCCGAAGCCCATCCGCGTCACCGCCTCGTGTGCGACGACGCAGCGGTTCGTCTTCTTGACGGACGAGATCAGTGCGTCCTCGTCGAGCGGCTGCAGCGTGCGCGGGTCGACGACCTCGACCGATACGCCATCCTGCTCGGCCTCCTTCGCCGCCGCGAGGGCCTCGTGCACCAGACGGCCGGTCGCAATCACGGTCACGTCCTCGCCCTCGCGGTGCACGCGCGCCCGGCCAAGTGGGATCGGCTCCAGCTCGTCCGGGACCTCCTCCTTCAAGCCGTAGAGCGTGCGATGCTCGAAGAACACGACGGGGTTGTCGTCGTAGATCGACGACCAGAGCAGCCCGCGCACGTCCGACGGCGTCGACGCGAAAACGACCTTCAACCCGGGGATGTGCACGAACCACGCCTCGAGCTGCTGCGCGTGCTGAGCACCCGGCGACCAGCCCGCGCCACCCTGCGTGCGGAATGTGACCGGCACGGTCAGCTGCCCGCCGGACATGTAGCGATGCTTCGCGGCCTGGTTGACGATCTGCTCGGTCGCGAGCGTGAGGAAGTCCTCGTACATGATCTCCGCGACGGGGCGCATGCCCTGCATCGCGGCGCCGATGGCGGCGCCGGCGAGGGCCATCTCCGAGATCGGCGTGTTGCGGACGCGCTCCGGCCCGAACTCGTCGAGCATGCCCTGCGTCACGCCCATCGAGCCGCCCATCTCCGCAATGTCCTCCCCCATCACGAAGACGTCGTCGTCGTCGCGCATCGCACGCGACAGCGCGTCGCGCACGGCCTCCCGGTAGCTCAGCTCAGGCATAGACGTTCTTTAAGGCGTCCTCCGGCTTCGGGTCGGTTCCGTTCTTCGCGAACTCGACCGCTGCCTCGACGATCTCCTGCACCTCGCGGTCGATCTCCTCGATCTCGTCGTCCGGCAACTCCAGCTTCGCCCGCAGGTGAGCGAGCGGGTCCCGAGTCTCACGCGTCTCGGCGAGCTCCTCCTTCGACCGGTACACCTGCGGGTCGCCGACGTAATGGCCGACCAGGCGGTAGGTCTCGACGGCGAGGAAGACCGGCCCCTTGCCGCCGCGGGCGTGGTCGAGCGCGCGGCGCGTGGCCTTGAAGACTGCCTCCACGTCCTGCCCGTCCACCTTGACCGCCTTCATGCCGTACGCGACGGC
>WNGD01003354.1_pt1 | contig 21644 bp, 17 predicted proteins | sample 5400671 | NCBI WGS metagenome assembly WNGD01 (sample SAMN13153369, study PRJNA577476) | soil metagenome | isolation source: 40 cm soil or saprolite under grassland replicate 2 | place: USA:California | collected 2016-06-15 | reverse complement strand
TGCTCGGCCTCTTGATCGGTCAGGTGGGTATGCAGCACCTTGATCGCTGCTTGTAGCTCCAGCCATACGTGCTGGCCCAGGTACACCTCAGCATAGCCGCCCTGGCCCAACAAGGCGACTAATCGGTAATTGCCCAATTGTTGTCCAACACGGTCGGCCACCTTCAGCCTCCTAGCGTCCGCCACGAAGAAGCAAGGATATGCTCCCAGGTCAAAACTGGTTCAGGTAAGCATACGTGTATTGTAGTGGAAGCAAGGTTACACGTCAAGTAAAACGGTCGCCTAAAAGCAACGTATGAGGCGTTTCATGACTCGAATCCCTCCCAGGTATGCGCTAGAACGCGTTTAGGCGATTGGATAAGATCGGGATGACTGGCCTCCTGAGCAGCGAGAGCGACAATGTTAGACCAGGCGCTGAGCAGGCAAACATTGTCATGCAAGTTTGTCTCTAAGCGGGAGAACCAGAAGACCTCGGCTCGGAGCCGCAGGGAGTCCTCACTTCACCCGTGAAACGTACTGCCCAGTACGCGTGTCGATACGGATTTTGTCACCAGGATTCACAAACAGAGGTACGTTGATGACAGCGCCAGTCTCCAGCGTTGCGGGTTTAGTGACATTCGTCGCTGTATCGCCTCGCACGCCCGGTTCAGCGCTCTCCACCATTAGCTCAAGGAAGTTGGGGAGTTCTACGGCGACTATTGTCTCGGTTTCGCTGTCTACCAGCAGTTCCACAATATCTCCCTCTTTGAGGAAACGCAGCGCGTCACCCAGCATTTCCTTCGTAATAGGCTGCTGATCGAACGTCTCGGTATTCATGAACACATAATCGTCGCGATCGACATAGAGGAATTGCCAGTTTTGATGTTCAACGCGCGCGGCTTCAATCTCTTCGCCTGCACGGAATCGCTGCTCTATTACACGACCAGTTCTCAAGTTCTTTAGATTGACTCGCACAAACGCGCGCCAGTTTCCTGGACTGACATGGTGAAATTCTGTAACCGTGTAAAGATCATTGTTATAGCGTATTACCATGCCGTTATAAAAATTGGCTGTTGTTGTAGCGCCCAATGGAGTCTTCTCCTTTTTCATTCAAACATATAGTATATTCATTTTTATATTTCCTTGCATTCATCTGAGAAAGATGCGGCTGCAGCGTTTCTGAATGAATATAGGTATTAGAGAGCAGGAACGGCCTCTCCAGTTGGCTCCAAAACCATGTGCATCCCATTTCTCGCTCGCAACGTGACCATTGGTCTTGGCACAACCGGATGGCCAGGAACAAGCTTCGGGCTGAAGCGTTGTAGAATCGTCGCCAGCAACAGCCGCGCTTCCATCATGGCAAAAGTTGAACCAATGCACATGCGAGGTCCTGCACCGAATGGGAAGTAGGCGAAAGATGGGTGTTTTTCACCCTGATCCGGGTCGAACCGCTCGGGACAGAAGCGTTCCGGTTCAACAAAGTACTCCACCTTATGGTGAATAACCCATTGGCTAAGGAACACAAAGCTGCCAGCAGGTAAATGATAGCCTTCTAACTCATAATCGTCTACCGCATGTCTTCCCACAATCCAGGCAGGGGGAAAAAGACGCATTGACTCTTTGACCACCATTTCCAGGTATGGTAGTCGCGTCAAATCTTCTACTATCGGGGATCGCCCATTCAATACGTTGTGTAGTTCAGCTAACAGTTTATCACGTTCAGTGGGATTTTGCGAGAGCAAATAGAACGTCCAGGTAAGTGCATTAGCAGTAGTCTCATGGCCAGCAGCAAGCAACGTCATCAGTTCATCACGCACCTGCACATCACTGAGCGAGGAACCATCCTCATCGCGTGCAGCCAAAAGCATCGAGACGATATCCCCCGTGTCCTCTCCGGTCGAGCGTCTGCGTACGATTATATCGTATACTGTCTTATCCAAAATCGCTTTAGCGCGCACAAATTTGCCATATGCCGTAAATGGAAGGTCGATGCGCAGCGCACGCAGAGAGTAGCGGCGGCGATTGGGATACTCACGAGCGTTGTCAAAAGCTGTGCCCAACGTGCGACTTTCGTGTGTGAGATCAACATCGAACAACGCTTTGGCAACAATACGCAAGGTGAGGCGCTGCATTTCCACCGCAATATCTACCTGCTGTCCCGGTTGCCAGTTTTCGAGCATACGCTCAGTATAGTCTATCATGATATCGCGATAACTCTCGACACGCTTACGATGGAAGGCTGGCAGCATCAGGCGGCGCTGTCGGCGGTGAAATTCTCCATCAGTTGTCAGCAGACCATCACCGAGCAAGAGCCGCAGTCCCTGTGTCACCTCTCGCATAGTAAAGTTTTTCGCATGCTCTACGAGCACGTAGCGCACAGCCTCCGGCGTGGTGAACATCACCATTGGGACTTTTCCCAGGTAGAATGTGAAGGCTTTACCATATTGTTGCTGCATCCGTGTAGCAAAGCCAAGTTGATCTTTACGAAATTCCAGGAGATTGCCAAAAATCGGTCTTGATTTGGGGCCAGGTGGTTGTTGGTAGGTCATAGTGTTATCCAGTCATTCCTAGGCTAGCAATTTGGATACCTTCTCTGCATGCTCGACAAACTTTGCAAGCCGTTTCTTTTTCAGATTCTCGCGCAGTATCCAGTTGACATCGGGATCACCCCACCCGGCACATTCACGCATCAAAGCAAACCCCTTTTCAGGCGTAGCGGCAGCTACCACACTGAGAGTGTACCCTAACCCCTGGCGTAAGGAACGAACATCCTCGTGTTTACGTACAGCAGCGGGTAGTGCATGTAGACGCTCCAGCGCAAACCGCTGGAGCGTCAGCGCTGCATCGACAATGGCCGGGGCATGAAGCAAGGACGGTTCAGCAATAGCTGCAATGCTAGCCCGCTGTTGAAAACAATTTCCCGTCATAGCCAACTCCATCAAGTACTCAATTGTTTCTTGCGATGCTACAAGCAATAGGCGCTGAAATGCCATTGCAACCCCTTCACGCACACGCCAGGCACCACTGCAAGCAAAGCTCCCCAACAATTCAAAGACTTCTACTCGCCATTCTGGTCGAACAGTTGCGCATGCGCCAAAAGCGACAACTCCACAAAGGATGACAAATTCGTCGGGAGTATTACTCACCACTGTTTTTTCGTCCTGAACAAGGTAATTCAACAGCATCCACACCTGATCTGGTTGTTCCGGGACGACAGCAGTTAAAAGACTACTCAGTCTGCTTACCAGTTCTAAATTCGCACGCGTACCCGGTAAACGACTCTGCTCACGTAAATAGAATTCTAGAGGACGTTGATTGCCTGTAAAAGCCCTGGCTACGAGAGACGATAAGGTCTCATGCATACCTGCACATCCTTGCGTTCATGCTTACCACAACGACATGTAAATACCCTGAGCAAACCATTGTTTTGAATGCGATCTCTTGAGTACACACTCATCTTACCACAATAATTCGACCGAACTATAACCTTGACGTAAACGGTAAACTTATGCTATAATACATTTGACTCCACTGATCCAAAAGGCATATTCACATTTTCTTTTCTGAAAACTGGGGAGGAGAGAACATATATGGTTGCTGCCTATGAACAATACTCCACATTGAGCATTGACGCACACAAACTGTTTACTATTGAACAGGTTGCAGAGCGCACAGGACTCACGAAACGCACACTTCGCTATTACGAAGAAGTCGGATTATTGCCTCCCACAGACCGTACCGAAGGCAACTACCGCCGTTACAGTGAAGAAGATATTCAGCGTTTAGAACGCATCAAGAAACTACGCGACCTGCTCGGCTTTTCCCTGGCCGACATCCGCGAATTACTGGACTCCGAGGATGAACGAGGGCAGATTAAGGTTGCCTACCAACATGAAACAGAAGCGAGTGGAAAAATTGCCCAACTTGATCGAGCGGATGAACTCATTCGCAACCAACTCCACTTGATCGAGCAGAAGATAGAGGGACTCGAGCAAATGCGTACGGGACTCCTTTCAAAGCTTGAACGACATCAATATTCACGTGAAGAACTATTGAAGAAAAATAAATAAAACGGATAACATTATTTGAACTAGATTGGATCTTTATGAAAGCGCTTTCTCACGAACAGCAGGAACGGGATGTTCTTCAATTGGAAAACCAACAGCAGCAGGTCAAGGGCCTGCTGCGAACATTTGTCGCACTACGTCATCGTAATTTTCGTCTTTTCTGGTTTGGTCAACTTATTTCCTTGATCGGTACCTGGATGCAGTCAATTGGCCAGGCCTGGCTTGTACTGGAATTGACCCATAGCGCCTGGTTACTCGGCGTTGTGGGTGCACTTCAATTTTTGCCAATAATGCTGCTCTCGCTTTTTGGTGGAGTTCTGGCCGACCGTTTACCTAAACGCAAAGTACTTTTATTCACGCAATCATTCGCAATGCTGCAAGCAACTATACTCTGGATTCTCGTGGCAACAGGCCATATCCAAGTTTGGGAAGTTTTGGTGCTGGCAAGCTTGCTAGGTCTTACTAACTCAGTTGACATGCCAACGCGCCAGGCCTTTGTGGTTGAGATGGTAGGTCGGGAAGACTTACCTAATGCCATCGCGTTGAACTCCTCGCTTTTTAACATGGCAAGAGTTGTCGGTCCCGGACTTGGTGGCCTCATCATTGCCTGGCTCGGTGTCGCACCACTTTTCCTGCTCAATGCATTAAGTTTTATTGCTGTAATCATAGGACTGGCGCTAATCAGGATGAACGACCTATATGCACCGGCAAAACGCTCATTATCGAGGGGAGAAACACCAAAGCAGAGTATGTTGCAGAGCTTGCGTGAAGGCCTGACTTACGTCGCTCGTACTCCTTCTGTCTTACTGGTTATCGTTGTCATTGGCGTTATTTCGCTGTTTGGTATTAACTTTAATGTTATATTGCCACTCTTTGCGACAGACGTACTACATTCTGGAGCATTGGGATTTGGCTTGCTTTCTGCGGCATTTGGACTTGGATCGCTGCTCTCAGCACTCTGGCTGGCGTGGGGGAATCGTAGACCCAGCATTCAGCACTTACTCACTGGCGCATTCTCATTCTGTATACTCGAAATCTTTTTCGCTCTATCACACCTGTATCTGCTCTCACTTGTTCTGATAGCAGGAGTAGGATTTGCACAGATTGCATTCTCGGCAACCTCGAATACGACTTTGCAAACTGTCACACCTGATTACCTGCGTGGCAGAGTCATGAGTGTCTACATGGTGGTTTTTGCCGGAAGTGTTCCCCTTGGCAATCTTTTTACCGGGGGAATGGCACACCTGTTCGGCGCGCCTATTGCCCTGCTGGTCGGCGCAAGCCTGAGGAGCAGCCCTGGCCCTACCAGTACAGCCGTTCCACCAGCTCAGCAATTCCCAATTTACTATCGCCGCGCTGGTGGAACGGCTGTACTGGTAGGGCCAGGGCTGCTCAGCTTGGATGTTGTGTTGCCAGCAGGACATCCATTGATATTACCAGACATAGTAGAATCCTACCACTGGCTTGGAACGTTATGGGTAAAAACGCTAGCACAGTTAGGGGTTGAGACACGCATCGTCTCACCACAAGAAGCCCACGCACAACGGGATCTTCTTAAACAAGAAGAATCACGAGAACGCGAGTCTATTCTCACTCGTGCTTGTTTTGGCTCATTGTCACCGTATGAAGTAGTGGTAGGGCAGCGAAAAGTCGTAGGACTGGACATGATTCGCCGTCGCACAGGTACGCTCCTGCAAGCAGGTATATTACTCCACTGGGAAACCGAAAGACTTGCCCAACTGCTCGGGCATACACCGGAAGAACAGGCCATCTTGCGCCAAGGACTGCTGGAACGCGCTGTCGGTTTAGATGCGCTGGCAGGACAGGTGGTTTCGGCAAAAGAGTTGATACGAGCGTTTGAACAAACGCTTTTCTCCAGTCCACCACGCACTCCAGGTAGGAGCATACAATGACAAAGAAATGACCTTCCCCAGCAAAAGGCTAGACACCCCAATCGTTGCACTCACGATGGCACTCAGGGGCATGGCAAGAAGAACCAATACAAGAACGTCTCTGAGGTGATCAAGTGCATAGCTAAATCCATTACGCTTGAGTAGAAAGGTCCCGACAAGGGCTTCAAGGGTATTTCCTATTCCGATGCCGACCGCAACCAGGAGTGGAGCCCCATTGAAGAGGTTGACCAGAAATGCTCCCAGCAGAATTGCCGGCCAAAGACGATACCCAACAAGAAGCAGTGCTGCCATTGCAGTTCCAGAGGGAAACCACACGAGAGTGGCAAATCGACTAACGGGACCCAAGGAAAGACCGAGTCTTGCGGTAGTAAAGTAGATGGCAAACAGTGTGAGGAGTTCTACCACATAGATGATAACTCGCCTTCTAACCTTGTCAGGTGACTTCATCGTATGCAGTCCTCCTTATTTCGTAGGAGAGTTCGCTCACTCGGTACGCAAACCGATGCCAAAGAAATACGTATTTTGCACCGTCCAACTGTTTATTCTACCTCATAATGTCAACTGAGACTTCCCCACTCCTGAAATGTTCGGGCAATTTAAAAGTCGAGTCAAGTGAGGTATATAAGCAGAAGGTGAGCCTTTTTTATAGAAGACGCAGGTAAAATTGCTGCGCTTGACAGCTTTTGCAGCTGATCTTATACTGAACAAAATTAATAATGGTTTCACTGAGAGGATTTACAATGGCAGATAAAAACGCTCCTGGCGCACTACAAGTAATCAAAACACCTGACTACGAAGCTATGGTCATAGGCGCCCATCCCGATGATAACGACTTTGGTGCAGGTGGCACCAGCGCTTTATGGGCAAAGCAGGGCAAAAAAATTGTATGGGTAGTGATGACTGACGGGGCCGAGGGCAGTGAAGTTCCAGATCTGATCGACACCGAATTGATGCTCACACGCGAACAGGAACAGCGTATGTCCTGTGAAGTACTGGGTGTCCAGGCCGTTGAATTTTTGCGTTTTCCAGACGGACATTTGACGAACAACGAAGCGGCTTGCAAAGCCATCGTGCGGCTCATTCGCAAATATCGTCCGCGCGTTGTCTTAACCCATGACCCTAACCAGCACATTTTCGCGCCTGATCCAGATGAAAAACCGGATGACACAGCCTATCTCAATCATCCAGACCATCGAGCAACTGGGAACATCGTTCTGGACGCCATTTTCCCGGCAGTAGGTAATCCACGTTCCTACCGTGAATTGCTAGTAGAGGGTCTGCCGCCATACCAGGTACACGAACTTTACCTCTTCTTCACAGGGAAAGACAACACATATATTGATATCAGTGAGACAATCGAGCTAAAGGCTAAAGGGTTACAATGCCATGCTACTCAGTTTGGTCCAGAGTCAGATATGCTCGATAGGATCCGTGAATGGGGTGCAGGGACGGCTAAGGAAGCAAAAGAGAAGAAAGGCCTTGAGTTGCAGTATGCCGAGTCCTTTCGCAGAATCAAGCTATATGTGCCCAAACCAGAAGAACACGAACCGAAGAAAGAGGCAATGGAAGAATAGGAAGCGTTTACAGTTCTCCTGGGTGATCCATCGTGAACGCCCAGGAGAGTCATCAGCTCCCTTATTGTGGCGTTACGATCGCGTAGAAGCCTTCCCACCAATTCAGGAATTGTGCGCGCGAAAGTGAGTGACGATTCCAGAGTGACGAATCGGCAAGATACACATAGTTGCCGTTCCCGCCAGTCATGACAACAAGGTGTCCTCCAGCATATCTGTCGGGAGGGAAGCTCACAATAACAGGCGTCCCATTATTTGCAATATTCATGACTTGGGCAAGTGATAGATTATGACCCCAGGTCGTTTTGAAGCCAAATTGAGTAGCAGTCCTCTGTATTCCGATGTCTTCCAACAAACCTTGTTGTGGTGTAATTTCTCCAATCCGTGCTTCAACTTTCAAGATATCCGTCACACGGAAATGATGTCCATAAGCATTAATAACTTCTGTCAAAGCTGCGCTTGAACAAGCCGAATATGCCCATAGATTGTATTCTTGCGAAGAAGTATATTGCGCCGGATCAAGCTGGCTGATACGCACGAGATTTTGTGAAGCTTGATTGACAGGTTGCGGTTTCGGTGAATTAGCAGATGTATTCTGGTTAAACCATGGGAGACTAATCAGAACATCATGGGGGTATACAAAGCTAAAAGTATAAAGTCCAAGAATGAAAATAGAGATAAGACCAATCGTGATGATAGACCAGGGTAACGGTTCACCTTTCTGACGCACATTGATACGTCCCCATATTGCGGACATAGGGAGGTACCTTGCAGCAGGAATACCGTTTCCAGTAGTAAAACGTCCGGCACGTACAGGTAAAGATTCTACAACGCGTCGCTCATAAATAGGCATTGAATCGATAACGCGCCTTCTACGTAAGGGAACCGGTTCAAGCATTCGTTCTCTGCCCCATGGGGATGAATCAACTATGCGACGACTGCGGCGGGCACCCAGGTATTCTGGAACTTGATCGCGTACTGGGGATTTTGTGGTAAGAAAGAAGCCAGTCATCGTTACGATGACAGCAAAGACAAGCAGTGTGAGCAGGAGGAAGACCATAAATACAGGCTCCTGGCTAGCTGGTGGTGACAATAAATATGAGAACAAATTAGTACAATTTTTCTAAATTGTACCTGGACAAATTATAACATATTATCTCAGCTTAAACAACGTGTATTTCGTACAGTTTCACTGATCGCTAAAATAGATAACCCAAATGTCCTCCAAATATCCCTATAAGCAAAATGGGCAATAGCTCGAACGAACTATTGCCCTGACCTATCATAGTCCTTTGTATTACAATCTCTCGCTCTTACGACCCGCTAGCCATCATGTACCTGCTTCTTAGCACCTTCTTATCGAACTTGCCCACACTAGTTTTCGGGATTGCATCCACAAAGACTACATCTTCAGGTAACCACCATTTCGCAACGTGCGAACGCAGGTAATCAATAATCTCCTCTTCAGTGATTTGTCCGACAAAATCGGGCTTTGCTACAACATATTTTGCTCCGAGTTTCCACTATTCACTTCATCCATACACTATCTGCGGTTGCGAAAAGTAAGTAATTTGTCTAGATTTACCAGATAATTCTCAAAAAACTCCGCAAATCTATTGCCGCCTGCTTTCTTCTCTGGTATGCTATATACTGATGAGTAAAGCTGTGAAATTGTCACCATATTTATTGATGTGTCGTGTAATGGATGTACCCGTAGTCTTGACAGCGTTAAAGCAATAGAGCTATGTAGTACTGTTAAAAACCGGAACAAACGGAACATGGGAGTAAGGTAAGATGGTCTTACAGACAAACAACAGGCGTGCGCGTGGCCTGGCTGCACTGAGCCCGGAGCGTCGTCGAGAAATTGCCAGTATGGGTGGACGCACCTCACAGGCCCGTGGCACTGCTCATCAGTGGACAGCGGCAGAAGCTTCGGCGGCGGGTAAAAAGGGCAGCGCACGCTACGCACTCAGAAAAGCGGAGGCGAGCACACTTGCTCAGTGATCTACCCCTTCAATAGACGCTGCTGCAACTGTATCTCCACGGCTTGCTGCCCAGCGCAGAACTTCTCCTGCCAGGTAAAGCGAACCGGTTGCACAGATCAAGTCGCTACTCCCTGCCAGGTCAAGAGCAAGATTCATAGCAGAGCGACTATCATGAGCTGTATATATCGCTACATGTGGTGCGTGTTGGTCAAAAGCTTCCTGCATACTTTCGATCGTTGCGGCACGAGGATTCACCATGCGCGTGAGTATCACTACATCGACATGCGCTAATGCTCTTGCTATCCCTATCAGGTCTTTATCACGCGCCAGGCTCAACACCACGATCAGTCGTTGCAAAGCAAATGAGTCGTGAAGGGCAAGCAACAGCTTTTCCATAGAATCAGCATTGTGAGCGCCGTCAACTACAATTGTAGGATTGTGCTCTACAACATCAATTCGCGCTGGCCAGTGTACATTGCGCATCCCTTCGCGTAACGCCTGCTCATCCCAGGATATACCCTTATTGTGCAGTACTTCGAGAGTAGCCAGGGCAAGCGTTGCGTTTTCGAGTTGATGCTGACCCGCCAGGGGTATTTCCAGACTCGTATACGTTCGTTGCGGTGTCCAGGCAGTAAAACGTTGGTGTTCCTCAGTACGTTCTTCTAACTGATAGCGATAACTTAGCGTGGGTAAATGTCCCAATTCAACCTCGGCCTGCGCAGGGTCACCATCAGTAGCTCCGATGCGTATCATGCGAGCATGCTGTCTCTGGCATACAGCAGCAATCGCGAGCAACGCCTCTGGAGGCCGTGCCGAGGTGACAACTATGCCGTCCTGTTTGATAATACCGGCCTTCTCAGTAGCAATTTCGGTTAAGGTTCCACCCAAAATCTGCACGTGATCGTAACTAATCGAGGTAATCACTGAGATGAGAGGATGCGTTACATTGGTAGCATCCAGGCGACCACCCAGGCCAACCTCCAATACTGCATGTTGCACATGCTGACGATGAAAGTAATACAATGCGAGAGCCGTCGCTATCTCATAGGTTATAAATGGCCCAAACTCCTGTTTCTGCTGTATTGCTTCGGCAGCAGCGCGTATTACCGGCACCAGCTCTGCAACTTCGTTCTCACTAATAAGGCGCCCTTTGACACGCATTCGCTCACGAAACGTGTGCAGATCAGGTTGTGTATAGAGGCCAGTGCGCACACCAGCTTCACGCAAGACGCGTTCAATATAAGCTGCAGTTGACCCTTTCCCTTTCGTACCCGCAATCAACGTTTTGGTATAGCTGAGTTGAGGATTGCCTAGCGCTTCGAGGAGTCGCGACTCGCGAGGTAAATTTTCTTCGGGATTGCGGGTAAAAGGCCCTCCTCGCTCAAAATTGCTAAGGCTGTACAGATAGGCTAAAGCTTCTTGATAATTCACAATATTTCATATTTCCTTGCATTCAGATGAGAAAGATGCGGCCGCAACTTCCTAGCTGCGCTAGCAGCGTTTCTGAATGCATATGGGTACCAGACCTTCAATATGTTGATTCTGTAATCCTCATCTTAACCTTTTTCGTTGCTACCTTGCAAATAGCAATGTTATACTATCTCCAGATTATTCGTATGACTGTTAACAGCCTTCAACGTTTCTAAGTGTAGAGATCGACTTTTTTAGGATTAAAGAAATCAATGACTAAGACAAATGAATTAAAAACGCGACAAAGCAGTACACCCCCGGTTCCCAGTTGTTATGAATGCAGCCAGGAAGCTCTTGGAAGATGCCCTGATTGCCATAGGGGATTATGCATGGATCATTTTCCCAGGCAGCAACATTCTCCCTGCGCTCAAAGGCAAATGAAAGTGGCGCAAACGCAGGTCTGTTATGTTTGTGGCTCTCAGGTCTATCCCGACCAGTGGTCCCTGGCACGGACCTCCCATTGTATCGATAATTTCACTTGTAACGGCTGTGGTCGCTATATTTGTGATGAGCTGCATACTAAACGCAAAAGCGAACTAGTCTCAGTTGTGCGTGAAGGCTTACGCGGTCACCGTTACCAATATACCATGCGTTATTGCGATCTTTGTGTACCCTTTTACCGGATTGGCGGCATAAAGGTTTTGACGCGCCTGGTTGTTCTTGCAGGAACTGTAGTGGCAGGTATCCTTTTCTACCTGCATCCTTAACACCAATTATCAGGAGGGAATGGGCAGAACACCTCGTGAATCTGTCTCGATATAAAATGGCATTAACACCAACTCTACAATCTACACTACTGCGGTATCAACCTGAGATACTAGCATCGCTACGCCGCGCTCTAGAGCGAGCCAAAGACAGCGCGACACTTAGGGAGGCGGACAACCTTGCACCATTTTATGGGCAAATGCAGTATCATCTTGGATGGGTAGATACCAACTTCTCATCCGTTACCAGTAACCCGGGTAAGCTGTTACGCCCGACATTACTTCTACTTGCATTTGAAGCCGCAGGTGCATCTAATCATGACGCCCTATCAGTCCCTCACAACTCAAGTCATTTGAGTCGTGCGTTGCCAGCCGCCGCTTCAGTTGAGCTAACCCATAATTTCACGCTGATTCACGATGATATAGAAGATAAAGATACTGAGCGCCGCCACCGCTCAACTGTGTGGAACGTTTGGGGTATTCCAATGGCAATCAATACAGGTGATGGTATGTTTGCGCTTGCCCGCCTCGCACTATGGGATGTAATTAATGAAAGGGTGGAACCTGCCATCGCTGTCCGTCTTGGAGCTATACTCGATAAGGCCTGCCTTGTGATTGCAGAGGGACAGTACCTCGACATCAGCTTTGAAACTCGTGAAGACATTTCCGTTGCTATGTACCTGGATATGATTAGCCGCAAGACGGCCACGTTGATGAGCTGTGCAGCTGAGATGGGAGCGCTGCTTGGAACACGCGATGCAGAAACTATTGCCAGTCTGCGTAGCTTTGGCTATGCTATGGGTATCGCCTTTCAAGTACGCGATGATCTGCTTGGTATCTGGGCCAGCACTGAAGAGCTAGGTAAGACTCCAGCGGGAGATATCTATCGTCGCAAAAAAAGCTTACCCGTCTTGCATGCGCTCGAACAGGCAAATGCATCAGACCAACAGTTTTTACGCCAGGTTTATACACAAACGACACCCGTCACACCTGTACAGGTAAAAGAAGTTCTATCAATTTTTGCGCGCACGCTTACGAAAGCCTATTGCTGCACATTCCTGGCTGAACAATGTCAACTGGCCTATGAAGCCCTGGCAAAAGTTCCTCGTAATTCCAATCCTATCGCCGCACGCGCGCTCAGTGATATGGAGACGCTAGTGCATTTTGTCGAGGAGACAGCAAAGGAATAAACTAACCTTAGTACAATCCCCAAATCGTTACAGTACTACCCGCACCTGTTGCCACCTGTTTGCCACTCGATGACCAGGCCAGAGCCAGCACAGGCCCATCGTGCTTTACTTTTAGCAGAGGTATTTGACGCTGCCCTGGGTACCAGATTGCCAATATACCATCATCACCTCCTGTAGCCAGGAAACGAGCATCTGGCGACCAGGCTAAAGCGCGCACGCGGCCTGTATGAGCATGCAAACGCTGTGGCACATCCAGGCACTGTGTTCCAAAGTCAACCTGCACCTGTTGCTGGCAGACAAGTCCATTCCAAAGACGCACTATACCATCATCCCCGCCAACAGCTAACTGTCCACCAATGGAAGCGAAAGAAACAGCTCGCATAGGAAGCTGGACATCCATAAAAAATCCATGCACCTGCTGACCATTTTCGGCATTCCAAACACGCACGACTCCACCATGTGATGAGGAGCCAATCGTGTGACCATCCGATGCCCAGGATGCGGATTCAATCGTGGTGGTATGCCCGGTAAATATAGTTTGCGGCGTATAGGTGATTGTATTCCAGACAACAGCCTGTTTATCTAAACCACCTGAAACAACCCGCAGTGGCTGTCGAGGCGACCATGCGAGCGTTGTAACTGCTGCAGTATGCGTTTTTACAGACTGAGCCAGCATAGTCCCGGTCAAAGGATTTAAGAACAATACCTGATTTGCCGCTCCCACAGCCAGTTGTTGACCATCCGGTGACCAGGCCAGGGCGCGTACAGCTCCCGCTTGCGCCTTATGCACCTGCACCTTCCCATTCAAACCCCAAACGAGCAATTGAGCATCGTTCGCGCCACTTGCCAGCATGTTGCCATCGGGCGACCAGGTGACTGAGCGCACGGTTTGTTGATGTTGTGAGAAGACCAGTATAGAAATAGCCTTTGCAGGTACAGTCTGCTGTGGCACCACAGGTTGGGTCTTCACAGCCATTATTGGCGCATGCATCATGGTCGATTGCAGAGTGAATTTAGTGGCTAGCGAGCGATAGGCTGCGTACCCAAAACCAAGGCTACCAGCACCTATTGCGGCTCCGCCCAGTATTAAAAAGGCTCTGCGGGTCCACCGTCGATTTTTCTTCTTCCGCCCAACAGCAGGAAACGCAGCTGAAGTATCTTTCCCAAGTTCTGGAAAGCTCTCTAGATCTGCCATAGTCTGTGAAGAATAGAATGCAGGTTGAGCATGTGCCCGTTCACCTGGAAACAACGTTGCTACTGATCCCTCCATCACATACGAATCCAGGGCAAGTTTCGCCCCTGGATCAATACCAGATGCCACTAAACTCTTGTTCCCAGGCAGAACAGGTCCACCCGAGGGATAACGCAGCGTGTACACCAGTTTGTGGCCAAAGAGATCCGTTTGTGGCAATTTCAACTCTTCAACAATAGCGGGCACCAGCGCAGAAATGGGTGCAGTGGCAGCCACCTCCATGGGACGCACCCCGCCGTATGCATTCTCTTCTATCAAAATCTGTACTGTTTGCAATTGTAACTTCCCCCTTTATCTGAACTTACAACACGCCAAAGTGTACCATGTTGCATCATTTTTGTTCAGCTTTATGGGGCAAATAGGCTATACATCATACAATTTAAAGATTTTGTTGCGTCATTCAATGCAAAATCATCCTACTTAGCAAATGTGAGATTTAGTCAACAATAGACGCATATTTATTGCGTTCGTTTTGATGTATGGAAGGTGCCACTCTATGCTTATTCAGAAATCACGTTTTTTTTGCTTACTTCTACTGACTTTAAGCTTCTTACTTCCTGCCACTGTCAATGCTACTTCTCTTAATTCCATCCAGCAGCAACCAGCAGATTTTCCTTCCGTCGATCCCAATTATATTTATGACCAGCTTTTTTATTTGGTTACCCACTTTCAGCGCCGTGAAGCAGGTTATGATAACAATTTACCTGTAAATGTGAATGGGCATGATGAGTTTGCAGCGTATTGGGCACAAGAAATGCAACGTAATTTAGCTGGGTTTGGGGCACAGGTGAGACACGATGAATTTTCTGTAAAGGGCTGGCAAGGGCGACCAGCTACAGCCCCAGCTTTCAATGTAGAAGTCACAGTCCCCGGCGTCTCTCATCCTGAGCAGATGGTTGTCATCGGCTGCCACTACGACGCAGAGACCAGTTCAACCCAATCAGCCAACGATGATGGCAGTGGCTGCGCTATCGAACTGGGAATAGCCAGAGCCTTGGGAGAATACTGGCGCAGTCACCAACTCTATCCAGCCCGGACACTGCGTTTTGTAATCTTTGACGCGGAAGAACAAGGTTTGTACGGCTCATTCCACTACTTGAATAACACGATTAATGGTGACGTAAAGAACCTGGTCTCCATGTTCAATGAGGAGCAGAACGGCATTGCTTACCCACTTCGCTACCTCGGGCAGTCGTCACATCCAATCCTACCGTTCTACATTGACATTTCGCCATTACAGAATAACCAGCTATACGCGCATCAAGATCAACTCTCACAGCAGCAACAAGACAATGTCTTACATTTCCGAATGTTGATGCAGCAAGCTGCCGTCGCCTCATTCGAGCAGTTTCAGAAGATGGGGTATCAGATGCTGTCCTATCACGCCAGTAACCATCAGGATGTTTTTCAACCCATTTTTACAATTGACCAGGTGAAATACATACAGCAGGAGGATGACAACCTGGGCCGCAGTGATCAAATCCCATTTACACTTGCGGGTCTGCCTTGCGCTACATTCGTGAGCAACACCAGCTATTACGATCAACATCCACCTCCCTGGTCGTATCCCTTTGATCGACCACAGGATACTATCCAGTTGATGAATACGTTCGCCGATGGCAGTTCGCTGAAGTCGTACGCACTCGTAATGGCGCTAGGACTCCCAGGGATGCTGACCACCTGGATGCTCAACCAACCAGATATACTTGGTCAGGCTACCACTAATCACAGTCCGGTTGCAGCAATCAGTGATATTGGCCAAACGATAACTGCTCACCCTATCACAATCGATGCCAGAGCTTCATTCGACCCTTCCGGTAATCCATTGACATACACCTGGAACTTTGGTGACGGCACTCATGCCAGTGGCATCACCGTAACACACACTTACGCAAAAACAGGTACCTACAGCTTGAAACTAACCGTCAGTTCAACAGGAGGAACGCGCACCATCTCCAAAGTGATCAACGTTGTAACACAGCCAACCAGTTATAGTAATCCCTATGCACGAGAGCAACAAGACGGCTTTCCACCGCCCAATCCGGCAGTTACTCTCCCAACTCCAAATGATCAACTATCAGATAAAGTCACAACTGCCGCTGAAGCAACCGCTACGGCTTTGACACCATTAACATCCTCACCAATACCACCATCAGCCTCCAGAACAACTAACTCACTCATTGGCTGGATAATCGGCGCACTGATCTTCGCCATACTGCTTGTAGTTGGTATAGTGGTAGTTTTGCAGATCGGAAAAAGTCGAACTCATCCCTCCTTGTCTCCACACCAAAAGCAGAGTACTATAGATACGGGAGCCGTCACAAACGACACTCATCGCTATCCAAATTGACTGCTAAGCTTTGGCACTCGTACAAGAAGCAAACGAAACCCAATACTGGAGGAAGCATGCCAAGGCCAATCTACGTGATTGGACACAAAAACTCTGACCTGGACTCTGTTGCCTCGGCATATGCCTATGCTCACCTGTTGCAATTGCAAGGCGAAGAACAAGCCATCGCAGCTCGACATGGAGAACTCAAGCCAGAGGTACGTTTTGTGCTGGAACGCTACCAGGTTGAACCACCGGAGGCGCTTGATGATGTATACCTGCAAGTGCGTGATGTGATGAGGCGGGGTGTCATATCCGCCTACCTTGACCAGCCTCTTTTGGAAGCCGGACAACTCTTACAAGAGCATAATCGACGTTCAATGCCTGTAGTTGATGCTGAAAACAAGGTGCACGGCATTATCGCAACCGAGGATTTCGCCAAATTGTTCTTTAACGACTTGGACCCGCAGGCGGTTAATCGCGTACCACTTCAAAGAGACAACCTGGTACGAGCGCTTAAAGGCCGTGTATTAGTAGAGGGACGTCGCAAGCTGGGAAATCGAGTTCTGGTCGGCGCAATGCAGGCGGAGACGATGGTTGATTATATTGAGCCAGGCTGCCTGGTCGTCCTGGGAGATCGTGAGGATGCTCAACTCGCAGCCATCGAAAGCGGTGCAGCAGCACTTGTAATCACTGGCGACCTGCTGGTATCAGAGCGCACTCTGGCAGCGGCAAAACAATACGGTGTACTGGTCATCAGCACCGGGCATCACACCTTTACAGCGGTACGTCTCATCAATCTGAGCATCAGCGTTCAACACATCATGAATCGCGAGTTTGATTCCTGCCACCCGGAAGACCAGATGAGCGAAGTGCAGAATACGTTGGCGCGTCGTCGTTCACTGCCAGCGGTAAACAATGATGGCAAACTCGTAGGATATCTCTCGCGTACTGACCTCATCAATGCGCGTCCAAAACAGGTTATTCTTGTAGACCATAACGAGCAATCGCAGGCAGTCGACGGTATCGAGGAGGCAGAACTCCTGGGGATTATTGATCATCACCGCATAGCTGACGTACATACAAACAAACCTATCATGTTTCGTGCCGAGCCAGTCGGTTGTACAGGCACAATCATCGCCGGTTTGTACCACGAGGCAGGCATCGCTATTCCTCGCGAAGTAGCCGGGCTGCTACTTGCGGGGCTACTCTACGATACACTCATTTTGCGTTCGCCTACCTGCACCCCTCGTGACGAGCGCATAGCAGTCGAACTGGCCGAGATCACTGGCGAACAAATCGAGCAATATGGGCAAGAGGTATTTGTTCAGGCTGCTGCCGATCTTAGTGAGCGTAGTCCTGGGGAGTTACTAACCGCAGATTTCAAAGAATTTACGGTTCGCGAATCAAAGTTTGCAATTGGTACCGTTGAAACAGCCAGTCCATCAATCGTTGAAAAACGCAGTCAGGAATTGCTGCAAACGATGCGCCAACTGGCTCTTGAACGTGGATACAGTTCTTTTCTGTTCATGATTGTCGACATTATCAACATGCGTAGTCGCTTACTCATCAGCGGCGGAGAACATGCCGTAGCAGAGATACTTGGAGCACCACTAGAGTCAGATGGGCATTCAGTCATTGTAGAGAATCTTGTTTCTCGTAAAAAACAACTGGTGCCTCTGCTTTCACGTATTCAGACTGCTCTTTAAGTCGAACAAAAACTTTGTAACAACTGTACGTAAAAGCAAGCCGATTGCGAACATCAGATGCAGATTCGACTTGGTAAACTGTTACGATTCTGTTAGGTAATATGCTTGTCACAGAACAAACACTATGCTACACTTAAGTTCGAATTGATAGCCTCATTTTGAGGATTGCGGACGGTCGCTATAGGGGTCAGAGGACAACCGGCTTCTGCCTTCACATATGCACTGTATTTCAGCTACATTACTTCGTGCATGTATCCTGGTCAACGCTGACCTAGCTGATCGATTTTTTTTGCCTTAAGGAGGGCGATTTCTATCGTGAACATCTACATCTTAGTTCCTATCGTCGTAGGACTTCTTGCCGTGGCATTCGCCGCCTATCTTGCAAGCTATGTCCTGCGCAAAGACACTGGCACACCTGCCATGCAGAAGGTCGCCGATGCCATATTTAAAGGCGCCATGGCCTTCCTCAACAGACAGTATCGTACAATCGCTATTCTTGCAGTTTTTGCCGCCATCATCGTTGGCCTGGTGCTGGCCCTGCTTGGTCAAGGTGACAAGATCAGCCTGGGCTGGCATACATCCGTCGCTTTCTTGATCGGCGCACTTTGTTCCGGTATCTCCGGTTATACAGGTATGTACGTCGCGGTGAAGTCCAACAGCCGTACAGCCAGCGCCGCAACTCGCAGTCTTGGTGAGGCACTGATGGTCTCCTTGCGCGGCGGCGCCGTTTCCGGTTTCCTGGTGGTCTCCCTCTCCCTGCTGGGCGTAACACTGGTATTTATTGCTTTTGGTGGCCTTACCAATCCAGCACTCGCTCCAGTTCTGATCGTCGGATTTGGCTTTGGTGCCAGCTTTGTCGCTCTATTCGCTCAACTTGGCGGCGGTATTTATACAAAGGCCGCTGACGTTGGCGCTGACCTTGTGGGTAAGATAGAAGCCGGTATACCTGAAGATGATCCACGCAACCCCGCTGTGATTGCAGATCTGGTGGGCGACAATGTAGGTGACTGTGCTGGTCGTGGCGCCGACCTCTTCGAATCTACAGCCGCAGAGAATATTGGCGCAATGATCCTGGGCGTAGCATTGTACCTGGCTACAAAGAATGTCGGCTGGATCCTTTTCCCCCTCGTTGTGCGTGCCTTTGGCTTGATTGCTTCTGGCATCGGATTACTTTGGATTCGCCCCTCGGTTGTGACCGAGCCAGATAAAGCCGCAGGCAAAGACCCAGGCGAAATTGCCATGCAGCAGCTCAACATCGGCTATTTCATCACCTGTGGACTGTCAATCATTGGTGTCTTCTTAGGGAGTTATCTATTGTTGGGCGGCACAGGAGTAACATCAAGTGGCGGCGTTCCTCCCTGGGTATGGTTTGGCCTATCCGGTACTACCGGTATTCTTCTGAGTATCGCCATCGTTTATATCACACAATACTACACTGCTGGTACCTGGCGACCAGTGCGTGAAATCGTTGCTTCGACATTGACCGGTCCGGCAACGACCATTATCACTGGTTTCGCCGTTGGATTTGAATGCGTGGCACTTCCCGTCCTGGCCATTTCTGCTGCGTTATTCCTGTCCTTTTTCTTCGGAAGTCAAGTACAGATCCTGGATCCGAGCATTCCCCATTTCATCAACCCCGGCGGTATTTTCGGTACAGCCGTTGCCACAATGGGGATGTTGATGAGTTGCGCATATATTCTCGCTATGGACACCTTCGGTCCCATCACTGACAACGCTGGTGGCATTACAGAAATGGGCGGTGGGGCCGAGTCTGTACGTGACATTACCGACGCGCTGGACGGCGTGGGCAACACCACAAAGGCATTGACGAAAGGCTATGGTATTGGTTCCGCAGCTCTGGCAGCCTTTCTGCTCTTCAGCGCCTATCTAGACGTCCTCTATTCCTTAACCGGCCACAACCCGGCTGTCTACCGTGTTGACCTTGCAGATATCAAGGTCTTCGTAGCAGCATTGATCGGTCTCACGTTGATCTTCTTCTTTAGCGCATTGGCAATCCGCGCCGTGGGTACTGCTGCTAAGCGTATGATTGAAGAGGTGCGCCGCCAATTCCGTGAAAATCCGAAGATTATGGCAGAAGACCCTGCAGATCGTGTCGATCCTGACTACGCGCGCTGTGTTGACATCAGCACTCGCGGAGCGCTGCGAGCGATGATTCTACCGGGTCTGGTAGCTGTGGCGACTCCCATCGCAGTTGGGACTATCCTCGGTCCGCAGGCTGAGGCGGGTCTGTTGATGGTCGGTACAATGGGTGGTATCGTCGTCGCAACCTTCCTGAACAACGGTGGAGGTGCATGGGACAATGCCAAGAAATATATCGAGGCCGGTTACCTGCGTGTGAATTCCGAAGGCGAGATGGTTGATCGCCTCGACACCACCGGTACCGTTCTGGGTAAAAAAAGTGATGCACACAAGGCTGGCGTAGTGGGCGACACTGTCGGCGATCCTTTCAAGGATACTGCTGGCCCCTCGCTTCATGTTGTGATCAAGCTGCTCAGCACAATCACGCTGGTGCTTGCTCCTCTCTTTATTGCACTACACCCCTAGTTCATTATGAACTATAACAGCGTTCGGCTTCATCGCATAGCAAAGCCGAACGCTTTTTTCATGCGTTACTACTACAATCTGTACACCTGGTACTTCGTCTCCGTTATGTATTAGGAGGAAGTGTTTTTTCTTTGTAGGGATAATGGGTAATTGATGCGAGGAATAGTTATGTATAACGATAGATTTTCCCGCTCTAAAGCAGCTTTTAATTTTCTCAAATATCCGCTAGTCGTGACGATATGCTTTGTCCTGGCTAGTTGCACAGGTAGCTTTCTACCTGGAATCGGCAATACTTCTCAATGTCAGAGCAACTGCTCGCTCAGCTCTGGGGTACAAAGAGTCCAGGTCTTCGTTGAACCAGACGATGGTGAGCAAGTAATCACAAACGCCATCAGGAGTGCGCAGAAGTCTATCTGGTTGGAAATCTATATCCTCTCAGACAGGAATGTAATTCGCACACTCGAAGAAGCTGCTAATCGTGGTCTTGATGTGCGCGTCATACTAGAACCACATCCATTTGGTGGTGGAACATCCCCCGCAAAAACTATCGACACTCTGGCAGCCGCCGGTATCAAAGCCCAACCTGCAAGCTCTAGCTTTCCATTAACGCACGAAAAGGGCTTGCTTATCGATGACAGTACCGCCTTTATTATGACATCGAACTTCTCTCGCTCAGCCCTTGGTGGAAGTAGCGGCAGCAGTGGCTATCGAAATCGCGAATATGGTATCATCGATACAATTCAACAGGACGTACAGGCAATTGCTGCCATTTTTATTGCAGACTGGAACCACTCGACCGCACAATTCAATGATACCAACCTGGTCGTCAGCCCAATCAACTCGCGCAACGACTTCACAACTCTTATCGACAGCGCTCATAGCACACTGCTGATTGAAGCGGAAGAGATGAA
>WNGD01001995.1_pt1 | contig 21652 bp, 17 predicted proteins | sample 5400671 | NCBI WGS metagenome assembly WNGD01 (sample SAMN13153369, study PRJNA577476) | soil metagenome | isolation source: 40 cm soil or saprolite under grassland replicate 2 | place: USA:California | collected 2016-06-15 | reverse complement strand
GCCTTTGCGAATTTCGGTAATGTCGGTTTCGCCCCTTCAGTGGGAAACCCGGCTCCCGGTACCAGGATCATTTTGACAATCAGAATACCCGTCACGGAGTGTGCTGGTACCTTCTTCTTCCAGGGGCCAGTTAACACGCACACCATCAGTTGGCAATGTTGAATCGTTCTCTTTCAAACAAAAGAAGTAAGGAAGTTTCTTTAGCAGCATTTGTGGCAAACGACGGATTTTCCCATATGGACCAACAAGCATATGCTTTGCATCTGGACGGAGCAGGAATACACTGCCCCGTCCTACATTACAGCAGCAGCCGATTTGCCTCAATCACACCGCGCTTACTCTTTTTGCCGTCAATGATAATCGCCGCACCTTCGCGCAACTCGTCTATTGCCCCGGCAGGCAATTCGTCTCCCTGGCGATTGAAAATGGTTGTCTTCTCGTTGACCACAACCGCTACGGGACGCGTCTCACCAGTACTGGCCTTCGTGGTACTACCTGCGATAATCCAGGTTGATTGTCTATCAGGTAAAGGTGCCCTGCCCACGACCGTTACTTTACGTCCATTCTCGAATAGCGCATGGACAAACGTGGGCAGTTCTTTCTTTACATCTTCCGCGTGTTTAGTATCCTGTTCTTGCTTCGGTTGTGCTTCTTCCGTTGTGATACGCTCATGTAAAGCTGTCTGCGAAACACCCTCATCATTGTGATGATGCGCATGTACAGCCATCTTCACAGGTTCATGCTCGTGCTCGATATCCTCGTGCGTCTTATCTTGACCATTCGTATGCTCGAATAGTTCATCATTATAAGTGCGCGGAATCGCCACTTCCAGGGCTTGCGGCATGGCATTGAAGCGATATGTTACCATCACATGCTCCGCCTCACCTGTCTGTTGCAACGTAGTATACTCCGATTTTTTGAGGTAGTCCTTCAGTTTGACGGCACTGCCATCCAGTTGCATAGGCACAGAGGCAGGCACGGTGATAGATAGATGAGCGCCATGAAAGTATTCGGCGCTCAGATTATCGGGCCTGCGGCGTAACAAAAGAGAAGTAATCTGCTGCAAGGTACTCAGGGGATCACCACCTGTGATAACACAGACATCAAGAATGCCATCATCAATATAGGCATCAGGTGTCATCTCGGTAATGTTGGCATAACGGCGCGTGTTACCAATCACCACTTGCAGAGCCTCACCTTGCCACAATAGTTCCCCGGCACGCCCTTTCTCAGTAGAGCGCATCTCAATCGGGAAAGCATGTTGCTGCGGGAGTTCTTTAGCTGCCGAGAAACCAACAGCAAGAGGACCAATACGATACTTTAACGGTTTGGAGACGTGCTGCATAATAGCTGCGTCGATACCCAGACCTGCCATCAAAAGAAAATGATGCCTGCCTTTACTATTTCCTTTAGACCGCTGCTTATTTTTCTTATTGTCTTTTCCATTATCGGCTGCCGTTGGTAATGTTCTGGAGGTCCCATCAGGATAGGTCAGGGATTGTATATCGACATGACCGACATCCACCTTGCGCGGCTCGCTGTTGATCAGGGAAAGCGCAGCCTTGACCGGATCAGTGAGGATACCAACCTCACCAGCCCAGACATTAGCAGTACCACCAGGAATAACGCCAACGATACTATGTTGCTTTTTCACGTTCATGACGCCATTTACAACCTGGTTCAGCGTGCCATCGCCGCCATAAGCAATAACCAGATCACTATTATTCTCAGTAGCCTGATTTGCCAGCTCCAGAGTATGCCCACCATACTCCTTCAGAGCGATACCCGTCTCCCAACCGGCTGCCGCCAACACCGGCAGCACATCCGTAATCTTTGCTACATTTTCCCCTGTCCTGGGGTTAATTATTAATGTCGCTTTCTTGCTATGCATAGATATATCTCTCTTCTTCTCACTATTACTTTAGAGTCGTTGAGTATAGTACGAGAGAAGAGGCGATAACGCATACATAGCAATCGTGTTTATGGGATAGTTTTTCCAGGGCAGTCTTTTTTACAAAATACGAGGAATTTTCATTATCTTGATGAAGCTGCGATCGCCTGCAATACTCCACCAACACTGGCCCATATTGCTATAAGAAAAGGCCATGCTCCACCATGGCGCTTGCGGGCATCGCTGGTTTTTACCGTGGCGAACCACTGTGCGGTCTGAGGGCGACTCAGGCGCCAGGCAATCAGCGGAGAGAAGATAAGCAGAATCACCGCTGTCACAACAGGCCAGTAGTTTCTTTCTTTAGCGGACTGCCATACATTGATAAGTGTAGCAAAACCGCCCAGGAAGCCCAGCGTGTTAAAGACAATCTGGATAGGGCGTGTCCACTTCCAGCCCCGGCGTATCCCTTCACCAAAGATGGCAATGAGGGCCGCAAAGGGTAACACAATAATTGTCGAAACTACTGTCGTTAGCGTGGGATTTAAGTTGAGGCGGCTAAAGGGATTGGAAATACCTGGAAGCAATGAGAGGAACGGCGTTGACAGCAGTTGGACGGTCAGACCCCAATCGAATGCTACGGCCATACCAATACCCTGTGGTCCGGTTTTTTTGGCCTGGACATCCGTTTCCGTATTGTCTCCTGCCGCGTTGATTGTTTTTTTCACTGTGACTCCAATTTTTAATACAGGTTGACACGATTTGCATCTCTTAAATGATTATATCATGCCTGGCACGTGAGGATTTGTTATTCTCACACTATTCCTATATGTTCCTATACGCATCATGGATACAGGCGCATCTCGCACAGGAAAAGGATAGCCCTATTTTTATTTTGCCGCTCGTTCGGTACTTTCATACTACACAAGCACCCTGAATCGTTCCCAAACACAACCATTTATGCTATCATTCAGCGCGCAAGGGGGACTTACCGACCTACAAGGCTGTTCGTTCAGAATAGCAACATTACAGAATGAACTGTTGCTCATCCAGGCGGAGACTAAGATGTTGCTGCTCGCCCTGCAAGATGCCAAGACAAAAGAACTCCCTGTCTGGATTCCTTCCAGCCATACTATGCTAGCGCCACTTTGTAAAGAGTTGGCAGGCAATTATGTTCAGCCGGCATTACCTGCTGGAAAAGGCTAAGGTCAATGAGTCAGGAGGAGGTGTCAGTATAATTTCTATGTTGACAATACTAAAAAACGCAAATCTGGCCCTGGCGTTCTTGCTGGAACTGTGTGTGCTGGTCGCTTTAGGGTATTGGGGGCTCCAGACAGGGCAGGGAATGATCGCGAAGATCGGACTGGCTATTGGCGCTCCAGCCGTGGCTGTGGTGATCTGGGCTCTCTTTGGGGCACCGAAGGCAGTGTGGTCGTTACAGGGGCCCTGGCACCTGATTGTGGACGTGATCTTCTTTGGCGCAGCCGCTGTAGCCCTCTTTGCCGCCGGGCGGCGGCAGCTTGCTGTGGCATTCGCGCTGGTTGTTCTGATCAACCATATCCTGATATATGTATGGGCGCAATAACGAGAGCGAGTGATTCAAAAGGAGCCCGTGTTGACCCGGCACACGCAAGGTACCCGGCACACGCAAGGCATGCCGCTACGGGACGTTTGAAGTGTCCTGGATGTGTTTCAGCGCACATCCAGGGCTCACTCTCAATGATGTCAGTAATGCAGGCAGGTGTTATAGCAGTGCCTTTACAGCTTGAACGATATGGCTGGCGCTGATTCCGGCCTCTTCGATCAACTGGGCAGGTGTGCCAGAGCCTGGCATCGACTGCACCGCCAGCTTGACGACCTGAGGCAGGGTACCGTCGCGCTCTGAGAATGCTTCCAGTACAGCTTCACCCAGGCCACCCTCGGGCCAGTGATCCTCGACGGTCACGATCTTATTGCCTGCCTCCAGAGCCGCTGCCAGCAGTGTCTCCTCGTCGATCGGCTTCACAGAATAGGCATCGATCACACGAATATTGATGCCCTCGCTCTTGAGCTGATCGTAAGCTTGCAGCGCCTCAAAGAGCGTAATACCAGCCGCGACGACGGTTGCACGATCATTGTCTGACTGGCGTACAACTTTACTCCCACCAACAGTAAATGTCTCGTCCGGTCCGTAGATGACAGGCGTCTTTTCACGCGTGGTGCGCATGTAGACAATGCCATCATGCTTCGCCATCTCCGCGACCAGTTGCGCCGTCTGATTAGCGTCGCTGGGATAGAGCACTGTGCTACCGAAGACCGCACGCATCATCGACAGATCTTCCAGTGCCATTTGCGAAGGACCATCCTCGCCAATCGAGACGCCTGCATGCGAACCGACCAGGCGAATATTGGCCTGCGAGACCGCCGCCATACGAATGAAGTCATAAGCACGTGTGAGAAAGGCGGCAAATGTTGAGGCAAACGGGATCTTATGGCGTACACTCATACCGACGGCAGCCGCTATCATCTGCTGCTCTGCAATATATTGCTCAAAGTAGTGATCGGGATGTGCTTTGGCAAACTCCTCGGCATAGGTCGAGTTGCTCACTTCGCCATCCAGACCAATGACGCCTGGATTGGCATCGCCAAGCGCCTTCAGAGCATCACCATAAGCTTTACGTGTGGCAGCAGAGCTACCGACTTCATACGTTGGCAGTTCAACAGGTTTCTGCTCTGGTTCCACAGCAGGCTGAGCGGCAGCGGGTTTCTGTACCGGGAAGACCTGGCTGCGTGTTTGCGGATTTAGCTCCTGAATAGCCTGCGCTTCCTGCTCTCTACTGAGCGCCTTGCCATGCCAGCCATTCACGTTCTCAAGGAATGAAACTCCCTTGCCTTTGATCGTCTTCGCGATAATGACTGTGGGCGAGCCACTATGTGCTGTGGCCTGGGAGAATGCATTGTTGATCTCTTCGTAGTTGTGACCATCAATAACAATTGCGTTCCAACCAAAGGCCCTGGCGCGTGCTGCATACGCCTCTGTATTCCAGCCTAACTCTGTCTCACCACGCTGACCCAGGCGATTGACATCCAGTATAGCCACCAGATTATCCAGCTTATAGAACGAGGCATGATCGAAGGCTTCCCAGACCGAGCCTTCCGCCATCTCACTATCGCCAAGCGCGACCCAGATTTTGTAAGGCAGCTTATCGAGATATTTGCCAGCCAGAGCGACACCAACACCAATAGGCAGTCCCTGACCAAGCGAGCCAGTGGCCACATCTACCCATGGCAAGGCGGGAGTAGGGTGCCCCTCAAGGCGGCTCCCAAATTTGCGCAGAGTCAGTAGTTCCTCATCGCTAATAGCGCCTGCTGCCTTATACACTGAATAGAGTAAAGGTGAAGCATGGCCTTTTGAGAAAATGAGATGATCATTGTTCGGATTCGTAGGGTTATCGAAGTCGTAATGGAGATAGCTGACCAGCAATACAGCCAGCAGGTCCGCCGCCGACATAGAAGACGTGGGATGACCTGAACCCGCAGCCGTTGTAGAGCGAATACTATCTACGCGCAACTGTTGGGCAAGATTCGTCCATTGTTGTACCTGTGAAGTTGTTTCGGTTGTTGTCATATTAGCATACTCCTCATGAATAAAGAGTTTTAAGCCTTCCGCCTGAGGCTCTTCTCTATACTAGAACATTAAATAACATTACAGCAAGTAGTAGAGAGAGAAGGTCAGGCAACCACAAAAGTAGTCACTACACTGACCACGCTGCAGCGTCCTGTACCGTTTCACGAGAAGATAGATGAATATTTTCTTTAGTGGAGCTTATAAGCAGCATTCAGGTGGCCATACATGATAAAGTAATAGGTGGGGTGTCACGAAGAGTGGTACTCGCTGAAAAATTAGCATTTCAAATTCGAAACTTTTTCGGAGGATGCCATGTCAACCATTGATCAAGCGCGTCTCGATCTGATCCAAAAATATTGGAGTGCTGCTAATTACCTGACGATTGGCCAGATCTATTTACAGAGTAACCCTCTGCTAAAAGAGCCCTTACGTCCTGAACATATAAAGCCTCGGTTGCTTGGACACTGGGGAACCTCGCCTGGCCTTAGTTTCATTTACGCTCACCTCAATCGGCTTATTCAGGATAATGACATTGATATGATCTACCTTGCGGGTCCGGGTCATGGTGGGCCTGCAATCTTAGCGAATGTCTACCTGGAAGGGACATATTCAGAGATCTATCCAGAGGTCTCACAGGATACTGATGGGATGCAGCGCCTGTTCCGCCAGTTCTCCACGCCAGGGGGTGTTCCAAGCCATGTTAGCGTGCCTACGCCGGGTTCTATTCATGAAGGTGGCGAGCTCGGCTATGTCCTTGCGCACGCTTTTGGGGCAGCCTTCGACAATCCTGATCTGATCGTCACGGCAGTTGTTGGCGATGGAGAAGCCGAGACCGGTCCACTCGAAGGCTCCTGGAAGAGTATTGACTTCTTGAATCCAGTACGTGATGGAGCCGTGCTACCTATTCTGCATCTGAATGGCTACAAGATTTCTGGCCCAACTGTGCTGGGACGCGAAAAAGATGAGTCGGTGAAGGCTCTGCTTACGGGTCACGGCTACGATGTCCATTTTCTGGAAGGCGATGACCCCGCAAAGATGCACCAGGCCTTTGCTGAGTTATTGGATACCTGCTATGCGAAGATCCGTTCGTATCAAGAGGATGCACGGCAGAACGGCTTTAAGGGGCGACCGAACTGGCCAGTTATCGTCTTGCGCACACCTAAAGGCTGGACGGGACCAAAAGAGGTCGATGGGCTCCCCATCGAAGGCACATTCCGCGCGCACCAGGTTCCGGTTGCCGATGTGAAGGGAAATCCGGAACATCTGAAAATACTGCAAGACTGGATGCTCAGCTACAAGCCTCAGGAAGTGTTTGACGAACATGGGCGTCTGCTTCCTGAACTGGTGGCACTCGCACCAAAAGGGGATCGCCGTATGGGTGCCAACCCGCATGCCAACGGTGGAAAGCTGCTGGTTGACCTGGATATTCCCCCATTTACCGACTATGCAATCGAAGTCAAAAAGCCTGCAACTGAGCTTCACGAGTCCACGCGCCAGTTGGGTAAGATGATGCGCGACATCTTTGTCAGAAATAAGCAGCAACAGAACTTCCGCCTCATGTGTCCTGACGAGACCAACTCCAACCGCCTTGGCGATGTCTTCACGGTCGAGAACAGGACTTCAGTGGAACCCACGATCTCTATTGACGATCATGTCTCACCTTTTGGGCGCGTGATGGAGGTGTTGAGCGAGCATCTCTGCCATGGCTGGCTGGAAGGCTATTTACTCACTGGACGCCATGGCCTCTTTGCCACTTACGAAGCTTTTGCGCTGATCTCCGCATCAATGACGGTACAGCATACCAAGTGGTTGGAAGAAGGAATCAAATTACCCTGGCGCGAATCGATCTCTTCGCTCAACATCCTTCTGACCTCGACGGCATGGCGCAATGACCATAACGGCTTCAGCCATCAAGGGCCTGGACTGATCGATACAGTGCTCTCAAAGAAGGGAGCAGTCGCACGCATCTATCTGCCACCGGACGCAAATTGTTTGCTCTCCGTAGCAGACCATTGCTTCCGCAGCCGCAACTATGTGAACCTGATCGTTATCGATAAGCAACCGCAGTTGCAATGGCTGAACATGGAAGATGCCGTCGAGCACTGTACACGCGGCCTATCGATCTGGCACTGGGCAAGTAATGACGAACACATAGAGCCCGATGTGGTGCTGGCCTGTGCGGGTGATATCCCCACCCTGGAGACCATTGCGGCGGCATGGTGGTTGCGTCACCATATTCCAGAACTGAAGGTGCGCGTGGTCAATGTCGTAGACCTGATGACCCTTTACCCATCCTTCCTGCATCCTCATGGTATGGACAATCAAACCTTTGTCGAGCATTTCACAGAAGACAAGCCGGTCGTCTTTGCCTTCCATGGCTATCCACGCGCCATTCACGAAGTTATCCACGGGCGTCCGAATACTCCGCGCTTCCACGTGAGAGGCTTTAACGAAGAGGGCACGACAACTACTCCTTTTGATATGGTCGTCCTTAATGACATGAGCCGCTATCACCTCTGCATCGAAGCATTGCGGCGCTCAGCACGCGTAAAAGGACTGGCAGCACCCTTGATTGCGGAGTGCAATGATATGCTCTCCAGGCACAGTTCGTATGTGCGAGCAAATCTCGAAGACATGCCAGAGGTTCGCGACTGGGTGTGGACGGAGTAATCGTAGGGGCCTGCCTCGCGTGGGCCCTGGGAGCAGGTCCTCCACGGTTCTCTTGATGGTCCCAGGGCCCACGCGAGGCAGGCCCCTACGGGAACATGTCAGGGGATGGTTATCAGGTTGAAGGGCGATGAAAAATGCGTCAGTGAGAGAACTGGCCCGATCCCACTGACGCAAAAAATGAACCACACCCCAGGAGTACTATCACTGACACACAGACAATAGAGTATAGTACAATAGCAAAGGATAGAACACACCAAAGCATAAGGAGATTTGGTCAGTGACTCCTCCCCCGTTTGAAAGCGGGGGTCTGCTGAAAGGATTTCGATGAGCAGGCGACTGGGACTCATCATAGGTGCCAATAACTATCAAGACACAACCTTTGGGCCCCTACAATATGCAGAGAACGATGCACGAGCCCTGGCACAATGGCTGGTCAATACTAAAGGGGGGAAATGGTCTCCCGCTGATGTGCAACTGGTACAGGGCGCGCACGCGACAAAGGAACTGGCTGAGTCTCTCGTCTCACAAATGTGCCTCACACTAGCAGAACCTGGAGATCTGGCGCTTATCTATTTTGCAGGGCATGCCTTTTTAGATGAAAGAAGTGGCGATGGTTATCTTGCGCTCTCCAATACGAACTATCAAAATCCTGCAACAGGTCTACACCTGCTCTCACTTGCCCGGCAGATTCTGAGCCGCAGCCGGGCCGCTCATATCCTGGTCATCCTGGATTGTTTTCAGAATGGACCGACCTGGCAGATGCGGCGCTCCTCCCCCTATGATTCCGGACCTTTAGCAGGACCCACCCTAACAAACATGCTACAACAACAGGGAGATCGCCTGCTCCTCTGCTCCTGTCGTGGCAACGAAATGGCTGCAGAGGCCGGTGAGCGTGGTCTTGGGCTGCTTATGTATCGTATGATCCTGGGACTCAGCGGGGCAGCCAGTGATGGGCCCACTGAGCTGATCAGATTACAGAAGCTCCATGCCTATCTCTTTAGCACATTGGGAGAACAGCAACGACCGCAACTCTTTGGACAGGAACGCACCCCCATCATCCTGGTTGGGGAAACGCCGCTAGAAGCCCAGCCGCAACAGGCAGCTCCGTTTGCCAGTTCCCGATCCGCCAATCCTGGTACTTCTACTGCGCAACGCAGCGGAAGCAGTCTATTTAAACAGCCAATGGGGCAGGCGGCAACTGCAACAGCACAGTTATCACCGTCAACGACTACGCCACCTCCTTTACAGCAACGGATGGCACCACCCACTGACCAACAACGTCAGCAACAAAGCCAGTTTATGCTCAACCAGGCACAGCAGATGGTTACGGCACAGAATTATACAGAAGCGCTCTCTCTTGTAAACAGGGTATTACAGATGATACCGCAGGAGAATTCTGCCCTGGTTCTCAAAGGGCAGATCCTGGGAACAATGGGACGTTTTCAAGAAGCTCTTTTCGTCGTTGATCAACTCACACAACTCGATTCCAACAACGCGTTGGCATGGAGTATGCGAGCTGTATTGCTCTCCAACATGCAGCAGTTTCAGGATGCACTGACCGCTATAGACCGCTCTCTTGCTCTCGATAGCGCTAATCCTGAGACTGGCGCTATTAAAAGCAACATTATAGCCGCCATGGCTATGATCCAGAATCAAGAACGTGTCCAACCGCGCGACGAGAAAAATGTTACCGACAAGGTTCGGGGAGGAGCACTCTCGCTCTTCATCGGCATAGTCATACAGATTGTTGGCCTGGTCGTAGGGGTCGTGGGCATACTCCTCCCGGCCCTACTGAACCGTCTACCTGCCGGAATAGGGCTATTTCTGGCAGGTCTGGGTATGTCTCTTTTGTGTGTGAACGCTGCACGTGGAGCATATCGCTACGGCTGGACGCGCCTGTTCCCAACCTTTCTACTGAGCATAGTTACCGCTGGCATTTTCATCTTTGGCGGTTTGCTCAATCTCGTCATTAGCAATCACACACCTGCAAATGCGAAACTACTGGGACTATTGCAGGTGCATCCATCACTCATTATACCCATAGTGGTATTGGGGGGATGGCTCATAGCAGCAACTATTGTGCCACCACTGCTAGCAATCGGAGGATTGGTAGGTGGCATTGCTGTGCGACAAAGAAAACATAGTAAGTAAACATGCAGGTATAAATGGCGATACGGTACAGCAAAAACATGTTGTACAGCCATCAACTTGCGACATCAGAGAGGCGTTCCCACTCTGCAAAAAGCTTATCTACATGGGCTTTAGCCTGCTCATATTCTGCCGACAACTGAGTGAGCTGGGCGGCATCGGCGTTCAATGCGGCCTGAGATAGAGCTTCTTCGAGAGATTTCACGTGCTCTTCGGCCTTTTCAATGTCGTGCTCCACATCCTCGGCAGTACGCACTTTTACTTTGCTGCCCTTCTTGCCGTTAGATTTAACAGCCGCTGGAGCTGATTTCGCAGCATCTGGAGTCTTTTTCGGCATAGGGGCCGGAACATCAAGCACGATACGCTGTTTGCGCGTGCGGTACTCGGTATAGTTGCCCATGTAAGGGATCAAGATCCCATCTTCAATCGCCCAGACTTTGGTAGCCAGGCTATCGATAAAGTAGCGGTCGTGCGAGACAAAGAGCAGCGTACCCTCAAATTCGCTCAAGACCTCTTCAAGAAACTGGCGCGATTGCAGGTCCAGGTGGTTCGTTGGTTCGTCCAGGATCATGAAGTTTGGACCCTGTAATGTAAGTTTTGCCAGCGCGACACGGCTGCGTTCACCGCCACTCAGAGAACCGATGGCTTTGAAGACATCATCCCCGGAAAAGAGGAAACGGCCCAGGAAACTGCGCGCACCCTCTTCACTCAGCGTGCTGGCCTGGCGAATCTCATCCAGAACGGTACGGTTCATATTCAGTCCATCATGCGTCTGTGAATAATAGCCAATACGAACGTTGTGGCCGATCTGCACCTGACCACTAACCGGAGGAAGTTCACCAATCAACGTTCTAAGTAATGTTGTTTTACCAGCTCCATTAGGACCAATCAGGCCAACACAATCGGCACGCAACAATTCGAGGTCAGCAACCTGTACCAGTACGGTAGGTTCGACTGTGCGCGCTTCACGCCTTGTCCCACCACCATAACCGGCTGCCAGCTTCTGTGTTGCCAGCACAATCAGACCACTATCGGTGATCGGAGTAAACTCGAAGTGCATCTCCGGGAAATCTTGCGGACGCTCCACACGTTCCAGGCGATCCAACAATTTCTGGCGGCCACGAGCCTCTCGACTACGCTGTCCGGCCTTGTAACGGCGAATAAATTCTTCCGTGTGCGCAATGTGAGCCTGCTGAGCCTCATATTCACGCGTGCGCCGCTCCATGCGTTCCTCGCGCAGACCGAGATACTTTGTATAGTTACCGGGATACTCTTCGATACGACCAAAGGCCATTTCGATAGTGCGCGACACGACTTTATCAAGGAAGTAGCGGTCGTGCGCAACAATCACCATGGCACCTTTCCAGGTTGACAGATAGGTCTCTAACCACTCCAGAGCAGCCAGGTCCAGGTGGTTCGTCGGCTCGTCCATGAGCAAAAGATCTGGTTCTTGCAAAAGCAGCTTGCCCAGCGCGGCACGAGTCTGCTGACCACCGCTTAGCTGCATAACAGGGGATAGTTGTTGTTCACGTGTAAAACCGAGACCATCGAGTACCTGCTCTACACGATTTTCGTAAGTGTAGCCGCCAGCATGCTCATAACGCGCCTGCAGGTCGGCATAGCGCGCCAGGAGTTGCTCATGCAGTTCCGTATCATTCTGTGTTGTGGGAGAGGCCATTACCTGTGCAAGATCGTTCAGTTCATGTTCCCACTCACGCAGGTGCGAGAACACAGTCAGCAATTCTTCACGCAGCGTATTCTGTGGCTGGAAGTCGACGACCTGAGTCAGATAGCCTATGCGCGTATTGCGGGCAACGGCAATAGAACCCTCATCAGGTTCTTCCCGTCCCGCCAGAATATTCAGTAACGTTGATTTCCCGGCTCCGTTAGGCCCAACCAGGCCGATACGATCATGCTCATCAATCTGAAAATTTAAACCTGAAAAGACGCGTTCAGCCCCAAACGATTTTCCTAGCTGTATAACACTGACAATTGGCATTATTTCTTCACCCAGAACATTTAAACACTCCCTATTCGAGGCAAGGTTACCACAACATGGCATTTGTTGCAAGCATCGAACAAATCAATCTTGCCTACAGAGCTTTTTCAGCAATCGATCATCCTGAGCACACAGTTCGTGGAGTTCGTCTCGGTTATAGTGCGATCTCCTAGAGCAACGAAGACTAGATATTTATCATATATCAGTGTATTCTTGAAAAATACAGTACAGCAACAAGAGAGAGAAGCGATACTGTAAAACATGCCCGTATCCACCTTTCTTGAGTAGAATATACAGAGATACCTCGGAAAAGGGCATAATCTTGATAAGATGAGTGATTGCAACTCATGAAGGAGAACATTATGGCTAGCTTTGATCAGCGTGGTCAAAAGATACGTGGAAATCAATATAATGCAGCGCGTGATATGAACTTTGGCGTAGTACAAAACTCAACTGACCTCATTACAGAGCTAGAAAAGTTAAAAGAGGAGTTCGCACAAGCAAAAGAGAATGGAGTTTTCAGCGAGGAGACGGCCACTGATGCAGAGTACTGCGTCACCAAAGCTGTTCAGGAGGCAAAAAAACCTGATCCCAATCGGCATCCTTATTAGCATCCTTATCTCCAATCTACTTTTCACTGAAAAATTCAGTGTGCCCTCTACCCTCATCTATGGCATTACGGGGGGTCTCATCGGCGGGTTAATTGGTAGAAAGAAACAGAGAATGCCTTCGACTGAGGGAAACAACCACTTGTGGAGACCTTTCCTGCGCGACCTGGTAGCAGCCAGACATTTCGACGTTGGACTTCTCATTGGATTGAGCTATGGCATCGTCTACGGGTTGAGCTATGGCATCGTCTACGGGTGCATGAGCATTCTTCTCAGCGTCATTCTGGAAAGAAGTAAACTATCAACGTCATCTCTCCTCCTTACCAGGTGGTCATGGCAAAGCCTCTGGTCTCACTTTATCGCTTCTGGATACCTGAGAAATGGGCTGTTCGTTGGAGTCACTTATAGCACAGGGTATGTCTTGAGTACCGAAATAGTACATCAATTTCACCTTACACAAATTCCCATTACACAAACCGACGTAGCAGCCAACACATTGGTCTACATTCTGAATTACACCCTTATTGGAATTCTTCTCAGCATCATCATCGAGGGAAGACAAACGACAATTCAGCCTGCTGAGATTCTCGTCTGGTCATGGAGAAATCTCTGGGACAATCTTGTGAACGTAAAGCGCTTGAGAAATGGATTGCTTCTTGGACTCCTGGTAGGGACAATTATTGAGATATGTGACCTCATACGGCTTGGACCGGGAACGAGTACCCTGGAACTAGGATTGAATGCTGTGCCGATCTTTGGACTGGCCTACTGGCTGCTCCTTGGACTCCTAAGAGGACTCTCAAATGATACCGTGAGTGAACCTCATCGGATCCAACCGAATCAGGGAATACGGCGTTCTGCACGAAATAGCATCTTAGTAGGAATGATCAGCGGATTCATTGGTTGGCTCATCTGTACGCTGAGCTACGGATTGGACTACACATTCATCACAGCGCTTAATCACGACTTCAACTACGCTTTTGAGAGAGGACTCTATGTAGGGAAAATTACTGCACTCAATACTGGACTTAGCATGGGGATTACATGTGGGCTTCTCTGTGGATTACTCTACGGAGGACTCGCATGCATTGAGCATTATACGCTTCGCTTGCTTCTCTGGCGCAGCGGATCGACTCCCCTGGACTATGCCAGATTTCTTGACTACGCTTACGAGCGTGTTTTCCTTCGCAAGATTGGTGGTGGGTATATCTTCATCCATCGCTTGCTCCTTGAACACTTCGCTTCACTCGAATAATTGATCGCTTGTTTGACAATCGTTATCCAGGTAGGGACGTGACCAGTGCCTGGCAGGATTACAATCCATTGTCTTCCCATTCTCTGTGCGAACATTTATAAAAAGCGCCAGGTGAAATTAATATTCACCTGGCTTTAAAATGTGTTCTACGGCGTAGGAGTGTCGGTTGGAGTCGGCGTCGGCGCTATAGTTGGATAGGATGCTGGACCAGTATCGCTTCCCGAAGTCGGCGTTATAGCTGGATATGTTGCTGGGCCAGTATCACTTCCCGAAGTCGGCGTCGGCGTTATAGCTGGATATGTTGCTGGACCAGTATCGCTTCCCGAAGTCGGCGTCGGTGCTATAGTTGGATAGGATGATGGGCCACCGGTATTGTTATCCCCTCCACCACTGCTCGCTCCACAAGCTAGAGCAGGTGCCACAAGTAACAGCATAAGAAAAAGAGCGAGAAGCTTGCCTCTCTTCCTATACAACAGACGTTGCCGCATGAGTGACAAAAAGGGAATAGGGTCGATGCGTGATGATGACGTCTTCTATTTTCAGCCACTGTGAAGACCCACCCAGAATGTCTCCTCATATCCTTAGGAGGCATAGTAGACAATTGGTGTGCCATGGCATCACTCCTCTCAGAAGTTGGCACTTCTTATTTCATAAACAGATGAGCATGATTGAGGTCCCATTCGGAATCACCTCGAAACCACCCGGTAGAGCAACAACATACAGACTGGCGTGTAAGCAGGGCACTACGACAACAGATGGATATGTGACGTTTGGAATATCTTGATATATTACATGCACTCAGGTTTACTTCTTCAACTAATATGACTCCTACGAATGATTACGAACGCCCAAAGTAAAATTCATTGAGCGCGAAGCTTGCATATATGATATACTATTTGAAGCAAATCCTTCTTTGCGAGAAAGGATGCTGAGATCAACGACTCCACAGCACAAGTTCTTAGCTTGTAGCAAGCACGCACAACGTTGATCAGCCTGCATTCGTACTTTTCACGCGAAGAGTTAACGAATCAGGCTAACATAATCTGGTGCGGCAGAGCGTGCTCTTTACCGAGCCTGGACAAGCGACCGCACGTTTCCTTGTCTAACCCTTCAAAAGCAAGTACAGAGCAAAGAAAGGAGGCGGTGCTTTCCCCTATCCAAAAGGCGGAGTACAGGCACCGCAGCGCTAAGGTGGCGAAAGAGCAGTCCTTGGATAACCTGTGGTTAGCGCAAATATTGTTCGACCTTGGAGGAGTTCAGTTTGGCAATTTTACCGTGAGCGAGTCCGCAGTCAGTTCACCGGTCTTTGTAAATCCCAAGGTCCTGATCAGCAATCCAACCGCACTACGTGTTGCAAGCAAGCTGATACAACAAGAAATTAACCTGGCACAATCGTTACGTCGTCCCCGCGTTCACCCCTTTACCCTCGTGGCAGGGGTGCCAGTTGGAGGACTCTTACTGGCCCTTTCCTATTCACTGGAAACCAATATACCGATGATCTACGCACGTACTCGTCCTGAAGGGACAGGCAAGCGCGGCATCGAGGGACGTTTTAACAGAGGTGACACCGCACTCATCCTTGATGATCTTATCACCAGAGGCAGTAGTGTCATGGAGACAGCCGCAATGCTCGAAGAAAATAGCGTCAAAGTCAAGGACGTAATCGTCCTGATCGACCGCGAACACGGGGCCGCCGAACGCCTACGACGACACGGCTATAACCTGATGAGCATTCTGAAACTGGATGTTATGTTGAATCACTACATGTCAAAAGGACTCATCTCAGAGGAAACGTACCGTACGTGTGCAGAGTATCTACGTAGCAAGCAGGGTGAGAATTCTACGACACCGGGAGCGTAAAAAGCACGGCAGCTTATCTTTCGTTGCTCCATGATCGGAGTGGAATTAACACAGAGAGTTCTTAAACAGAAAGGGAAGCACCTGTATGGCGCTTCCCTTCTTGCTATGTCAGACCTGGAACTGTCTACTCGGGATCTCTGGTGGTAGAGCTTCGAGGCGTTGCAAGACGCGTTCCATTATGCGCTCCATCCTGTTCCGGGATCTCCGTACGAGACTCTGTCGAATGGCGACGCAGCGATTGCAGCATCGGCTCAATCAGATCGAGAGGGAGCGGGAAGATGATCGTCGAGTTCTTCTCAACCGCGATCTCTGTCAATGTCTGGAGGAAGCGCAATTGCAAGGCACTCGGCTGCGAAGCAATGACACCAGCGGCCTGGGCCAGTTGCGCAGATGCCTGCAACTCGCCTTCAGCATGGATGACCTTCGCGCGCTTCTCACGCTCGGCCTCCGCCTGTTTTGCCATCGCGCGCTGCATCGTAGAGGGCAGTTCAACATCCTTAATCTCGACTGCCGTTACCTTGACGCCCCAACGCTCCGTGTACTCGTCGATAATAGTCTGCAACTCCTGGTTAATCTTTTTGCGCTGTGACAGGATCTCGTCAAGTTCGGACTGACCAAGCACATTACGCAGCGTTGTCTGCCCGATCTGCGTTGTCGCCTGCATGAAGTTCATGACGTTAACCACGGCGGCATTAGGATCGACAACATAGAAGTAGAGCACAGCCGTCACTTTAATAGTGACGTTGTCACGTGTGATAACTTCCTGAGGCGGTACAGTAAGTGTGACGATACGAAGATCAACTTTCACCATACGCGTAATCATTGGCGGCACCCAGAAGATACCGGGTCCCTTCGCGCCTGTTAAGCGACCCAGGATAAAGATCACGCCGCGTTCATATTGCTGCACAATACGAATACCTGAAAGCGCTAAAAGCACAAGAATAAGGACAATGACGCCGAGTACAGACCATACTATAGCATCCATCGAAAGCCTCCTTTTTGACTTTCACATTCGACTTTGACGTTTCATCAATCAATGTTAGAAACAGGGCGAGTATCAGTGTGCAGGGGTCGCACGCACAAACAGAGTCCCTGCACAGAGACTATCTGCAGTTCGGTACCTGCACGTACAGATAGACCAGGAATATTTAGAATAGCGGCCCAGTTCTCACCGAAGTAGTTGACACGTCCCTCAGGTGCAAGCGGGGTGATAGCCACCACTCTAGCTCCGATCATACCCTCCACGCCATTCAGTACATGTCGCCGCCGCGCTCGGATCACAAAAGTTATCAGCAGGAACAGGCCCATTAAAGCAACAACAAAGAGCAGGAACATCACGTCAGGGTGAAGCAGGGGTTCAGTGTGGTTCGCCACATAGCCACACATCGATGCAGCTTCAGCAGACCGCGAAGTCAATACAAAAGAAACAGAGACGGCAACTATAAGGATGCAACTCGGAAGTATGCGTAAGAGCACGCTGGCGAGGTGACGAATATGGCGCGAATTGATCATGATAATCCTCCAAATAGTTTACAACGCGCCGAACATGTAAGTGCCTGTCAGACAGGCCGACACTCTCATACTCACACTCTAACAGAAATGTGACAGTAATACAAGGTCCAGTTCAGTGACGCGCTAATAACTATTTGCTATATACAATATAGCTTATTGCAATCCCTTTGTCAAGAGGTAACGTAATGCCTGACATGCTTTTTCGTACAAGGTAAATAGTGCGAAACCCAACAAAATGTTGTATAGTATTTCTTAGAAAGATGAGCTATGACATGTGATTGTGAACATTTCACGAGGAGATGGTATGAACTTTGGATCAGTAGCAATAAAAACGCTTGTCGTTTTGGTATTGCTCTATTTCTTTTCCCTTGCGGGAGCCCTCACCTTTCCAGCGCTTACAGTTATCACAAGTGGTACTGGAGCAGGGATAAGCAGCATCCTGCTCTTTCTTTTAGCGATGCTTTTACTCTCGCTGGTCGGTAATCTCATCGCACGAGGAATAAAGGGTGTCAAAAAAAATGGGGAAGCGCTTCTCTTAGTCCTTGTAGGTTCCTTCTTCATGGGAGCAATCCTTGCCGTCTTTGCCCTGTTGAATATCCCCTATACCGTGCATGTGAATACCTCCTGGTTAGGAACGAGCTGGTATAGTCCATTGCTAGCCCTGCTGTTCATTGGCGTCCCCCTTATGGTCGTCTTTCTCGTCGGTGACTAGGTGAGATCAGGAAAATTGGCATGAGGATGCCTGGAAGTCCGGAGCTGAGAGGTGAGGGAAGCACGCTCTCCACGATGCTCCCCTCGTTGCAAGGATGTCGAGCAATGGTTTTCTGGGTATCCTGGCGCTTCTGTTACGCGTGCCCATAGCCAACGCCATGACGATTGGTGGCGAAGACTGGAGTGGTATTGGCCCAATCAATTTCCAGGAACTTTCTGCCAATAGAGAGTGCTGGCAGATGAGCAACAATTTTGTGTGTTGCAGTACTGATGACATCCCCCGAATCTCCCACGTAGACAAAACGACCATCACGACTATGCTCAAGCCACCCCTCTTTTTGACAGTCGTAGATACATGGAGCCTCCAGACCCGCCATTGAGGTCAAAGCGATATCGGCTACCTGCCTGGGCGCAGTCGCAGGTAAACCACTCACATCAAAAACATGCACATAGCTATTTGAGTTGTCGATAACATAGACCTCTCGCTCATCAGGAGACAGGCTAATCCCATGGCTAGGGGCTGATGCCGAGGCAGACGCAGCAAATCCTTTAATAGGAACAGTATAGAGCAGTTTGCCTGTATTGATATCACTCACTTCAAATCCCAGAAAACCGGTGGCAGTGGTAAAAGCTAACGATTCTGCCCGATTGATAGTATAGGGCCGCACTCCGTTTTTCAAGGGCCCGATCCGCTTAATCAGTTGATTGGTTGTGGTATTAAACTCAAAGAGAAAATTGTTGTTCACGGCTCCCGTATACATATGGGTGCCACTCAGATTAACCAGGGTATTATGAGTGCTGGCTCCAGACGCTGTGTTGAGCGTACTAATCACCGCGCCATTTGTAGCAGAAATTTCATAAACGTTGCCATCAAAGCTTTGCGAGCCATCTGGCATATAGATGACCTTTCCATTAGGAGAAATGCCCGGGCTATCCACGCCAAAGGGAAATTTTCTGGTCCAGGCGACGGTATCGGTCAAAAGATTGTAGGCAAGCAATGACCCATTGCCGTGCGAACCTCCGTTGCCTCCATAACTGAGATAGAGCATCGCGGTCGAGGGGCTGGCGACACACCCACGTACTCCTGTGGTAGGCAATATGACGTGTTTGACCAGTCTATGACCATTATCCATATCATAGACAAACATACCACCATCGGGGAACACATATTCGTAGTGTTTATTGGCCTGCGCAAAGTTATGTAATGGGGCTGGCGCAGCGGTAGGAGGAGCCACTCTTGGTTTCACGGTCGCAGTAGGAGTACGTGTGCCGATTGGGGTGACGGTCGGCGTGACGACGGTTGTGGACGTTGAGACCATCACCGCCTGGGTGTTCGAGGTAGCAGATGCATTCGGTGGCAGCGCGGGGGTGGCCTGTGTATTGGCAGACATATGCGGACTGGCAAATAAGGAATAGCTACCAAGGCTGAGGGCGATTACCAGCAGGGTAATCGAACTAATCAGGGCAGTATACGCGAGACGTCTTCTTTCCATACAAGTCTTTCTCCTACAAGGGAATACTGATAAAAACTCCTGGAAGCCCTGCGGCTTCAGCGCAGGGAGGAATGGCCGTTCCTTGTTCGGGGCAAGGGAGGGGCCTGGCACTCTGGCCGTCTGTCTGGATGTTCCGCTTATATAACGAACACCGCTTGAATAGAGCAAGAAAGAGGTAGCAAAACATGAGAGAGTAGTACTTTTCAGCTTCCTACGCTTACCGCACTTTTTGCCGATCCCCTGCTGGAAATGGGCCACCTTGCATGTATATAATGGAAAAGATAGTAGCAGTTGGCAGCCTATTGATCTGCAAGAAGGATAACGGTGTCCTCTCCGATCGAGAAAGGAGAATGCTTCAATGAGTACGGCCAGCTTCAAGTCCTTTCCCCATATCCCGACACTGCAAGAGATCGAGCATGCCAGTCAGGTAATTCGCGATGCGATTCATGTAACTCCTATGTTGCATTCTCGCATCTTCGGCACTATGACGGGTGCCAACGTGTACCTCAAACCTGAGAATCTGCAGCGAACAGGATCCTTCAAAGTGCGCGGAGCCACATATAAGATTGCTCAGCTCAGTGACGAGGAACGCAGGCGCGGGGTAATTGCGACCTCGATGGGCAATCATGCTCAGGCCGTCGCCGTTGCCGCCCAGGCATTTGGAGCGCCTGCCACTATTGTGATGCCTGAGCAGGCTCCCCTGGTCAAAGTAGTGGCAACGCAGGGATATGGAGCCAGGGTGGTTCTGCATGGCGCCACCTTTGAGGAGGCTTCCGCTCATGCGCGCGAACTCCAGGCGAAGACGGGAGCAACCTTCGTTCACGCCTTCGATGATCCCGACATCATCGCTGGTCAGGGCACTCTCGGCCTGGAGATCCTCGCCCAGATTCCTTCCGTCGATGCGCTCATTGTCCCGATTGGCGGTGGTGGTCTCATCTCAGGCATAGCGATCGCAGCACGTGCGCTCAAACCTGACCTGACCATTATTGGAGTCCAGGCACAGGGTGCAGCCAGTTGCCGTGCTTCGCTTGATGCTGGCGAGCTGCGAACACTGTCGGCCATCACCACGATTGCCGACGGGATTGCCTTGAAAAGCCCGGGCGAGCTGACATTCTCCATTATCCAGCACCTGATCGACGAGGTTGTCACAGTGGAAGACGAAGAGACTATGAATGCCATTCTGCTTGTGCAGGAACGCTGTAAATTACAGGTTGAGGGCGCGGGAGCAGTGGGCCTGGCAGCACTACTGCGTCCTGGACTACTGAATCTGGCAGGCAAAGAGGTCGTGGTGCTCCTCTCGGGTGGCAATATCGACATGAATCTGCTTGGAGGCTTCATTACGCATGGATTGCTTATCCAGGGACGTATCGCCATCCTGCGCACGTTGATTGAGGATCGTCCAGGCGAATTAAATCAACTCCTGACGCGCATCGCAGAGTTGAAGATCAATGTGCGGGAGATGAGTTATCTTCCAACAATGCAAGCGCTGCCAGTGCAGCACGTTGAAGTGACGCTCACACTGGAGACACGTGACCGCGATCATGTAGAACAGTTGCTTGCAGCCCTCCACCAGCAGGGCTACGCACTCACAGAGATCCGGGGGCCGTTGACGGGAACAATCCGCCGGGGAGGTTAAAAAACGCACTGCTGATTCTGAGAAGGTCGCTGGCTCTGTGTGATTTGTCTGAATTCTTGTGGTTCTCCGACTGGTTTGGTGGTGAGGGGGCTTGCTGCGGATTTACTCTGAGTGTGGTTCAGTCCACCAGTCTGCTTGCTTTCTCAGCTTCAACTCAGAGAGCCATAGTATGCTTATGTTTGGTTAGGCAACAAGCGTTTCCTCAAGTGCATAGCAAGACCGAGAGCAGAGCCTTCCTTGCAACGGGCTTGATGCCCAGCAGAAG
>WNGD01001994.1_pt1 | contig 21663 bp, 15 predicted proteins | sample 5400671 | NCBI WGS metagenome assembly WNGD01 (sample SAMN13153369, study PRJNA577476) | soil metagenome | isolation source: 40 cm soil or saprolite under grassland replicate 2 | place: USA:California | collected 2016-06-15 | reverse complement strand
GGATGCAACCAGACACCTCTGTAGCACCTGCCGCCTGTTCGGCTCTCCCTTTGCCGCCGCGCGCCTGAACGTGGGCGATCTGTATATGCCGCCCGAAGAATGGCTCGGCGTGGTGCAAACGCGAGACGGTGTGGCCATCGATCGGGATAGCGAAAAGGCCAGAGATCGACTGAAATACGATTTTGAGGTCGTGCCTGCCAGCGCGATCTTTCTGCTGGAAATCACGCTGGAGAATGCCACGCCGCATGATCTTCAGCTCCTATGCGCTGGACTGAGCGAGTTTGTGCATGGCTTCGGCACCATCGGCGGCAAACGCTCGCGCGGGCTGGGAGTGGCCAGGCTCGAAAAACTGCTGATCTGGGAACTGAATCTGGAAGGGGCAGACGTGGCAGAACGTAACAGGCGTCTATCTGACTTTCTCATCTTTAAGCGCTTCTCCCAGGAAGAACTGCCTGGCGAGACATTTTTACAAAACCAGATCAAGCATATCTTTGGCGAGGGAGGGGCCCATGTTAAAGAAGCTCATGAATGAGGCATTTTGCACACTGCGCATTGAAACTACGGGGCCGCTGCTAGTGAAATCAGGGCATGCAAGCGTGATTGGACCGGATATGACTCCGGTGCTCACCTATCGCAATGGCCGGCAAGAAGTTTTTCTGCCGGGCAGTTCGCTCAAAGGCGTCTTTCGCAGCCACCTGGAAAAGATCATTTGTAGCTTCAGGCCCGGCGTCGTGTGCTATCCTTTTGAAAATATCAACGAGAGACAGACCGATCGGGACGAATTGCGGCGCGATTATCGCGATTCCTGTGGCGCCATGTTCAACTCGTATAGCAAGAAGAGTGAGGGCCATCGCCAGATAGTGGAAGAGCGAACCGATCTGGTCTATCAGACTTCTTGCCCGGTCTGTCGGCTCTTTGGCTCGACAGGCTTCACTGGACGAATCGCTATTAGCGACGCTTACCTGGCTGGGGATGGAGTGAGAGAGAGGCGCGATGGTGTCGGGATCGATCGTCTTACCGGCGGTGCCAGTCACGGCGCAAAGTTTGAATTGGAGGTAGTTGGGACGGGCGTAGTGTTTGAAAGCGAAATACACCTGCGGAACTTCGAGATATGGCAGCTTGGCATGCTCTTTATTATCCTGGATGATCTCAAGGACGAACTTATCCATATAGGATCAGGTCGCTCGCGCGGTCTGGGCAAAGTGCGTGCGACCTTGAGCGAGAAACAGGTGGGAGAGCGTCCAGGCGGCTTTGTGACCAGTTCCCTGCGCGGAGGCCGGGAGCAGGAGCCGGCCAGTCAGTTGTGGGGATTGGGACGCTGGCTCAACGATGGCAGCTATGGCACGTGGTCGAACGATTATCTGGAACTTTCGCCTTCACTTGAACCCGTTGAGTGGGGAATTCGGAATACACGTGCATTTGGTTCAGGCAATCAGGAACAGTTCAAGCAGATACGCCGGGCGGCCAGGACACAGTTTCTGCAGCGTATCCAGGACTGGCCGGAGGAGTTCATGAAACCACCCGAACCGGCGAGCAAGCGCTAGCGGCGAGAAAGGCAGACAAGCATGACAACCGAAGAACTGCTCTCGACTGGCATAGTGATGGATCTCAACGATTTTCTCGCTGCCACTGCATTCCCGCCAGAATCCTTTGTGCTGCTCGAACAGGTTCCGCGCAGCGTGCTTACTAATCGCGAGGACCGCAAAAGTCGCGAGGAGCGCGAGGAACTGCTGCGTTTTATCCAGTTAGGCAAAGGCGTTGATCTGAGTATGTCTACCTCGGGGCGCATTTTTCACCGGGACTTTGAGCTGCGCTGGGATCGAGGAATACCAGGAATACCGGAGCCAACTGCGGCGCAAGTGGTCTATGTTGGCAAGGCGGAAACGCTGCCTGCCGAACTCTCACCTGGCCAGAAGCTGGACATGTGGCATCGGGGATTGCAGCCGTGCTCCAGAGGCTATTTTCTGTTCGGCACTCTTCTGGATACCCAGCAGATGCAGGAAATGGGCCTTTCAACCCCAAAAAATCTGTACGCGGAACTGCGTGTGCCCCGGCTTCTGTCCTACCCTGTGCGGGCGCAGCGGTTACGACTGGTTGTGCGTGAATATGTCGAAGCAAGTACCGGGCGGGTGCAATTATTGCGTTTTGAAGGGCTTGAGCCGGGAAAGGAAGGCCAGCATGAATCCCTATGATTTCGCGCGTATCGACTGGACGCATGCCCCCGAGCGCCACAAGCCGGCCTGGCATCACCGTTTGAACGGCAATCAACCCCTCTACGCTGGCAAGCTGAATTTTGATATCTACGCCGAAACGCCGCTTTTCGTAGCCGATCCGAGCGGAGCTTCGTCCGATCCCAGGCGGCCTGCACTGTCTATGCGGAACGCACAGGGGGCGTACATCATCCCTGGCAGTTCGCTCAAAGGACTGCTGCGCTCGGTAGTCGAGACCCTGGGCAATGGGTGCATGACCCTGTTCGATGGCGATTATGAGCGCGGGGCGGTGCGCTATCGGGGAAACGTCCCCTCGAATTTCCAGCATTGTGAGAAAAATAGCGATCTGTGTATTGCCTGCCGCATCTTTGGCATGCTGAAAGAGCGTACTGGCGGCGTCTTCCTGGGGAAAGTGAATATCGGCGACGCTGTGGCCGATCCAGCGAGAATCTTCCTTTACGAGCCAATGTACACCGCCGTGCTGGTTGAGCCCAAGCCGCACCACGATGCATTTTATCTGGACCAGACGCGCACATACATCGCCGGGCGCAAGTTTTACTTTCATCACTCGCCCGGTTATAAGCCTCTAACAGCGCCAAAACTGATTCTTTTCGGTGGCAGACCCGCCAATCGCTTTATCCAGCCACTCGATTATGATACCCGTTTTGCGGCGCGCATCAACTTTACCAATCTCGAAGCCAGCGAACTGGGTGCTCTGCTCATGGCTATTACCCTCGAAGAAGGCATGCGCCACAAAATTGGCTACGGCAAGCCCCTGGGCCTCGGCTCCGTTCAACTGGTGCCAACCAGCCTCACCCTCGTCGATTACACTGCACGCTATACCCAGGCAGATGATCCTGAGAGCGGCATGAAGACCCTCGACGGGAACGACATGTGGAATCGTTTTTATGATTTCATCGACGCGTTCACACAGAGCCATCTCTCCTCACAATCCTTCGCCGACCTGAAGCGGATCTGGCGCTGGCCACCGGAACCGGACGTTGAATACTACTACCCTAGCAAACGCGACTGGTTTGATACAGCAGCGAGCCGCGGCCAACGTATTGCAGCTACGCGCAACGTGCCTTAGAGGGACATTGTGTCCACGCACGAAAAACCGGTAGCACCAGACCCACGGACGCGATGAATCGGTCCCTGCCGGTTTTTCGTGCGTCTGGCTTCAACGACGTGCAGGCCGTTTGCGAGGCGGAACCTTGCCCCGAATAGCGACCTGGCTCTGTGACGTGGGTTTCGCGTCTGGATACATTGAGTGAAAGCGCTGCGCCAGTTTGAGTGCTCCTTCAGCCTCTGCAAGGTCAGAGGCTTCGATGCGAATGGGAGCGCCGTCGATCTCGACCTCAATTTTAACGGGATTGCGTTCGCTCTCCTCGTTGCCTACGTGCTTCCTATGCGCTTTTCGTATTTTTTGCACAATGGGCAGGACCCCACCAAAGATAGTCACCAGTCCACTGAGGTCTGCGATAATCTCTAAGCGGTTGTCCAGCACATATTGCACAATTGTCGTGACAAACTGGACGAAAAATCCGCCTTTTTGTCCCGTATACTCCTGGTGTAGTGTATATTGCCCTTCCAGCACATCCGTCACGGTTGTGTTTCCTACCGAGAGAACAAGTGCAGGATCGTTTTCACGCTCAGGGCCATCCAGCTCCAGCGCAATTACCATCTGCCCAAGGTCAACAGGTTGCGAGCTATGTTGTTCTTCCATTCATCTCCTCTTTATTGAATAGTTGTATTAGTAGATGCTAATCCTTCCAAAAAACTGTTCACATGTTTGAAGGCATTCCACAGACGAATACCAAGCTCGGGATGATCCGGGATCAGCTCGCACACAGGAGTGAAATACTCAAGGGCCTGTTCTCTAGTCGCAGCTTTGAGCCATTGTTTCTGGAGAGATCTAATGCGTTCGCTCTCTTCATGTGCCCTGCGTTCTTTGCGTGGGATTGCGTGTACAGGTGAGGCGGAAGGCACCTTCTCCGGCACCTTGCGCTGCGTTCTTGGTGTTGGACGTACAGACAGAACAGAAGGCGCTGGAGATGGTGCATGCCTGTGAAGGACAGGAGGTCGGCTTTCCGGTCTGCGTTCTAGCACGCGCGGGATCCGCCTTGCATCTCCTGCTTCTGCCGGCCTGCTCTCCCACGCCTCTTCAATACGAGCGTTTTTAAGATTTTCGAGCGCCTTCTTTTCGTAAGAGTCTTCATCGTAAAAGTCTTCAATAGAACGTGCAACTCGATCAGCCTGCTCCCAGAGCTTTGCCTCGATCAGCAAATTAGTCAGATCAAGGAGAGCAAGGTTTTTTGTCCCTTGCTCTTTGATTAAACGGATTACTTCATCTGCCTCCTGCCAGCGTTGTGCCAGAGCAAGGAGATAGCCCAGGTCAGAAAGCGCTTCGTCTTTTATAATCTGGTCGGGAATGCTCGCAATCACTTTCTTCGCCTCTGACCAGCTTTGATCTCCGGCCAGGATACTGGCGCGCTTTGCCAGCCACTGTGCATGAGCTTTGTCGCGATTGCTATGTGCCAGAGTCCTGGATGTAGTATTTTGAATTGAACGACCTGCTTGCTCAGCTTGCTCCCAAAGTTCCAGCTCTATCAACACATTAGTCAGATCGAAGAGTAATCTATCTTTTATCGTCTGATCAACGATAGCATCAATCACCTCCCATGCCTCTGACCAGCTTCTAACTTGAACCAGCGCATCGGCAAGCCTTTCCAGCGCCTGATCTTCGCTTTCCCCGTGAAACAGGGACAGGATATCTTTTTCGACTTCTTGCAGGATATGTTCTGCTTTTTGCCGATCTCCGATGCGGACAAAGACCGTTCCCAGTCTTGCAAAGAGTGCTATTTTGCCTGGTTTCTCATCCCTCAGAATATGATTCGCCTGAGCACTCTCATAGGCAGAGAACAGCGCCTCTGCTTCTTCACCTATCTTTCTTGCCTCTGATGCAAAACTGTTGTCCACCATGATTTCGCTGAGCGTGGTGAAAGTCTGAAATTTCTTCCACACGTCCTCTAAGGACACAATTACTCTTATGATATTTAACAGAAGGTCTTCTAGCATCTTTTTGACATGCTCGTCTCGCTCTTCTTGTTGGGAAGTCGAATGAACAGGATGCATTACATAGTCCCATCCCATCATTTCTGCTTGCTTTGCTAGCATATCGTTTCTGATTTTCTTATCATACATAGATTGAATTACATTCTCAGCATATGCCCAACTTCTGGTTTGCCAGTACACTTCTGCCAGCTTCACCAGTGCCTTGTCTCTGATAGTTTTAAGAATCGGGTCAATGGAGTCATCATCCAAAACGGACGTAGCAATAGTTTCATCAGATGAATCTAGAGTCTTAACATTACTAGATTGATTCAGGATAGTCTCTATGATATTCTCTGCCGCTCGGCTGCGTCCAGCTCGTCCTAGCAGCGCTCCTTGAAGCGCTAAATAGTCTGCTTTATTTCTTCCTAGAGAAAATTCCTCATCGAGACCCTTAACAGCCGTCCAGTTCCTGGTCTGTCCTCGTGCTTCGACAAGCTTGAGCCAGGCTGGATGCCTGCTGGTTTCGTCAGGGATGGACCGGATAATCTGTGCAATCTTTTGAAAGTATTGCTCTGCTTCCAGGTTCCATCCTCTCTGCCATAAATCAAGCGTTAACTCTATGAGTTCGTTAATGCGTTGCTCTCGACCTTCTTCCTGGTTGATCAAGCGTTCGAGGGATGCCACCACCTCTGTGTCGTGCTCATCCTCAGCAACTTCGTGAATAAGCTCTTCTACTTTCTGCTTGATTTCCCTCAGATGTGATGTTTGTCCAATCCGCATGCAATATGTTCCAAGATTTGCCAGTTCTTGAATTTTTCTCCACGTGTCCTCAAGAGAGAGAAGCATGTACAAGGCTTCCTCCTGGTGCCCCGCCTCTCGCAGTTTCATCGCGTTCATAACCAGGTCTTCAACACGTGTCTGGTTTTCGGGTAAAACGCTAATCATGCTTTCGCCCCTCTGTAAGAGAGGGTCCGTTTCTGCTTCGTTCCCGGTTTCACTCAGCAGGCGCACAAATTCGCTCAGCGCCCTGATCAGTTCTCGGCTAGATAAATTGGGTGAGATAAGCTGCTTCGCCTGTTCGTACTCGTCAGAAAATGCAGAGAGAATGCGCCGGGCTTCTTTAGCTCTTCCTATCTGAACAAGCGAGCTTGCTAATCCGGTCAGAACTCTGGCTTTGCGCCTCCCGTCTGAAAAGTTCAGGACGATAGGCTGTATGTCCTCCCAGGTTTTCCCAATCTCTGAACTAAAGCGTACCCGTTTCAGCGTCTCCATAAATCGTGTCAGTATGATTTCTTGCTGCGCTTCGTCGCCAGGCGCTGCGAGAATCGCTATTGCATCCGACCTGAGTCCCTGTGCTGGATGCCGGTGACCCATACACTCTTCAGCAAATGCAAATTCAGTGAGCACTCTGGCTTTGTGGACAGTATTGGGCAGCGTGTGAATCAATCGCCTCATGTGCCGCCAGATCGGTTCATTACCTATCCAGTACGTGACCTCTTCCAGCATCAAACTTGTTGCAACTAACGCCTCTGCTTTCCCGTCGTCAAGAGCACGGTTGGCCAGCCAGATTGAAATAATATCCCTGGCAGTTAACTGATCGTCTTTTGCATCAAGCCCAAGGGCACGGCTGATCTGGCCGGCCCGCTCTTCCATCTGCTCCGCCTCCTGAATAAACCCGGAGCGCCGCATGGTATCGCTGAGTTTCCGCAGCAAATCAACGTTCTGCGCATCATCAGCAATGTCTCTAACTATTTGTTCAGCCTTGTGGGCCAGCAGAGAGGCCTCATGTTGCCGCTCGGGTCTGTCAGAAGCGGCCAGATGGCTGGCGATCAGGGTAAAAACGCGTGCCTGGTGATCGGGCAAGGTCAGCATTTCCGCGAGTTCAAACGCCTTTCGCTCCTGCTCTGGTCCGAGCAGGAGCAGGAGATGAAAAGTTGATTCAGAGTAGTTGCCGGCTCTGCTGGTCAGGCTACAGCGTAAAAGGGTATAGTGCCAGAGACGAGGAAGAGTGAGCACAGTGCTGGATATGTTTGCCGCAGCTTGCTGGCCCCAGGACAAATCTCGTTCATAGGAGCGTCCGCTCGGATCTTCCAACAATCTGGCCTTCCCATACTTACCTTCATCAAGTATTGTAAAAAGCGTATCCAGTGAGTGAGCTTGGTAGAGATGGGTAAGGTAATGGTGACGAGCGTACGAACGTCGCTCTTGTATTGCATCATCATAAGCAAGCTCCCAGAAGAGCGCGTGCTTTTCCTGCTCGCACCATACAACAAAGTGACGGTGCTGTTCTTGCAGGTCTTCTTTATAAAGCGTTTGTAGATAAGTTCGCAGCAGGAGATGTCCCAGGGTATATCGCTCCTGGGGGTCGTTCTGTCGTATATATTGCTGCTGGACGATGAGTCCGCCAAGATGTTCTAATCCCTGCTTTAACCGGTCGCTATCTATTGAGGTGGAAGATGTCAGCTTGAGTAATTGCTTGATCTGTGAGCGCGTCAGGGCCTCTTCCGCCACGAGAAGCAGCTTCAGAAGCGGTTTGCTCACACTCTCCCATATCTTTTCTTGCAAGCCTAATCGATTCATGGTCAGCTCAAAGACCTGCTCTGGATTCGTGTTGATGTGCTTGAGGATCTCTTCTATGTCATTATCTTCTATCAGGCCAGGCTGACTGCTCAGCTCGCGGATGAGCACACTGAGGAAGAGAGTATGACCCCCTGATTTTTCATAAAAGTGATTGCCCCTGGAAGGCGGCAAAGAGGAAAGGCCGTATGCGCCAAGAAGCAGCATAAAATCGTCGCGACTGAGTCCTCCAAGCTGATATTCACGAGAGGGTTTCTTATGTTTGAGCAACGTGAGGGTTTGATTCGGACGTGTTCCCAGAACAAAGACAATACCTGGCAGTCTTGTCATATCTTGTGGCAGAAAACTGATATCAAGCTGGCCAATTTCTCGATCGATAACAAGCTGATCCAATCCATCGATGAAAATGACCTCCTGGCCTTTCTGTTTGACAATCTCTTTTAGCACCTCCTGGAACCTCTCATTCATGGACAGGTCGCTCTCGCCTATCCCAGAGAAATCCGGCTCGTATGCATGAGGGTATTTTAAGATCAGACGCTTGAGTAGCTCCGATAAAAGGTAGTGCCGCCCACGGCTCCTCAGTTCTGATGGGATGAAGTGATGCACAACTTTATCGAAGCCCCCTTGCTTCGAGGCGAATGACTCTACTAATTTCGCAATCAGGCTGCTCTTCCCTTGCCCGGCTTCACCGGTAATCACAAGATAACCACCCTGAGGAAGCAGCTTTGCAATTATCCGGTTCACATCGTCAAGCTCTTTTGCACGGCCAACAAATCCTTCCAGGCGTTTTTTCACGATATTGGACTCGGAAAAGGTTTCCTGCCACCTCTCAAGCTGCCGCTGCTCCTGGGCAGATTGCTGCGAGCGCCTTTTCAGACCGGGATGGGTTGCAAGAATGATGTGGTGACTCGAGCCAGAAAACCAGGGTTTTTGATCAGGTGAGAGCTCCGTTACTAGATAGTCGGCCAGGCGATGATGAGTGATTTGATCATTTTTATTCGCTGCATCAGGAACCTCCCCTTTCAAAGCTTCCAAAATGTACTTTGTCATCAAACCGTGTCCATCGCGCTCAGATGCTGTTGTGCGACTGGTAGCAGATATCACCAGACGCTCTGCCCCAGGCAAAGAAGGACTCTTAGTCCCCGCCTCTTGAAAATATTTGCGCAACTTGTACAAAATATCTTCTAAATACGGGTCTTGAGCGGAATCGCTAAACATGCCGGCAAAACAACAATCAAGGATAACGACGACGTATTGAGCTTTCTTGTGCTCAAAAAGCTGCTCTCGCAGGAATTTGAAAGAAATCTCATACTGCCCGCGACCAGGACGAGGTTGGACAAAGTTGTGTGTCACCAGGTAGACATCGTCTTCTTGACCCAACACAGGCACAGCATGACCGCTGAAGTAAAAAAGCGCAAAATCGCCCTCCTGTACTTCATCTACGAGGTCAAATATCGCCCTTCTTACCTCATCTGTAGTAGCCTGCTCCCCCAGGAGCGATCGAGGAAATAACTGAAAGCCGCAGGCATCCTCCTGGAGAACCTGCGCCATCACTTCTGCATCGTGAACAGCATGCTTAAGTGGCTCTTGCCCTGGTGTGTTCGACTCACCATTTACGCCGACGAGAAGTGCGAGCCTCCTGCCCGGCGGAGTATGCGATAATGGCCCTTGAGGTTCTGTAGACATAGAGCCCGAATCCCTTCCCTTGCCGCATGGAAACAGTTCTTGTGCCTTACCTCATCCATTGACACTACGAAAACAGCGAAATAGTATAGAACTTGTTACTTCGTCAATCATTATACAGTATAAACGGTGTTTTGAATACATTGTTGGAAGATGCTATGACTGACGTGTAGATCATCTTACCGGTAGTTTGTTGCTTTGGGAAGTTTCCTGCTTGAAAAGCAAATCAAGAGCATTGGTTCCATGATGGCGAAGGTGCTCCTTATCTGCCATCAATGCATGAGATATTCTAAGTCAACAAAGTACCGATATGCCTATCTCAAGGCGACGCTTCAGAAAAAGGTCAACGTTCATGGATTGGAGGCGCACCCTTTCGACATTCCTGCGATAGTGAACACTATAAGTGATGGGCTTGCTGAAATACCGACCTTATCGTCCCGATCATTGGTATTCAATGTAACCGGTGGGACGAAACCTATGTCCCTGGCCACCTATCAAGTGGCATTGCAATGGAACGCTCCTGAGGTGTCTATGCGAAAAAAAGCTACATTATCTGGTGGGCAAACACAAAGTGTGAGTCAGATTGTACTTGAGTTCACATAATTCCTCCACTTAATATGGTTGTATTATACTCTATCTCACGTGTAGATAATACCTTCTTTTGTGTTGATCTGCGCTGTCTCCCAAACTAATACATCTGCTAATTCCGCTTGGAACGCTGTAAGTTCTTTTTCTCGGACAGCCTCATCCGGCATCTCTGAATCCTTCCAGACCAACCATATGGTCACAGTTGTAGTAGCAGGATCATTCTTAAAAATATAACGCTGGATCGTGCCAGGGAACGTATGCCGCTGTTCTAGATACATGGCCTTCAATTTCTCCATCAACTGAGCTTGTTTTCTATCACGGACCTTCACCTGTATGTCTGTCCCCAGCACGGTACTTCCACCTCGATAGACCCGCCACGAAGGTTCTTTCTTGCGTGGACGCCCTGTAATATTCGGTTTGAATTGTTCGACTGCTTCTTTACGCAGTAAGATCACATTGCCTGCACGGAAAGCTGGGAGGCGTTTCTCTTCAATATATTGGTAGACGCGCTGTTTCGATATTCCCAGTATCCGGGCAGCCTGATCGGTTGAAATATAGTCCGGTACTTCCGGAAGCTCAATATACTCTGTCATGGGCAAACTGTACGTTTGCCAAGCCTTTTCTGTAAGCTTTTTCCAAAACAAGCCTTGATTTAAGGATAGAGACAATGGTACAATCACTACTACTAGCAATCCCGGTAGCTAAAAGGAGTGTGAGCCCGGACCAGGGTCATGTCTGTTCTCTTTAGTCTCTTCAAAAGATGGGAGATGCGAACAGCGAAACTTGCTCTACTCAAGCGACTGTTTCTACGAAATCAGGGAACCCATCGGCCAATGCTGGTGAATATATTGGTTGACTCTGTGTTGGAGCCAGCAAAGGATGTATCCAGGCAGTGCACATGATCTTGCAGTGAGAGGAGAACGAATGCCTGCAAGAAGATGGCAAGTGCGGCTTGAAATCCGTGACCATCACGACCCTGCTCACTTATACCGCAGTGTTTGTGTGTATGGAGAAACAACGGATGCTCTCCATGCTGCTGTACGAGAGAGTCTTCTCGGGCAAAAACCTGTTCGTTTTAGAAATCTGGGGGATCACATTGCCGGACGGATGACCTATTTTTATTCCTCCGGGTCAGTGAGTCGTGATGTTGTTTTCTCTCGAGAACCGTATGTAGCGAAAGGGTGGTGGTATCAGAAGGAAACTCTGATGTCTGGACGCATACAGGAATCAAAAAGCTCTCCCCCAGAGAAACTAGAGAGTTTTGAGATAGCAGTAGAGCACTTTAGTACCTTTGCTCTCATTCCCGAAAAGGGGCCGGACTATCAGTCACGAGCCATGGTTGGGAGCCAACTGCGATTACCGCTTGTCGAAAAGGTCTTGCGCGAGGATGTAGAAGATCCGATCAATGACCTCATCCAACGTGGATGGCACATTCTTGCACTGGAATATAAAGGAGAACTCAGTATAACTGGGGAATTGATGAACCGTAGAGCCATTTTCGTCATGGGGCATGCGGAGGCGCGTGCAGCCATTCTTACCTTGAATGCAGACTATTATAAAAACCGGTAGCAGTAGCCGCTTCGCTGGATAAGATACCGAACAGCTACTTGGCAGCACGACTCGCTCGGCTGTGATAGACCGTCTAAAGTACCCAGAATTTTGAGGCATCGCTATGATTCACACGTCTGTTTGGCGATCTTTGTCTAACGGGAAGCCTACCAAATAGTGATGAGGAGGTTCTTCGTGCAGAAGAACGAGTATGGCAAAGGTATTTGGCAGGAGACCGTTACGCTCCCCTATTTCAACTGCGAGGTACCGGTAGTACACCTCGCGGATGGCACAGCCTACCTGCCTGTGAGATCGCTCTGCCGTATGCTCGGCCTTCGTGCCGAGACCTATATCCCACGATGGCGGAAGCTTGTCTTATGGGCCAATGCTCGCAAGTTGCTGTTGCAGACGGCGCGAGGCCGTCGTATAGTTTGGTGTCTCCATATGGGTGCTTTGCCGTTCTGGTGTGCTTGCTTTAACTGGTCATTAGTGCCTGCCGAGCGACGCGAGCAACTTCGCCGAGCCACCGATGCATGGCAGGAGGATGTAGCACAAGCGCAGCGACTGCTGCTGGAGCGCTATCGATCACTGCGAAGAGATCTGTTTGCGTTTCTTGAGGCCTACAGCGATGCCGAGACCTGGCTCGATCACTGGTCGCAGCACCTCTCTGCCACAATTGACGCTGCTTCTTCTCGCCAATTCGAGACGCTTCTCTCACAAGGAAAAACACTTATTGGTCAAGCAACGGCGCAGGCCAGCGAGATGGTACAGGAGCAAGCAATGGCTCCTATAATCGACATTGTCACGATCGACGAGAGTGGAGCTGTGACAGAGACAGATACACAGCCTCTCTTTCCAGTCGTGCCTGGCGAGGATCGTGAACAGTTCTTCGCCTCGGTGAGGAAGCTTGCCCAGTGGCATCGAGAGGTAGCTGTGTTTATAGGCAATCTCAAACCTGCACAAAATGGGGAGTAGAGCGGGAGGCAAGATACAGCAGTGAGTCTGCTTTTTTTTGAGACTGGGAAATGTGGAGTGAAGGAGAGAAAAGGGCCACATGGACTATTTACAGCAACTGATCGATCTTCGTCGCCTCGATAACGACCCCGAACTGTTTGCCATCGCACTTGCTCTCCGTCATAGGCGGATGCTGATTCAGCACGGCGGGAGCGATATGAGGCATCCCGCCGATGACTCAGCGCTCCCGCCGCATCATCTGGAAGTGTTCCTTGCTCGTGCAGTGGAAACGCCATGGAAAGACCGGCGCATGGCCCAAGAGTGGCGTCGGTTGCAGTTGTCCCTTCCTCGACGAAAAGAGGCGTGGGAGAGGGGCAAAATTCTGTTCCAGGGAGACCTTGACCAAGCGAAAAGTGATCAAGAGAACCTGGAGTATTTCTCCATGATCGATTTCGCCGTCGATGGCTATGCCTACTTGTCTGCCTCCCGCGCTTATCCCGACAACCCAGCGCTCCAGAACTGGGCCATCAATGGCTATATGCTGATGTGGCGAGAGCACTTCCTCAAGGGTCAAGAAGGAGAGGATTCCACCGAAGTGGGCTTGTGATCGGAGTGGGTATTGTTATGGCTCAACACATTGAAGAAATTGCGTTGCCCCGCCTACCAATCTGGGATATATCTATTCCAGACATCCCGCCCAGGAGCAAGCTCTATAGCCTTGCTCCTCTGGGCTTCAACAGTTCGCTTGTCGAGTCACTGACGAGTTACATCTGCCGACTGGCATACGAGCATCACCTAGAGGTAGGAACGCTTATTCAATACAGTATCGCCCCAGTCCTCGGCAAGCGCTATATTGCTGGCGATAAAAGCCGAAGCATCAGCAGTTTCCTGCGGTATGCCAGTCCAATCAACGGCAATGGTCTCATGGCATCAGATTGGGTTGATGCTCTCGAGGCGCTTACTCTTCGGGCAGATCTCGCGCTGCTCACGCTCCTTGTAGGCACAAACGCTTTTTCCCAACGTGACCTCCTGCAGCCTGTTCGGCAGTGGTGCCCGAGGTGCTATGACGCTTGGCAGCGCCAAGGGGTCATCGTCTATGAGCCGCTGCTGTGGTCGATCAACGGGGTCACCGTTTGCCCCAAGCACTCCCAGCTTTTGGAGAGGCGCTGCCCGCACTGTTCCTCATCTCATCCCTGGCTCACCTGGCGTTCCCGTCCCGGTTACTGTTCATCGTGTGGAAGGTGGCTAGGAAAGGCTCACGGTCAGAGCCAGGTTGAAGAGAAAGAGAGGTACCTCGCAGAAACGGTGGGAGATTTCCTGGCCCATATGCCACAACTGCCGCTTGCGATACCTCGCGAGTCTGTTATCCAATCATTGCGAGATCTTATTGCAACGACAACAGATGGCAATATGGCAGCATTCGCCCGCAGCCTCGGACTGCCCAAAACTTCTCTATGGGAGTTGGTGCAAGGCTATTTTCCTTCATCGCTTCCGTTCGTACTTCAGCTCTGTTATCAGTTTCGTCTTCCTCTTCTCCAAATCCTTCTTAGTAAAGAGCATGTCACCCCTGGCGAATCGCCTGTATCGCAGGAACAAACCCCAAAACGTGATGGACGTCGCCCTTTCGACTGCGAAAACGTGCAGCAAGCCCTTGAAGCTATTCTGGGCGACCAGCAGAGCGCGCCGCTTTCCATGCGTGAGGTGGCGCGACGATTAGGCTACCCGGTCAGGACCATCGAGACACATTTTCCACTACCATGTCGGGACATTTCTCGCCGCTACGCAGATTTTCGCGAACAACAAGGCCAGCGTAGGAAAGCTTGTCTGCGACAGCGGATTACTGAGGCGGCTCGCATCGTACTCATGCAGGGAGAGAAGCTGACGTATCAAAGAGTGGGAGCCATCGTCGGCGAACCGGGCTGTTTTCGGGAGTTTGAAGCTCGCCTGGTATTACGCGATATTCGCTGTCGACCAGATGCAGAGAGTTCACTTGAGTAGAACGGAGGTGCAAAAATTGCGATAGATCTCGTGCAATTTCCCGCAAGGTTTTGGGTGAATTCTAACAGCTATGTGCGCGCGGACCTGCTACACTTGACACTGCGGACGGCTAGTGGAGGAGCGCTTGCCGCTGCGCCTGCCTCGGCAGGCGGATCACCCTCAGTTGTGTCGCCGCACTAGTTCATAGGAGAATAGAAGGTTTGTACTAAGCCACGCTGGCTGAACGGCTTTTTTGCGATGGTCGTCGGTGAACGTGTGTGAGAGAACCGATCTGAGGAGAGTAAATAGATGAGGCTTGTCGAGCCATGTCCCATAGACAGAAAAACCTGAGAGCAAGGAGCAAGTAGTATGGTGGATGAACTCGAATTTTCTTTGTGGTGTGATCGACTGACGTTCTCTCAAACGACGCGAGGGGTAATAGAGGGGATTCGTTCGTCTGAGCCTGTGCGTAATCGCCAGAGTCGCGTTGGGAACTGGACGGGTCGTTATACCAGTGACAAAATGGGAAGAACGATCCAATTTGAGAGCCGGACCGAGGAGTTTCTGGCCGTTGTTTCCTATGAGTACGACGATGAGGTGATCGAGTTTTACGACCAGCCATCAAAAATAGAGATGCGCTATGCCGCCAAAAGTGGCCGCCCCGTTGTGTTCTGGCACACCCCTGACTTTTTTGTGCTCCGTGTCGATGGCGCCGGGTGGGAGGAGTGGAAACCCCAGGAGAAGCTGGTCGAACTGGCCGAGTCGAAGCCCAACAGATACCAGCGAGACGAACAAGGGCGCTGGCACTGCCCTCCGGGTGAGGAGTATGCGGCGCGGTATGGGCTGACCTATTGCGTGCGCTCTTCGTCTGGACTGAATCCGATTTATGTACGTAACCTGAACTTCCTCGAAGATTACTTGCGCGATCCACATCTTCAGGTTGATCAGGCTGCATTGAAGGTCATGCGCGACCTGTTTGCGGAAGAGCCTGTCATGACATTAAAGGCATTGTTGGAGCATGTTGAGGCGCAGCAGATCTACAGCGCTTTGCTCCTCAAGCATTTGTATGTGGATCTGAACACGGCTCCACTTGCAGACAGCGAATATGTCCATATCTTTCGTAATGAACAGGTCGCTCACGCTTACATTATTCTGTCAGAATCCCCTTATCGGCCTCCCGGCTCCTCCTCGGAAGAAATCAAGGTAGGGATAGGGCAAGGAATTGTCTGGGATGGACGCGCATGGACGATCTATAACCATGGTGATACATCCATTGCCCTGCGTTCTGAGAGAGGAGACTGGGTGGAAATCGGAAAGGAAGAGTTTTATATCCTCGCTTCTCAGGGAAAAATCGCTCAACCAATCCAGAATGGGCACGCGAATATCGGGGGAGTAAATGATGAAGAAGAGGCTATTTTAGCGAAAGCAAATATCCAGGATTATCGGGAAGGGAACGAGCGGTACAGGCTCTTACAGCGATATCGTGCTGGCGAAACTCCTGAGCAAGTGGGCGTGGCCTATAGTACGCTGCGCGATTGGGAAGTGAAATGGAAAAAGGCTGAGCACCAGTATGGGCATGGATATATCGGACTGCTCACCAAGTATCAACGCGTTGGCAACACCCAGCGCAAATTGCCTGATGCCTCCATCGAGGCCATGATGGAATACATTGAGAACGATTATGAAACCGACAGGCAGAAGCCGAAAGCGCACTCCTGGGGACAAATGGTCCGGTACTGTGAATCCAACGGTATTCATCCTCCCAGCTATAAAACCTATTGCAAAGCGATCAAAAAACGGGAAGGCTATGAGCAAACATTGAAGCGCAAAGGGCGGCGTGCCGCTTACCAGGTGGAGGTACCCTACCTCCACCTTGACCAGGGCACACCGCGTCACGGGGATTTCCCCTGGCAAATCGTGCATCTTGACCATGATCTGCTGGATATCCAACTAGTCAGTTCGCGGACTGGGAAAGTGCTTGGCAAACCATGGGCATCCATTATGACAGATGCAAACTCGCGGCGTACTCTCGCGGTATATGTATCATTTGATCCTCCAAGCCACCGCTCCGATATGATGGTGATACGAGAATGTGTACGACGCTATCAGCGGTTGCCGCAGATCCTGGTCGTCGATGGCGGTGCTGATTTCAATAGCACCTATTTTGAGTCGCTGCTGGCATTTTATAACATCACGAAATTTGAACGTCCTGCGGCTGATCCGCGGGCAGGATCGCCAATCGAGCGACTCTTTGGGACAACCAATACCAGCTTTATTAATAACGTTTTAGGGAATACGCAAGCCAGCAAAAAAGCTCGGGAAATGACCCCATCGGTTGACCCGCGTCGTAAAGCGGCTTGGACTCTCGCGGCGTTTTACCGAAGGCTCAGTCAGTGGTGCTACGACGTCTATGATACTCGCTTCCACTCCGCGCTTGAACGAACACCGCGCGAGGAATACGAGGCTGGCATAGCCCTCAGCGGAGTACGACCTTATCGCGAAGTCAAATATAACCAGAAGTTTCTCATGAGGACGCTGCCGACGTCAGACAACGAAACAGTCAAAGTGACGTATCGAAAGGGCGTCAGGATGCATTACGAATACTATTGGTCGGAGAAGTTTAAGGATCCCGAAGTAGTGGGAATGGAAGTAGAGATTCGTTATGATCCCTTTGATATTAGCCATGTGTTTGCTTTTGTAAAGGGGGAGTGGACGCCGTGTGCTGCTGCGCATTATCTGGCATTGCGCCATCACTCGATACGTGAGTTACAGTTGATCTCAGCCGAGTTGCGCAAGCGGCAATCCCTTGCCGCTCAACAATACCCGCTCACTATCAAGCACATTGCTGAGTTCCTTGCTGCTATCGAGGCAGAGGAAGAAGTTGGACTCCAGCGGTTGTGCGATGCTGAATCGCGGGACATCCTCCAGGTCATTGATGTGGGTTATGCTGGTCAATTTCCTCTCTTCCAAGCTCCATCGTCGCCACTATCTCCGCCAGATGAAGGTGAAGACGATGATGGCAGTAGCGAGGTGGATGAGGCAGAGATCTACGGAGACTATGAGTGAGGAAGAAAAAAGATATCCCAGATGACCGGGCGCGTTATGCCAAAATGACCAAAGAAGAGCGCTTGCAAGCATTCAAGCGTACGATAGCGCATCCCCACCTGCAAGCGGCAGACAAAGCGCTGCGTGAAGCAATCCAGGAGACCGGCGGCGCATCCCTTGTGAATGTTTATGGTCCTGCACGTGTGGGCAAGAGCACCATGAAAAACCATGTGATCAGGACAATCACACTCGAGATGTTACCACTCTTAGAGCAGGATCGAGAACGGATCCCGCTTCTGAGTATCGTGCCAAGGCCGCCATTAAGCGGCTCCTTTAGCTGGAGGGATTTTTTCCAAAATGGTCTGATGGCTTTTGACGAGCCGTTGATTGACCATAAGATTGCTCTCGATACTGAAGACGATGAAGAGCAGACGGATGAAGCGAGGCTTGACGAATCTCGGAGGAAGCGTAAACCGCCGGAGGGTACCAAAGATGCCTTGCGTCAATCCTTTGAGACGGCTGCAAAACGGCGGCGACCGGTCGCAATCTTTATTGATGAGGCGCAACACCTGGGCATGGTGAGCAGCATACGCCAGCTGAAGATTCAACTGGAATGTATTAAATCGCTGGCCGATGCTACGGGAACGATCATTGTATTGATTGGCACATACGAGTTGCTTCCCCTCCGCAATCTAAGCGCCCAGCTCATCGGGCGCAGTCTGGATATTCATTTTCCGCGTTATCGCAGTACAGAGAAAGAGTTAGCGCAATTCAAGAATGTGCTCAGGACCTTTCAGGATGCGTTGCCATTCGTAGAAGAGACCGACATCCTACTCAAGCACTGGGAGTTCTGCTACCAACGATCCATTGGGTGTGTGGGCAATCTCCGCCTGATGCTTGTGCGAGCAGTTCGCGCTGCACTCTGGGCAGACGCAAAAACGGTCCGCTGGAATGATCTGAAGACGCGCGCTTTCTCCGAAGCTGAGAGTTATGAAATGATGCTCGAGGCGTATGAAGGTGAAAAAGAGCTTGCTTCAAAGCCCAACCAGCGCGCGGATTTGCTCAAGATGCTTGGATTAACTCCTCAAAATAAGGCCCGACCGACACCACAACCCGACATGTCTAGCAATGATGAAACGACTATCGCATCGGAAGAGACTCAGGTTGATCGGCCTGATGAAGCTGCCAATGGACCCAGTCAAGCATTATCAACTGAAGAAGTATCTTCTGAGCTTCCCCCCGAATTGAAGCCAGTTCACGGCAATCGGCCTGATGAAGCTGCCAATGGAGCCAAACAGGCATTACCAACTGAAGAAACAACTCCAGAAGGGGCATCTTCCAAGCCGTTAAAGAAGCCGAACGCGGTACCTCCTCAACCTTTCCGGCGTAAGACAAAACGTGACAGAACTGGGGGACCTTATCGGGAAAATGAGGAAAGAAATTGAGCTATGTATTGAGGGAGATGCAAATCCATTGGAGCGCTATGAAGAATGGGATGAGACGATTCCACCTCTTCCGTCCCGGAGTCGCCTCTATCGCTTAGAGCCGATCGGTATCGGAACACCGTACGTTGAAAGCCTGACGAGCTATATCGCCCGATTGGCCGAGCTGCATTGTATCTCACCGAAAACCCTGGTGATGTATGAGATACTGCCTTTACAAAATCGTCCTATTACTTCTCCCAGTCATTATTATCGATTAAGTGGATTCTGGAATGAAAACTCCGCAGCACTCAATAGCGTTGGCCCGATGACGAGACAGTGGGTAGAGACGATCCAGCTACTGACAGCGCGTGACGACCTCCATTTGTTAACGATGTTGGCGTGGGGGGAAGTTATTGCGTTGATGAAAACAGTACGCCGGAGTAAGGCCTGGTGCGCTGAATGTTACGAACAATGGAGGCGAAGTTGCCAAACCATCTATGAGCCTCTCTTGTGGTCGCTCAACGGGATTGATATGTGCCCACAGCACCGCCGTCCGCTTGTCGCTCAATGCCCGCAATGTCAAGAATCACTGCCATTCTTGACGCAGGTCTCTCGTCCGGGATACTGCTCACGCTGTGCATGTTGGCTGGGAAAGGATCGTGGATCACAGGATATAGAAGTAGCAGTATGTGATACTGCTGAATGGAAGCAAAAACTTTGGAATGCTGAGGTTGGAGGGAACCTCCTGGCTGCAGTACCGGGGTTAGCTATGGTACCACCGAAAGAGCAAATTGCGGCAATGATGAAAGCTTGCCTGGATCACTATACCAGGGGGAATATGAGTGCTCTCGCACGCTTATTGAAAGTAGATGTACAGATTGTGTGGGCATATCTCCATTATGAGGATGTGCCGACTTTTGCTGCGCTGTTAAACCTGTGTTATCTCTTATCGATCCCGCCTCTGGAGTTTTTAACGGGAAATCCGGACATCCTTGAAACGAGACCGCGCATGGCTGCCAATCACGTATCTGCACCGCCTCGAAGCAAGAGGAAACGGATCAGGGAGGACGACATCCTGCGTATACGACAAGCCCTAGAGAGGGCGCTAGCTGAAGAAGTAGATCCGTTCCCATGTCTTCAAGACATTGCTCGTGATATCGGCTATCATAGAAGCACTTTGTCGAGGCACTGCCCCGATTTATGCCGGGAGGCAAACAAGCGATATAGACACCAATGGACGAGTGATGAAAGTCAAGCTCGCATGAGGAAGGTCTTAGAGACCGCTCTAGCTGCTGAGGAGTGTATGCCCTTAAAAGCTGTTGCAGAGCAGCTAGTCTGTGATGCCACAACGTTGCGGAACTATTTCCCCGATCTGTGTAGCGCCATTGTCATGCGCTACCGCCAACGAGTTGACTATGAGTTGATCCAGAATCGTTTGGAACATATTTTGAGCAGTAGCGAGCCAACCCCCTCAATAGCACAAGTCGCCAGGGAGATGGGTTATGGCCGCGTGGTCCTCTGGAATAATTTTCCCCAGTTGTGTAAACGGGTTTCGGCGCAGCGTCGAGCAGAGCGGAGAAAGCTTCGAGGGGAGCGTCTTACGAGAACCTGTGATGAAATTCGTCGAGCGGCGTTCATGCTCCACACTCAAGGTGTTTACCCGAGTGCAAGACAGGTCTTTCAGCAACTGGGTGAGCCCCACGCCCTACGGACAAAGGAAGGGCACGAGGCCTGGTGTCAGGTGCTGGAAGAATTAGGATACCCGACGGGTCACCTGAAAAAGTATACATAACACAAATAACTCCTTCCCTTTGTACATTTTATATAGCTCCTGATAAAATTTGCGCAATAGTGAAATACATCTTTTCTGTATGTGGGATGGGAAGCATAGTTTTGGAGCGCGAAAAGGGAAGCATAGTTTTGGAAATCTCCAAAACCTATGGGTTAAAAGACACAACCGAGGGGGGAACCACCACCAGGGTACCGTCGGCGTATGGGACTCGAACGACTTCGCCCTGGCCGCCATCATTGGGACCGCCCCAGCGCTCTCCATGCACGCATGAGCTTGGCAAGCCTTCACGACAGAACTCGCATGTGCCATCCGATATCAAGAAAGGTGAGATCACGCGATCTCCTTTTTTGATGGTGCGCACCTCCGCCCCTACCTCCTCGACAATCCCCATCCACTCGTGTCCCATGCGATCTCCCGGCTCACGTTGATCGATGCCACGATAGGACCACAGATCCGAGCCACAAATACCCGCATGCGTAATACGGGCAACCACATCGGTTGGTGCCTGAATGATGGGATCGGGGACCTGGTCGATGCGCATATCTCCAGGCCCATGATACACGGTTGCTCTCATGTTTTTCTCCTCTTCAAGTCAGCGTTTCACCGTGAAGCAGCGCTTTCCCACGCTGCACCCCAGCACGACGCTTGCGCCCTGAGCCGAGAGCAGCCGGGCGGTCGCCTCGCCCAGCCCGCTACTCGCGCCCGTGATGACGACGACTTTGCCTTCGATGTTCTTGCTCATCAGTTTGACTCCAGCTTGCCATGACGTCCGCTCAGAGACCCGTCCTTCGCTCCAACTCTTCGGGGTACC
>WNGD01005075.1_pt1 | contig 21688 bp, 19 predicted proteins | sample 5400671 | NCBI WGS metagenome assembly WNGD01 (sample SAMN13153369, study PRJNA577476) | soil metagenome | isolation source: 40 cm soil or saprolite under grassland replicate 2 | place: USA:California | collected 2016-06-15 | reverse complement strand
GTCGTGTTGGCCTCGATGAAGGGTGCGTTCTTCCTCTACCCGTATCCGTTCTCGGCACAACACGACACCACCGGCTACGGTCAGCAGAAGTTCTGGATCCCGCCGCCGGCCGAATCCGACCGGATCACGTTCATTGGCAACGGGATCGTCACGACGAGCGCGGACTCGACGCACGTGATCAAACGTGACGTGTACGAGCCAAATGAGACGGGACCTCACCGGTTCGACCTCGATGGGCCGCGGCCGTTCCCCTACCCGGGGACGGCCTACAATCTGCTCCTGGTCTACAACCCGGCACTCTTCTTCGAGCCGTTGAAGCGCGGCGACACGCTCGGGGTCGATTGGTACCGGTTTGGCCACTCGACGGCGCGCGATCTGACGATCATTCTCACCGCGCCGGCGGTGCACGGCACGTTCTCGACGTTCGTGACCGACTCGCTCGCATGGACCGGGACGACCTACGCGCTCGGCCCCGACTCCTGGACGTTCGGCCCGGCCTCCCACGCCTGCCACGGCCGCGGTTTCGCGCCCCACGAAGCGAATGGCGATTCCACCATCGTGGCGTTCAAAAACGCGTCGGCGGGCGCGCTGCACGCGATCACCATCTACAGACAGGCGGCGAGCTACGGGATGGCGGTACTCGACGGCTACGCCAGCGAGCTGCCGGCCGACGCGCACGAGGACGACAACTCGTGCAATGCCGCAGACCTCCGCGACACGATTCCTGCCCCGACCTTCCGCGACACGTTGGCGATCGAGAATCCGCACGATGTCGACTGGATACGCTTCCATTACACGAACCAGGGGCTCGGCACGACAGCGCAGGTGCGGCTGCACGCATTCCCGGGCGTGCACCCGGACTCCCTCAAGGACCTCGATATCTATGTCACGAAGGTTCCTCAACCGGGCGATACGCTCGTCCAGGTGATCGCCGCTGATACGACCGCGGGCTCGGACGCCGACCTGAGGCCTGCGCTGGCCACGGGGGACTATTACCTGGCAGTTGTAGACTTCGCGGGGACGGCGACAATGTACGAGGTCTGCGTCGGCTACATCCCGGTGTTGCCACCAGGAACCTGTAACACTCCGCCTTGGCCGTCGCCACCCGCCACGACCCGGTCCGCGCCACGCCGCCGACGCACGTCGGCGGCTGGAGCTCGATCCCCCCTTGTCCCGAGCCGCCGCCGATGACCAACGGCGTGCTCGAATGCTTCCGCTGCCACACGCCGATCCCGGAGCACAGCAAGTTCTGCTCGTCCTGCGGCGCGGACGTGTCGGGCGGGGACGGGCCCACCAGTACCAGCAGCGTCGACATCGTTCGCGAGCGGCTGCAGCGCATCATCGAGGGCAAGTACCGGATCGAGCGCTTGCTGGGCAAGGGGGGAATGGGCCAGGTGTTCCTGGCGCACGATCTCACGCTCGAGCGGGAGGTCGCGATCAAGGTGCTGCCGCCCGACGTCGCCCAGGACGACCAGGTCGTGCGCCGCTTCCAGCAGGAGGCCAAGACCGCCGCCAAGCTCGACCACCCCAACATCATTCCGATCTACCGCGTCGAGAGTGAGGGCGGGCTCAATTACTTCGTCATGAAGTACGTCTCGGGCACGTCGCTCGAGGACTTGCTCGACAAGAAGGAGCCGCTCCCCGTACCCGAGATCCAACGGATTCTCTGGGAAGCGGCCTGCGCTCTGGGGCACGCCCATCAACGCGGCGTCGTGCACCGCGACGTGAAGCCCGCCAACATCATGTTCGATCACGATGGCCGCGTGATGCTCACCGACTTCGGGATCTCGAAGGCGCTCCAGGCCGCCACGGGGTTCACCGCGACGGGAATGATCATCGGCACGCCGCACTACATGGCGCCGGAGCAAGCGAAGGGCGCCCCGGTGGATGGCCGCGCCGACCAGTACTCCCTGGGTGTGGTCGGCTACCGCATGATCACCGCGGAGCTGCCGTTCGGCGGCGACTCGGTGCATACCATCATCTACAAGCACATCTACGAAGAGCCCCCGCTCGCGAGCACCAAGCGGCCCGGTATCCCCGGCGCGCTCACGGTCGCCATCTCGCGGGCCCTGGCCAAGGAGCCCGACCAGCGCTTTCCCACCATGGAGGACTTCGCCACCGCCGTCTGGCCGGAACAGCCGGTCGCCTCGCCCGCCAAGGCCCGAGGCGCCGCTCGGCCCCGCTCCCGGGCCACCGCCGATGCACCCACGGAGATCACGGGTGCGCCAACGACGCCGCTTCCCACCGCGAAATCGCGCAAGCCTCGGTCGCGAGCTGCCGCCTTGATCGGTTTCGTGGTGGTGGCCGCGGGCGCGGGAGCGTATCTGCTGCTGGGACGCGAAGAGACTGCTCCCCGCTCCCCGCTCCCCGCTCACTCCATCGACACGGTAAGGATTCAAGACACGGTTCGTGTACCGGTGCCGCGCCGGCCCGCCCCGGCGAAGCCGCGGCAAACGGCGCCGGCGGTCGAGGCGCAAGGTTTTCTCACCATCGCCGCTGACCCGTTCGGCGAGGTTTACATCGACGGCGTCGATGCCGGTCAGACGCCGCTGGTCGAATACGCCGTGAAGCCCGGCCGCCACACGATCCGCCTCGAGCACGCCGGATTCAAGACGATCAGCGAGACCGTGCATGTGGACGCGACCAACACGGTCCGCAAGCGCTACAGCCTGCTCCCGGAGTGAGCCGCATGACCCGGCACCTCTGTGCTCTCGTCCTGCTGGCAGGGGTCGCCGCGCCCGCGGCCGGAACGGCGCAGGCGGTTCAGAACGCCACGCTGCGCCGCGCGCAGCAGGCGTACGACAACCTCGAGTATCGTCAGGTGGTGTCGCTCGCCCGAGCCGCACTGCGCGAGCGGCTGACCGGAGCCGAGCGGGCGCGGGCGTACGAGCTGCTCGGCTTCACGTACGGCGCCCTGGACTCGATCCTCAAGGCCGTGGACGCGTTCAAACAGGTCGTCCTGATCGATCCGGAGCGACAACTCGACCCGAACCGCGTTTCTCCCAAGGCGTACAGCGCGTTCGACGTGGCGCTGCGTCAGGTGCTGCTGGTGCGTCAGCTGCGCATCGACAGCACCAGCTTTGTCGGGGGGCGCGGGGCGGTGCCGATCCGGTTCACCGTCACCCAACCCGCGCGGGTCGTGACGCGGGCGATCGGTGGGGCGGGAGCGGGGAGCTACGTGATCGACTCGGGCGCATGGAACGGCCAGGTGAACTTGAGCTGGCCGGCCCGGCTTGCGAACGGCGACCCGTTACCGGCGGGGAATTACACCGTGGTCGTCGAGGCGCGGCTGGGGCAGAACACCTCTTCCGCCTCGCAGGCGATCCGGGTGAGCCACGGCAGCGTGGATACGTTGCCGTCGCTCACGAGCCTGCCCGGCTACCAGTACCTCCCCGAGACGGAGGTGCCGCCACAGAGCTGGCGTCCTTTGGGGCTCGCTTTCCTCTATACAGGGGGTGCGTTGGTCGGGACGCTGGGGCTCGAGAGCTCGAGTCTCGGGTCGAGCTCCAAGCGCGAGCTCGCAGTGGTGGGGGGCGCGGCGCTGGTCACGGGTTTCGTGATGACCCTGCGCAAGCCCGCCCCGCGGCCCGCCGCGGCCAACATCCTTTACAATCGTCTGCTGCGCGATCAGATCGCGCGGCGTAATCAGGATATTGCGAAGGAAAATGTGGCCCGGCGTCAGCAGGTGCAGCTCACGCTGGTGCCGCTGTCCAAGCCGGGCGGAGCTGGGCCCCGATGAGCCGCACGGTCGCGGGGCTTGCGCTGCTCGTCCTGGCTTCCCCCGCGGTTCCGGCCCAAGGGCTCGCGGTGACGGTCGGACCGCAGCTTGCGCTGGCGAGCTATCGCGAGGTGGCCGCGGGACTCCGCTATCAGGGCACCGGGTTCGGCGGTGCGCTGTCCGCGCGCTACCGGAAGCTCTCGGCCGAGGCGAGCGTCGTGCGTCTGACGCTCGACCCCACGAGCGGCAGCGCCGCGACCAGCGGTTTTACGGCGACGGAAGTGGACGCATGGGTCGGCTATGACCTTGCGACGTACGCGAGCGTCGAGGCGGGTTTCATCCGGCGCAGCGCGGACCCGGAGCTCGACGCGCAGTCCGTGGGGGCGGTGCGCATCGGGGCGCGGTCGTTCTACGAGATCGGGCCGGGGGCGACCGTGCTGTTTCGCGCCAACTATCTGGCCGCGCCGAAGTTCTCGGGCGGCGGCCACGCCGGGTTCTCGATCGATCTGGGGCTCGGCCTGGACGTCCGTTTGGCGGGGCGCCTGTACGGCACGGCGGGCTACACGTTCCAGCGGATCAGCCGGCGGACGAACCCGGGCGGAACCGGGGAGATTGACGCGGCGATTCAGGGGACCGTGGCGCGCGTGGGAGTCGCGCTGGCGCTCTAGACTACTCCCAATTCCCGTCATGACTCCACGAGCCCGCTTCCTCGCTGCCCGTCTGGCCTACATGGCGATTATCCTGCTCGCCACGCTGACAGAGCTCCACTTCTCCCCGGATCTCACCGCCGCCGCCGACCGGCTGGCTCGGGCGTTCACACCGTCCCTGGGTTGGCGGGACGCGATTGACGGGTTGCGCAACACGGTCTTGTTCGCCGGGCTCGGTGTCACGTGGGTCATGTCGTCCCTCTCCGGCAGAGTCGGCGCGGAGATCGAGCGGGCGACGCTGGTCGGGTTCGGGCTGAGCGTGACTGTAGAGGGGCTGCAGGTCTTCTCGCCCATCCGCACCGCGAGCATCGTGGACGTGACGACCAACACCCTGGGCGCGTTCGCGGGGGCTGTGGTCGTGGCGCTGTTTCTCGCTGCGCTGCACCGCGCGAGGGGTGCGCGCTCCTACCTCGGTGTGCCGACGTTTCTCCTGACGGGCGCGTACACCCTGGCGGTCCTGTGCGAGGCGCTGACGCCCCTGTTCCGATCGACTCAGCTGCAGTTGCTGAGCGGAGGGCCGCTCGACCGGTTTCGCGGGGCGCTGGCGCTGGCTCTGCCGCTGCGCCTGGGGGCGGTGCCATGGTCCGACTTGTTACTGTTCGCGCCCGCCGGGTTTCTCGTCGTCATGCTGCTGACCGAGCGCGGGCGCTCGGCGCGCCAGACGTGGCAGCCCGTGGCGGCCGCCGGCGCGGCGTGCGCGTTCGGGGCCGAGCTCGTTCACGGCATGTTCGGGCAGTCGATCCGGTGGGAGGCGGCCGCGACTCACACGCTGGCCCTGGGTGCCGGCGCCTGGTGGGCGAAGCGTCGGCTCGCATTGCTCTCGCAAACGCTTCGTGGCGAGACACGGGCCCTCGCGGTCATCGCGGCCTACGCAGTGCTGCTCGTCGCGTGGGGGTGGCGACCGTTCCTGCCGCAGACGGACCTCGACGCGATCGCCCAACAGCTCACCCCGGCCCACTTCGTGCCGCTCGCGTCGCTGACGCAGCGAGTGGACGTCTTCAGTGCGCTGCACGTCGCGCAGCAGTTCCTGCTCTTCTTCCCCCTCGGCTGCCTGCTCGCCGTCTGGCCGTTGCGCCTCCGGGGGCGCTGGTCGCACCTCTGGCCGGCGGTCTGGCTGGCCTGGGGGATCGAGGCGGGGCACGTCGTGCTCGCGGATCGCTATTTCGACGTGACGAACGCGCTGATTGCCTGCGCCGGGCTGGGGATTGGTTGGCTCGCGCTGCGGCGCTCCGGATTCGCTCGGTATGGGGAGGCGCTGGCGCCGCTCCGTCGGGTCTAGGACGACCCCGCCGGCTTGCGAAGCAGCCACAACGCCCAGAAACACAACGTGCCGCTCACCGCAAAGACGAGGAGGTCAAGGGCCAGGAGGCGCCCCCGGTCGATGACCTCCCACAGGTGGGCGGCCGCGATGAGGCCAAACAGGACGCCGGACGTAATCAGATAAGGCTTCAAGCGATCGGTCGGCCAACCCCGGGGCGGGCCCTCCTGACCGCCCCGACCCCCAGCCAGACGAACAGGAGCACCACGAGCCCCTGCGTGAGGGCAAACGGCGGCTCCGATTGGGTCGGCGCGAGGAGGAACAGGACCGGAATGCGCTTGAACAGCTGCGCGACCAGGACGAAGGTGTTCAGATAGGTGGCGAGCACGACGCCGACCGCGTAGATCGTGCGCCACGTTCCAGCCAGGTGTTTGACATAGTCCGCGACGATCACGGCCAGGAGGACCACCAGCGACACGATCCCCACGATGTGGGACGGCAGAAGTTTGTCGAAGGGAAAGCCGAATCCGGTCACGCTCGTCAGGACCGTGGTGACCAGGAAGACGGCGGCCCACCGGTCGAGGCGCGTCCCCGTGGCGATGGCCCCCGCCGTGACGAGGCCCGCGACGATCCCGACCAGACTCAATACGGTGTGGACCAGGGTGAACGTCGCGATGCTCATGCCGAGGATCATTGGGCGTCCTTGGGAGGAGCGGCCTAATGTACCCGGGGTGACCCGATGCGCCAGCCGCGATTCGAACGCGCTTAGCGTCGGCTAGCGCCGCGCGCGGGTCGCACGGTCGAAGACGACGCAACATGACCCGGGCTGAGGCCGGAGCTCGGCCTTCAGGTTCCGCGCGCCAACCCCCTTGAGCACGCCCCGAAGCAGCGCGAGGTTCATCTTACACACGAGCGGCCGGCAGGCCTTCGCGAGCGCGTCGAAGGGGCAATTGCCCAGCACGATGCCCCCTCTCGGCTCGGTCGGCTCGTATCCCCACGCGTCGAGGACGTCGACCAGCGTCGCGATGGGGCGCCGCTCCCGCTCCCCTCGTCCCCCACTCCGCGCGCGCCGCGCATCCGACCCGGCACTCCGGCCGACGTCCGCGGCGACTCGCCCCAGGGTCCGCTCGCTCCCCGCGGAGCGTGCCGTGGTGATCGCCAACGCGAGCAGGCGTCCGGCGAGCGCATAGCGGCGCGGGGGAAGCGTGAAGTCGAGCTGCCGGTCCGAGCAGCGGTACAGCTTGGCCGGCCGGCCAGCCCCCGGCCCCCGACGCCCCGTTAGCCGGCGGTAGCTCGTGTCGAGCAGGTGCTGCGCGACGAGCTTGTCGAGATGGAACGCCGCCAGGTTGCGCGACACCCCGAGCGCGCGCGCCGCCTCGTCGCGGCTCACGTCCCGCCGCCGACCCCGGACATAGCGATAAAGACCCCTCCGCATGGGGTCGTGCAACAAGGCGATCGCCGCGATCTGACGCTCGAGCTCGGATTCCCGCACGGTGTCTCAGTATAACGCTCACTCGCCCCGACGACCAACGCCGGGCTGTCGCGGACACGCCACGTGTTGCGTTCCTGCCGCACGATGACGCCGAACGACCGGTTCTTGTCAAAGACAACAACCAGTTGTTGTAAAACCTACGTGCATAGGTTATAGCTCACCACCGAATCCCCATCACGTCAGGAGGTCGTATGCGTTTGGTCGCGCTCGTGGCGCTCCTCCTCGCCTGCAGTGAAAGCCCGGACGCTGTCGCGCCCGCGGGTCGCCCGCTCCCGCCCGCCGGAAATCTCGCTGCGGGTCCGCCGCTGAACGTCCCCGCCCAAGGCCAGTACATCTTTCGACACTGGACCTTCGGCGACGAGCCGTTCTGGACCGACACGCTGCACTTGAACCAGGTGATTGAGACCGGCGTGTCGCCGGCGACGGCGCTCGCGGTAGGTCTCAAGGTCGATGGGGCGAAGCTGCCCCCCGGCTTTCTGGCGGCTGCCGATCTCACCAGTCCGGCGACGACGGTCGAGCTGCTCCGGCGGGACGCCGTCGTGGGCGTCGAGGCCCAGGTCACCGCCGACCGGCACATCCAGCGGCTCGGCATCACGTGCGCCTTGTGTCATTCGACGGTCGACAACTCGGTGGGGCTCGGGGTGGGCCGGCGGCTCGACGGGCTGCCGAACCGCGACTTGAACGTCGGGGCGATCGTCGCCCTCTCGCCGGTCCTCCCGGCGGCCGTCAAGGCGGTGTTCAATTCGTGGGGCCCGGGGAAGTACGACGCGGAGTTCAACCGGGACGGCATCAACAGTCCGGTAGTGATCCCCCCGGCCCTCGGCTTGCGCGGCGTCGCGCTCGAGACCTACACCGGCGAAGGGCCGGTCAGCTACTGGAACGCCTACGTCGCCGTCACGCAGATGCACGGGCACGGCTCGTTTTCGGATCCCGGGCTCGGGATCGACATCCAACAGTTCCCCGACCGCGTGACGCCGGTGCTACCCGTGCTGCGCGCGTATCAGCTGAGCCTGAACGCCCCGCCTCCGCCGGCCGGCAGCTTCGATCCGGCGGCCGCCGAGCGGGGGAAGGTGGTCTTCACGTCGACGGGCCGGTGCGCGACCTGCCACCTGCCGGCGATGGCCTTCACGGACGTGAATCGCGGCGTCCTGCACGATCCGTCCGAAACGGGCATGGATCCGGGGCGCGCGAGTCGCCTCAAGAACCATAAGTACCGGACCACGCCGCTCCGGGCCCTGGTGCAGCACTCACCGTATTTCCACGACGGCAGCGCCGCGACGCTCGCGGACGTCGTCGAGCACTACAACCGCGTTCTGGGACTCGGATTGTCGGACATGCAAAAGGCGGATTTGGTCGAATACCTGAAGTCACTGTAGGCCGATCGGACGTGTACAGACGGCCTGTCTCGACGTGTGCACTCTCGCGCTGGAGGTACCTATGCGCCCCAACATCGGTCTTCGATTCACCGGCGTCACGCTGGCGGCCCTGATCGCCGGCTGCTCGGACGCCGGCACGCCTACCCAGCTCCACCCGGGGCCCATGGCTCCGGCGCTCCAGCAGACCCAGAACCAGGTAGGTGACGCCGAGTTCGGGTTCACGGCAGGTTGGCTGCAGGGGCAGACGGTGCAGTTCTTCTATCACAAGCCGTTCTTTTGCCGCACGCCCGTCGCGGACGGGAACGCGGTCGGCTCCACCACCGCGTGCGAGGTCGGCTCGGATGGGACCGTCGACCCTCGGCTCGGGAGCATTCCGATCCTCTACGTGATGACGCCGATCGGCTTCCGGCCCGCCGAGTCGACGCTCCAGTGTCCGGTGGTCGGCCACTGCATCAACCATCCATCGACGATCGATCTCTCGCGGGTGTTCGGCCCGGGCACGGAAAACGCGCCGCTTCCGGCCCACAGTCACATCGTGGATCAGGTCGAGGGCAACTGGTGGGAGCTCCACGTCATCGGCGTCAAGGATCCCACGACGTGGGACCAGGTCGTCGCCGGCAAGAGTCTCGCCGCGGTGCGTGCCCTCCAGGCCGCCGATCCGACCGGCGCGAAGATCACCCCGGAGCTCCTGACGAACGCCTATCTGTTCTTTGATGTGCGCCCAGGCGTGACGACTCCCTAAGGGGCCTTGCGTCCGTGCCCACCGCTCAAGAACGCCGCCTCGCTTCGGCCGCCGTCGCCGGCGGGGCGTTGATGGCGATCGGCGCGTTCCTGCCCTGGTTGACGCTGTACGCCGGGCTGCACCCGCTGCGCGGGGTGATCGGGTTGAACGGTCGCGTCTTCGCGGCGGGCGGAGCGGTCTGTCTCGTGGCGGGCGTCCGGGGCTGGATGCGGCCCGCCCCGGGCGTCCGATGGGTCGTGGCGCTGTTCGGCGGCGCGCTCGCCGTATTCGGCATCTGGCTGATCGTGCAACTCCTCATCACCTATCGCCACCTGCGCGCCAATCCGATGCTCGTGCCGCGGTTGGGGCCGGGCCTCTTCATCGCGGTCGCGGGCGCGTTGGTCGCCGGGGCAACTGCCGCTCGCGGCCTTAGGCGGCGCCCGAACGCCTCAGCTACTCCTACTCCATCGATGGTGCCGCCCAGGCGGTGACCGGCGCCGAGCGCCGTCATCGGAAGATTGCGGCGAGGAGTCAAGACACGGCAGCGCCGCGCCTCGCCCGTTTGTTACCACGGTTGTTGCCACGAGGAAGCCTGCCTTGTAACTGCATGCGCCAGAAGGGACTCGAACCCATGACCTTCGGCTCCGGAGGCCGACGCTCTATCCAGCTGAGCTACTGGCGCGTAAGGCTTGAGAACAGGTCAAATTTGCATGCTCTCCGTGCGTAAACAAAGACCTTCCTTGTCAACGGCCCAACGGCCCCGGGTACCAGAATCCAGATTGGTGCACCCACAAGGGAGTCACCCATGCTTCGCCGACCAATCGCCGGTGTGCTGCTGCTCTGCTTTCTCGCCGCGTGCACGGGCTGGCACGTTGAGGAGGAAGTCAGCCCGCTGCAGCTGATCTCCACCAAGCACCCCAGGGTCGTGCGCCTGACGCGGGCCGACGGCTCGCACATGGTTCTCGATCAGCCCGGGATCGCCACGGGTGATAGCCTGGCGGGAGTCCACAACGGAGTGACATCTACCGTTGCGGTCTCGGACGTCACGCAGGTCGCGACCCCGAGGCTCAGTGCCGGTAAAACGATCGGGCTATTGCTCGGCCTCTCCGCAGTCGCTGTAGGAACCGCGGTGATCGCTTGTTTGTCTAGTAGTGATTGTGTAGACAATTAGCGGGAACCAACTAGGGAAGGCCTGTCGAAGCAAGAATGCTCGATAACCCCACTGGCTATCGAGCACCTGCCGCCTCGAACCGATCGATTATCCCTTCTGCTCAAGATTGTTACCTATGGGCTCGGAATAAACTGTCACCCATGTGTCCGGAATGGACCTTTGGCTATCAGTCGGGGCGAGAGGATTTGAACCTCCGACCTCCTGGTCCCGAACCAGGCGCGCTAACCGGGCTGCGCTACGCCCCGATGGGCTAGGCGGCCAGACCTGTAGACGTCCGGACGTCTAGGAACTGCTTCACCGCAATTCCGCCCGAAACCTAGAAGCCGACCCACCCGAAAGAAAGCCCGACAGGGCCTTGCGGCCCACGCGACGGGCCGGTATCTCCACTGCACAAGGTCCATGACAGCCGATGCAGTCGTGCGGATGAGGTGTTCTTCCCGAACAGCGGTGTGCGCGGTCGGCGCCGCCCTGCTCCTGCAGAGCGGCTGGGCGTGTCGCCGGGCCGCCACCGCGGCCGCTCCTCCTCCTCCGGACGTCTCGGTCCTCACCATCGCTCCGGAAACGGTGTCGGCGCGCTTCGAGTTCGTGGGGCAGGCCGCGGCGTCCCGGCGTGTCGAGGTGCGCGCCCAGGTCGCCGGCGTCATCGTCGCGCGGCCCTACGCCGAGGGCACGGACGTCCCGAAGGGCGCCCTGCTCTTCCAGATCGACTCCACGACGTACGACGCGGCCTACCGGAGCGCCCGGGCGCAGCTCGCGGACGCCGCAGCCCGATTGGCGAACGCCGAGCGCAACTGGACGCGCCTCAAGGCGCTGCTCGGCTCGCGCGCCGTGGCTCAGAAGGACGTGGATGACGCCGAGACGGCGTCCGATCAGGCGCGCGCCGCTGTCCAGGCCGCGCAGGCCGCGGTGGATCGCGCCAAGAAGGAGTATGACGACACCTTCATCCGCGCCGAGATCGCCGGGCGCGCCGGCCGGGCACTCTTGGACCTGGGCGCGCGGGTGACGGGGCCGAGCGACCTGCTCACGACGGTCGAGCAGATCGATCCCGTCTACGTGAACTTCAGCCCGTCCGACCAGGAAGTGCTGCGCTGGCGGCAGGACATCGCGACGCGCCGGCTGCTCGTGCCCGCCCGCGTGCTCGCCGTACAGGTGACGCTCTCGGACGGCAGCATCTTTCCCGGCACCGGCCAACTCAATTTCATCGACCTCGCCCTGCAACCGACGACCGGGACGCTCTCGCTCCGCGCCGAATTCCGAAATCCGCGGCACGTGTTATTGCCGGGCCAGTTCGTGCGCCTGCACTTCGTGGGCCTCAAGCGCCCGGACGCGATCCTCGTGCCCCAGCGGGCCGTCCAGCGAGGCCTGGCGGGCGCGTTCGTCTACGTCCTGGGGGACTCGAACCGGGTGACGGTGCGGGAGGTGGTGGCGACGTCCTGGGACCGGGGAGCGTGGCTGATCGATCAGGGCCTCAGGGCGGGCGACCGTTTGGTGGTGGACGGCATCCAGAAAGTCGCCCCCGGACAGTTCGCTAAGCCGGTCGCGTACCGACCCGCCGTGGACTCGAGCGCGGCAGCCGGGGGGGGGGACAGCGCGGTGATCGCGGCGCCGTCGGCTCCGCCCAAGATCAAAGTCGGCCCGTGACCGGCGCGTAGCTCGACCGCTCCTGACCGATCACTTCGACGGCCGGCGGTTCTTCAATCCGAACGGCGCGCAGGGCCAACCCGCCTGGATGATACCGCGTATGTTGCTCACGCGACGCACGCCGTGGCCCTCGAGCATCCCGGTCGAGCCCCGCCGTCCCCCGAGCGGCGGACCGGACGACGTGGTCGTGACGTTCGTGGGTCATGCCACGTTTCTCATTCAAGTCGCGGGCATCAACCTGCTGACCGATCCGGTGTACTCCGAGCGGGCGAGCCCGGTCTCGTTCGCGGGTCCCCGTCGGGTTCGGGCGCCAGGCGTGCGATTCGACGACCTGCCGACCATCTCGCTCGTGCTGCTGAGTCACAATCACTACGATCACTGCGACCTCGGGACCCTGCGTGCATTGGATCGGCGCTTTCAGCCGCGCCTGGTGACGCCGATCGGTAACAGCCGGCTGCTCCGATCGGCGGGCATCCGTCAGGTGGAGGAAATCGATTGGTGGCAGAGCGCGAGCGCCGCGCCGCTCCTGTTCGCCGGGGACTCGGGCTACGGCCCTCACTGGCGGGAAATCGCGACGCGGCTGGGCCCGTTCGATCTCGCCCTCCTCCCGATCGGCGCCTACGAGCCGCGCTGGTTCATGAAGGACATCCACATGAATCCGGCCGAAGCCGTACGGGCGCACCTCGATCTCGGAGCGCGCCAGAGTATCGCGATGCATTTCGGCACGTTTCAATTGACGCCGGAGGGATTCGACGAACCGGTTCGCGAATTGGCGACGGCGTTACGGCAGCGCGGTGTGTCGGCGGAGCAGTTTCGGACGGTGGACGTCGGGGAGTCGGTGTTCGTGCGCCCAGGAGGAATCGAACCCCTGGCGGCTTGAACCGTAGTCAGCCGAAAGGCTCATCCGTCGTCTGGGTGCTTGCGACGCGCACAGCGCGGGGCTATCTCCCAACGGGAGGGAGTATGGCGCTGACCCCGACACAACGGAAGCACCTGGAGGCTCGCCTGCTGGAGGAGCGAACACGGGTAGCGGACGTGCGACTGAGATGAAATGGTCTTGGAAGTTTGGAACCGTGGCTGGCATCGGCCTCTATGTGCACGCCACGTTTTTCCTGCTCATCGCTTGGGTCGGGGTCACCTACTGGCTGGCGGGCGGCAGCGCGGCGGCGCTCTCCGGGATCGCGTTCATCCTCGCCTTGTTCGCCTGCGTCGTTTTGCACGAGCTCGGCCACGCGCTCACTGCCCGGCGTTACGGCATCCGCACCCGCGATATCACCCTGCTGCCCATCGGTGGCGTGTCCCGACTCGAGCGCATACCTGACGATCCGCGTCAGGAGGTTTGGGTGTCGCTCGCGGGCCCCGCCGTGAATGTGGTCATCGCGGCGGCGCTCTACGCCTGGCTCCTCCTCTCGCAGACCTCGCGCCCGCTCTCGGTGCTCACCATGGCCGGTGGTCCGTTCCTCGAGCGACTCCTGCTCGTGAACGTCTCACTCGCGGTCTTCAACCTGCTCCCCGCCTTCCCCATGGACGGCGGTCGGGTGCTGCGGGCTCTGCTTGCCATGCGCATGGATTACGTCCGGGCCACGCAAGTCTCCGCGCACGTCGGGCAGGCGATGGCCCTCGTGTTCGGCCTGCTCGGTCTGTTCACGAACCCGTTCCTCGTGTTCATCGCGCTGTTCGTCTGGATCGGCGCGGCCCAGGAGGCGAGCATGGTGCAAATGCGCACCGCGTTGAGCGGCATTCCGGTGAGTCGCGCCATGCTTACCGACTTCCACACCGTCGCGCCGGATGACACCGCGAAACGGGTGCTCGAGCTGATCCTCGCGGGGTCGCAGCAGGACTTCCCCGTGGTCGACGGGGGGCAGGGGGGTCGTCTTGCGGGTGTGCTGCTTCGCAGCGATGTGCTCAAGGCGCTGGCCCAGCGAGGGTCCGATTGGCGAGTGCGCGACATCATGCGCCGCGAATTCGAGGTTGTGGACGGGGCCGACATGCTGGAAACGGCCTTCGCGCGGCTGCAGGCTTGCAACTGTCACACGCTGCCTGTGACAAGTCGCGGTGCCCTGGTGGGGCTCCTCACGATGGAAAATGTGGGAGAATTCCTGCTCGTTCAGTCGGCTCTGGGACGCTCGCCCGAGACCCGGGCCGCGTAACCTCTATTCGGTCGATAGTGGCGGGACAACTCCGATGCGCCCAGACGGCGCGCCCGGGCCGCCGTCACCGGGCGGACACGGGTCCCTTCAAATATTGGTCCAGCCACTCGAGCCAGCGCCGGAAGGCGTCGGACTGCCGCACCGGGTCGCCCGGGAAATGACCGGGCACGGGCCAGGCGACGAACTTCACCGGCACGCCCCGATCCCTCAGCGCGTGGTACAGCTCGTAGGACTGGGTCACGGGCACGCGCGCGTCTCCCGTAGTGGAGAGGATGAGTGTGGGCGTTTTCATGGCGGCAACGAAGGAGATGGGCGATTGGTCGCGATAGGCCTTGAGGCGGTCCCCGGTATAGGGCGAGCCCCCGAAGGAATGGCGCTCCTCCACGTTGTAGTCCGCCAGGTTGTACTGGTCCAGCTTGTCGGTGACCGCGTCCACGGCGACGGCGGCTCTCCAGATCTGATAGTGGCCGATCAACCAGGTCGTCATGTAGCCGCCGTAGGAAACACCTGACACCGCGATGCGCGACGTGTCCACGATGCCGAGCCGCTCAAGGGCGCCGATCCCCGCCATGATGTCGCGGCCCGGCCCGTCGCCCGCGTCGTTGAAAATCGCACGCTCGTAGGCGCTGCCGAGGTTATCGGAGCCGCGGTAGTTGGGCTGGAACGCGAGGTAGTCGTGTGCGGCCACCAGCTGGGAGAAGAACGCGAGCGAGCGTACCGAGGCTGCCTGTGGTCCACCGTGGATGAGCAGCACGAGAGGGTATTGCCTGCCCTTGGTGAAGCCGGGGGGATAAGTCAGCACGCCGTCCTCGCGGAACCCGTCGGGCCCCTGCCATTCCATGCGCTCCACCCTTCCCAGGTCGCGCGCCGCGATCTCGGCGTTGAGATCCGTGAGCCGGCGCGGGGTCGCGGTGGGGGACGCAAGGTGATACAGCTCGACCGGCCGGCTCGGTGACGCAGCGGTGAACGCGATGGCCCCGTTCTTCCCGACGGTCACATCGACCGGCGAGAAGAACGACGACGGATTCAGGTCTCCCAGCTCGAGACGCTTCGCCGCCCCCTCAAGCGGCTGGACCCACAACGCGGTCTGTGTGCCGTCATGCCCGCCGAGTAGCAGCGACTTGCCGTCGGGCATCCAGATGGCCTGGAGCAGGCTGCGGTCCAGCCGTCGGGTCAGGTCCGCCCCCTCGCCCCCCGACGCTGCGGTGACGAAGATCTCGGTCTCGTCGTTGGGATCACCGTTGCGCGAGTAGGCGTACGCGATGCGCGACCCGTCGGGCGAAAAGGCGCTGAAGGATTCGAACGTCCCATGTCCGGTGAGCTTCCTCACAGCCCCCGTTGCCACGTCGAGGACCGCGACCGCGGTCGAGTCGACGTCGCCGAAGTGGGGCGAAGCCTGCCGGGTGAAGACGATGGACTTGCCATCCGGCGACCACGAGATCGGCGGGAAGGACGCATCGCCCGGATCGGTCTGGGCCAGGCTCCAGCCGCCCGACGTCAGGCGCCGCGCGGTGTCTCCCTTGGCAGCCGCCGGGATGAGCCACAGATGGAACGGTAGTGGGGCGGCGCTGGTCAGGAACCCGTCGTCCCCGACCTCAAAGCCGTCCTGGTAGCGGGCGGTGGAATCCTTCTTTGGCGGCTCGTCGGCGGTCACGTAGCCGAGCGCCGTTCCATCCGGTTTCCACGCAAATTGCTCCACTCCCTGGGCAGCGGTCGTGAGCTGCAGCGCGTCGCCCCCGCGCATGTCGAGGATGAAGACCTGCCGCGCCGCCTTGTCTCCCGCCCCTGCCGTGGCGAGGAAGGCGAGCCGGTCGCCGGTGGGGGACCACCGGGGTGAGCCGACGCCTCGCCGGTCGTGGGTCAGCGAGTGCTGGGCGCCGCTCGCGACATCGACCAGCAGCAGGTGGCTGTCGCGGCGATTGTCCTTCCAATTCACCCGTGACACGACGCACACAATCGACCTGCCGTCGGGTGCTATCTGCGGATCCGACACGCTCACGAACCGCTGGAAATCGGAGAGTTCGACGCGTCTGGCTTGTGCGGCGGCGGTCGCCGCGCCGCAGAGGCACAGGCCGAGGGTGGAGAGGAGGCGCACCGGCATGGGGGAGTCTCCCGTACGGGACGTGGCCCCAATCTCGGGCTCGCGCGGCCGCTCGGCTAGGTGCTCAATCGCCCGCTGCGGCGCCAAGGCCGTCGCTTGACGCGTCCCGATGGGGCCGGTATATGCGCTGCAGCGGCCGTCGGCGACGGCTGTTCCCAGCAGCGTCGTCTGTGCCGTTCTCGCAGGTGCGGAGGGACCGAACCATGCCCCGTTACATGCTGCAGTTCTCCTACACCGCCCAGGCGTGGGCGGCGCTCGCGAAGAATCCCGCGAACCGGCGGCAGCTGGTCGAAGGGATGATGAAGAAGCTCGGTGGCCGGCTAGTGGATCTGTACTACCACTTCGGCGACTTCGACGGCACCGCTATCGTCGAGGCGCCCGATGACACGACCGCCATCGCCGCGGTGATCGCGGCCGTCACCCCGGGGCACATCAAGACGACCCGCACCACACGGCTGATGACGGTCGAAGAGACGATCGAGGCGATGAAGAAGGCGGGGACGGTATCGCTGCCGGCGCCGGGCTAGCGGGCGGCCGGGCCCGTGCCCGTTCGTCGAGCATTCGTGCGCGAGCTCGACGGAGGATCATGGCAGCAAAGTCTGCGACCTGAGTGGAAGCCAGAGTTGTCGTTATGCGCCCAGGAGGACTCGAACCCCCAGCCTCTTGATCCGTAGTCAAGCGCTCTATCCAGTTGAGCTATGGGCGCGAGTGGGCGGTACTAGATTCGAACTAGTGACCTCCACGATGTCAACGTGGCGCTCTAACCAACTGAGCTAACCGCCCGATCGAATAACAAAGACGCCTAGATGCCGAGACGCCGAGTGGACGTCGAGGCGCGAGGGCTCGCTCCTCACATCCACTCAGCGTCTCAAATCCCGGCGTCTTTTTTAGCCAGTAGCGGGGGTGGGATTTGAACCCACGACCTCCGGGTTATGAGCCCGGCGAGCTACCAGACTGCTCCACCCCGCGTCGTTGTACCGTCACGCCATGGCCCCGACCGTACAGGCCGGGAGAGAGCGGGAAACGGGACTCGAACCCGCGACCCCAACCTTGGCAAGGTTGTGCTCTACCAACTGAGCTATTCCCGCGTGCCGCCCAAATCTAACCGCCCAGTGGGGTTGTTTCTACCGACCGCCTGTCCGCCTGACCGCCCGTCCGCCCGCAGTGGAGGCGAGGGGGATCGAACCCCTGACCTCGTGAATGCCATTCACGCGCTCTCCCAACTGAGCTACGCCCCCGTTATATTGGGCCCCGCAAAACGCGTTCCGGCGGGAACACGGCATCTTATCGGGACGTTCTAGCGGTGTCAAGCGTTTTTGTGCCCGTACGCGAACTTTTCGGCCTGTGTCCGGTATCACAGGGTGATCCGGGACCATAAATATGCCCAAGCACATCCGACGGAAGAAAACCACCTCCCCCGCCCGGGCGAAGCCCCGTGTGGTCGCGGCCGCGCCCGTGGCGTCGGCCCGCCCGCCGGCTGCCCCGGCGAAGGCGAAGCCCGCCAAGAAGCGCGGGCGCCGCCGGGGTCTGCTCGCAGGTCTCGGGTCCCACGAGCACGAGCGGGACATCCTCGATCAGTACCTCCACGAGGTGTCGAAGACGCCTCTCCTCACCCAGAAGGAGGAGATCGCGCTCGCCCGCAAGGTGCGCGCCGGCGACCAGGAGGCGATGCAGGAGCTGGTGAAGCGGAACCTGCGCTTCGTGATCTCGGTGGCCAAGAAGTACCAGAACCGCGGCCTGCCCCTCACCGACCTGATCGGCGAGGGGAACGTGGGGCTGCTCACGGCCGCCCGGAAGTTCGACCCGGATCAGGGGGTGAAGTTCATCTCCTACGCCGTGTGGTGGATCCGCCAGGCGATCCTCGCCGCGCTCGCGCGCCAGGGGCGCACGGTACGGGTTCCCCTCAACCGCACCGCCGACCTGTCCCGCATTGTCCGCACCGCCGAGTTTCTGCGGCAGACGCTGCGGCGCGAGCCCACGCCGGAGGAGATCTCCGACGCGACCAAGCTGTCGCTCGAGGTGGTGCAGTCGCTCGCCGCGCTCAACACGGGCGACGTGCGGCTCGATGCCCCGCTCGACCCCGACGGCGACCGCTCGCTGATCGAGCGGTTCATTGCCGAGGATCTCCCCGACACGGAAGACCAGGCGATGGACCGGTTCCTGTCGGACGAAATCGAGCAGGCGTTGAACACGTTGCAGCGGCGCGACGCCAAGGTGTTGCGCCTGTACTTCGGCCTGGACGGCGGTCGGGAGCACACGCTCGAGGAGATCGGCGTGGACGGCGGTCGGGAGCACACGCTCGAGGAGATCGGCGGGATGCTGGGCGTGACGCGCGAGCGGGTGCGCCAGCTGCGGGACCGCGCGCTCAAGCGGTTGCGGGATGGCGAGGTGGGAAAGGCGCTGGCGAGTTTCGCGGCGTGATCCGACGCTAAGACGCTACGTTCTACGTCATAAGAAGGCGGTCGGCGGGGTTCCGTCGGCCGCCTTTTCGTACAACGTAGCGTCGTACAACATAGCGTCGTAGCTTTTCCCCCGTGATCGAACGGCTCGGCCGAAGGACCGTCGACGCCATCAAGACCGTCGGCCGCTTCGGCCATTTCATGGGGGACCTGGCGCGCGCCGTTCCCGACGTGGGCGTCTGGGGACGGCTGACGCTCGTCCAGCTGCGGCGGGTGGGTGTGGACTCGCTGCCGGTGGCCCTGTTCATCGCGGCGTTCACCGGCGTGGTGCTCGCGCTGCAGGCGTCCTACACCTTCCGAAATACGGTCCCGCTCTACTTCGTCGGCACACTGGTCGGCAAGACGATGATGCTCGAGCTCGGCCCGGTGCTCGCCGGGCTCGCGCTGGCGGGGCGCGTCGGGGCGAGCATGGCGGCCGAGCTGGGAACCATGAAAGTCACCGAGCAGGTGGACGCGCTCGAGACGCTCGCCTACGACCCGCAGAGCTTTCTGGTCCTCCCCCGGGTGCTCGCCGGCACCGCCATGTTTCCCATCATCGTGGCGCTCGCGATCCTGACGGGGATCATCACCGGCTGGATCGCGAGTCTGGTGCTCCTCGATCTCACGACCCCGGAATTCATCAAGGGGCTGAAACTGTTTTATCGGTTCAAGGACACCTGGTTCGGCTTGTTCAAGAGCGCCACCTTCGGGTTCACCATCACCCTGGTGGGGTGCATTGTGGGGCTGGGCACGCGGGGCGGCGCGGAGGGGGTGGGTCTGAGCACCACGCGCGCGGTCGTCTATTCGGCCGTGCTGCTGCTCGTGCTCGATGCCTTCTGGGCGCTGGTGCTGCTGCGGTGATCCAGTTCCAGGACCTCCACAAGAGCTTCGGCGCGAAGCCGGTGCTCGCCGGCTTCACGCTCACGGTGCCGGACCAGGAGACCGTGGTCATCATCGGGTACTCGGGCACCGGCAAGAGCGTGGCCTTGAAGCACGTCGTGGGGTTGTTGCAGCCCGATGCGGGGGACGTCATCGTTGACGGTCGCGCGGTGTCCACGCTCGAGCGGGAGGCGCTCATGGCGCTGCGACGCGACATCGGGTTCGTGTTCCAGTTCGCCGCGTTGTTCGATTCGTTGACCGTGTTTGACAACCTGGCGCTCGGCCTCAGGCGGCGCGACCTCTCGGACGACGACATCGCGGAGCGCGTGCGCGAGGCGCTGGCGGTCGTGGACCTGACGGGTGCCGAAGACAAGTACCCCGCCGAGTTGTCGGGCGGGATGCGCAAGCGGGTGGGCATCGCGCGGGCCATCGCCCTGCGACCCCGCTACCTGTTGTACGACGAGCCGACCACCGGCCTCGACCCGGTGACCTCGGCGGTGATCGACCAGCTGATGGTGCGGACCCGCCAGCATCTCGGGGTGACGGGCATCGTGGTGACGCACGACATGCGGAGCGCCTATACCGTCGGCGACCGCATCGCCATGTTGTACGAGGGCAAGGTCCGGCAGGTGGGTACCGTGGCGCAGATCCAGCAGACGGAGGATCCCGTGGTCCGGCAGTTCATTGAGGGACGCCCCGCGTGAAGCGCGAGAACGAGTTCGCGGTCGGCGTGGTCGTCATCGCGGCATTCACGGTCGTGGTGGCCGGCGCGCTCTGGCTCTCGGGCGCACACCTCGGCCGCACGGAAGCGGTGTACACGGCTCGGTTCCGTACCGTGGGAGGGTTGGGCGTAGGGGATCCGGTGGTGCTCCGGGGCGTGCGGGTCGGCCGGGTCGAGGGGATCCGGCTCGCCTCCGGCAACTGGGTGGAGGCGGATCTCAAGATTTACGCCGGCGCGCAGCCGCCGCCCCGGCCGGCGGTGATCGCCGCTTCGGCGTCCCTGTTCGGCGAGTGGGCGGCCTCGCTGGTCGCGCTCGACCAGCTCCCGAACGATCCCAACATCCAGCAGGCCATCGCGGAGGCACAGGCGGCGGGCGGTGGGAAATGGCCCGGCGCCACGCTTCCCGACATCGGCCAGCTCACCGCGCAGGCGAGCCGCATCGCGACCGACATCGCCACCGTCTCGAATCGAATCCAGAGCGCCTTCGATTCCGAAGCCGTGAACGAGCTGCGGCGCTCGATCAGGGACTTCGGCCAGGTCGCGGACAAGCTCGTGAAGGTGACGAACGAGCAGGCCGAGGTGATCGGATCGGTCGGGTCGAACCTGCGCCAGGGCTCGGACGTCCTCGCCAAAGCGGCGACCAACCTGCAGGCGACGCTGGGGCGCGTGGACTCGGCCACCAATCAGGGCCAGCTCGCCACCATCCTGAACAACTCGGCGACGACCAGCGCCAACCTGCAGTCGGCGTCTCAGGACTTCCGCGACCTGCTCGGCGCCGCCCACAAGAATCAGGAGAGCCTGGTGCGCGTCCTCGTCTCTGCCGACAGCGTGATGTCGCGCATCGCGAACCGCAGCGGGACGCTCGGCCTGCTGGTGTCGGACTCGACCTTGTACCGCGAGACCACGCTCACGATGATCCAGCTGCGGCAGCTCCTGTCCGACATCCAGGCCAACCCCCGGAAGTACTTCTCGTTCAGCGTCTTCTAAGGCGAATGCGGATTTCGGAATGCGGAATGCGGAATTGCAGTGAAGGTTCGCTCGCCTCACGACCTTCCCTGTACATTCCGCACTCCGCACTCCGCACTCCGCGTTGGTTGACATGAAACGCAAGCAGCGTCGGGCGCAACGGGAAACGAGCGCCGGCGGCGTCGTCTTCCGGCGCCCCCCGGACGGCGAGCCGCGGTTCCTCCTGATCCGCGACTCCTATCGCAACTGGGGGTTCCCCAAGGGTCACCTCGAGCCCGGGGAGCCTCCGGCCGACGCCGCCCGGCGCGAAGTGGCCGAAGAGACCGGGCTCAACGACCTGGTGCTACAC
>WNGD01001985.1_pt1 | contig 21701 bp, 19 predicted proteins | sample 5400671 | NCBI WGS metagenome assembly WNGD01 (sample SAMN13153369, study PRJNA577476) | soil metagenome | isolation source: 40 cm soil or saprolite under grassland replicate 2 | place: USA:California | collected 2016-06-15 | reverse complement strand
ACTTGAAAGTTGTCAACTGCTCGACGCCCACCGGCCCGCGCGCATGGAAGCGGCCAGTGGCGATTCCGATCTCGGCACCGAAACCGAACTCGCCGCCATCGGCGAACTGGGTCGAGGCGTTGTGCAACACGATCGCTGAATCGACCTGCCTGAGGAATTTCTCCGCTGCCGCCTCGTCTTCAGTGACGATCGAATCGGTGTGATGCGAGCCAAAACGCTCGATATGCTTCATCGCGCCATCCACACCATCGACGACCTTCGCGGAGATGACAGCGTCGAGATATTCGGTCGACCAGTCCTGCTCGCTCGCCGCTTTCACGCGCGGGTCGGCGGCGCGCGTTGCCTCATCGCCGCGCACCTCACAGCCGGCATCAAGCAGCATAGTGACAAGTGGCTCGAGATGGGTGGAGGCGACTGCGCGGTCCACCAGTAGCGTCTCGGCGGCGCCGCAGACGCCGGTGCGCCGCATCTTTGCATTGAGCACGATCATCCGCGCCATATCCAGCTTTGCTGCCTTGTCCACATACACATGGCAGATGCCTTCCAGATGAGCAAAGACCGGCACGCGCGCCTCCGCCTGGACCCGCGCGACCAAACTCTTGCCGCCGCGCGGCACGATCATGTCGATTGTGCCGTCGAGGCCGGAGAGCATCATCCCGACCGCGGAACGGTCGCGGCTCGGCACCAGCGCGATCGCAGCCTCGGGCAGCGAGGCCGCCTGCATTCCTTCGATCAATGCGGCATGAATTGCCTGATTCGATCGGTAGCTTTCCGAGCCGCCGCGCAGGATCGCCGCATTGCCTGCCTTGAGGCATAGCGAAGCGGCGTCTGCGGTCACGTTCGGCCGGCTCTCGTAGATGATGCCGACGACACCGATCGGTACGCGCACCCGCTCGATGGTCATGCCGTTCGGCCGCGTCCAGCGCTCCGTCACCATGCCCACCGGATCGCCGAGCGCGCGCACGGCCTCGAGGCCATCGGCCACGGCGGCGATGCGCCGCTCATCGAGCGCGAGCCGGTCGAGAAAGGCTGGAGTGGCGCCAGCGGCCTTCGCCTCGGCTATATCATCGGCATTGGCCGAAAGGATGTGTGCCTGACGCGTGCGGATTGCCTCGGCCATCCCCGCAAGCGCTTTGTCTTTCTGCGCCGCGGGTGTGAGCGCGAGCACGCGCGCGGCACTTTTCGCCCGCTGTCCAGTCTCGCGCATCATCGCGGCGACAGTGGATGCTTCGACGGTTTTGAGCGGCGCGGTCACGGCGTAATCCACTTCCTGGGAAACTCTCCTATTATCACGTTCGTGGTACTCCCGCGAGACCGCCCATGTTGCAGCCCACCGAGGCAAATGTAATGACAGCGGGGCGGGGGACGATGGGTCAGCGCATGAAGCTCAAGGATCAGGTGGCGGTCGTCACGGGTGCGGGCCGCAACATCGGTGAGGAGATTGCGAAGCTGTTCGCCGCTGAAGGTGCCAAAGTCGCGGTCATCGATATGGACAGGTCGCGCGCCGAGCGAGTCATGGGTGCGATCCGGGGAACCGGCGGCGTCGCCGAACTGTTTATCGGCGACGTCTCCAAGGGCAGCGATGTCGCCGAGATGGTTGATGCGATCATCGATCGCTTCGGCCGCATCGATATTCTAGTCAACAACGTTGCCATCTCCGACAACAAGCACATCTTCGACATTACCGAGGAGGAATGGGATCGGGTTTTGGCGGTAACGCTTAAAAGCCAATTCCTGATGGGCAAGCACGTCGGCCTGCAAATGGCGAGGCAGGACACCGGAGGGCGGATCGTCAATATCGGTTCCACGTCCGGCTTCATGGGCAGAAGTCGCGCCGTTGCCTATTCGGCGGCGAAGGGTGGCGTCGCGAACTTGACCCGCGCGATGGCGGCGCAACTTGCCCCGCACAAGATCAGAGTGAACGCGATCGTGCCCAATAAGATCGGCTCTCCCGTCGGCAAGGACGAGTTCGATCCGACCCGGCCGGTACCGAACATGGCCAAGCGTCCGGGCCAGCCGCAAGAAGCCGCCAAGGCGGTGCTGTTCCTGGCGAGCGAGGAGTCCTCGTTCGTTTACGGCGCCAATCTGTTCGTCGACGGGGGCGTGTCGGCGATGGATTTATCGTGACCAGCATTCAGTCCATCACGACTCAGCTGAAGTTTCCTCTGATTACTCACTACTGATTGCCATGTCCCGTCCACTTCGGTGTGGCGCCTGCCGTCTTAATGCGCCGCGCCTCCTTAACCAGTTCTTTGATCGCGCCAGTGATGGGGAGCGAGAGGCCGGCCTTATCAGCGAGGTCGGCGGCGATCTGCATGTCCTTGAGCGCCCACGTGAAGGAGACCATATCCCATTCCTTGAGCGCATTCGACGCACCCGAGCTTATCAGCAGCGCCGCGCGCAATTTGACGAGATCGATTCCAGTGGTCTCCGCCAACCTGCCCGCTTCGATCAAGCCCACTGCATTGATCCATAACAGCAGGTTGTTCATCGTCTTGCCCACCTGCCCGTGACCAACTTCGCCGAGATGGGCGTAGTCGGAGCAGAAGCAGCTATAGATCGCGCGGCCGCGCTCGACCACTTCGGGCGCGCCGCCGACGAGCGCGAGTAGCGTTCCCTCATCGGCAGCGAAGCGGCCGCGGCAGATTGGAGCATCGAGGATTGCCACGCCGTGGGCTCGGGCCTCTTGGTCGAGCGCCTTAACCGTATCGGGCTTGGCAGTAGAGGAGATCGCGATGACCGAGCCGGGCACGAGATTTGCGAGCAGTCCGTCCACCTCGAGCACGACTTGACGAAGCTCCTCGTCATACCCGACGGCGACGATCACGAAATCGGCCGCGTGCGCCACCTCGGCCGGAGTCTTGGCATTGGCAGCACCGATATCGCTCGCCTTCGCCAGTTGCTTGTCGTCGATGTCACAGGCAATCACCTGGTGACCGTGCTTGATGAGATGCCTCACCATCGCGAGGCCCATGCGCCCTACGCCCACGATTCCCACTCGCGCTTTCTCACCGTTCATTCTGTCCTCTGTCGCTCTGCGTCTGTGTGCTGGGATTAGGCTCATACCTTGGCTTTGAGCAGCGCAGCGAGGGGCTTATCCGCATCTGCAACGTCGCTGTGATCAACCGGTATGCCGCGTTCAATTAGCCGGCGCGCCACCGCGATGTCGCGTTGAGCATTGATGCCCGAGACGTAAACGAGGCGCGGCCCCTCGAACTCTAACAAGAGCAAGCCACCTGGCCCGACGGGCCGGCGCACGCGGGTGCTCGGTTCCGCAACTGGCCAGCCCACGCCTTGGATATACATGTCATGTTGCTCCGACCAAAACGAGGGTACGACGTCATAGGCGACATCGCCCCCCGCGGCGTTGCGTCCGGCAATCGCGCCATGCTCCTGGGCATGACGCCAGTTCTCCAGCCGTATCGGTCCGCGCGGGCCGGGAAAGCGCGCGCAGTCGCCGGCCGCAAACACGGCCGGATCGCTGGTTCGGCCATGTCGATCGACAATGATGCCGTCGCTCACGGCGAGGCCGGCCTCGCGTGCGAGCCGATCATCGGGCGCGACCCCGGCACCGACCACGATTAAATCCGCCGCGATCATGCTGTCGGTCTCGGTATCCACCGCGAGCCGGCCATCCGGCAGCTCGCGGAGCGCGGTCGGGGCGGCGGCTACTCGGATATCGACCCCGCGCGTGCGGTGCCGCTCGTGGATCAGCGCGGAGAGTTCTGCGTTGGCGACCCGCGCCAGGATGCGCGGCGCAATTTCGACCACGCTCGTCTTGATGCCGAGTTCGGCGGCGGACGCCGCCACTTCTAGCCCGATCAGTCCGCCCCCGACTACAACGAGCGAGCGGCTCTGTTCGAGGCGCGCCTTCAGCGTGCGTGCCTCTGCCTCGGTGCGCAGATAATGAACGCCTCTGCGTCCGTACGGGAACATCGGGAGCACCCGATTCGTCGAGCCCGTCGCGAGCACGAGCGCGTCGTATGCGATGCGCTCGCCCGTATTGGTGACCAATGTGTGCGCGCCAAGATCAAGCGCCTTGACCGTCGTGCCGAGTTCGAGCTGCACGCCATGCCCGCAAACACCCTTCGGCCCGGCGATCGGCGCATGGTGGGGCATCGCCTTGCCCGTGAGCACGGTTTTCGATAGCGGCGGCTTCTCGTACGGCTCCTGACGTTCATCGCTGAGCACACGCACTTCTGCGGCAGCGTCGTGCCGTTTCGCCGCGAGGCCGGCGGCCACACCTGCCGGCCCGCCCCCCACGACGATGATTCTGCGCCCGGTACTCATGCCCACCTCCGTCCGCGCGGAATCCGGTCGGCTTCTACGCTCTGAGCGCGGACAGCATCTCCTCGATGTACTCGTCGTTGCTGGCGATGACGAGCATCGATGCGTATGGCCGCAGCGTCGCCAATGTTTTCGACAGCTCTTGGTTCGACTGCTGTTCGCCACCGATTATCAGCGCCATCGTCATTACCTTTCGTGCGGAGCACGCCTCCCCGATCACGGCGGCAGCTTGCGCGCTGGTGCCGGCGCTCGACACCATCACAACGAGGTCGGCCCCTGATACCTCTTCGATCAGCGCCTTGGTGCGCCCGGCAAGGTCGCTCAGCCAGGCGGACCAACTTTCGCCGGTGCGGGGAGCGCCTTCGAATTTGATCGACGTGAAAAACGTCGCCCGTTGCCAGCTCCGCTGCGCCAGGCGCTTGACCACGCGCTCACTCCCCGCATCGAGCGCGACCACCTTGACGCTACGCGGCTTGGAGTTGGGATAATCCACTCGAAACCGGGCCTCGGCGGCCGAGCTCATGCGTGCGCTTTCGCTATCCATAGCTATCTCCGCATGTCGTCTGCCAGATCCGGCGCTTGGCTCTCCCGCTATGCCGCTAGAACTGGCATCTTCGCCCAGCCGGCGTCAACGAGTGGAAATGGGAAGGGATTGCCGCGATGGATATCCTCTGCACGAATGGCGTGAAATCGGTGATGCTCGAGCTTCTCCCTGAGTTCGAGCGCGCCCGCAGCACGAAAATTGCGGTCACCTGGGGCTCCACGAATGCGCTCCTGAAGGACATCAAGGCCGGCCTCGGCGGTGACGTCGCTGTTCTGACTGCCGAGGCTGTCGACGAGCTCATCGATCAGGGCAAGGCGGTCGCCGGCAGCCGCGTCGATCTGGCTCGCTCCCGCATTGGCGTTGCCGTGCGCAAGGGTGCCAAGCAACCTGACATTGCCTCGCCGGAGGCGCTCAAACGGGCGCTCATTGCGGCAAGCTCGGTCGCCCATTCCAAGACGGGCCTAAGCGGCCTCTATTTTCCCACCGTGCTGGCGCGTCTCGGCATCGCCGATGCGATGCAATCGAAGATCGTCATACCGGATCCGGGGACTGCGGTCGGCGAGGTGGTCGCCAAGGGCGATGCCGAGATCGGCATCCAGCAGATCAGCGAGCTTCTGCCCGTCGCCGGAATTGAGATCGTCGGGCCGCTGCCGGAGCCGCTGCAGAAGATCACGACGTTCTCGGGCGGCGTGCTGAGGGCCGCGAAGGAGCCGAGCCTCGCTGAGGCGCTGCTGAAATTCGTGGCGGCCGAGTCCCCGCGCTTGCTTAAGCAGAAAGGGCTGGAGGCGGCGTGAGAGCAAGCGCAGCGCGATCACCTGTGCTGCGTGATGGTATCGACAAGCGCGAGCCGTCCCTTTTTGACCTCGGCGAGCGCGCGTAACAGCGCAGGACGGATGTCCTGCGGCTTGTCGATTGGCCCCTCTCCGTAGCAACCCATGGCGCGGGCGAGCGCGCCGAAGTCCGGCTCCGGAGCGAACAAATCCATCCCGATGTGGGCCTTGGCCTCATCCGTCCCGCGTAGCTTGGCCATGCGGATCTGGTGCTCCCAGTCGTTGTAATAGGCGCGGTTGTTGTGCATGACGACCAGCATCGGGATTTCGTATTTTGCTGCGATCCAGAGCGCGCCGGCGTCGAACATCAGATCGCCATCGGGCTGGATATCGACCACGATGCGGCCCGTGCCCTTATGCGCCAACGCCACTCCGAGCGAGATGCCGATCTGGGTCGACGTGCCGAGTTCGACACCGGGATGCCGGTAAGGCTTGTCGAAATCCCAGAGCTTTCGCACCTGCTGCTTGAGCGTGTTGGCCGTGAGCACCCAGTCCTCGGTCTTGATCACCTCCCAGATTTCGAGCGCCAACCGCGCGAAGGTGATCGGGGAGGCGTTCCAATTACGCCGGGCGTCCTCCTGCCACTTTGCCCAGACCTGGTCGTGGCGCTTGCCGATCGGGCTTTGCGCTCGGCGATACGCGACCTGAGCTTGCTGTTGTCGGCGAGGCGCTTCTTGCACGCCCGGGTGAGCGCCGGAATGCCGAGGGCGGTATCCCCCAGTGCGCGGATTGAGCACGGCTGCATGCGGCAATAGTCGAATGCCCACTTGCTGATGTTGATTTCGCCGAAGCCGATCTCGACGAAATCACACGACGGCGGCGTGAGCTGTTCGCGCGTGCGCATGGCGTTGTTGAGCTCGGTGAGCTGCTTCTCCCAGTCCTTAACATCGAGGCCGACGATCAGATCGGTGCGCCGAAGCGATGCCTGGTCCATGCTGAGGCACAGCGGATGCTTGTTGGGAAAATTGAGCGCGTTGTTGACGTCCCACACTGCAGCGCCGGCGGTCTCGGCCAACTCTACGATGCTCTCCAACCCGCCGGCGCGTCGCCCGGCATATTCGGCGAGCAGCATGGGATGCTCGGCCGCAATCAACTTGTCGGCGATTGCTTCGATCGCCTTCGGGTCAGGCGCCATCGGTGCCGGTGTCACCGCTGCCTCGGAGGGGAGCAACGGCATCTTCGAGGTCAGCGGCGCCTCCTGGAGCGCAGCGTCGTAGCACATGTAGACCGGACCCTGCGGCTCGGTCGTCATGATCGAATAGGCGCGCGCGAAGCTTTCCGGAACGCCGTCGATCGAGCTCGGCTGGTAGTCCCATTTGACGTAATCGCGCACCGCGTTGCCCTGAACGAGCGCGGAATGCGTCCAGTCGATGTGCGGGCGGCGCTTTCCTTCATCCATTGGACCGGTTGCACCGATGATGAAGATCGGCACCCGGTCGATGTAGGCATAGTAGATCGCCATGCAGGCGTGTAGGAGCCCGACGAGATCGTGCAGGATCACCGCCATTGGTCTTCCACTCGCCTTGGCATAGCCGTGCGCGATCTGGACTGCGACCTCTTCGTGTTGGCAGAGCATCATCGGCGGCTCATTGCCGCCGTAGTTCACGAGCGAATCGTGCAGGCCACGAAAGCTTGCGCCGGGATTGAGCGTGATATGCGGAAAGCCGTAGCGCTTGATCAGGTCGACGATCACGTCGGACTGCCAGCCGCGGTAATTCGTGGCCAGGCGCCGCCCGGTCTCATCCTGCATCGGCGCGCTCCGTCGGTCTCACGGCGCCGACTGATTGCTGGGGTCGAATCCCGGGGCGTTCTCTACCTGGTCGAACCAGTCGTAGCCCATCTCCTTGACCATGCGGTTGCTCATCATGATGAGCCGCGTCTCCGCGGTCGCGAAGTGCTGATGCGTGGTGAACGGTGGGATGTAGATGTAGTCGCCCTCTTTCCACTCGAACTTCTTCGGCACCTCGGCCCACTCCCATTTGAAGGCATCGAGGCAGTCGAACCGCATGTCCCAGTGCAGGTCGTAGCCGGATCCTTCGACCACGAAGACGATCTCCTCCCACATGTGCCGGTGCTTGCCCGAGCGCTCGCCGGCCTTGAGGAACTGCATGTAGGCTTCGACGCAGCATTCGCGCGTGTCCAGGCGATGGTGGACGAGATGTTTGATCAAACCGTCGGCGGAACGCTCCCAAGGCATATCCTCGGCTTTGACGACGTTCGTGCGCGTTTCGTATTGCTCGCGGAAATTCTGCGAGGCCGCGACGTCATCGGCGTGAAACGAACAACGAGCAGAACCGGACCATGCCGGGCCTTTATCTTGGAAAGACATGCTCGGCCTCCTCAAATGTCAGCTGGTGGCTTGTAGGATTCCTGACCCGGCGGCGGTTTGTCGGGCGGCCACTCGACAATTTTCTGAAACAGGAGATGCATGAAAAGGAACAGCGGCTTTGCCTTGAACACCAGGAGAATGGCTTCGTTTTCGGGATCGTCGTTGAAGTGTTGGTGGACGCAACCGTTCTCGACAATCATCACGTCGCCCGCCTTCCAGGGAATGTGTCGGCCATCGTGCACGTCGTGGCCGCGTCCTTTGAGCACGTAGAACACTGCGCTGTTGAGGTGGCCGTGCTTCTGGCCGTACGCCCCCGGCGCGTACGCCTCGATATGGGATTCCATTGACTGAATGATGCTGGTGGCTTGCGGGCTGATGACGCTCTTGCCGAACTGGCCGGGACCTCCTTTCCACGGCACGTCGCGGGACGAATAGACGCGCTTCTCCTCGAGCAACGCCTTGTAGAGATGGCTGTAGGTGCCTTCGAGCGCGCGCACGAAGGTGCGCTTCTTGGCCCAGCGCTCCCACTTCTGGTGCTTCTTTTCCTCGGCATATTCGTCGGGCTGATTGTGCCCGATGCCCGGCCGCACTTGCTCGTACATCCCGGTCATTCCGGCGCCTCCTTCATCCGCTCGCGAGGGCAGCCTGCGCCGTCCGTCTTGCGTGCGAGTTGTGGTGGAACGCTGTCATTACGGGATAATGGGAAGGTGCGCAACGCGCGGGCCGATCCGTGCCCGCGGTGCCTTCGCAGATGTCCCCAAGCGCCACCCCGCGCGTCCGCGGCGCGGCAAGCGATCCTGATCATCCGCCATGAGCCCGAGCGCTCGCCGGCGCTAACGCCTGCTCGAAAGAGGATGAAGAGGAGACTGTTACGATCTTACCGTGCGTGCCTGCGGCCTGCAGGTGCACGCCTGTGATCTACTCCACCGCAAAAAAAGGCGTGGCGGTGCGCTGTTTGAGATCCCCGAATGTGAGGACCCGGGCGCGCAGTTGCGCGAGCGTGCCGCGCTGGGTCAATGCCAGACCGCAGACCTTCTCCGCCGCCTCTTTTTCGCTAGCGGCTTCGACCTTGCGCCAGTTGTGCTCGGGATTCCATTCGCCGTTCGGCCAATGTTGCACCTGGTAAGTTCGTTTTGTCTGCATCATGTCCCCCGGTCTTTCGTGCGACGGGCCGGGTACAAATCGTTTTTGGCGACAATCGGGCGCCACGCGGGAACGATCGTGACTTCTCAAGCCGCTTTCGCATTACAGCTCTGCGCCGCGCGAAAAGAACGGTCTGTCGGCCGCGCGACTCTAGCTCCCGCGGTCGTTAACGGATCGTTAACGCCACCGAAGTCATTGCCTTCTCTTTGCGCCGCCCCTGCTCTTCGCGCGGGCGGTTGCGGATCGCGCCGCCCCCATACCAGCCGTTTGCGGCCGGGCCAGCTTGCCGAGATCTTTTAGTCGCGGCAGGCCGGCGGCGCCCCACATGGCTTCCGCCTTTTGCAGCCGGGTCACCCAGTATTCCCAGGCGCGCTCGACCCCGCGCGGCCCCAGGTTATGGCCGCCGCACTTCTCCATCTCACCGGGTGAGAGCGGTCCCGGGGCTCCAATCGCCATTGCACGCAGCTGCAGCTCGGCGTTGCGGGTGCTGTAGATCGAACGGAACACACATTCGCGCAGCGATTTGCCAGCAAGCGAGGCGCCATGCCGTCGCAACAGCAGCATATAGTGCGGGCCAAGCGCGCGGGCGTGCGATGCGCCCTGCTCCGGCGTGCTCACCAGCAGATTGGTATCGCCGAATTCATCCCGGCTGTCCCAGAACGGCACCTTGGCTCCCAGCGTTCCGCCGAGGTGAAAGAGCGGCAGAAGCTCCACGCCCGTCGCGCAGAAGGGCAGCACGGAAGGAGCGTGGTGGTGACAGACGGAATTCACGTCGGTCCGGACTTTGTAGATTTCGCCGTGGATCACCATCTCGCTGTAGAGACGTAGGTTGGTCCGCACGACCGGCTCGGAATCGAGCGTCATTTCGAGAATGTCGGATGGCTCGACGAGCTCCGAGGCGCGATGCCGCGAAATGAAATACCGGTTGGGATCTTTCGGGTTTCGTACGCTGATGTGTCCAAACGCATCGATGATGCCTTCGTTGGCGAGAATGCGGTTGGCGACGGCGAGTTCATGGCGCAATCCGGCGAATGCGTCGGGCATGGCTTTGGTCTCTCTGCCAGGGATACAACGAAGCGAAAAGCGGAATAGCGGTAGCGACTAGCGAATGGAGTGGGCCATTCGCCATTCAGTGTTGGCTAGTCGCAGTTCAACCACATCCGATGGTGGCGAGCAGGTCGGCAAACTTTTCCTTGACCTTCTGTCGCAGCTCGGGACTGGCGCGGGCGACCATCGGGAAATCCGCGAGCCGCTCGTACGGACGGCAGGCATCTATGATAGCGCGGGAATTGGTTGAGCTTGCCGCGTCGAGCAACGGGTCGAGCGGTCCGCTCCAAGCGCGGCGCACGAACTCGATGTCGCTTGCGGGATCGCAGCGCGTGCAGATGGCCCACATCACGTCAAACAGGTCGCTCGGATCGACGTCCTCGTCGACCACGACAACGAAGCGCCCGAGATAGGACCCCGATTGACAGCCCGCCGCGAGCAGGCCGGCCTGCCGAGCGTGGCCCGGATAAGCCTGCTTGATGGCGAGGACGTTGAACATGCGCGCGCCGCCGAACTCGTGCACCCATACGCCGGTGACCCCGGAGAGACCCGCGCGCTCGACCTCGTCCCAGATCATGCCGGCTTTCATCACGCATTTGCTGAAGGAGAAATCGGACGGCGGGCGCATCGGCGAGGCGATGCCAAGGATGGGATCGTCGCGGTAATAGACGCGCTTCACTTCAATCAGCGGCTGCTGGCTCGGGCTCGAGGCGTAATATCCCGTGAACTCGCCGAAAGGTCCCTCCCGCGCCTTGACGTCTTCGATCATCTCCCCTTCGAGCACGATCTCCGCATGGGCCGGCATCGGTAGGCCATAAAGCTCACTGAGCACGATCTCGTACGGCTCGCCACGGTGCCCGCCGGCATAGTCGTATTCGCAGAGGCCAAATTTGAGTTCGTTGCCACCAGCAAGGAACAGCAGCGGATCGTGTCCGCAGGAGATGAGCACCGGACAAGGTTTGCCGGCGCGGAAATATTTCTCTCGGATTTGGCGGCCGTGCTTGCCTGGCGAGATCCACAGCGACACGTGGTTCTTGTCCTGCACCATGGCGCGGTAGGTCCCGCCGTTGACCCAGTCCGCGTCCGGATCACGCATGATGACGAGATCGTCGGTGCCGATATAGCGGCCGCCGTCATGCTCGTGCAGGAGCGGCACCGGAAACTTAAGCACGTCCACCTTGCCGTCGCGATCGACATTCTCGAGCACAGGACCCTTCGTGACGGTCGTGGGCGCAATTGGCCGGTGGCGCTTCATCCGCTCGCGGTAGGCGCGCACGACATCGAGCGGGTGATCGGGAACCGGCAGCCCGAGCGCGATCGCGAGCCGCTTCGATGAGTTCGTTGCGCCGGAGAGGAGGCGCATCCCTTTGGCATAGCCCGGCACGTCATCGAACAAGATCGCCGGCGGCTCCGGCCGGGCGTGGTTCACGATCTCGGCCAGCGTGCCCATTTCGAGCTTCCAATCGGCGCCTTTGATGCTAACGACCTCGCCCGCGCGTTCAGCCCGCGCGATGAATTCGCGCAGGTCCGCATGCGGCCGCTCGTAGTCATTGAAGCGTTGCGAGCCTTGGGTTTTCTCCAGCACGGCGGTTCCTTTCGAAAGCTCTCTTTGGCAATGTTTTGCCACGCCTCATTGGGGTTGTCATGCCCACGCGCGCTCTGAGTGGGAGCGCCTTCTCCGGACAAACCGGGTTCATTCCTGCATGCGAACGCCATTGCTGCGCTTGTTTGCGCAACGACCCGCGTCACTGCGATCTCGTTCAGGTGGCTCGGCTTTTGACCATGCTCGAGGGGCCGTGCGATAAGCGATGCAGGTGCATGTGGCGGTGTGCGCACCGCCGGGCCGGAAAGAGCATATTTGAATGGCCGAGGATCCGAAGCGCAGTCATACGCTCGCCGACCATCTGCTCGGGCAGGACGTGGCGCACGCGCACGACGGCGAGGCCGATCACGACCATGATCATTTTGAGGTCGATCCCGACGAGCGGCTGGAAGAAAACCCAATCTGGATCCAGGACCATGTGACGCTGCTCACAGTGGGCATCGACATCGGATCCGCCGGTACCCAGGTCATCTTCTCCCGCATCAACCTGCGCCGCTATGGCGAGGATCTCACCAGCCGGTACTATGTCGTGTCGCGGGAGACATTGTTCCAATCGCCGGTGGCGCTGACACCCTATTCGAGCGACGAGCGCATCGACGATGCCGCGCTCGGTGCCATCATCGACGATGCTTACAAAACAGCGGGCGTACAGGCACAGGACATCGATACAGGTGTGGTCATTCTCACTGGCGAGGCGTTGCGCCGTGAGAATGCCGAGGCGATCGCCGCTCTGCTCGCTGAGCAGCGCGGGGACTTCGTCACCGCCGCGGCCGGCCATCACATGGAATCGATGCTCGCGGCCTACGGCTCGGGCGCCTCAAAGCTTTCGTACGAGCAAGACAAACGGATTCTCAATGTCGATATCGGCGGCGGCACCACCAAGCTCGGGATTGTCGAGCAGGGGACCGTGATTGCCACCGCGGCGCTGCATATCGGGGGTAGGCTGCAAGTGATGGACGAGAGTGGGCGGATCGTGCGGCTCGATCCGGCCGGAAAGTTTCACGCCCGCCAGGCAGGCTTTTCTTGCTCGCGCGGCGATGTGCTCTCGGCTGAGCAACTCGATAAGGTCGCAGCGAATATGGCGGAGTTGCTGGTCGCCGCGCTCACGCAGCGTCCGCTGCCGTTTGCGGTCGAGCACCTCTACTTGACCGACCCGATCCGTGACCTCGGCCGCATCGATGGGCTGATGTTTTCCGGCGGGGTCGGCGAGTACGTCTATGGCCGCGAGGAGCGCGACTTCGGCGACATGGGGCGCCGGCTCGGCCGCGCCATTCGGGCGCGGATCGATTCCGGCGCGCTGCCATGGCCGCTGCTGCCGGCCGGCGAATGCATCCGCGCCACTGCCCTCGGGGCCTCCGAATACAGCGTGCAACTCAGCGGCAACACCAGCTACATCTCCAAACCGGGACAGCTTCTGCCGCGGCGGAATTTGCAGGTTCTACAACCCTCCTATGTCTGTGACGAGAACATCGATCCGGACAGGCTCGCCAAGGCGATCCGCGGCCACTTCACGGCCTTCGATCTCATCGAAGGCGAGGGGGAAGTTGCGCTCGCTTTGCGCTGGCAGGGTGCCCCGTCATACGAACGGATCCTCGCTTTCGCCGAGGGGATCCGCCGCGGCCTCGCCACCACGATCGAACGCAAGAAACCACTCTACCTCATGCTGGACGGCGACATCGCGCAGACCCTGGGCGCCATCTTGCGCGAAGAGCTGCTCGTCGAGAGCGAGATCTTGGCGATCGACGGGTTGGTGCTGCGCGACTTCGATTACATCGATCTCGGGCGCATCCGCATGCCCTCATTCACGGTGCCGGTGACGATCAAATCGCTTCTGTTCAGCGAAGATCCCCGCCGCGGCCGCCCGCCGCAGCGCATACACCATCATGAGCATCATCCGCATGATCACCGACACGGCCATGCGCATGATCATCACCATCATCAGGATCATGATGAGCGCTGAGTTAGGTGTCGGGGTTCTCGGCCAAACCGAGAGAGCAAAAGCCCTCACCCGCTCCGTCTGCCAGTTGCAGAGGGAGCAGATGGAGCCCGTGGCATACGAGCCGCTTCCGTGACCCAAGCGGTCGAGCGCTTCACCCCTTTACCCGCCGCTGCGCCGCGGTTCGATCCCAAGTGGGTGATGATCGGCGTGCCGGTAGCACTCGTTGCTTGGCTCGCCCTTGTCCCGCTCGTGTTTCTGGTGTGGCAAAGTTTTCTGACGCCGCAGACGGCGGCGCTGGCAGCGCAATACACGCTCGAGAACTTCCGCACCGCCTACTTGAGCAGCGACAACATCCGGCTTTTTGCCAATTCGCTTCAGTTCGCCGTCGGCGCAGCGGTGCTCTCGCTCGTGATTGGTACCGGGCTCGCCTGGATGAACGAGCGCACCAACACGCCCTTGAAGACCCTTTTCTTCGCCCTAGCGATCATCCCACTGGTGATCCCAGGCATTCTCTTCACGGTGGCGTGGATCATGTTGGGAAGCCCGAAGATCGGGCTGATCAATCTTGCCCTGCAGAGGCTATTCGATACCGACGCGGTCTTCGTAAACGTCTACACGATGGCGGGCATGATCTGGGTGGATGGGTTGCACTACTCGCCCATGGCCTTTCTGCTGATGACGGCCACATTCCGCTCCATGGACCCAGCGCTCGAGGAGCAGGCAGCCATGAGCGGAGCTTCTGTGGCGGCCGTTGCGCGACGGATCACGTTGCCCCTGGCGTGGCCGGCGGCGCTCGGCGCGCTCCTGATCCTGTTCGTGCGTGCGATCGAATCGTTCGAGGTGCCGGCGCTGCTCGGGCTGCCCGTGGGCATTCACGTGTATACGTCATCGATCTACCAGGCGATCCATCAGTATCCGAGCCAGATCGGGCTCGCCGCCGCCTATGCCGTGACACTCCTGCTCACCACCTCACTCGGCATCTATGCGCAGACGCGGCTCTCGAGCCAGGGCGCGCGATTTTCGACCATCACCGGCAAGGGCTTTCGTCCGCGCACGATCGATCTCGGCGGTTGGCGCTATCTCACGGCGACGATCTTCATGCTGTATTTCCTCGTCATCGTGCTGCTGCCGTTCCTGGTGCTGGTTTGGTCGTCGCTGCAGAAATTCTACAGCGCGCCCTCTTGGGCGGCGCTCAACCGTGTCAGTCTCGATTCTTATCGGGCGGTGCTCGATCATCCGCAATTCGCAAATACGGTTTGGAACAGCGTCGTGCTCGCGATCGGCAGTGCAAGCACGGTCATGCTGATCTCGGCGGTGATCGCATGGATCGTCGTGCGCACGAGGGTGCCGGGCCGCTGGATGCTCGACAACCTGGCCTCGCTGCCGCTGGTTTTTCCCGGCTTGGTGCTCGGGCTCGCGATCATGGTTTGCTATCTCTATCTGGATATCGGCGTCTATGGCACGCTCTGGATCATCTTCATCGCCTATGTGACGCGGTTTCTGCCGTACGGCATGCGTTACAATTCGGCCTCCATGCTGCAGATCCATAAAGAACTCGAGGAATCAGCGGCGATGAGCGGCGCCTCGTGGAGCATGACTTTTGGCCGTGTGGTCCTGCCGCTGTTGAAACCAGGACTGCTCGCCGGCTTTATCTATGTGATGATCGTCTCGATCCGCGAGTTGTCGAGTTCGATCTTGCTCTACTCGCCGGGGACCGAAGTGGTATCGATCATGATCTGGGAGTTGTGGCAGAATGGGCAGTATGTGGAGCTTTCGGCGCTCGGGGTGATGCTGATCCTCGCGCTGTTCCTACTCGTCGTGCTGGCGCAGCTCGCCGGCAGACGGTTCGGAATTGCCGAAACGTAAAACAAGGCACTGGTGCAGCGTGCTCAGCGTGCGGTCCCTTTTTACCGAATATGCCAACGAAGGGGGCGGCGCCGTCAAAGCCGTGCAAAACGTCTCGTTCGAGGTGCCGGAGGGTAAGCTGTTCACGTTGCTCGGACCCTCGGGGTGCGGCAAGACCACGACGCTGCGCTCGATTGCGGGGCTGGAGAAGCCGACCGCGGGCGAGATCGAAGCTGATGGTCGGTTGGTCTATTCGTCGGAGAAGGGCATCTTCGTTGCACCCAACAGGCGCAATTTCGGCATGGTGTTCCAGTCCTACGCCATCTGGCCGCACATGAACGTATTTCAGAACGCCGCCTTCCCGCTCGAGGTACGGAAGTTGCGCAAGAAGGATATCCGCGAAAGGGTAATGCGAGTACTGCACGCCGTAGCGCTCGAAGATCTGGCAGATCGCGATGCCACCAAGCTTTCGGGCGGCCAGCAGCAGCGCCTCGCGCTCGCACGCGCCTTGGTGATGGAGCCGCAGCTGTTGCTGCTGGATGAGCCGCTCTCGAATCTCGATGCCAAGCTGCGCGACCGCATGCGATCGGAGCTCAAGCGGCTGCAACGCGATCTCAATCTCACGACCGTATATGTGACCCACGATCAGACCGAGGCGCTCGCGCTGTCGCACGAGATCGCGGTGATGAACGAGGGCCGAGTCGTCCAGATCGGCACGCCGCGCCAGATTTACGAGCAGCCGAGCGACCGGTTCGTCGCCGACTTCGTCGGCAGCACCAATTTCATCGGAGGGACGGTCACCGCGCTCGGCGACGGGTGCTGTGTCGTGAGTTCGGCGATGGGCGAGATCAAGGCGCATGCGAGCGAGGGCGTCGACAAGAACGCGAAGGTGGTCGTATCGGTGCGGCCGGAGGACGTGGAATTGTCGGAAACGCAGCCAATGGCGAGCGACGTCGACACCGTCTGCAAGGGCACGATCCAGGCCAAGGATTTCCTGGGCGATTACCTGGATTTTCACGTCAAGGTCGGTGATGTTGTCTTGTTGGCGAAGGCGCATCCATCACTGCGCACGCCGACCGGGGACTCCATCTATGTGCGCATGAAGGCGGACAAATGCGTGGCAATCAGCAGCCAGTAATCAGCGATCGGAAATCGGTGACCACAGCCAAGCCGTATGCTCGCAGGCTGACGCGCGAATGTGACGTCTGATGGCTGATTACTGACCACCACGTTCTGATTCCTTGGAGGAAGGGCATGGCTAAAGACGCTGTCGTCTCCGACGAGCTGGCGAAGAAGTTTTCCACCGAAAAGGACACGCCCTATCTGCGCTGGGTTCGCGGGGAAGGTCTCGATATCATCGGCGCGCATTACGTGCGCAATCTGCGCACGGTCGAGCTGAAGCCTTGGGCCCGGCGCGGCGGGCGCGGCGTTTACATCAATCATGAGGCCTCGCGCACCTCCAACGATTGCTACGTCTGCGAGATTCCGCCCGGTAAGAAGCTCGAACCGCAGCGGCAATTGTTCGAGGAGATGATTCTCGTGCTCGACGGCCGCGGCTCAACTACGGTTTGGAACGACGAAGGCCGCCGCATCACCTTCGAGTGGAAGGCGGGGGCGATGTTCGCCATCCCGCTGAACTGCTGGCACCAGCACTTCAACGGCTCGGGGCAGGCGCCGGCGCGCTACGTCGCCGTGACCAACGCGCCGCCGGTGATCAATCTGTACGAGGAGGTCGAGTTCGTCTTCAACACCAGGTATGACTTCAAGAACAGGTTCAATGGCGAGCCCGACTATTTCAGCGCGAAGGGTGAGCAGAAGGGCCTTCTCCTCGTCACCAATTTCGTGGCCGATGCGGTTAATCTGCCGCTGATTAGCGCCAAGGAGCGCGGTGCCGGCGGCGGTCATATCCGCTTCAATATGGCCAAGGGCTCCATGAACAGCCACATCTCCCAGTTTCCGATTGGTACCTATAAGAAAGGCCATGCTCACGGTCCCGGCGCGCACGTCATCATCCTCTCGGGCGAGGGCTTCTCCCTGATGTGGCCCGAGGGCGATGCACCCAAGCGATATGATTGGGAAGTAGGCACGCTGATTGTGCCGCCGAACATGTGGTTCCATCAGCACTTCAACAGCGGAACCGCGCCGGCGCGCTATCTTGCCTTCAAGCACGAGGGCGTTGCCATTCGTAACACGCAAGGTGTGCCCAGGGCCTGGATCAGCAGGCGGCTCGGCGGCGATCAGATCGACTACGCCGACGAGATGCCGATGATCCGCAAAATGTTCGCGGAGGACTTGGCCAAGCACGGCCTGAGCCCGCGCATGGATCAGGCCTACGCGCAGGAACTCGCCGACCTGCCGCCGCCCGTTGCGAGAACCGGGTAGGCTGAGCGCGCTGCTTGCGTCGGCGCGCCTCAGCGGCGCGTTCGTCCACCTTGCCGATGGCGTGAAGAATCGGCTGAAGCCGCGCTCGCGCGCAAGAGCGGTGCCTCGATCGTCCTGCTGAGCCGCTCCGATGCGGCCAAATTCTGATACATCCGGCGCAGGCTGCGCCTGATGACGTTCAGGTCTTCTGCCGGCACGCCCGAGATCGCTCTTCGTTCTAGCTCGATCGCGTGCGGGATGATGCGGGCCAGGATTGCCGCCCCCTTTGGCGTCAGCCGCACGGTCACTTCCCGGTTACTGGTCGCCGATCGGGTTCGGGAAACCAATCCCATTTTCACCATGCGGGTGACGACGCGCGACAATGTCGAGACATCGATGCTTGTGCTCGCGGCGACGTCGATCTGGCGTTGCCCATCGTCATCGGCGAGCACGGCGAGGACGCGCCACATCGCGATGCTTAGTTGGTGTCGCGCAAGCGTGTTCTGCCCGAAGTCGGTCACCAGCAGCCAGCCGACCCGGTTGACGAGATAAGGAAGGTATTCGCTGAAGTTGAGGCCTGTGCGATCGCTCACGAGATTGAAGTCCCTGCAAATTCTTGAGCTGTCCGCATCCACGCGCCGCTCGCCGCGCAGCATTCGCGGACCTTACCAACCATCAATTGCATTTACAACAATTGCAAATGCATCTATGATGCATCTAAGTAGGGCCGCGGCCCAGTGAACCAACGGGAGGAGCGCTGTGGAATTCGGCTATTTCACTCTGAGCGATAATCACTACGAGAATAACACGCGCACGGCGAACCAGTTCGTCGCCGACATCACCGAGGAAGCCCTGCATGCCGACAAGCTCGGTATGCACTCGGCCTGGATCGGCGAGCACCACTTCAACTCGCTGGGCGTGCTTTCCTGCCCGGACATGGTGCTTGCCTATATCGCGGCACGAACAAAGCGCATCCGGCTCGCGCCGGCGGTATGCGTGCTGCCGCTGCACCAGCCGATCCGCGTCGCCGAGCAATGGGCCACGCTCGATCTGTTGAGCAACGGCCGCGTGGATTTCGCGGCGGGACGCGGCTACGACCGCCGCGAATACCTGCCTTTCCACGTCTCGTTCGAGGACAATCAGTCGATCTTCGACGAGGGGCTCGAAGTCGTCCGCAAATTATGGGCGGCGGACGGACGCATCTCCCATCACGGCAAGCATTATTCCTTTGACGATGTGCGCATTACACCCAAGCCGGTGCAAAGGCCGATCCCGGCTTATGTCGGCTCCTTCTCCAAACCATCGATCGAGCTGGCGGCGCGACTCAATTGCGGCGTCATTGTCGCTCCCTTCGCCGCCGCCATGACCTTCGGCGGGTTGAAGCAGGTCGCGGATGTCTATCACGACAGTTGCGCCAAATACGGCACCAAGCCGCGCCGGCTGATGTGCAGCTATTTCACCCATTTTGCTGATAACGGCGCGCAGGAGGACGCGCAGCGCGCTCGCCAGATCCGCTATTACCGCGAGTGTGTGATCCCCGCGCTGCCCGGGGACCCGAAGACCGCCCCGCCCAGCTATCGCTATTTCGTGGACATGGTCGCGCGCCTGCAGACGGTCAAACCAGAAGATCTCACCGAGAATTCGGTGCTGCTGGGTTCGCCGCAGCGGATCATGGATACGCTGAAGAAGGTAGAGGCCGCCGGATTTTCCGAGGTGATCCTCTATTTCAACGTCGGCCTCAAACCGCACCAGCAGGTGAGGGACGAGATGACTCGGTTCATGGAGGAGGTCGCCCCTGCCTTTGACGGCGCGCACAAGCAAAAGGCGGCTTAGACTGCCGCGTTGGACGGCAACGGCGAACTCGGAGGAAACACCAATGACCGTCCAGCAAAATACCGATCACATCCAGACCACGCATATCGGCAGCTTGCCGCGACCGCACAATCTGCTCGATTTGCTGAAGGCAAAATACGCAGGGCAGCCCTATGACGAGAGCAAGCTGAATTCGGTCTTGGCGCGGGAAGTTGCTGACTGCGTGCGCAAGCAGGTCGAGTGCGGCATTGAGATCGTAACCGACGGCGAATATTCCAAGCCAGGCTTTTTCACCTACATCCGCGAGCGCTTCGACGGGTTCGAATCCAGGCCCAATCAGAAGCTTATTTTATTCCAGCAGGAGGTCTGCGCTTTTCCCGAATATTACGCCCAGTATTTCAAAGAAGCGATGATGGGTGGCGCTATTCTGCCGATCGTCCCAGTCGTCTGCACCGCCCCGGTTAAGTATAAGGGCGAGGCTAAACTGCAGATCGACATTGCCAACGTGAAGGCCGCGGCCAAGGCCGCCGGCGTGCCTGACCATCGCGTGTTTCTGCCGGCCACGGCGCCCTCTGGCGTCGGCATCAACGAATACTACAAGAGCGAGGAAGAGTATTTCCACGCGCTCGCCGCCGAGTTGAACAAGGAATACCGCGCGATCGTGGCCGCCGGCATTCTGGTGCAAGTGGACGATCCATTTCTGCCGGACATCTTCGTCGAGCCAGGGCTTGATGACAGAGAGAAGAAGCGGAAGGCGGAGATTTACGTCGAAGCGACCAATGCGGCGCTCAGTGGGATTCCGGCCGAGCGGGTCCGCTTTCATACCTGCTACGGCATAAACGAGGGACCGCGCATCTATGAATCGAACTTGCCCGAGATCGTCGAGTACGTGTTCAAGATCAATGCCGGTTCGTTCAGCTTCGAGGCAGCAAATCCGCGCCACGAACACGAGTACCATCTGTTCGAGCGCGTGAAGATACCGGAAGGCAAAGTGCTGTGCCCTGGCGTCATCACGCATGCCAGCAACATCGTCGAGCATCCCGAATTAATTGCGGAACGGCTAATTCGCTTCGCCAATCTGGTTGGACGCGAGAGTGTCATGGCTGGGGCCGACTGCGGGTTCTCTTCGCAGGCGCTTTACAAAACCGAGGTTCATCCGACAGTCGTCTGGGAAAAATTCAAGGCCATGCGCGAGGGGGCAGATATTGCCAGCGCGCGGCTGTGGAGGTGAAGCTCCGAGCACCTCCTTTTGTTTACGGCTGGTGCGGCGTTTCGGCTGCTATCGCCAAATCGCGCGCGCCGCATCCACCACCCGGCGCAGTTTCGCGCGTTCTTCCGCCTCGGTGAGCGGGTTGCCGCCGGCACTACTGGCGAAGCCACACTGAGGGCTGATTGCCAACCGCTCGAGGCCGAGATACTTCGCCGCTTCCTCAACTCGACGCTGCAAGCTATCCATGCTTTCCAGCACCGGCGTCTTGCTGCTGACGAGCCCGAGCACGACGCCCTTCCCCTTCGGGACGAAGCGCAGCGGCGCGAAGTCGCCCGCTCGCGGGGTGTCATATTCGAGCAGAAAATGGTTCGCGTTGGTGCGTGCGAAAAAGCGCTCCGCAACCCATTCGTATCCACCCTCGGCAAGGTGGCGACCTCTGAAATTGCCGCGGCACATGTGGATGCCAACGATCACATCCTCCGGACAGGCTGCGATCGCGCCATTAATGGCGTCAACATAGCGGTCGACGAGTAGATCGGGATCGCCGCCGGCGCTGGAAACCCTGTCGCGAATCGAGCGATCGCACAGCAACGCACAGGCGATTTCGTCGATCTGCAAGTATCGGCAACCCGCGGCCACCAAGTCCGCGATCTCTTGCCGAAATACCTCAATGAGATCGGCGAAAAAGCGATCGACATCGGCGTAGGCGGTCGGGGCGGCGAAATCGGAAAGGCGCAGAAAATGCATGGTA
>WNGD01013101.1_pt1 | contig 21702 bp, 18 predicted proteins | sample 5400671 | NCBI WGS metagenome assembly WNGD01 (sample SAMN13153369, study PRJNA577476) | soil metagenome | isolation source: 40 cm soil or saprolite under grassland replicate 2 | place: USA:California | collected 2016-06-15 | reverse complement strand
GACAGCGGCGCCGGGTCCGGTCGGGCTGGCACCGCTGGCCGGCAAGGGCAGCGTGGCGCCCGACCTGCCGGCCGGCAGCCGGCCCGCCCGGCCGCCGGCCCAGGCCGAACCCCGGCTGCGCGGCCGGGCGCTGCCCACCAACCAGTGGTGGACCTCGGCGCTGACCGGGCCGTGGTCCCAGCCGCTGTACGCGCACCCGCTGGCCGTCCGGGCGACCCCCGGCGGTCTGCAGGTGGCCGGCGCCGGGCTGCAGGCCCGACCGGACAGCGTGCAGAGCCCGTTCCGGGCCGCCCTCACCATGGGTGGCCCGGAACGGGACGTCCGGGTAGCCGACTACGGCGCGTTCTCGGTCCGGCTGGACAGCACGCTTGCCGGCGGCGGCCGACTAGAAACCACGGTGGTGCAGGGCAGCCCGGTGCTGTTCCTGCGGTTCCGGGGGACCCAGCCGCGGCTGACCGCCACCGGGAGCAGGGTCGAGCTGGCCGACGGCGGCAGCCGAGCCCGGGTCACCGCGGACGGCCTGCAGTTCGACGCGGTCCCGGCCGGGGCCGGCCGCTGGGAGCAGGCCGGAGCTGACCTCCGGCTGGTCGGCGGCGGCGCGGATCCGGCAATCGCCGTCGGCGAGGCGCCGCGCGAGGCGGACCGCGGCTGGCTGCCCGCGCTCCGCCGGAGCGCCGCCGATCCGGTGGTCAGCACGTCCGCCGGCGCCAGCTACGACCCGCAGCGCGGTGAGGTCGTGCAACGGCTCCGGTTCGACCGCGAGCACGGCACCGGCGCCGGGCCGTTCGCGCTGCTGCCGCACCAGCAACGCACCCTTGATCCGACGAGCGCCGGCGCACCGCAGGCCGGCAGCTACCCCGAGCCGCTGGGCACCCTCACCCTGCGCGGCACCGACGAGCTGACCCTGCGCGTCCCGATGCCCGGACTGCTGCCGGGCACACCGGAGCTGCCGGTCGCCAGCCGGCCCGCGCTGCGCGCCGAGCTGAGCGCGGACCTCGCCCAGCCACCGGCCGGCGGGGGCAGCTACTTCGGCCTGAAGGAGCTCGGCCGGCTGGCCACCGTCGCCGAGATCGCGGATCGGATCGGCGACCGGGCCGCGGCCCGGGAGGCGCTGGACCGGCTGCGCGCGCAGCTGGTCGACTGGCTGACCTACTCCGGAAGCGGCGACGCCCGGTACTTCGGGTACGACCGGATCTGGGGCGGGCTGGTCGCGGTCCCGGCCGAGTTCGGCAGCCAGGACTACAACGACCACCACTTCCAGTACGGCTACCTGGTCCGCGCGGCCGCGACGCTCGCCGCCGCGGACCCGGGGTTCGCCAGGGACTACCGGCCGGTGGTCGACCTGGTGGTCCGCGACTACGCCGGCGGGACCGCCCGCGGGCTCCCGGCGGACCGCGTCTTCAGCCCGTACCTAGGTCACTCCCTCGCGTCCGGATTCGCCGACTTCGCGGACGGCAACAACCAGGAGTCGTCCAGCGAGGCGGTCGCCGGCTGGGAGGCGATGGTGCGCTGGGGCCTGGTGACCCGGCAGCCCGACCTGGTCGCCCTCGGCGTGCAGCGGTACGCGCTGGAGGCACTGACCGCCCGGATGTACTGGCTGGGCGACGGCCTCACCCGCCCACCCGGCTACGCGCACCGGACCGCCGGCGTGGTCTGGGACAACAAGATCGACTTCGCCACGTTCTTCGACGGCCGGCCGGAATCGGTGCTGGGCATCCAGCTGCTGCCGCTGACGTTCGGCTCGCTCTACCGCGCCGAGCCCGGATCCGCCCGGCTGCGCGCCGCCGAGCTGACCCGGGACCGGGCGAACCCGCCGCGGATCTGGGCCGACCTGTTCGCGGCCGACCTCGCCGCCGCCGACCCCGCGGCCGCGGCGGCCCGGCTCACGCCGTCCGTGCCGCGAGAGCCGAGCACCGGCCGGGCGATGGTGCGGGCGTACATCGCGCTGCTGGCCGTGGACGGCACGCCGGATCCCACGGTCACTGCGGACGGCCCGTACGGGCTCGCCCTGCGCGGCCCGGACGGGCTGCGGCTGCTGGTCACCAACCCGACCGGGCAGCCGATCACCGTGGTGTTCCGGCGACTGCTGAACGCGGTCCAGGACGCCGCGTCGACCTGGTCCTGCCGGATCGTGTAGAAGTTCACCCCGTCCAGGTACCAGCGCAGCTGCTGCGGCGACACGCTCAGGTCCCACTCCAAGGCGTAGGTGTGGAAAGCGGTCTGGCAGCCGGAGCAGGGTCGCTGTCCGCTCGAGATCCCGTCCTTCTCGTTGCAGGTGCCGGGAATGCTGAATCCACGGTGCAGGGTGGCGAACTCGGAGCTCGGCTCCGCACGGTGCCGGGGCCGCAGCACCTCAGCCAACCGGCTGACCGGGGTCGAACGGCGGTCGGTCGGAGCGGCGGCGGAGGTGAACGTGGCTGGTCTATGCGGCCAGCGTTGCGGCGCTCGGGAGCCGAGGGGCCGGTTCCTGCTCCTGGAACGGCCCGCGCCAACTGGTCTTGCGTTGCCAGATCAGGTAGGTGATCCCGCCGAGCGGGATCTGCAGCCCGTAGGTGAGCAGCCGGAACAGCAGCGCGGCGGCGACGGCCTGGACGCGGATCTGGTCGCCGCCGGCCAGGACCAGGCCGGCGATGTAGGTCAGCTCCACCACGCCGACACCGCCGGGTGTGATGGGCGCGGCGGTCAACAGCCGCCCGAGGGCGAAGATCCCGAGCACCTCGGCCGAGCTCACCTCGGCGCCGCCGATGCCGACGGCCCGGATGGTGAGCAGGAAGACCAGGTACAGGCTGAGGTGGCTGACGGCGGTGGTGATGGTGAGCGCCAGCCAGCGGCGGCCGACCAGGTCGGTGGACTGGTGGCGGAACCGCAGCGCGGCATCGGCCCACCCGGTCACCGGCGGCTTGTGGACCAGCCGGCGTAGCCAGGACACCGCCGCGCCGAGCTTCCCGCCGATCCGCCTGGCGAGCGTGTTCTTGCACAGCACGAGACCGGCCAGGGCGGCCGCGGTCGTCAAGGCCGCCAGTCCGATCAGTGCGGGCAGCAGCAGGGCTCCGGTGGCGGTTCCGCTCACCGCCAGGACCGCGACGGCCAGGATCGGCAGGGCCAGCCTGAGGAAGGCGTTCCAGACGCCGGTGAGCACAACCGAGAGCGCGACCGAGCCGGAGGAGAACCCCCAGGACCGCAACATCAGGCAGGCGACGCCGATGGCCAGCACACCGCCGCCGGGCACCGTGTTGGCCATCGAGGTCGCGGTCTGGTTGTTCACCGCCGCCTGGCCGAGAGTCAGGCCGGGCAGCGAGGCGACCAACTGGGACCAGTAGCTGACCGCGTTGACCGCCGTCGCCGCGACCAGCAGCACGACCTGCGCCCAGGACAGCATCTTGACCACAGCCCAGGCCGAGCCGTAGTCGGCGAACTTCGGCACCGCGTACGCGAAGACGGCGACCACCACGACCGCGACGAGGACCGTCCGCACGACGCGGGTGATGCCCTTGCGGCGCACCCGCTCGATGGTGTCGGCTGCGGTGGCGATGGCCATCGTGTCCTTCCGGACACAGGTCCGACCCGGTCGACGTCGTGACGCATCCCGGTGGCCATCATGCGGCCCGCGCCGCAGCTACGACTCGCTGAGGGACGTAGCACCGTCTCCAACCTGCTTGGGCCAGTAAAGCGCGGGGCACCGAGCCGGGAAACCAGCAAACCGAGCAAGGGCGATCTCTCCGACCGATCACCGGCCGGCTCCAGGCAAGCCGTGTCCAACTGGTTCCCGGGTGCGGACACACTTGGGTTCTGATCGGCACCGCCGCTACTGGTGCGGGCGGGTGCGGTCCGTGCGCCAGCGATCACCGGGTCGATGATCAGACGCGGCGCATCGGCCCAGCCGACCGACTCGCGATTCGCGAGACGCCGCCCGGCCCACTGTTCCGCCACCAGCACCAACAGGACTACGGCAGCACGCCACTACGAGGTCGCGCGGTTGACGGCCAGCCGGTCCGGGGTGGGCCAGCGCACGTCGTGTGCCCAGCCGAGTCGCTCCAGGAGCCGGATCAGCCGAGCGGACGGGTCGATCTGCCCGCGGAGTACGCCGTGGCGGGCGCAGGTGGGGTCGGCATGGTGGGAGTTGTGCCAGCTCTCGCCGAACGACAGCAGCGCCAGCGGCCAGAAGTTGGCGGCACGGTCGCGGGTGCGGAACGGGCGGTCGCCGACCACGTGGCAGACCGAGTTGATCGCCCAGGTGACGTGGTGCAGCAGCGCCACCCGAACCAGTCCGCCCAAGAACAGCCCGGTCAGCATGCCTTGCCAGGACCGGGTGATCAGCCCGCCGGCGGCCGCCGGTGCCAGCAGCGAGAATCCGATCAGCGCGAGCGCATGCCGGTCAACGCGCCGGACGTCGGGATCGGCGAGCAGGTCTGGAGCGAACCGCTCCCGGTTGGACGGCTCCCGGTTGAGCAGCCAGCCGCAGTGCGCGTAGAGCATGCCCTTTGCCAGTGCGGGCACGGTCGGCCCGTACCGCCAGGGCGAGTGTGGGTCGCCGTCCCGGTCGCTGAAGGCGTGGTGCCGGCGGTGGTCGGCCACCCACTGGGTCACCGACCCCTCGATCGCCAGGGACCCGGTGACGGCCAGAACGACCCGCAGCCTACGGGTGGCCTTGAACGAGCCGTGGGTGAAGCAGCGGTGGAACCCGACCGTGACGCCGAATCCGGAGACGAGGTAGCCCACGGTGAGGATCGACACGTCGGTGACCGACAACCCCCGGCCCCAGGCGACCGGGACGGCCGCGGTGAGGGCCAGGAACGGGATCACCACGAACAGCCACATGGTGATCACCGCACCGCGGGATGGCGGTGACTCCAGCAGTGGCTTGACGCCGGGACGGTCCGGGGCGGCGGTGTGTGTGCTCATCGAACCTCAGCTCTTTCGCCGATGCCGTTCTCCCTCGTCGAAGGCGGAAGGTCGGGTTGGCCCGTTGGCTGTCCACATCGGACCATCCTGTGCGGAACATCTCTCGGTGACTCGTGTCTCGGTGACTCATGGAGCCCAGCCCGGCCAAGCGGCTGGGCTGACGCGAGTAACCCGCAAGGGGCTGATGGCCGGTTCGGCGCCGCATCACCGCGCTTCGCCGTCTCGCTCGACGTTGTTCAGCCAAGCGCGTGCAGGTCAGGCCGGAAACAGCGAAACAGAGAACACCTCATCACCGAGATCGATCACCGCCAGCCCACGACCCCGGCACGGGCAGGCAACCCTCGCGAGGACGGACCTGCTGACATCGCCGCCGGCTGCCGCGGCCGGACTCAGCCGATGGTCTGTCCCGCGGTCTGCAGCCAGCCCCGCTCCCGGGACAGCTCCCGCGCGCAGGCGACGACCGCCTGCACGTGCTCGGAGCGGTCCTCGGACCGCCGCAGCATCGACCACGGGTAGCGGGACGCCGGCTCGACCAGCGGCTTCCAGGTGACCCCGGCCAGGGCCGGAATGCAGGACGAGGGCACGCACAGCAGGCACCGTCGCTGTAGGACCAGTTCCACGCCGGCCCGGATGCTCTCGACCGTGCCGTGATAGACGGTGGGGGTGAACCCGACCGACCGGCACAGCTCGATCACGAACTGGTTGAACTCCGGCGCTCGCTTCTCCTCGGCCAGCAGCAGCGGCTCCGCGGCAAGGGTGGCGACCGGAACCCCGGGCAGCGCCGCGAACCGATGGCCCTCGTAGACCAGCACGCCCAGCGGATCGAGGCGGAACAGCTCGGAGGCCACTTCCGGCGGGGCCAGCGAAGCACGCCCCACCCCGACATCCAGCCCGCCCTCGAGCAGTAGCCGGAACTGCTCGGGCACGCCGGCCTCGACCTGGTGGATCTCCAGATCCGGGTACCGCGCCTGGACCTCCCGCAGCACCAGCGGCATCGAGTCGTAGCCGGCGTCGACCACGCCGACCCGCAGGCTCGGGGCAGCGCCGGACGCCCGCCGCGCCACCGCCGCCGCCCGGTCGAGGTGGGCCAGGATCTGCCGCGCCTCTACCAGGAACGCCGCCCCAGCCGATGTCAGGCGAACCTGATGGGTGCTGCGTTCCAGCAGCCGGACCCCGAGCTCACGCTCGAGCCGCTGCAGCTGCTGACTCAACCCGGACTGGACGATGTGCTCGCGAGCGGCCGCGTGCCCGAAGTGAAGCTCCTCGGCGAGCGTCACGAAGTAGCGAAGCTGACGAAACTCCATGCGAGCCGACCTCCGCCCGCACCGCCCCACCAGTAGGGTGCACCACAGCCAGCTTCCCAAGCACACACCGCAAAGTCCATCGGCGCCTGCGACTCCGCCCGGTCGCCGCGGCCCCCTTACCGTGCGTGTGTGTGGAGATTCGCTCAGACGACACGTCGATGGGCGTAGCACCATCTGCGCGGCGAGGTGGAGTCCAGCGTGCTGGCGATCGGGTGGTCGGTCTCCTCGTAGTGCGCCTTCGCATGCCGGTTGGGTGAGCCATCCGAGCAGGCCACCCAACCACACGTCAGGCACGCCACCAGCCCCACCCAACCCTCTCCCCGAGCCTGACACTCCGGACAGACACCCGACCGCGGCTCAACCGGCCGGATGGCGTCGAGGTGCTCACACCGCGGCGCCGTCCCGTTCGGCCCACCACTGGCCGCCACCAGAACCAACCCGCCACGCCCACGCTCATCCATCCCGACCTCCCTCACCGTGCCGGTGACGCCCTAGCGCCTGGGCAAGTCTCCAGCCAACCCCACCACGACCGCGACGGAAACCAGCAGCCACAGCAAGACCCATCACCAGGACCGATCACCCGACCGTCTCTGCAGGCAGTCGGGCGAGCAGCCGATCAGCGAACGGTCACGATCGGGCTCCATGACTGTGGGTCGGACTCCGTTCGAACCCGGACTCGCCGAACGACATCCGGAGGTCTTAGAGCACCGAGAAGCCCTCCGGAAGCCCCGGCCGGCCTGTGGCGGCGAGCAGCAGCGGCCCGGCGAGGCCGTCGGCGACGGCGAGGTCGGCGACGGCGTGCAGTGCCTGCGCCGCGGCCGTTGCGGGGACCTCCGGCGGCAGACCGAGCGCTGTGGCGAGGTCCGTCGTGTGGACGGCCAGCTCAAACGTGCGTGTCGGAAGGTAGCCGCGCGCCGCGACGGCCGGGTCGGCGGCGGCCGCCCTCGTCGCGCGGAAGTAGTCCGTGGCGGACGCGACCACCACGGCTGCGGCAGGACGGGCGAGGTACGTCTCGACCGTCAGAAGGGAACGGCTCGTGTGACCGACGAGGGCGCGGACGTCCCACTCGCCCAGGCCAGGCCGGTCCCACCGATCACCGACGAGCGCGGTCGTGGCTACGAACCACTCCGCGGCGTCGGTGAACGCCCGACGCGAGTCGTCCCACGCGAACTCCATGCGCGCGAGGCTAGCCGCGTCGCGAGCGTGGCCAAGCACGGCCGAGCCCATGCCGCACGAAGCACCGCCGGCCCACGGCCCCGGCTGACCTGGGCCGCCCAGCAGAAGAACCTGGCCGCCGCCGCGGCGGCCGCCTCGACGGCCGACACCGTTCGCCGGGCACCCCGAGCGGTCGACCGGCACGAACGGCTCGATCATCTGGTCCGAAGGGCTGGAGATGGGCTACCGGTGGTACCTCGCACCCGGGACCGGCACGCCTGGCCGTCGGATGTCGTCACCCTGCCCACGCAGGCGACCGGATCGGGCCGGTGTCCAGCCGGCCCGATCCAAAGGTGGGCTACCCGCCGATCAGCGGGGCAGCGAGTCCCAGAACCCGCACTGGTGCTCGGCGACGTAGGTGGCGTCCGAGATCAGCATGGACTGGCCGCCGGCGCGCAGCGAGAGCACCTGCGCCGAGCGGTTGTACGCCGACCACTGGGTCAGGCCGGCGACGTCCGGCCGGCCGGTCCGGACGAACGCACCCCAGTACGCAACCATGTCCCGGGCGAGCTGTCGCTCCGCCGCGTTGAAGGCCGGCGCGATCGGGATGCCGTTGTCGAAGCTCGGCCACAGGTAGGCCAGTTCCGCGGCGTGCCCGGCGCCCCATACGTAGCCGGGTATCGGGGTCAGCCCGGGCCCGGTCCGGTGGTCGAACTCGTAGGCGTACGTGCGGGTGTACCGGGCGAAGTCCTGGCTCAGCGCCCGGGTCCCGCAGCCGCCGATCCCGTCGCCGATGAGCCCGGAGTCCGTGAAGACTGCGCCGAGCAGATAGGCAGCGGTGAACCGGTCGGAGTTGGCCGGCCACGGGTAGTGCGCGAGCACCGCGTCGGCGTTCGCGCCGAAGATGCCCCGCACCGCCGCGACGTATGTGGCCTCGGTGGCGCCGATGAAGCCGGCGGCGAACGTCCGGCCCTCGTCCCGGTTCGCCCCGTTCACGACCGGCACGTGGACGAACTGTCCCTGCTGGACGGCGACCCGCGGGTCCAGCGGCAGCGTCGGGGTGCCGCGGGCGAACATCGGCGCGTTGGTGCCGAACGCCTCCAAAAGCGCGCCGGGCGGCACCTGGCGCAGGCAGGCCAGCACGGTCGCCGGGTCGGCGCAACCGACCGCGGTCGCCACGGACGTGCCCTGCGCCTCGGCGGCCGGCTCCGTCCGGCTCGCGCAGCTGCCGCTCTGGATCATCGCCCGGATGAACAGCCCGCGGGAGCCGGGCGCGCTCAGGTGCGCGCAGACCGACCAGCCGCCGGCTGACTCGCCGCCGATCGTCACCCGCCTCGGGTCGCCGCCGAACGCGGCGATGTTGCGGCGCACCCAGCGCAGCGCCGCCTGCTGGTCCTGCAGGCCGTAGTTGCCGGACTCGCCGACCTCGGCGGTCAGCGCCGGGTGGCCGAGGAAGCCGAACACGCCCAGCCGGTAGTTGATGGTGACCACGACGACGCCGGTCTCCTGCACGATCTTCGAGCCGTCGTGCTGGTTCGAGCTGCCGTTGATCAGCCCGCCGCCGTGGATCCAGAAGTACACCGGCAGCCGGGCGCCGCGGTGGGTGCCGGCCGGCCGCTGCACGTTGAGGAACAGGCAGTCCTCGGTCTCCGAGCGCGGCCCGTTGGTGCTGGCCAGTGCCGGGCAGCGGTTGCCGTAGTGGTCGGCGAGCAGCACCCCGGGCCACCGCTGCGCCGGCTGCGGCGGCCGCCAGCGCAGCGGCCCGACCGGCGCCGCGGCGTACCGGATGCCCAGGAAGCTGTCCACCGCGCCGGCCCGGACGCCGCGCACCGCACCCTTGTCGGTGTGCGCCACCAGGGAGCCGTGCGACCGGTCCCGGTCGGGCGACCCCGTCGACGCGGCCGCCGAGCTCGCGGTCAGCGTGCCGAGAGCCATCAGCCCGGCCGCCGCCAGCGCGACGACCGGCCTCGCCCACGTTCTCGTCATGGCCCACCATCCCCTCTGACCCCCAGCCGCGGCGGGTTTACCCGGCCGCCCTCTTCCGCACGCGGCGCGGACCCCGATCACTCCTTCGGGTGACAGGCAGCTCAGCCGGTCGGGGTGCTGACGTCCAACCCGCCGGGTCGCCTATTTCCCATCGGCGATCAAGCCGGCCGAAGGAGGTTGGGGTGCTGCGACGGACTCAGCCGCGCGGCCGCGGCCGCCACCAGGGAGTCGGCTCTGGGCGGCCGCGCAGGGCCACGGCCAGTCCCACGGCCGCCGCGTCCTCGGCCAGTGCCCAGGGCAGGTCGGGGGTGCCGGTGCGCTCGGGTAGTGTGGTCCGTGCTTTCGCTCCCGCCCATGCCGCGCCGGCGGCGCCCACGGCGCCGGCCGCTGCCGACAGGCCGGTCGTGGCCGGGTCGCGGCGCTCGGCGGCCAGCGCGCCGACCAGGGCGCCGACGGCGAGCCGGCCGCCCAGCACCGGCGGGCTGAGCCGGCTCGGCGTCCGCGGCAGCTTGTCCGCGACCAGCTCGCCGGCCACGGCGAGCCCGCTGCCGGCACGGCCGGCCCGGGTACGCAACAGCCGCAGCGGCGCCGGGTCGCGCCGGCGCGGTGGCGACCAGGCGAGCACGGCAAGGCCAAGCTGGCTTCGGGCGCCGGTGACGACGCCAAGCAGCAGCGGACGCAGCAGCACAGTCAGCGGGGGCAGCGGGGTCATGCCGGTCATCCTGCCCCGCGATCGCGCTCACCCACCCTCCCGGCACCGGCCCGCTCCCACCACCAGCCTGGGCTAGACGACCGGGGGGCTGACCCTCGCCGGAGGTGAGTGGAGCACGCATATACACAGTCACCTGACCACACCCCGCAGAATGCGGCATGGTCGCGCGCCCGGCGACATTGCTGATGCCCTGGTCGGCGGCGGCGGGTGCCGATGGGCGCTTTCCACGCGCCTGGTCAGCGCTACCACCCGGTCATCTCGGGCTCCTCGAGGCGAGGAGACGGCGCCGCCAGGGACGCTCGTGATCAGCCGAGCCGCCGCCCGAGGTCGAAAGTAGCCGGTCAAGTGGGAGAGTCGGGGATGGCGATCACACCCGGGGAGGCTCCGTGGCCAGAGACCTGGACGACAGCTGGTACTACAACGTCGACGAGCGCCGCGCCGAGAGGGGACCTGCCAAGCGCGGCTTCCTCGAGTCGCGGCTGGGTCCCTACGCGACGAAGGAGGAGGCGGAGCGCGGCCTGGAAGAGTTGCACCGGCGCAACGCCGAGATGGACGAGGAGGACCGCAAGTGGGAGGAGGGCTGAGCCGCTGACCGAGGCCCCGCCCGACCGGCGGCCGCCCGGTGCCGCCGCCGACTCTTCGCTGGAGAGCCTGAGGTGAGACACCCGCTTCCTCGCCGGCCCGCTCAGTGAGCCGGCGGGAATTGGTGGTGAGGATCACGCAAACGCTGCCCCGGGCGACCGGGACTACGAGGCGTGCGCCTCGTGGAACCGGGCGGCGAGTTCGCCCGGGATACGGCCTCGGTCGGCGACCTCGATGCCCTGCGACCGCGCCCATTCGCGGATCTGCTGGCTGCTGGACCCGGTGCGGGCGGCCGGGGTCCGGTTCCGGCCTCGGCCTGGTGAGCTGGTCTTGACTCGACGTCCGGATTCGACGTAGGGGGCCAGCACCTTCCGCAGCGCCTTGGCGTTGCGGGTGCTCAGGTCGATGGTGTAGGCGCGGCCGTCCAGGCCGAAGCTGAGGGTCTCAACTGCTTTCCCGCCGTCGAGGTCGTCGGTGAGTTCGACGAGGACTTTCTGGGCCATGATCCGGCTGCCTTCCAGGGGTGCGGGGACGGTGGCTACGGTTCGCGGGGGGTGGAAGGAAGCATATCCGGGCAGCCGGGCTGGTGATGGTCCACAGGCGACCATGCCGTCCGGACCGACCGGCCGGCAGCGGCGGTTGCTATCGGCGTCGGCGGCGACAGCCAAATCCTTGGTCCATGGGCGGGCCACCGGACTGGTTGGCGGTCATCCCGACACGGCCGGCCGTCGACCACGGCCGCGCCAGTCCTCCCGCCGGCGGTCGTGCCGGCGGCGGCAGGTGGGCGGGCGGCGGCGGCCTCGACGTGCCCGCCCGCGTCGTTGATCTTCTCGGCCAGGTGCCGCACCCGGGAAAGGTCGCGGCCGGGTGGGGATGACGCGGGCACCCGTCACGCGCGAATGCCTCGGCGACCGGGCTGGCGACCGCTCCGGCGGCCCCCAGACCAGATGACGGCGTTCTTTTTGTTCTCCAGCGGTACCGTTGCCAGTTGTCAGTCGTAGTAGCGGCGCACGCTGGATCCGACACGGCTGACGTCCGTGCCGTAGATGTGGATCGAGATCGCCGTCGCGCTGCCGGTGTTGTGGACGCGATGGATGTCGCCGGGCGGCGCGAAGCCGCTCACGTCGCCGACCTCGTTGTCGCTCAGGCCGACCAGGTTGAGCTCGGCGTCGAACAGCTCCTCGTGCTCGACGCCCTGGATGACGCCGAACACGCACCACGTCACGTGGTCGTGGATGCGCGTCGCCTGCCCGGGTCGCCAGACCAGGGCGATGATCGAGAACGAGCCGTCCGGCTCCACGTGCAGGGTGTGGCTGCGGTAACACTCCGGCGAGCCGAGGCGCTGCTCGGCGGTCAGGACGTCCGGGCTGGGCAGACGGCGGCGCAGCTGTTGGGCGACCAGCTGGGCGGTGTCGGACCAGCCCGCGTGCGCGGCGACCGCGGCGCGGATGCCATCGATGAGTTCGGTCAGTTCGAGGACGGGACGGGCGTGTGTCGCAGTCATGCCCCGAGCGTGCTCGCGCTCCACTCATAAGTCCAATGACAAGTTTCGTGGCAATCCATAGTTAGAATTCATGCATGCTCGATGTCACCCGGCTGCGCGTCATCGACGCCGTCGCCCGCCACGGGTCCGTCACCAAGGCCGCGAAGGAGCTGCACTACTCGCAGCCGGCGGTGAGCCACCACCTCGCGCGGCTGGAGGCCGAGACGGGCGCCCAGCTGCTGCAACGGGTCGGGCGCGGCATCCGACTGACCGAGGCGGGGCGCCTGCTCGCCGACCGGGCGGCCGAGATCGTCGGGCGGATCGACGCCGCCGACGCCGAACTGGCTGCCCACGTCGGGCTGACCGCCGGGCGGGTGCGCCTGGCCGGGTTCTCGTCCGCGATCGGGTGGCTCGTGCCGCGGGCGGTTGGGTTGCTGTCGCGCGAGCATCCGGGTCTGCAGGTCAGCCTGATCGACACGCATCCGCCCGAGGCGCTGGAGTTGCTGCGCGCTGGCAAGGTCGACGTCGCGGTCATCTTTCGCTACGACGAGACCGAGCCCGAGCCGGACGGCGTCCGCCTGCACCACCTGCTCGACGACCCGGTCTACCTGCTGTCGGCACGCCGCGGTCGCACGCTGGGCGCGTTGCGCGATGCCGTCTGGATCGCCGGCTGCGAGCGGTGCCGCGGCCACCTGCTGTCGCTGTGCGCCGACGAGGGATTCGAGCCGAAGATCGGCTACACGTCCGACGACATGGTCGTGATGCAGACGCTGGTGGCGGCCGGGCTGGGCGTGACGACCATCCCGGGACTGGCTCTACGCGCGCACCGCGTCAAGGGCATCGTCGCGAGCGAGCTGCCGGGCTCGCGGCGGCACGTGTACGCGGCAACCTTCGGCGAACCGCCCGATCCGCCGGCTACTGCGGCCCTGCTGACCGCCCTCATCCACGCAACGATGCGCCGCGCGTAGCCGTGGTCCTCGATCCCCGATTGCAGTACCCGGTCAAACGTCACCAGCCCCACGAAGGCGAGCGTGGGGAGGATGATGAGACCGAAGGCGTAGAACGCCGCGCCGATGTTGCTGGCCGTGGCGATCAGCCCCAGGGCCACCAGCCCGCCGGTCACGGAGCCGAGGAACATGCTCGCGCGGCCGGTCGACTCCGAGATCGTAGACGAGCGGGCACCCTGCAGCGTGAAGTGCTCCGTCGTCACGAATGTGACTGCTGCCGGGCGCGGATCCGTGTCGGCCGGACCGACCTTCTTGCTTGGCTCGCCATTCGCCACTGCGGTGCTGCCTCTATCCCGCGACAGGTTGATCGGCTGTCCGCCGATGATCCCCGCCGCCACCGGTGCACGCAAGGACCGCCGCGCAGTGGGAAGGCGCCATCCGTGCTCGGTATCCGACGCGGGCGGGGTCATGAACTCGAACAAGGCCATCGGGCTGCTGCCCGAGTAGCTTCCGCCCAGCGACGGCTGATCCAGCGACACCACTCCGCCGGTGGAGGCCTGGAGGATGGCCGACGCCGACCACACCGTCCCCCCAGCGTCCGCGGTCTTCGCGGTGATCGTGGTTCGCGCCTCTGCCCCCAGGCCACGCACCGACATGGTCACCGGCTCGGCGTACACCGCATCGCCCGGCGACACCGACATCACAGCCCGGGACGGCGCCTCGCCGTCGCCGCCCGTGCAGCCGACCACCCCGCCCAACAGCAGCAGATGCAGTCATCACCTGGGCCGGCGAACCCCCACCAGCCGGGTCCTCGCCACCACGCCGCCGTTCTACCAGCGTCCAACCCGGCGACGGCGGCGGCTAGGACGCCGACGTCGCCGGCACCCGTCGACCGAAGCGATCACGCTTCCGCGCCAGTCAGGGCCAGGCCAGCGAAGATCCGGGCCCGCGGGCGCGGGTGTCCCGGTCAGAGGAGAACTGCTCGGCCTACCGCGTGCGGCGCGAGCGTGCGCGTCTGCGGGTCGCCGCGACCGACCCGAGCAGCAGAACGGTAAAGGCGGCGGCCGCCCAGGCTACCGGCAGGCGGCGGCTGGACGACGCGGCCACCGGTTGCACGGCCGGTGGATGCGGGCTCAGGGCCGGGTACCGGGCCGCGGCGGGCCGGGCAGCCGACGCCGCAGCAGCCTCTATCCCGAGGGCGCGGAGGGTAGCGAGCAGAGCAGGAGAGCCGCGGTACCAGCCGCCGCGGGTGCGCTGGTCGTCGAAGAACGTCTGCCCGGGGGCGAGGTAGCTCACCGGTCCGCCGGCTGCCGACGGGAAGAGCGCCTGTTCGATCCTGGCGTCGGTGGCACCTCCGGGCACCAGGTAGGTCACCGTGTACCGGGGGCCGAGATACTTCGTCGGCGCGGTGGGCAGCATGGGGTCCGGTGTCTGGCCGAACATCGCGGCGAACAGTCCCGTACCCTCCGCGAGGTCGGCGAGCCTGCCGCCGCTGCCGGGCTCGCCCGCGCCGCCGATGGTGACTGGGGAGGCAAGCCCCGGCCCGGCGATCGTCGCCTGCGACGGACCTTTCGCCCACGCCGCGACCGGGGCAGCGAGAACCGCGGCCGCCGCGGCACCGATCACCAGGACGGCCTTCGCGCTGCGTCTCATCGCCGCGCTCCCTCCGACCGTGCTTCCTCAACACACCATCTACACCGACGGCAGCAGCGGGGTTCCGGCGATCCGGTGTTGCTCGGAATCGCCGGCCATCTCACTGTGCGTGAATGTTGCTTTCAGACCTTCGAAGACACGGGCCGACGGTCCCGGTTGAGACCACCCGGTGCGGTCCTGCTTGGGCGCTCCCAGGGGATGCGTCGGGCCAAGTAGGCCGATGCGGCAAGCCGCAGTGGATCGGTGCGAGTAGCCGGCTCGCCGGTCGGCAACAACGCGAAGGTGTCATCCCATCCACGATCCCCCAAATGGCGATCACCGACAGTGCCCGACAGCCCCGCGTCGACGCTCGCAGCCGACACGCCGCTGGGCCGCAGGAGAGCGTGGTTGATCTTCGAGCGTCCTGGTCCTAGTCCCTCGACGATGACCGTCCTGGGGGTGGGCGGGCCGTCCGGTCTCCACCAACTCGTTGGCGATCTCGACGACGAGTCTCGACCAGCCGGCCAACTCGTCGGCGGGTGAGATCTACCCATCCATCTTCGACGCGCCGACGGCAGGCTGCCGGCACGTTACCGCCGAATGGAACAACAACCGCGCGACCCTCGACCTGCTATACGGCTGACGCCGGCGGCACGAGGCAGCGGGCAAACCCCGCCATCGGCGGGCCCGCAGGAGCGGAACCGACTCCGCGGCGCACCAGGTACACCATCGTCGCAGTCGATGACGTACTCATGGTCGATGCCCCCCATGCCGTCCAGGGTGCGGTAGACGCCTATCCTCAGCCAATGCGGCGGCTCCCCTGGTGGTACCTGATTCCGCTGCTCAGCTTCGGCGCAGGCAGCGGACCGATGGTCATCTACGGCGGAGCGCGACTGCGCAGCCGGGCACACATCGCCGCTGGCGTCGCCTACGGCGCCCTCTTTATCGCCTTCGTCGTGGCCACCCAGTTCACCGACCCGAACAGAACCGGCCTGATCGACGCGATCATCCTGCCCGCATGGTTGATCAGCTGGCTGGCTGGCACAGCCCACAGCGCCCTCCTCCAACGGGCCGTCAGGGTCAAGGGTGGCGAGCGGCGCGAGCCCGTCGACCCGGTCCTCGCAGCGGCGCACGATCGGCTGGCCAAGCGGGCACGAGCACGCGCGCTGCTGGCGTCGAACCCGGTACTCGCCGCTGAACTGTTGATCGGGCGGCCCGACCTCGGCCGTCAATACGACGACGGCGGGCTGGTCGACGTCAACAACGTGCCGGCCACGGTGCTCGCCTCCGAGCTGGCGCTACCTGCCGGTGTAGCCGAACAAGTAGCGGCCGCGCGCGACCGTCTCGGCGGCCTCAGCTCCCCCGAGGAGCTCGTGGTCTACTGCACCGACATGACGATGGCCCGGCTCAACCTCATCCGCGAACGGCTGCTATTCCTGCCCCGCTGACCCGCCAACACCCGCGGGCTGCTCCATCTGCTCCCGGGAGTCGAAGACCGAGCGCAGCTCCATCCGGGTGCCGCCGGCCTGCTCGCTGAGCCGCACGTGCACGGTGCTGGTCGGCATGTCGGCGATCGGTGTCCCGTCCTGGTCGGCGAACCCGTCGATGAACTCCAGCGACCTCGGCGGGTCGACCGACGTGACCCGCCACCAGCCGCGGTGCTTCTCGCCGTCTGGACCGGTCATGAAGTAGCTGAGGGCGCCGCCCGGGGTCAGGCCTCGGCCAGCCGCGACACGACGGCTCACCCCGCAGGCAGCGGCGGAGGATGTCGCGGCGAGTGCCGTCGGCCAGTGCGTGGAACAGGTGGTCCACGGCGTCGTCGGTCAGCTCATCTACAACCAGTCACCATTGAGCAGGCCGCGACCGCAGCCGGGGCCGGCGCCGATCGGTAGGTACCGAGCACGATATATGGGCGGCCTTCCTCGCCCACACCGGTCTATCGCCATATCACTCCGTGGCAAGCAGCCGTGTGGGCAGCGGATGGAGAATCAGCGCAGCCTCAGGGTCCCGGTGGAGACCTTGCCGGTCCTGCCCACCCAGCGGGCGCTGACCAGGTTGATGCCGGAGGGCTGCAGGGTGAGGGTCCCTGACGCCGAGCAGATGCCCAGCGGATCAAAGTCGACCGCCACCCGGGCGACCAGCCGCGTCTTGCTCAGTTGCGCTACCGCGACGCTGCCCCGGCAGTACCCTCCCGACAGCGTCCCTGACAGCGTGCCCTTGAAGAGCCTGACCACCATTTGCCAGTGCGGCACCGCGTCGTCGGGCTGGTCCATCAGACCGCTCCAGGTTCCGGCCCATACCTCCGGGATCGTGCCCGGTGGCGCGTCGATGGTGGGCACAGCCGTCGACGTCGGTCCGAGCGCCTCCTCGGCTAGGCCGCCTCTGCCGGCGACCTGCGTGCCGCAGCCGCCAGCGAGAACGGCACACGCGACGCAGCCGCTGGCAAGGAATCTGCGGAAGGCGCGCGACGCACGCATGGCACCTCCCGTCCCGGCGATAGTCCGTCTGGCGGTGCTGGCCGAAGACGTACCCGGCTGGCGCGTCCGGATCACCTTGGGCGGCCGCCTCGTCTGGTTGAGTTGCAGCGACTGCAGACGCACGATCGCTCCCGGCGGAAGCGTCCCAGCAGTCGACCTGCGGCGCGCGCGCCCGCCTCACCCAGAACGTGGCAACACGTGCTGTACGAGCCAGACCGACATCCTCCAGTTCGGCACCAATGGCGTCTGCCGTACGACTTGGCGTATTGTTGAGTCAGCGACGATCTTCATCGCCTCAGTCGACAAGCTCTGGGCGATCAAGAACGCTCCCGTCTTACCAGCGAGTCCCCTGGTCCGCGTTGCCTTGGGCGAGACAAGGTCAAGATAGGCCGACACCAGGCTGCGCTCGGACGACATCTCCTCGCCGAGGCTGGCCAGGACGGTCAGTGCCAAACGAAGATCGCGTCCCGCGTTGTCGAATGCAAGCTCAGCCGCCGACCAAAGCGCTCGGGCGCTGAGCAACAGCCAGTCATTCTCCTGCCTCCCTAGCGTCTGGTCGAGCAGCGCGGTGGTCGCCGCGTTCGCCGCCGCGGCACGCGGGGGTGCACGTGCGGATCGCCTACGACCGGCAGGACAAGCCGGCCGCGCGGACCACCGCGGCGTTCGCCGCTGCCCGCGGGGACCCGGCCCCCGCGGCACCCACGAGTGGCTACACACGCAGTTTGACGGCACGCAGGTATGGTTGCGCCCGGTGCATTCCCCGCCCGGGCAGCTGATGCACCACAAGTACATGATCGGCGACGCCAACACTCCGGATGCGGTGGTGTGTGGACCGGCTCGGCGAACGTCACCGACGCGGGCTGGACCCGGCAGGAGAACAACATCATCCAGCTGGCGTCCACCGAGCTGGCCGGCGGCTACCGGGCCGACTTCGACCAGCTCGGGTGGGCGTTCGCCCCGGGCGGCGCCGACCATCGGCGCGGCCTCGGCCGGGCTGGTCAGCGCCGCCCACGGCCGGATCGTCGTGGCGTCCATGGTGCTGACCTCGCACACCATCCGCGGTGCGCTGGCCGAGGCGCTGGACCCGGAGCTCCGCTGTCCGGGGTCTACGACACCGGGCAGATGACCCCGATCGTCCCACAGCGGCGCAAGAGCGCGACCGGGAAGCCGACCGCCGCCCTCTTCGATCGGATCGCCGCCCACCTGGTGGCGAAGAAGTCCGCCCCCTACACCCCGCACGGCGTGCACGACTTCATGCACCACAAGCTGCTGGTCTGCGACGACACCGTGGCCACCGGCAGCTTCAACCTCTCCCACAACGCCGCCGGCAACGCCGAGAACTCCCCCACCCCGCACTGCGGCGACCTCGCCCGCCGCTACACCACCTCCATCACCGAACTCATCCGCACCTACTCAGCCCAGCAATAGCACAGCCGCCGTTCGAGTAATTCTCCTGGTGCAGGTCGGCGTGGATGAGGCCGAACGCCTCCGGCCCGCGGCCAAGCTGGTCGCGGGCCTGCCGGCCCGTCCACCAGCCGTCATCCGAGACGCAATGTCGGCGCGTGACCAACCCGCGCTGTGAACGGTGCGGACGCTCAGTCGAGCGCAGCCGGGACTCCTACGAGGTGTTCGAGCGGATGCATTGGTCTGCTTCCACGACGAGTTCGAGCATGACGGCGGGGACGGCGACCCCGACATCGCCTGCGGTGACCCGCGCTGTCCAGCCCGAGCGTTCGACCTCAGCCACCGCCACCCTGGTCCGACCACCGCCGGCCTGGCGCCATCGTCGTTGGGTGTCGAGGACCGACCCGCGGCAGAAAGCCGATGAGCCAGTGCCCATCCTGGACCGCAAGACAGGTGGCGCCGATTTGACGTTTCCCAGTCAACGGAACACCATCGTAGTAATCCCTCATCGTGGAAGGCGGCTCTTACCGTGGCGCAACGCACCATCGTCCAACTCACCGACGACCTGGACGGCAAGTCGATACCCGACGGCAAAGGTGGGACTGTCCGGTTCAGCCTCGACCGTCAGGACTACGAGATCGACTTGTCGGACAAGAACGCCAAGGCCATGCGGGAGGTCCTCCGCCCCTACCTGGCCGCCGCCCGGCGTGCTGGTGGAACAACACGGGCCAGCAGTAGGCGTGGCAGCCGACCGGCTAACGGGCAGTCCCGCGACTACGACCCGAAGACGGTCCGGGCGTGGGCCGAGTCGCAGGGCATCGAGGTGAGCCAGCGCGGCCGAGTGTCGGCTGACCTGGTCGCCAAGTTCCAAGAGGCCAACGCCTGAGCGGCCCGCACCAGGAAGAGGCCGACCCACAAACCGGGGTCGGCCTCTTCTGCGCCAGGCCAGGTGCTCGCGACGTGCCGAGCCGGTGGATTTCGACCCAAGCCCCCACGTGAGAAACCAGGCGACTCGCGGCAGAGCCGGTTGTTGATTGATCTTGGGGTGCCGCACGGCGTGGGAGGTCGTCGGCCGCGCCTCTGCACCGTCGCGACGGCGAGCATCCACGCCCTTGGCCCGGACGATCAGGCCCGTCGGCCGGTCCGGCGACCGGTGACACTCGCCGCGAGCGATACAGGCCGACTCTCTGCGGAGCTGACGGACTACATTTACGCGTGTCGAAAGCTGCTCGCAACAAGCATCGTCTCATTGGTTGGTCGGCCCGGTGCCTCATCGCAGCCTTCGCATGAGGAGTCCCGGCACTTCTTGGCTTAGGCGTTGGGTGACTCGGCCGGCATTGGAGAGCGGCGGACGAGGGGGCTGGCGAGTGAGCCAGCACGCTGTTGATCACGGAGGTGCGTGAGAAGCCGGCCACGACCGAGATCCGCCGGCTCACCGGCCGCAGGAAACTGCGGGAAGGTCGTCAACCACCAACGATCCAGCCGATCACCGGCTTCCGACAGTGCCCAACGCCGCCGACCCGGGCTCCGAGCGCTGGGCGGCAGATCCGGGTGCTTGATCAAGCTTGAAGCTTGCCGAGGTGTGCGATGCGGCACGCCGGTGGCCGCTCGGACGGCTGCGACCTGCCAGGGGAACCCGGAGGATCGGGACGCGCCGCGCGCGGTGGACGCGGATCGGACAGGAGTGTGGGGCGGTCCCGTGCGTCGCCCGGTGTGGGGCGAGCGGCTGTGAGCCACCGACTTCGGCGACAAGGCGGCCCACGATGGCCGGTGGTGTCCCGGCGCTGGCCGCCGACCGCGGCTGCGACGTGGGCGAATCCGCAGGTAGCAGCCTTGCTCGGGTTCTGGCGGCCTACGGTGCCGCCGTCGGCGGCGCGCTCACCCGCTGGCCCGGATGGCAAGATGGGGGTCATGGACGACACGCAGCGGGAGCGGATCCGGTCCGGTCGCGGGTTCTTCGCGGCGCTGGACCAGAGCGGCGGTAGCACGCCGAAGGCATTGGCCGACTACGGCATCGCCGAGAGCCGGTACGGCTCGGAGGAGGAGATGTTCGACCTGGTCCACCAGATGCGCACGCGGGTCATGACCAGCCCGGTGTTCGACGGTTCGCGTGTGCTCGGCGCCATCCTGTTCCGGCAGACCATGGACCGGGACATGCGTGGCGTGCCGACGGCACGCTACCTGTGGGAGCAGAAGCAGGTGGTCCCGTTCCTCAAGGTCGACAAGGGCCTGGCCGCCGAGCAGAACGGCGTGCAGTTGATGAAGCCGATCGACACCCTCGACGACCTGCTCGAGCGGGCGTGCCGGCATCGGATCTTCGGCACCAAGATGCGGTCGGTGATCCGGGACGCCGACAAGGACGGGGTGACCGCGATCGCCGACCAGCAGTTCGAGTACGCCGCGCGGATCTGGGGGGCCGGGCTGGTGCCCATCCTCGAGCCCGAGGTCAGCATCGACAGCCCGCACAAGGACGAGGCGGAGACACTGCTGCGGGACGCGCTGCAGGCGCGGGTCGAGGCGCTGGTCGGCGATGCCACCATCATGCTGAAGCTGACGATCCCGACCCAGCCGGGCCTCTACGGCGGGCTCGCCGCCGAGTCCCGGGTGCTGCGGGTGCTGGCCCTGTCCGGCGGCTACAGCCGCGGCGAGGCCTGCCGCCTGCTCGCCCGGGATCCGAACATGATCGCGAGCTTCTCCCGCGGGCTGCTCGAGGGGCTGTCGGCCGAGCAAACCGACCAGCAGTTCGATGCGCACCTGGACGCCTCGATCGCGCAGATCTTCGACGCCTCGGTCAACAAAATCGCCAGCTGAGCCCACTCGGATCGGACACCGGCCTCCCGCGCGAGCCCGCCGACTCGATCAAACTCCGACGTGCCGCCCATGACCACGGCACGATCGCGGCGCAGGCCGGCCACCGCGCGGATCGTGCACCACAGGATCGTCCCGACGCCGCCGCCCGACGAACCCGGTCCACCTTCCGACCATGCTGCCGTCCCCCCAACCTCCAGCCATAGAGGCACGCGGGCATCCAGCCAGCGACCAAGCGAACGGCCGACTCCCACCAGGAAGGTGCTGAGCCTGCGGTCGCCTCATTTCTTTCCTCGACAACGCCGAACAG
>WNGD01002031.1_pt1 | contig 21703 bp, 23 predicted proteins | sample 5400671 | NCBI WGS metagenome assembly WNGD01 (sample SAMN13153369, study PRJNA577476) | soil metagenome | isolation source: 40 cm soil or saprolite under grassland replicate 2 | place: USA:California | collected 2016-06-15 | reverse complement strand
ATGCCGCCAGCGACCGAGATCGAAATCTGCGCCGAGTTCGCGGTTAGCCCGCGTCAACAGGTTCAAATTAAACTGTACGGTCACGCCTTTAGTATCATTGTAGGCGCGCTCAAGAATATGGCGATCCTTTTGCAGATCGACACCGATGAGCAGTCCGCCATTTTGGCGGCAAACGTTGGCGATGCGACCAAGGAACATGGTCGCTTCGTCAGGTTCAAAATTGCCAATAGTTGATCCGGGAAAATAGATGACGTTACGTGTCGCTTTGTGGCGGCTGGACGGAAGCGCGACAGGCTGCAGGTAATCGGCACTTTTCAGAAATATCGACGGGCATGTAAACGGCAGGTTTTTCGAGCGCTTCGATGAGAATCCGGGTCTTGGTGCCCGCGCCGGTGCCGAGTCCAATAAGCTCGATATTTGGTCCGAGCTGCGAGGCGATCTCAGCGCGATATCGGTCCAGAATGTCGATCTCGGTCCGGGTAATGTAATACTCGGGCAGCTCGCAAATTTTCTGGAACAACGCCGCGCCGCGTTCGTCGTAAAAATACTTGCATGGCAGCGTGCGCGGCTCGCTGGAAAGACCTGCGATTACATCGACCAGGAAATCAGACGTTGGCGGCTCGATCACAGAAGCAGCTCGGGTGGCCGTTAGTGGGTCAGACTTCATGACATTCTTATTTAGTGCGCCCGGGCGGCTCTACTCGCGAATCCTTTCGGAGTCGCGGCCTACCGGATTCATTGTGGATCGCGCGCGAGCCGAATGCCGGTGAATTGCCAGCGCTTCTCAGGCTGGAAAAAGTTACGATAGGTACGGCGAATGTGACTGCGCGAAGTAGCGCAGGAACCGCCTCGCAAAACGTATTGGTTGCACATGAACTTGCCATTGTATTCGCCGAGCGCGCCCGGCACCGCGCGATAACCGGGGTAGGGGGCGTAAGCGCTGCGCGTCCATTCCCAAACATCGCCAAACATTTGGTGAAGATGTTCGCCACGGCGAATCCGTCCAGTGGCGGATCGATAGCGAGCGGAAGATCGGCATGGCAAGGGATGAAAAGCTTCGTTTTCGACGAAATTTCCGTCGATGTCGATCTCTGTTGCAGCGCGTTCCCATTCGAACTCCGTCGGGAGGCGCGCCCCCGCCCAATTCGCGTATGCGTCGGCTTCGAAATAACTCACATGAGTTACTGGCTCGGATTCATTAACCGGGCGAAAACCTGAGAGTGTAAAATTCCACCAGACGCCTTCATGTTGTGTCCAATAAAGCGGCGCGAGCCAGCGTTGTTCGTTAACAGTCGTCCAGCCAAGCGATAGCCAGAATTCCGGTCGCGCATAACCGTTGTCTTCGATGAATGCAATATATTCGCCGTTTGTTACCGGCCGCGAAGCGAGCGAAAATGCGGGAATCAACGCGCGATGCCGCGGTCCTTCGTTGTCATAAGCGAATCCGCGGCCGTCATGGCCGATCTCGACAGTTGTTTCTTCGAAATCGAGGAAGTCCATCGGTGAGCTGTCTGGCGGGACGATCTCGATCGTTTGCTCGCGGAAAACGGGGTAGAGTGGATTTTGCGCGAACACGTGTTTGATGTCTGTGACGAGCAATTCCTGGTGCTGCTGTTCGTGTTGAATGCCCAGAACTACAATCGGCTCGATTTCGTCGAGAAGTTCGTCGTCTGCCTGCGAAAGGAGATCGTCGATGTGTTGATCGATTGCTGAACGATAGCGCTGCGTTTCCGTCACCGTGGGGCGCGAGATCAAACCGCGCAGATCGCGCCGGTGCATGTCCCCAGCGGCGTTGTAGTAAGAATTAAAAAGATAAGCGTATTGCGCGTTTTCGGCTCGATATCCCGCAATCCATTTTCTGAGAATAAAAGTTTCGAAGAACCAGGTTGTGTGCGCGAGATGCCACTTGACTGGGCTCACATCGGGCATCGATTGCACCACACAGTCTTCCGGCGCGAGTCCTTCACACAGCGCCACTGTAAAGTCGCGAACCTGGTGAAAGCGTGAAAGCAACCCAGAACGCCTTCGGGGCACAGCGGAATCGGCACGCGTTTGCGCGGCCGTCATTTCCTCGGCTGTCACGGCCGCAGTAGGACTCAAGTAATTTCGCCCTCCTCTTCGAGTTCCTCTCTGCGTGCCTCGAGCATTTGATCGTGGGTCGCTTCCTCGAGGCCGTCGATCACCAGATGCTCGCCGACTGTTTCCTCTTCCTCAGTACCGGGACGCGGCACACGGTGACCTTTGGAGCCAGCGACCACGTTCCATTCTTCTGTGAGATCGGCGTTATCGGGAGTTTCCTCCGGAGGAGTATTATTCTCCGCCCCCATCAACTCCTGGCAAGCCTGCCTCCAATCTGCGTCGGTGAAGTCATCGGGGTTGCGCTCGTCAATCATTGCAATTTCCCTGGCGCGTTTTTCCACGTCTGCCGGGGATGGCGCACCGAGTCCATTGCCATGCACCGAGATTTTTCCCGCCCGCGGTTGTGAGTAATCATTCATAACCAATAATTACATGGAATCATGGCTGCATGTCCGCGCTATACTTTGGACTACAGATTGCTGGCTTGCAATGTAAAGCGCTGAAAATAGCGCCCAACGTTTTAATGAGTGAGGAAAGTCTGATCCGACTTGAAAACGGCGGTGTCATTGCGTTTGAAGGATATGGCGACGAGAACGGCCTTCCGGTGATATTTTGCCATGGCTGGCCGAGCTCGCGCACAATGGCTCGACTCACAGACAAAGCGGCGCGCGATCTCGGTATCCGGATCATTTCACCCGATCGACCCGGCATCAGTGGATCGAGTTTGCAGCCAAATCGTAAATTACTCGATTGGCCACCGTTTGTGCAGCGACTCGTCGATGGCCTTGATATCGGCGAATTCCGAGTGCTCGCCGTTTCCGGTGGCGCTCCCTATGCTTATGCGACGGCCAGAGCGATGCCGGAGCGCGTGCGGGCCATCGCGATCGTGAGCGGTGCAATCCCGATTGTCGATCTTCCCGGCCGCGAAGGATTGCTCCCGCTCTATTGCTGGATGCTGGCGCTTTATCGAACCCGGCCACAACTTTTACGAAAATTATTCTACGTAGCGCGGCCAATTCTGTCATTGCAGCTGCCTGTTCGACTTCGGCCGCTGCTCCTGAAATTGTTGATGCTGCGACCGTGCGATGAAGATAGTCTCCGCGATTCCGCGGCATTCGAAGCCGTTTTTGAAAGCCAACGGCGCGCCTGGCACGGATCGGCTGAAGGGGTAATGGCGGACGCGCAGATTTATGCGCAAACGTGGGGTTTCCGCATCGAAGAAGTGCGCGTTCCTGTTCGACTGTGGCATGGAACGCAAGATCGGGCTTTCTCGGTTCATCTGGCGGAAGAAGTCGCCAGACAATTGCCCAGTTGCCAAGCGCATTTCGTCGATGGTGCAGGCCATTATTCGCTGCCTATCCGTCATATGCGCGAAATCCTTGAGGATCTGATTTCAGTGTAGGGCAGGCGTGTCGCCTGCGTTCTAAAAGTCCTGCCGCCGACACGGCCGCCGGTACGGGCCGCAGTTTTCCCGTGCGTTAAGCTTAGCTGCGTTGAAGTTTTGACCATGGAAGATTTCACGGGAGGCACAATTCATGATCAGTCGGCACGGCGACAGTGGACGGTCGATCCGCCGTTTGACGCGCGAGTCCGTGAACTGGTTCGAGATTGGGGTGCGGAAAAATCGTCTGAGCTGATCGAGGAAATGATCGTAACCGCTCTAAGAATCGCGCGCGACCAGATGAGTGTAGCTGATCTCAAGCTGATCAACCGGTCGATAAAAGAGATGCGGTATGCGGCGAAGGTGTTCGCACCGTTTCAGCACCTGCGGAAGGTCGCTATCTTTGGTTCGGCTCGCACTTCGGCGGATTCGCCTGAGTTCCAAGTAGCGGAAGATTTCGCGCGGGAAATGGTCGCGCACAATTTCATGGTGATTACCGGAGGCGGAGACGGAATCATGGGCGCATCGCAGAAGGGTGCAGGCCGCGAGCGCAGTTTCGGGCTTAACATCCGCCTGCCATCTGAGCAGCAAGCCAACGTTGTCATCAAAGGCGATCGCAAGCTGGTCAATTTAAATTACTTCTTTACCCGCAAACTGACCTTCGTGAAGGAAGCGCACGCATTCGCGCTGTTTCCCGGCGGTTTCGGCACGCTGGACGAAACGTTCGAAGTGCTCACGCTCATGCAAACCGGGAAAGCACGGGTTATCCCAGTGGTCCTACTGGACCGCCCACGCGGAAGTTATTGGGAGACATGGATGAAATTTCTTACGGACCGCCTGCTTAAACTCGGGTTCATTTCACCAGAGGATTTTTCGTTTTTCAAAATCACGCACAACGTCGAGGAGGCGATTGCGGAGATATTGCGGTTCTACAAAATCTATCACTCGGCGCGCTGGGTAGGCCAAAGACTTGTCGTGCGCATTAATTATCGTTTGTCCAGAAAGGCGATGGTCGATCTTAACGACAAGTTTGCCGACATTGTGCGGAGCGGCGAGATCGTGCAGGGCGTTGCGCTGCGTCAGGAGAAAAACGAACCCGAGATTTGGGACCTGCCGCGACTGCTTCTTACTCCTTATCGCGACAGGTTTGGGCGCATTCGCCAGCTGATTGACGCGATTAACTCCTCATCGCTCGCGTGACGCGAAGTCTGCCGTCTTGACGGGAGAAATCCGTTCCGCCGAGCTAGTGGAAGACAGCGGCCTTGTTTTCCGTGGTCGGATCAGGGACGCGTCGACTTGAACTTTTGCGTCCATCATTCGGTCGAAAGAAAAATGCTCATTTGCGTAGCGCAGGCCGTTCGCTGCACAGTGCGCCGCGAGTTTCGGATCGGAAAGAAATTCCAGGATCGCAGCCGCGACCGCTTTACTATCGCCCGGCTCTATGAGCAAACCGTTTTGCCGGTGCTCAATAATTTCTGGAATATCGCCGACTTTTGTTGCGATGACGGGGCGCCCGCTGGCGAACGCTTCACGCAAAACGATCGGCGACGCCTCAGTATGGAGGGAAGCAATCACCACCATGTCGCACGCGGCATAAACGTTGGGCGTGTCCCAGCGATAGCCGGTCATGATGATTTTCTCGGCCAATCCGGCGCGATCGATGGCATTCCTCACGTTGATGCCGCGCTTCAGCAGACCCGTGCCCTGGCCTACGATGACAAAGCGTGCATCGGGATGTTTCGCTAAAATAAGATGCGCCGCTTCGACTAAAATGAGTTGACCCTTGTCTGGCCGAATCATGCCAATATTCCCAATGACTGGGGTGTCCGTGCGGAACCCCATTTCGCGCCGAAATTTCATCCGGTCCCGCGGCGGTTTAAACTTTTGCAAATCAACGGCTGAGCCGATGACTTCAATTTTGGCGGGATCAATTCGGTTCTGCTGCACGAGTTGGCGCTTGATGACCGATGCATCGGCCACGATTTTCGAGCAGCCATGCTTGAAAATAAAAGCCCGGCCCTTGCCCCGGAGTGCATCTGTTATGCAGCGCGCGCGAGTCAATGGACTTCCGCAAAAATACAGCGGCAGGCAAAGCCAGTGATCTTTCGAGCTGTAAGTTTTTAGCAAATCGATCTGATTTCGCCGGCAAAATCTCCAGAGCCGCCATGAACACAACGGATCGACACGACGCCGGAGCGGCATCGCGGCAAGGCGAGTGCCAAGCTCAGAGGCTTTGAGCTGGACCTGACTGCCTGGATTGCAGACCAACCATGCCTTATGCCCGTGCCCATTCAGCCAGTTGATCTCGAGGCAGGTGCGATACTCCTGGCCGCCCCAGCTGCGACTGCTCTCTACGTAGAGAATATTCACGTGGGATCGACAATCACTGCGTGCCTCGGTCCGAGTCTAACCAGTCGCAGCGCGTTTTTCGAGAATATAATCGTGAATTGTATTTACAGTTTTGAGCGCCGTCCCAGCGACTTCAGAGTTTGGCACGCCGACTCCAAAAGTTTTCTCCATGCTCACCACCAACTCAAGCGCGTCGATGGAATCGAGACCGAGTCCATTGGGGCCGAAAAGGGGAAGATCATCCCCGATTTGGTCTGGCGTCGTTTGCAGCATCAAATTCTTGACGAGCATCTCTTTGATTCGGGCGCGCAGATCAGCATCGGACATAAGAAGGTGCGATTTTGTCGTAAACTATGCGCCGGGTCAAACGTGTAGAAACGTGTGTGCCTGCTGGCGAATCGTTTCCGGAGTCTCCACGCGCGGGCCGATCCCTTCTGCCGCCGAGGACAAACCGCCGCTACACCTGATCGGCTTTGTCTCCGGGCGTAATTGCTTGATTTGGATCCGGGCGTATTTCGCTGCTTGCCGGCTGATTTTCGCTTCGCGGAACTGTCGATTGCGCCGGTTTCACATCGGATTTGGCCGTTTCCGTCTCGGGCTTGCCAGCCTTATGCAGTTCGTCGTTGAACTCGTCCTTTGCTTTTTGAAACTCCTTCACTGCCTGCCCCATTCCGCGCGCTAGTTCTGGCAATTTCTTCGCCCCGAACAGGACGAGAATGATCAGCAAAATGACAATCAAATCTGGCCCGGCCAAATTCATGAAGCTGGCGAGGACGCTCATAAGTTGACCTAAACATCAGGCCGTTTCCCCAACTTGCAAGATAATCTTGGAGCGCAGACATCATGTAAGGATGGCTTTCATTCATTCGTGTTTATTGATGTTAGCGGTGGTTAATCCTGTCCGGCGCGCAGCTGCTAAGAGTTGACAGGCCTACGCTACTGTGGGAAAAAGCCATTCCAGCAATATGCGTCCGATCTGGAAAGGCAGTATCAGCTTCGGTTTGGTTTATATTCCGGTGGCGGTTTACCCAGCCACGCGCGAGGAGAAAATTAGTTTCCGGCAACTCCGATCGAGCGATCTCAGCCCGATCAAATACAAGAAAGTTGCGGAGGCCGATTCAAAAGAAGTACCGGCCGATCAAATTGTAAAAGGCTTCGAGTACGAGCGTGGCCGCTACGTCGTCATGAAAACGGAGGATTTCGAGAAGGTCCGGATCGAATCCACGCATTCCATCGACATCACTGACTTTGTCGAGTTGGAGCAAGTCGATCCGAAGTTTTTCTATAAGCCATATTTTCTGGAGCCGCAGAAAGGCGGGGAGAAAGCGTACACGGTTTTGCACAAGGCGCTCAGCGGCACGGCCAAGATCGGCATTGCCAAAGTCGTCATCAGCAATCGCGAGCACCTGGCCGCCGTGAAACCGGATGGATTGTTCCTGATTCTGGAACTGATGCATTTTGCCAGCGAAATTTTGAGCGCTGAAATTTTAAAGAACGGATCGCCGACAGCCGTGACGGATAAAGAACTAACAATGGCCCAAGCTCTTATCGGGAGCATGTCCGTTGCATGGGAGCCAGAGAAATATCGGGACGAGTATCGAACGGCGTTGATGGAGATCATCGAGCAGAAAGCCAAGAACAAACAGATTGCCGCCAAAGCCCCGCCCGCGCACGTGCCGACCAACGTTGTCGATCTTGTCAAAGTGCTTCAAGAGAGCCTCAGCCGTAATCAATCCGTTAGGCAAAAACGCAGCTCCGCCCGCTCCAGCGGCCGTTCGACGGCCGCGTTAGTAAAACAAAAGAGACGCGTGAGTGCTTTGGGATAAAACGGCCAGATCGCGTTCTGGACAAAGCCGGCACCCCAAGGCATTTAGCGCGGCTTTTGATCTAGTATGATTGGGCTAGCGCCCAAAGCAAGTTGCAAATCAGGGGATCATCAATAGAGTCAACGTCTCTTTATGGCCAAGACCTCCTGGATTAATCGCAACGAACGCAAGCGCGCAACGGTGAAAAAATATGCTGCGCTGCGTGCTGAGCTGAAAGCGAAAAAAGACTATGCCGGTCTCGCGCAGTTGCCGCGCGACGCCAGCCCGACGCGTGTAGTGAACCGTTGCGAAGTGACGGGTCGTCGCCGCGCGTTTATCCGCCGCTTCAAGGTTTCACGTCTCACGTTTCGCGAGCTGGCTTCGCAAGGCTTGATCCCCGGCGTAACCAAGTCGAGCTGGTAAATTGGATCGATTTTGGGCTTCGGATGCGGGGTGCGCATCCGGGTAATGAACTTCCCCTCGTTATTCTTTTTATTGGCGATGCCGATTGCCGACGTTATCGCGCGGCATTGGGACCCGCCCCTGCTACTGATCGCCAAATTGGCAGCGATCAGCGCGCTAGTATTGTTGAACGGCTTCTTTGTCACGGCCGAGTTTGCGCTCGTGAAAATCCGCGCCAGTCAGCTCGACACGTTGGCCGCTGAGGGCAACAGGCGCGCGACGTTTGCAAAGCAGGTAAAGGACAACCTGAACGCCTATCTTTCCGCGTGTCAGGTGGGGATTACAGCGGCCAGCCTCGGGCTTGGCTGGTTAGGGGAGCCGTTCATTGCGGAGATGCTTCAGCCGTTTTTCGCTGTCGCTGGAATCGAATCTCCGGCAGTGATCAAATCCGTCTCCTTCGCGCTGGCATTTTCGGTCATTACGTTTTTGCACATCGTACTGGGGGAACAAGCCCCCAAAATTCTTGCTATTCGAAAGGCCATATCGGCCACGCTATTCGTGACCGCGCCGTTACGACTTTTTTACACAGTCTTTAAACCGGCGATTTGGCTTTTGAACGCGGCGAGTAACTGGATCCTTCTGCATCTTCTTCGTATCGAACCCATCGCTGAAGGGGAGCTGGCCCACAGCGAAGAGGAATTGCGATTGATATTCGACCAAAGTGCAACGTCTTCGGAGGTTACGCCTCTCGGCCGCGAGCTTGTTATCAACGTGCTCGACCTGCGCAACCGTGTCGTGCGCGATATCATGACGCCGCGCGGCGAAATCGTTTATCTCGATCTCGAGGACGACTTCGAGACGAACGTGAAGAAGGCAATCGAGTCACGGCACACGCGTTTTCCGCTTTGCCGCGAGAACCTCGACAACACCATCGGCCTTATCCACATGAAGGAACTGCTGCCGATGATGCGCGATCCGCAGCCCGATTTGTTGAAGATTAAACGCGATTTGATTCCCGTCCCGGAAATGATGCCGCTGGAAAAATTGCTTAAATTATTCTTGAGCAAGCATGCACATCTTGCGCTGGTGGTGGATGAATTTGGGGGGACCGTTGGCATGGTGACGCTGGAGAATGTGCTCGAGGAGGTCGTCGGCGATATTCAGGACGAGTTCGATTTTGAAAAAGAAGAATTTCGCAAGATCAGCGCGAACGAATTCACGGTGGATGGCGCGCTCGGGCTTTACGAACTAAACGAGCTCGCCAGGCTTGAACTGGAGAGCGCAGACGTAAGCACCATCGGCGGGTACGTCACCCATTTGCTCGGTCATCTGCCGAAACAAGGCGAACAGGTTAAAATCGGCAACTACCTCGTCACGGTTTCGCAAACGGATGGCCGCCGCGTCAATCAACTTCATTTTAAGAAATTGGACGACGTTGCTGACGAAGAATCTCTTTCCGTGACAAAATCGAGCGCCTCGTAGATGTGGCCGCGCGGAGTTAGGGGCCGGGACAGGAGACAGGCCTCGCGGCTACAACATGGACCTTATCGCGACGACCGAGATCACCTGCCCGCACTGCGGGGAAATTTTCCCGATCCAGATCGATACTTCGCAGCCGGAACAAACCTTGATCGAGGATTGCACGGTCTGTTGCCGCCCAATTACGCTGACGATCCGTTGCCGGCCGGGCGTGATTGTCGGTCTTAGCGTTCTATAGCAGGTCCCTAAGGACGCTGTCGAGCAAGGCTCGCTATGCGACCGCGGATTCCAGCCTTGCGAGCAAGGCCGGCCGCCGCCGCAATTGCGCGGTGAGGGCTTCGATCGCGCGCAGCGTGGACGAGCTGATGTGATGCTCCATGCCCTCCACATCGTGATAAATCACGCGATCGTCCAAGCCAAGAAGTTTCAGAAAATCGGTCAGGAGCTGATGCCGTTGTGCAATCTTACACGCGAGGGTTTTGCCGGCTGTGGTCAGAATAAGACCGCGATACTTTTCGTATTTCAGCAAACCGTCGGCGTCGAGGCGTTGCACCATGTTAGTCACGCTCGCCTGGGAAATTTTTAGCGCCGCCGCGATATCGACTACGCGTGCATAACCTTTGGAGTTAATGAGTTCGAGGATGCGCTCCAGATAATCTTCTACGGCAGCCGAGCTCCCGAGGGCCGATCGCGAATTGTTTCGTGCCATCGCCCCAACGATAGAAAGGAAAAGAAATTAAGTCAATCAATATAATTATTTGACGAGGTAAATAAGTTAGGACAACCTAACTTTGCGTGAAAGAAAACGCACTCCGGCGATTCTCGATCTGGTTGGGCTTGATAACGTCAGTTGCGCTCACCGATGCTGCCAATGAGCTGGAAAACAAAAGTCGCTACAACCTTTTCAATCCGACGCCGGAGAATTTGTTGCGCGAGTTAGCCACCGACCGGCCTGACAAAACCGAAGGACCGACAACGGTGGATGCGGGGCATTGCCAATTCGAAATAGATTTCGCCACTTTCACGTACGACCGGACAAGTGGGGTTCAAACGAAGAATTGGAATGTCGCGGCCTTCAACATTCGCGTCGGTTTGCTTAACAATGTCGAGCTAAGCTTGATCTTTGAAAGTTATCTGCGCGAAGCAATCGACGATCGTCCGGCGCGAACGATGTCGACCTTGTCGGGTATCGGCGATTTCATTACGCGTCTGAAAATCAATCTCTGGGGAGACGATGGCGGCCACACCGCGTTCGCGCTTTTTCCGTTCGTGAAATTTCCGACAAGCACGGGCGGTCTCGGTAACGCTTCCGTTGAAGGCGGCGCGATCTTTCCGTTCAGCATAAAGTTGCCGGCCAAGATCGGAATGGGAATGGAAACCGGCTTCAGTTTTTTGCGGAATGAGTCCGGCGGAAATTATCACGAGGAGTTCGTGAACTCGGTAACGTTCACCCGCGAGATCATCGGTAAACTCAGTGGCTATTGCGAATTTTTCAGCAGCGTTAGCACGGAACACGACTCGGAATGGATCGGCACTGTCGATCTCGGCCTTACTTACCTGCTGACCGAAAATCTCCAGCTCGATTGCGGCTGCAATATCGGTGTCACGCGCTCCGCCGACGACATCAATGCGTTCAGCGGAATCAGCGTCCGTTTTTGAAATGATGAACCGACGGAACCAGACGATCGCGGCGGATGTTGAGCGCGGATGGCGCAGAAGAACGCCGCATGTTTCGCTGCCGGAAGTCCACCGCAGCATCGTGGTCCCGACGACAGCGTCGTTTTGGCGGAAGCTGATAGCTTTCTCCGGCCCCGGTTTTCTCGTCGCGGTCGGCTACATGGATCCAGGCAACTGGGCGACGGATCTCTCCGGCGGTGCGAAGTTCGGTTACGCGTTGCTCACCGTCGTCATGATCTCCAATTTCATGGCGATCTTGCTTCAGCATTTGTGCATCAAGCTTGGCGTCGCCACTGGCCGCGACCTCGCCCAAGCGTGTCGCGATCACTATTCGACGCTGACCGTCTGGTCCCTCTGGATTCTCTGCGAAATCGCTATCGCCGCATGCGACCTCGCGGAAGTAGTGGGCTCCGCCATCGGTTTGCAGCTTCTTTTTGGCCTTCCGCTGGTGTGGGGGTGCATCATTACCGCGCTGGACGTGCTCGCGGTACTTTATCTCCAAACCAAAGGCTTCCGTTATATCGAAGCGCTTGTGATCACGTTGATCGTGACCATCGGCAGCTGCTTCGCCGCCGAGTTGATCTTCTCCAAGCCGGACCTTACGGGCGTCATGCTTGGATTCGTCCCCGGCCCGCGCATCGTCGTGAATCAAGGAATGCTCTACGTCAGCATTGGCATTCTTGGCGCGACTGTGATGCCGCACAATCTCTATCTGCATTCGTCCATTGTGCAGACGCGCAGATTCGAGCAGACGCCCGAAGGCAAACGCGAGGCGATCAAATTCGCCACCATCGATTCGACTGTTGCCCTCATGTTCGCGCTCTTTATTAACGGCGCGATTCTCGTTCTCGCCGCGTCCGCGTTTCATTGGTCCGGTCATCAGGACGTAGCCGAAATTCAGGACGCTTACAAATTGCTCAGTCCGCTCCTCGGTGTCGGCGTGGCAAGCATCCTGTTCGCAGTGGCGCTGCTCGCTTCAGGACAAAACTCGACTCTTACCGGCACGCTCGCGGGGCAGGTCGTAATGGAAGGTTTCCTCAACTTTCGGATCACACCGTGGCTCCGCCGATTGATTACGCGGTTCATCGCCATCATTCCCGCAGTGCTCGTCATCGGTATTTTTGGGGAAAGCAAAACGACACAGTTACTCGTAGCCAGCCAGGTGGTCTTGAGTATGCAGCTCGGCTTCGCCGTCTGGCCGCTGATGCGGTTTACGGGTGAAAAGACGAAAATGGGCGAGTTCGCCAACAGGCTTTGTCTGAAAATTCTCGGCTGGGCGACAGCCGGCATTATCATTGTGCTTAATGTGAAGCTGCTCCTGGACACCTTTCTGCCCGACTCCGTCCTCCAATCGCTTTATGGTTTCTTTCATATTTCGGCGCCAACACAATGAAAGAATGACGAAGGACGAAGGCATGTATCGCAACATTCTCATTCCGCTTGAGAACAGCCCAGCCGATGAAACCATCCTCTCGCACATCAAGCCGCTCGCGCGCATGACTGGCGCGAAGCTGCTCCTCGTCCACGTCTCCGACGGTTGGGTGGCGCGCAATTTCAATCAGCTGAAGCTCGCGGAGAGCGAAGAGATGAAGGAGGACCGTGCGTACCTGGAAAAACGCAGCCGCGAGCTGACGGCAGAGGGTTTTTCCTGCGATGCCGTTCTGGCCCTTGGGGAACCCTCCGATGAAATCATCAAACTGGCGAGTGAGAAGGATGTCGATCTTATCGCCATGACCACGCACGGCCACCGGTTTGTCAGCGACATTCTCTACGGCGCCACGGCCGACAAAGTGCGCCACGAAGTGGATGTGCCGGTGTTGCTCCTGAAGGTAAAAACCTGACTGGATTAGTGGAGTAACGGAGTGTTGAGAACTGACGCAGAGATTGCGTATATCAATCAGTCGCCACTCCAATACTTCATCACTCCATTGCTCCAACGCCCGTGAAGGTCCTTTTTCTTACAAACGAATATCCGCCGCACATTTACGGCGGCGCGGGCGTTCACGTCGGCTATCTAACGCGCGAGCTGGCGAAGACCATGCCGGTCGACGTCCGTTGTTTTGGCGATCAACATCTTGAGAAAGGTAACCTCAAGGTCACCGGCTTCGAACTCAACACGAGTGGTTTCACCTGCCCCGAGCCGTTGAAATCGGCTTTCGGTGCGGTGCGGCGCTGCACCGATTTCAACACGACGAACATCGATGCCGATATCATCCATTGTCACACTTGGTACAGCCATTTCGGCGGGATTCTCGCCAAAAAGAATTACGGAATTCCGCTTGTGATCACGGTCCATTCGCTCGAACCGCTTCGGCCGTGGAAACGCGAGCAGCTTGGCGGTGGCTACGATTTCTCCCTTTGGATTGAGAAAACTGCGCTGGAAATGGCGGATGCGATCATCGCCGTTTCGGGTGAAACGAAGCGTGACATCGAACGATTGTTCAATGTCGATCCAGCGCATGTGCACGTGATTCACAACGGCATCGACTTGAAAGAATACCGGCAACTTCCTTCAACCGCTGCCCTTCAGGCCCACGGGATCGATCCCAATAAACCTTACTTGCTGTTCGTTGGCCGGATCACGCGGCAAAAAGGAATTATCTATCTCGTTCGCGCCATTCATTACATGGACCCCGATTTTCAGATCGTGCTGTGCGCGGGCGCTCCGGATACGCCTGAGATTGCCAGGGAAATGGAAGACGCCGTTGAGAGCGCAACAAAAAAGCGCTCTAACGTCATCTGGATCGCAGAAATGGTTGATCGGAATGCGGTCACAGAACTTTATTCGCACGCCGCCGTGTTCTGTTGCCCATCGATTTACGAGCCGTTTGGCATCATCAACCTCGAAGCGATGGCATGCGAGGCAGCAGTGGTGGCTAGCGCAGTCGGCGGAATTAAAGAAGTCGTCGTGGATGGCGAGACTGGCTTCCTGGTTCCCCTCGAGCAAATGAAAGAAAGCCCGTTCGAGCCACTCGATCCGGAAAAATTTTCGCGTGATCTTGCGGCGAAAATCAATCAGCTCATGGGCGATATAAAGTTGCGCGAGAAATTTGGGAAAGCCGGCCGCAAACGCGCTGAGGAAAAATTCACCTGGTCCGCAATCGCGCACAAAACGAAAGCGCTGTATGAAACGTTGAAGCCTTAAAGGGTTTTAGAATCGGCGCTTCTTGCCCCTTCGGCACTTCAACGGTTTAACGATTCAACGTCTCCGAAGGAAATGTCAGGAAACGGCGGGCGCGGTTGCGTCAGTCTCTGCGCAGGGTCATCCTGAACGCAGTGAAGGATCTCACAAAAGCGATCCGACATTCTTCCGACTAAGTGTGATCTTCCTTCGATCTCGAGGCCCCTCGCTCCGCTCCGGATGACAAAGCTTTGTGACGATGGCAACCTCAGGGCGAAGGTTGCGCCGTTATGTTCATTGATCGGATCAGAGTTTTTGCGCAAGCAGGAAACGGCGGGCGCGGTTCCGTTAGTTTTCGGCGGGAGAAATTTGTGCCGAAAGGCGGACCGGATGGCGGCGATGGCGGGCGCGGCGGCGATGTGATTCTGCGCGCGGATCGGCACGTGGATAACCTCTCGAATCTTTTCTACGAGCCGATCATCAAAGCCAGGAATGGCGGACACGGCATGGGAAAGAAGATGCACGGGCGTTCTGCGCTGCCGAAGATCGTGAAGGTGCCGGTGGGAACGATTGTTTGGCAAGCAGAGGAAAATAAAGAAAGCAAACACCGAACGCCCAACGCCGAACGCCCGACGCTGAATTCAGAGGAATCGAAAATCGACTTCGTTGTCGATCTTACGCGGGAGGATGAGGAGTTTGTTCTTTGTCGCGGTGGCGCGGGCGGCAAAGGAAATGTGCATTTCAAGAGCTCGCGGAATCGCGCCCCGCGTCAATACACTGAGGGGGAAGAAGGCGAGCAGGGCCATTTCCTGCTCGAGCTGCGCACGATCGCGGACGCCGGCCTCGTCGGTTATCCAAACGCGGGGAAATCGACATTGCTCCGAAAAATTTCGGCGGCGCGTCCCAAGGTGGCAGCGTATCCGTTTACCACGCTGCATCCGATTATCGGCGTCGTGGAATTTCCCGGTTATCGCCGGGCGACAATCGCCGACATCCCGGGCCTGATCGAAGGCGCGCACCGTGGTCTTGGCCTCGGGCACGAATTCTTGCGGCATATCACGCGCTGCCGCATCTTACTGTTCGTTATCGATGTTGCGGGAAGCGAAAGCCGGAACCCAATCGAGGACTTGCAAAAATTGCGGCGCGAGATCGATCTTTACGATCCAACATTGTCGAAACGCCCATGGTACATTATCGCGAATAAAATGGATTTACCCGCGGCGCGAGAAAATCTTCAAGCATTACAAGATCGATTTCCGACTGTCGAAATTGCCGCAGTTTCAGCGCAGACAGGTGAAGGCGTGGAAGAGTTAATAGCGAAATTGGAGAAGTGGCTGGCAAAAGCGTCGCAACCCATCGCCGTCGTTAAAAGCGATCCGATTTCTCTCGGCAATTAAAGGTGGACAAGGCCAGAAAGCCTAGCGAAACTGGCGCTCTTAATGGGTAGACGGGTTATAGCGAGCTATTGTTCCAGCTTTCTCAAGCCGGAGATGTTGCACATTTACCGGCAGGTAAAGGCGCTGCGCAGCGTCGATACCTTCGTGGTGACCAAGGAGGTTCAGAATGCCAAGCGATTTCCGTTCCCCGATATAGAAGTCATTCCAAAGCGGCGCACGAACCTGCTCGTGCACGGCTGGCTGAAATTCGTGGCGCGGCGCCCGCCGATTGTTTATCGGGGTGAGTATCAAACGCTCGAATCGTTATTGGAACGCCATAACGCCGATCTGATGCACATCTATTTTGGCCACACCGGTGTCCACCTGCTTCCGTTCATCCAGCAATGGGGCAAACCGTGCGTGGTGTCTTTCCATGGGGCTGACGTGGCCGATAAACAGGACGTCAAAGATTACCCCGCGAAGTTGCGCCGCCTTTTTGACGCGGTTCCGCTGGTGTTCGCGCGTTCTCAATCACTGGCTGAACGGCTGATTAACCTGGGTTGTCCGCAGGATAAACTGCGGATCAATCGCACCGGGATTCCGTTAAATGAGTTTCCATTCATAGATCGACAACCGCCGCCAGACGGCAAGTGGCGAGTAGTCCAGGCGTGCCGATTGATCCCGAAAAAAGGTGTGGCGACGAGTTTGCGCGCGTTCGCGATTTTCAAGAGGGATAATCCCGAAGCGGAATTTTTCATCGCAGGCAAAGGCCCATTGCAGCCGGAATTAGAAATGCTCGCCGCTGGACTTGGGATTTACAAAGACGTTCACTTTGTCGGATTTCTGTCGCAACCGAAACTGCTGGAGCTTTATGCAAGTTCGCACCTGTTTTTGCATCCGAGCGAAACATCACCAAATCAAGACCAGGAAGGCGTGCCGAACTCGGTTTTGGAAGCAATGGCGACCGGATTGCCCGTAGCTGCGACGCGGCACGGTGGAATCCCGGAAGCGATTGATCACGGTCGCACTGGATGGCTAGTACCCGAGGAGGATCACGCCGCGTTAGCAAACGCCATGCAGCAGATCGCATGTTTCCCTGACGTCCTGAGAGAAATGGGACTGCGCGCGCGGGACGCAGTGACTGACCGTTTTGAACAGGATGGGCAAATCGATCAGTTGGAATCGTTTTACGAGGAGGCAATCGCCATGAATGGCGCGGCAGAGCCCGCGAAATCCAAGCCGGTAAAGCAGCTCGCTCCGCAGTTTGCCGAGCGGGTGCCGGTAAAATAAAACTCGGGTTCGAGAATTTTTGTTTGTCATCCAGGCAAAAACACGCTTTCGTATGCGCGACGCAAGCGTCCCCTTGTGTTAAGTGCTCTGGCCAGGCCGCCACTGCACGACTAAAAAGATTGGGCCGCGCCATTTCTACGACCTGAATGCAGTATTGTTTTTTTCCCCGTTTATCGTTATCGATCTTCGCGCTCTGTAGCGGATGCATTTTCGCAACGTCGGCGCTGGCGGCCGAGGTCGAGCCCGCGGTGCCGTTAAAGCCAGCGGAGCTCATTCATATCGGTAAATTCGCTATTACCAACTCAATGCTGGTAACTTGGGTTGTCGCGGCCGGGATCATTGTTTTCGCGCAGCTAGCGACACGAAAGATCAAGCCGATCCCGAGCGGCGTGCAAAATTTTTGGGAATGGCTCGTGGAAAGTCTTTACAATTTTTTGGAGAGCATCATTGGCCGGGATCTCGTTCGAAAGACATTTTGGTTTTTCGCGACCATTTTCATTTTCATTTTATTTGTAAACTGGTTCGGTCTCATCCCTGGCGTTGGCACGATTGGCTGGGGACATCATGATCCAGCGACCGGCGTTTTCCATGTCGATCGACCGCTGTTGCGCGGCGGGAATGCCGATCTCAACATGACCACCGCGATGGCCGCGATCTTTTTCCTGCTTTGGATCATTTGGGCGATCCAGGCCAACGGCGTCGGCGGATTCTTGATTCACATTTTCGGACCAAAGGGTGAGACGTCCGGTTTTTTGAAAATAATCATGGTCGTTATCTTTTTCATGGTCGGATGGCTTGAAGTCGTGTCGATTCTGTTCCGGCCGATCTCGTTGAGCTTTCGGCTTTTCGGCAACGTCTACGCTGGCGAAAGCATTTTGGAAGCGATGTCGAACATGGTCCCGATGCTTTCCTGGCTAATTCCGATTCCGTTTTACTTTATGGAGCTACTAGTGGGATTCGTGCAGGCGCTCGTTTTTATGTTGTTGACCGCTGTTTTTACACTTTTGATTGCGCAACATCCACCAGGGCACGAACCACAACATTAACAATTTCGGCGACCCGTCGCGCTAAAACAGCGAAGATCGCCAATGAGAAAACCAAACGAGAAACTATGATATTACCATTACTGGCAGAAATGACCGGAAGCATTCACGTGGGACTTGCAGCCATGGGCGCGGGGATCGGAGTCGGCCTTACTGGCCTGGGGGCAGCCGCGGCAGTCGGACGCAATCCCGGCGCGGCGACCCCGATCCTGGTGCAGGCGATTCTGGCGATCGCTTTTACTGAAGCGATCGTGTTCTACGCGCTTTACCTTCTTCCTCACTAAACCTTTTCCCGCGCGGGGCAATTGCCGCCGTGCCCAAAGGTTTGCATTATGAATGTCATGATTGCAGCTACGAGCGGGGGTTTTACTGACACGTTGCGCGATACGGCCCAGACCTTTGGCTGGAATCCGTGGCTGTTCTTATCGCAAGTGATCAGCTTCGTGATTGTCGCGTTGCTGCTGCGTCGCTTTGCCTACAAACCGATTCTAGCCGTGCTCGAAGAACGCCGGCGACGAATCGAGGAAGGCCAGCTTAACGCGGAGAAAATTAAGAAACAATTGGCCGAGGCCGAGCAGCGTTATGCGGAAGTTCTAGCCAAGGCAAACGCCGACGCACAACGGATGATCGACGAAGCTCGCGAAAGCAGCGCGCATCTGGCCGAGCGCAAGCAGCAGGAAGCGATTGCGACGGCGGAACAAATCCTTGCGAAAGCGCGCGAAGCCAGTGCGATTGAACATGAGCGCACGATGGAATCTCTAAAGCGCGAGCTCGGACGTCTGGTGGTCGATACAACCGCAAAGGTCACGGGCAAAGTGCTCACGCCCGAGGACCAACGGCGGTTGCAGGAAGAAACAGCCCGCCAACTCGCCTGATGAAGATCAATAAGGAAATTCGTCGGCTCTCCCGCGAAATGCTTCGAGCAAGTTTCACTGACGGCCAACTTGATCCCGGCCGGATCGCATCGCTCGTGGACTCGCTGATCGCGAGAAAGCCACGCAATTACATCGGCGTTCTGAAAAATTACAGGCGTTTGCTTCGCATCGAAGTGGAAAAACGGCGCGCTCGAATCGAGACCGCGAGCGAGGTGGATCGCGAAACTGGTTCAAGACTCGTGGCGAATCTAAAGAAGAAATACGGCAGCGATCTGACGACCGAATTCGTCGTCAATCCTCAGCTTCTTGGCGGGATGCGCATTCGCGTCGGCAGCGACGTTTGGGATGGGAGTGTCCGCAATCGGCTCGAACGCCTTCAGCAGCAACTTTAAATCCAAAACAAATCATGAGCAGCATACTCGAAGAAATTGAAACCAAAATTGAAGGGCTAAAAACCTCGACGACAAGAAGCAATGTGGGCGTCGTCCGCGAGACTGGCGACGGCGTAGCGCGCATCGAAGGCCTTAGCGACGTCATGCTCAACGAGATGATCGAGTTTCCAAATGGGGTCTTCGGCCTGGCATTGAACCTCGAAGAAACTGAAGTTGGCGCCATTTTGCTGGGTGAAACAACAAAAGTCTCCGAAGGTGACGAAGTAAGAACCACAGGAAAACTGTTACAGGTTCCTGTCGGCAAAGCGTTGCTCGGACGCGTCGTTAATACGATAGGCCAACCGCTGGATGGAAAAGGCGAAATCAAGACAGACTTGTTTTATCCACTTGAAAAGATCGCGCCGGGCGTGATCAAACGCCGCAGTGTCAGCCAACCCGTTCAAACCGGTATCATGGCGATTGATGCCATGATTCCGATCGGCCGCGGACAGCGCGAGCTGATTATCGGTGACCGCGCAACTGGGAAAACCACTATCGCAATCGATACCATCATCAGTCAGGCGCGGCTCAATAAAGCCGGTGAAAAGGGAGAGGTGAAAGATTATCGGCCGCTTTACTGTATTTATGTCGCGGTCGGCCAGAAGAATTCCAACATCGCGCGGACGCTCGCCGTTCTCGAAAAAGAAGGCGCCATGCCGTACACGACGATCATCTCCGCGCCTGCGTCCGACACGGCCACCAATCAATATCTCGCGCCATTCGCCGGTGCCGCCATGGGGGAGTGGTTCATGGATAATGGCATGGACGCGCTCATTATTTACGATGATTTGTCGAAACACGCCGTCGCGTATCGCCAGGTTTCGCTCGTCTTGAGGCGACCTTCTGGACGCGAAGCTTACCCGGGCGATGTATTTTATTTGCACTCACGATTGCTTGAGCGAAGTGCCCGCGTCGCGGAAGAATTTGGTGGCGGTTCTGTCACGGCGCTTCCGATTATTGAGACGCAAGCAGGCGACGTTTCTGCTTACATTCCAACCAACGTGATTTCGATCACTGACGGACAGATTTATCTCGAGACGGATCTTTTTTATCAAGGCATTCGGCCGGCCATTTCAGTGGGTCTTTCGGTCAGCCGGGTCGGTTCCGCCGCGCAGATCAAGGCCATTAAGCAGGTCGCAGGCAAAGTGAAGCTCGACCTTGCACAATTTCGCGAGCTGGCCGCCTTTGCGCAGTTTGGTTCCGATCTCGACGCGGCAACCAAAGCGCGACTCGATCGGGGGCAACGCATTGTCGAGCTTTTTAAGCAAAAACAGTACAACCCAATTCCGGTCGAAGAGCAGGTCGCGGTAATGTGGGCGATGCAAAATGGATATCTCGATCCCGTGCCTGTCGAGCGCGTAAAGGAATTTCAAATCAAGCTTCAGGATTACTTGCAGACGCGGAAAGAAAGTTTGCTGGCGGCTATTCGTGACAAGAAACAGCTCGATGAGGAGCTGGAGTCACAATTGAAAAGCGCATTGGAGGATTTCAAAGCAACTTGGCGATGATCACGCTGTCTCAATTGTTTATAGACTTGAGATCACAGATCGCGACCTCAAAGCGTGCAAACGGAGCACAGGCATCTTGCCTGTGGGGCAGCCGGGCGTCTCGCCTGGCGTTTAGAAACGATTCGGCAGGCTCGAGGCCCGCCGGCCCCATAGTCAAGATGGCTGTGCCACGGTTTCGCTATGCACTATCCGCACTCCGCAATCCGAAATTCTAATGGCAAATACCCAGGACATACGGCGTCGGATCAAATCGATTCGCAACACCGCGCAAATTACAAAGGCAATGCAAATGGTGGCTGCGTCCAAGATGCGCAAAGCCCAGCAGCACGCGCTCGCCGGTCGGCCGTATGCCGCGCTAATGAACAAGGTTCTGGTCTCGCTACAAAGACGCACCGATCCAAGACTGCATCCACTTCTTGAGATCAGGCCGCTCAAAAAAGAACTCGTGTTGATCATCAGCACCGATAAAGGACTGGCCGGTGCGCTAAACACGAACCTGTTTCGCGAGACTGCGCATTTTGATTCTGCCAAGACCGCCTTCGTGGTCACTGGCAAAAAAGCGCGGCAGTTTATCGCGCGCACCAAACGCGAGTTGCTGGCCGATTTCGAATTGAAAGACGCGCCGAGTTTTCTCGAAACCAAAGCGGTCTCGAAATTTTGTACCGAAAAATTTCTGAGTCGCGAAGTCGACAAGGTCTCCGTCCTTTACACCCATTTCATTAACACGATCAATCAACGCGCGGTTGTGCAGACGTTGCTGCCAATCAGTGGCTTCGACCTACCCAAGGGTGAACCCAGCGAAGGCGCGAAAGAACATGTCGATCCCATGATTGGCTATGTCTTCGAGCCGAATGCCGAGACAGTTCTCGATGTGATGCTGCCCTACT
>WNGD01002538.1_pt1 | contig 21712 bp, 19 predicted proteins | sample 5400671 | NCBI WGS metagenome assembly WNGD01 (sample SAMN13153369, study PRJNA577476) | soil metagenome | isolation source: 40 cm soil or saprolite under grassland replicate 2 | place: USA:California | collected 2016-06-15 | reverse complement strand
ACCGGTGAAGTGGCCGTCGAGCCCACGACCTCCTACCAGAGCTATGTGCGTCTGACGACCAAGCTTCGCGGCTGGATCCCGCGCGACGGCACCGCTGTCACCGAGCGGCTGCGGATCATCAAGAGCGCCGAGGAAATCGCGCTGATCCGCCAGGCGATTGCCGCGACGGAAGCCTCGATCGCCGCGACATTCTCGCAGCTCGCGGTCGGCATGACCGAGCGCGACGTCGCGCAGTTGTTGTCACGCGAGATGGCGAGCCGCGGCTCACCGGGCGGTGGGCTGGTACAGTTCGGTCCCTCCAGCGCGCTGCCCCACGGCGGCCCCTCGGCGGGGCAGTTGACGCGCGAAACGGTGGTGCTGATCGATGCGGGGTCGCGGGTCGAAGGGTACACGTCCGACATCACGCGTACGATCTGGTTTGGCGACGCACCGTCGGACGAGTTCAAGAAGGTCTACAACATCGTGCACGACGCACAGACCGCGGCGATCGAGAACGCGAAGCCCAACCTGACGCAATGCCAGGAGGTCGACCGCGCGGCGCGCAAAGTCATCGGCGATGCGGGGTACGGCCAATACTTCACACATCGGCTAGGGCATGGCATGGGGATGGATGGCCACGAGCCGCCGTACATGGTGGAAGGCAACACGACTCGCCTCGAGCCCGGAATCGTGTTTACCGATGAGCCGGGGATCTATCAGCTAGGGAAGTTCGGCGTACGAATCGAGGATGACTGCATGATGACGTCGAACGGAGTTGAGGTGCTTTCACATCGGACGTCCAAGATCTAACGGGGAAGCGGGAAGGGTACTACGGGTTCCCAATCGACGTACAAGTCCAATCAACAACGCGATCACTCGGTCACATAGCTTCAAAACCTCGTCCGCTCGCTCTGCTGCCGCGAGTTCTAATTCAAATGCGAGCTCGAGGTGTGTGTGGAGCTCAGTCGCAGAGCCCAAAGCAATACGGAGGCAACGTATGAATTGCGGCGTCGTCGCTAGAGCATAACCCTCGGCAATGTTCGCTGGGATCGCCGCCGCGGCACGACGGATCTGGTCGGCAAGACCGAAATGCTTGGACAGCCGTCCTTCGAGGGTCAGTCGGTAAGCGACGCGAGAAAGTTGCCGGCCCACATTCCAGGCCTCTAACGATCCTAGTTTCTTCATGAACGACAGCATTGTGCAGCCTTGCCGGATGGGAACTACCAGAATACTGCGAGGTGCATCAAAAGTCTTCGCCTTACCCTTCCCCCTTCCCTCTTCCCCCTTCCCCAAGATTTCAGTCGCCCAGCTTCCTCGCAAAACTCACAATCCGGTCGAGTGCCTGTTTGATGGAATCGGTTGCCGCCGCGTAGGAGAGCCTCACCCACCGATCATCGCCGAAGGCAGCCCCTGGAACCAGGGCGACGCCACTCTGAGTGATCAGGCGCGTGCAGAAGTCCGTGCCGGTGATCTTCCCGAACGAATCCACTCTAAAGAAGAAGTAGAACGCGCCCAGCGGGTCCACGAATTCCACACCGGGGAGATCCTGCCGGAAGCGGGAAACGACGATGTCGCGCCGCTTGCGGAATTCGCCCACCATGCGCTGGACGTCCTGTTCCACGCGTTCGTCGCCGAGCGCGGCCGCCGCGGCGAATTGGGCGGGGTGATTCGCGCCTGTCGTCGTATGCGACTGCAGCGCCGCCATCGCCTTGGCGATTTTGGCGGGCGCGAGTGCGAACCCGATGCGCCACCCCGTCATCGCGTACGTCTTGCTCACGCCGGTGATGAGCACCACGCGCTCGAGCAGGTCGTCAGGGAGATCGAGAAAGGACGGCGCCGGCCCGGTGCCGTAGTGGATCCGCCGATAAATCTCGTCGGCGATCACCCACACCTTCCGCTCCGTCGCCCACTGCGCGATCGCGCGGATTTCCGCGTGCGTGTACACGGCACCGGTTGGGTTACAGGGAGAGCAGAGAATCAGCCCCGTGGCCCCCGGTAACATCCGCGCCAGGTCCTTCACGCTCGCCTTGAGACTCCACTCCGGATCGCCGGCGATCATCACGGGGCGCGCGCGCGCCAGGTGGACGATTTGCGGATACGACACCCACGCCGGCGCCGGGATCGCGACGACATCGCCGGGGCCGAACACCGTAAAGCAGGCGTTGAACAGTGACTGCTTGGACCCGTTCGACACGACGATGTGGTCGGCGTTGACGGGACGACCGCCCGAGAGCAGCGAGAGATGCGTGGCGGCGGCGGCCCGCAGCTCTAGAATCCCCTCATTCGCCGAGTAATGCGTCTTGCCGTCCTTGATCGCCCGAATGCCCGCCTCGGCGGGGACTTGAGGGGTCGGAAAATCGGGCTCCCCCGCGCCCAGATCGATGACGTCTTCCCCCGCGGCCTTGCGGCGCCTGGCCTCAGCGGAAATCGCGATCGTCGCCGACGTCTCGAGATGCTGGAGGTTGGCGGAGAGACCGTCGGTCATCGCGGAATGGCTCCATGGCGTCTGAGGATCATCATCGTGGAGTCGACGGGAAGGGCGCGCACAACGCCACGATAGCCCCGCACCGTCTCGGCGCGCAATAAGGAATTGTAAATGGCTTCTTCCGTGGCATCGGCGGCGGCCTGGAACAGCGGTGACATCCCATCGTTCGTGACAACGTCGAACGCGGCGGTCGAGCGGTCAAACTGCGACGGCGGCGGGCGGGCGGTCGAGAATGCGATCACGTAGTCGCCGGAGCCATTGCCACGACCATGATGATCGACCCATCCCCCGTGTCACGTTTCCCGTTTCCCGTTTCCCGTAATTCACGTCCCACCGGCACACCCGCAATCGTCAGATCGCCACCGAAATTTGTCTGGACGAGCACGCCGACGGTCCAGCCGCCGAATTGCGCGGGAAGTCTGCGGCTCGACGTCCCGATCCCGCCTTTCCATCCGAACGCGACGGTGCCCCGCCCCGCACCGACCGCCCCCTCGGCGACCGGACCTTCCGACGCACTCCGAATGGCACCCAGCACATCAGCTTCCGTGATGGCCCGCGTACGGATGTTGTTCAGGAAGCCGTCATTCGTTTCACCGACGACGGGATTGGCCGAGCGCACGTCTTCGTTCCCGGGGAGCGCGAGGAGCCAGGTGAGCACCGCGTCCGCGGCGCGTGGGACGCAGAGCGTGCAGGTGAGCACAATCGGCGACTCCAGCTCGCCGAGCTCATTCACCTGGGTCGAGCCGGCGAGCTTTCCGAATCCGTTGCCGACTACGACCGCCGCCGGAACCTTCTCGCGAAATGGATTGCCGCCGTGCGGTAGGATCGCGGTAATCCCGGTGTTGATCGAGTCGCCGCGGGCAATCGTCGTGTGGCCGACGCGCACGCCCGCGACGTCGGTGATCGCATCGAGGGGACCGGGAGGGAGGGAGCCGACCGTGATGCCAATGTCGCGAGCCCTGGGACGACGCTCCTGGGCACTGAGGGAAGTTGCCAATAGAAGGAGGAGCAGCAGCCGGTTACCTTTCACCGGTTCTCAAAGTAGCACCCTTTGACAATCGAGGCTCGTGTGCGGCACGTCGTGCTGGTGACCCCGCCTGCCGTGGAACGGGCAGGCAAGGCGTGGGAACTGATCGGTGGGGGAGAGACCCATGCCATCATCGTCTGTGCGGACTATGAGCAGGCGGTTCTCTGGGCCGAAGCGGCTCCGCCCGAGCTGCGCGTCCACGCCGTCACGGGCCTCGGCCGGACCGCCGCCCTCCTGAAGGAAGGGCGCGTCGGCGTGCTCGCCGGCGCGTACTCCGACCTCGCCGCACTGGTCGCGCGCGCCGCGCTCAAGCTCGAGACCGTCGCAACGATCGTCCTGGCGTGGCCCGAAAGCTTCGCGGCCGAGCTCGATACACTGCTCGCGGAAGCGCCGCACGCCCGCCGCGTCATCTTAAGCTGGAATCCCACGGCACTCGATCCATTCTTCGAGCGTCACGCGCGGCGGCCGGAAATCATCGGCGACTTGTCGCTCGACGATGTCGGGCAGCCACTCGGACCGGTGACGGCGGCGCGGTATGCGATCGTCGCCGCTGGGCGCAAACGCGTGCGCGACGCGCTCGATGCGCTGCGGACGGTGCGACCCTACATCTGGTCTGGCGGCCCGATCGACGCTCCCTCCCCAGCGGAGACTCCAGACGCCGTCCTCGCAGCGGTCCTCCCCACGCGCGACGAGCTGCGCCAGCTGGCGGCCATCGCGCAGCCCACCGTGCTGGTGCTCGCGTCGCAGCTCCCCTACCTCCGATCCATCGCCACGCTGACCGCGCTCCCGCTACCGTCACCTGCCGATCGCGCCCAAGATCGCTCCGCGGCGCTGCGCGCGCAGATCGCCGCGCGGCTCCGCCAGGGCGACGTAGATCCGGAGCTGGCCGTTTTGGCGCCGCTCTTCGAGGAGCACGCCCCCGCGATGGTGGCGGCCGCCTTGCTCGCCCTCAGCCGTCAGTCACCTTCGACGAGTGAGCTCGCTGCGCCCGCCGAGCCGGCCGGCTGGAGCAGGCTGTTCGTCTCCGTGGGACGAAAGGATCGGGCGAGCGCGAAAGACCTGGTTGGGGCGTTGATCAAAGAGGCGGGACTGCAAAAGGGACAGATCGGAAAGATCGACGTGCGCGACACGTTTTCGCTCGTCGATGTCGCACCTCCCGTAATGGATCAGGCCGTACAGCGTCTCTCGGGCGTCGCGATTCGCGGACGGAGAGTCACCGCACGGCCTGATCGGGGATAGTGCCGGCTACCGCTTCCCGTTCACCGCCATCTTCAGCTGCTTCCCCGCGCGGAACGCCGGTGCGATGGACGCCTTGATCTGAATGACGCCGCCGGTTTTCGGGTTGCGACCCATCCTCGCGGCACGCTTGCGGGCTTCGAAATTGCCGAACCCGGTGATCTGCACCTTGGAGCCTTTCTTCAGCTCGCTCGCAATGATGCCCTTGTCATCGAACAACGCTTCAACGGTGCGGGTGGCATCGGCCTTCGACATCTTCGTGCGCATGGCCAGAGCGGAGGTGAGTTCAGCCTTATTCACTGCGATCTCCTTGTGGGGGGGGCGCGAAAACCCGCATGAACACTGCACTACTATGGGGTATCCCTCGGAAAACCGCAAGATTCCTAGCTTTTTGAGGGGTACAGGTCGGCACGAGGCACGTTTGCCCGAACAGGCGACCGTCGCTAGCGTTCTCGCGCACGTGCCGACGTGCAGACGTGCCTCGTGAGGTCTAAGTGTTCCAGCAACCCACCCGCCCTGGATGGATTGAAGTCATCTCCGGGGTGATGTTCAGCGGCAAATCCGAAGAACTGATCCGCCGCGTGCGCCGCGCCGTCATCGCACGCAAGCAAGTGCAAGTCTTTAAGTCCCACCTAGATGCGCGCTACGCCGGGCTCTTTTCCGTCTCCTCCCATGACGGCGTGACCGTCGAAGCCGAGCCCGTCGACTCAGCCGAGGAGATCGCGCGGCGGCTGCGCGACACCACCGAGGTGGTCGCGGTTGACGAAGCCCAATTCTTGGATGACGGTATAGTCGAAATCGCGAACCACCTCGCCGACAGGGGCGTCCGCGTCATTCTCGCGGGAACCGATGTCGACTTCCGCGGCCTGCCGTTCGGTCCGATGCCGACGCTCATGTGCATCGCGGAAGTGGTGGACAAGTTCCAGGCGATCTGCGTAGTGTGCGGCGGCCCGGCGACGCGAAACCAACGCCTGGTGAACGGCAAGCCGGCGTTGTGGGACAGTCCGATCATCATGGTTGGCGGGCGCGAGTCGTACGAGGCGAGGTGCCGGCATTGTCATCGCGTACCGAGGCAGGATGAGGATCAGACTGCTCTACTCTAAAGGAGCCGGGAGCCGGGAGTCAGGATCCTGGACTGCAACTCCGGCTCCTGGCTCCCAGCTCCTGGCTCCGTGTTAAACGTCGCTCTCACCGGTAACATCGCGGCTGGAAAATCCACGGTTGTGGATCTATTTCGGCGCTGGGGCGCGACGATCATCGATGCCGACAGCCTTGCCCGCGAGGCCCAAGCGCCCGGCGGCGCAGTGCTCGCCGCGATTGCGCGCCGCTTCGGCGCCGATGTGCTCGCCCAGGGTGGCAGCCTAGATCGCGCGGCGTTACGCGCGAAGGTCATGGGCGATGACGCCGCCCTGGCGGCGCTCAATGCCATCGTCCATCCCGCCGTGCAGCAGCGGCGGCTCGAGCTGCAGCGGGCCGCCGCCGAGCGCGGCGACGCGATCGTCATTAACGACATTCCGCTGCTGTTCGAGGTGTTGGATCCGGCGCAGTTCGACGCCGTCGTCCTGGTCGACGCTCCGGTACCGCTCCGACGTACGCGCCTGCGAACCTTGCGTGGCCTCTCCAACGAGGAGGCCGATCGGATGATCACCGCGCAGATGCCCGCGGAGCGCAAACGACCGCTGAGCCAGCATGTCGTCGAGAATGACGGCACGTTGGCTGAGCTCGAGAAAAAGGCGCAGCGCGTATTTGCTGCGCTGCGCCAGCAAGCGGCGCGGGCGGGCGTGCGCACTGAGGCGCCGGACCAGACGCTGGTGCTCTGCGCGCTGGGAGCGAAGGACGCGGCGGCGCCGGTGCTCAAGGCCATCGAGCGCCGCTACACAGACGCCGGTATGCGGATCGAGTACGCGACCGTCAAATCGCTCGGCAAAATCTTGAAGACCATTACGCCGCTCTCGATCGTCGCGACGGCTGATGCGGAAGACGGCGCCCGGATGGCCTGGGAAGCGGCAGTACCGCCGCGCCCGTGCCGGCTCTATCATCTCTCGCCCGATCCTGATCCCATCGCGGTGCGACTCGACCTACGGCCGTGGGGTTATGATCGCGTGGCGCTGAGTGAAGAGGATGGCGCAGGACTGGCGCCCCGAGCGGACCTGTTGTAGGCTCCCGTCCCATGTCCAGCATCCCGAAGGATCTCCGCTACACACAGGACCACGAGTGGGTTCGCGACAGTAAGGATCCGCAAGTCGTCGAAGTGGGCATCACCGACTACGCCCAGGGCGAGCTCGGGGATGTTGTGTTCGTCGAGCTGCCCAAGGGTGCCGCCGCTTTCAAGCAACGCGACGTTTTCGGAACGATCGAAGCCGTGAAGGCGGTGTCGGAGCTGTACACGCCCGTCGCCGGAACGGTGGTGGAAGTCAACAAGGCGCTCGAGCAGGACCCGGCGCTGGTGAACCGCGATCCGTACGGCAAGGGCTGGATGGTCAAGGTGAAGGTCAAGGACCCGAAAGAATTGGAGGGGCTGCTCCGCGCTGACGCGTACGCGAAGCATGTTGGAGAGTGAAAGCCACGTTCCACGGACACGCCTGCTTCCTCTTAGAGCGGGACGGCAAGCGCGTCATCATCGATCCATTCCTCACCGGCAATCCCGCGGCGGTCATCGGGCCGGATAAGGTGCCCCACCTCGACGCTATCTTGCTGTCCCACGGCCACGGCGATCACCTCGGCGACGCGGTCGCGCTGTCCCAAAAGCACAAGGCGACCATCGTCGCGACGTACGAGTTGGCGCAGTTCTGTTCCGATCAGGGCGCGACGAGTCACGGGATGCACATCGGCGGGGCGCACGAGTTCCCGTTCGGAAGAGTGAAACTCGTGCCTGCATTTCATGGCGGGCGCGTCGAGGGCGATAAGACGGGCAAATATACCACGAATCCCTGCGGTGTTGTCGTGACGATCGGCGGCAAGACCGTCTATCACACCGGCGACACAGCGCTGACACTCGAGATGCAGCTCCTGGCGGGCCGCATCGATCTGATGCTCGTGCCGATCGGCGACAATTTCACGATGGGGGTTGAAGATGCCGCCCGCGCCGTGGAGTTCGTGAAACCCCACGACGTTATCCCGATGCACTACAACACCTGGGATCTCATCAAGGCAGATCCGCAGGAGTTCCGGCGGCGTGTCGGAAGTACCGCCGCCGTCACGATCCTGAAGCCCGGGGAGTCCTTCACCCTTGCGTAACGATGAATAACGATCGCGAGCTGTTTCAGGACCGGCACATCGGCCCCTCGGCCGAGGACCAGGCGGCGATGCTCGGCGCCCTCGGCTACGAGTCGCTCGATGCGTTTATCGACGCCGTCGTGCCCGCCGACATTCGGTTGCGCGCGCCGCTGCGCATTCCTCCGGCCAAGACGGAGCAGGAAACGCTCGAGGAGCTCCGGCTGCTCGCGGCCCAGAACCAGGTTTATCGGTCCTACCTCGGCATGGGCTACCACGACTGCATCACGCCCACCGTGATTCAACGCAATGTCCTGGAAAACCCCGGCTGGTATACCGCGTACACGCCCTACCAAGCCGAGATCGCGCAGGGACGGCTCGAGGCGCTCCTGAACTTCCAGACGATGGTCGCGGATTTGACGGGACTCGAGATCGCGAACGCCTCACTGCTCGACGAGGGAACGGCTGCGGCGGAAGCGATGCACCTGACCGAAGCCGTGTCGAAGCACGACGGGAAACTGGTCTACCTCGTGGACGCCAGCTGTCACCCGCAGACGATCGCTGTGGTACGCACGCGCGCGGCCGTCCGCGGCATCGAGATCATGGTCGGCGATCCCGATACCTTCGAGTTCCGCGGGGAGGGGGGGAGCAACGTCATCGGCGCACTGCTCCAGTATCCCGCCACGGACGGCGCGATCCGCGACTACCGCGCGGTCTGCGAGCGGGCGCACGCCGCCGGGGGGGCGGGGGGGGGCGCGCTGGTGACCGTTGCTACGGATCTCCTCGCACTGACGCTGCTCGCACCGCCCGGCGAATGGGGAGCCGACATCGCCGTCGGCAATTCACAGCGCTTCGGCGTTCCTCTCGGTTACGGCGGCCCGCACGCCGCCTTTTTTGCAACGCGCGACGAATACAAGCGCCACCTGCCGGGCCGCATCATCGGCGTGTCCAAAGACCGCGCGGGTCGGACCGGGCTGCGCATGGCGCTGCAGACGCGTGAGCAGCACATCCGTCGCGAAAAGGCGACGAGCAACGTCTGCACCGCTCAGGTCCTGCTGGCGGTCGTCGCGGCGATGTACGCGGTCTATCACGGCCCGGAGGGATTACTCCGTATCGCCCGGCGCGTGCATCGGTACACGACCTCGCTCGCCGCCGCCCTCGAAAGGCTGGGTCACGGCATTGCGTATCCGCATTACTTCGATACGCTGGCGGTCGAGGTCCCGCAGGAGGTGCAGCCGCGCATCGTCGATGCCGCCCGTGCCAGGCAGATCAACCTGCGCATTTTGTCAAAGACGCGCATCGGGGTCGCGCTCGATGAAACGGTGACCGACGATGACATCGCGGACCTGATCACCGCCTTCGCCGTTGGATCGGAAAAGAGCGCCGCCCTGCGCGAGGCCCCGGGGGCGATTCCCGACAGCCTGGCGCGCACCACCCCGTTTTGCACCCATCCGGTCTTCAACACGCATCACTCCGAGACCGAGATGCTGCGCTACCTCAAGAAGCTCGAGGATCGCGACCTCTCGTTGACGGCGGCGATGATCCCGCTCGGCTCGTGCACGATGAAGCTCAACGCCACAACCGAGATGATTCCGATCACCTGGCGCGGGTTCAACCGCCTGCATCCGTTCGCGCCGCGCACGCAAGCGCAGGGGTATGCGACGCTGTTTCGCCAGCTCGAGGAATGGCTCGCCGAGATCACGGGGTTGGCGAGGGTGTCGCTGCAGCCCAATGCCGGCTCGCAGGGAGAGTTTGCGGGACTGCTGGTGATTCGCGCGTATCACAAGCACCGCGGCGAGGCGCACCGCACGACGTGTCTCATTCCCCAGTCGGCACACGGCACGAATCCGGCAAGCGCCGTGATGGCGGGCATGCAGGTCGTCGTGGTCAAGACCGACGCGCACGGCAACATCGACCTCGCCGATCTCGAGGCCAAGGCCAAAGAGTACCGTGAAACACTCGGCGCGCTGATGGTGACATATCCGTCGACGCACGGCGTGTTCGAGGCGTCCATCAAGAAGATCTGCCAGATCGTCCATCAGCACGGCGGGCAGGTCTACATGGACGGGGCCAACATGAACGCGCAGGTCGGGCTCTGCCGCCCCGGCGACATCGGCGCCGACGTCTGCCATCTCAACCTCCACAAGACGTTCTGCATTCCGCATGGCGGCGGCGGCCCCGGGATGGGGCCGATCGGCGTCGCAGAGCATCTGGTGGCGCATCTGCCCACGCACCCGGTCATCGATGTCGGCGTTCCCCTCGCGGAGAGCGCGGGCACCGTTTCTTCCGGACCGTGGGGGAGCCCTTCCATCCTGCCGATCTCGTGGGCCTACATCGCCATGATGGGCCGGGAGGGTCTGCCGCTCGCGACGAAGGTCGCGATCCTCAACGCGAACTACATCGCGAAACGGCTCGAGGAGGGGGGGCATTACACCCTGCTCTACGCGGGCCAGCACGGCCTCATCGCGCACGAATGCATCATCGACACGCGCCCCTTCAAAGCGTCGGCCGGTGTGGACGTCGAGGACATCGCGAAGCGCCTGATCGACTACGGCTTCCACCCACCGACCGTCTCGTTTCCGGTCGCGGGCACGCTGATGATCGAGCCGACGGAGAGCGAGCCTAGGCTCGAGCTGGATCGATTCATCGATGCGCTGATCGCGATCCGCGGCGAGATTCGCGAGATCGAGAACGGCGAAGCCGATCGCGAGAACAACCTGCTGAAAAACGCGCCACACCCGCTCGCCGATCTGCTGGTCGACACCTGGGATCGCCCGTACGCCCGTGAGCGCGCCGGCTTCCCGACCGCTGCGACACGCGAGCACAAGGTCTGGCCGCCGGTCGGCCGCATCGACGCCGCGTTCGGCGATCGCAACCTGGTGTGCACGTGCCCGCCGGTGGAGGCGTACGCCACTGTCTGACGGTCGGACGGTCGGACGGTCGGACTGGCACCTGCTCGTCGACCCGATCGGACGATCGGGTGCCGAAAACATGGCTACAGACGAAGCGCTGCTGGATCGCGTCCTCCGATCGGGAGGCGCGTTCTTGCGACTGTACCGGTGGGATCCTCCGACACTCTCGATCGGCCGAAATCAGTCGATGGCAGCGTTCGAACGCGGGCTCCCAATTGTGCGACGGCCAACCGGAGGAAAAGCCGTCTGGCATGAAGACGAGGTCACGTACGCGGTCGTGGCGCCTATCGGACTGTTCGGTTCCCTGCGAAATGCCTATTGCGGGATTCACACTCGTCTGGCGACCGCGTTGCGGTCACTGGGTGTCGATGCGAGCCTCGCTCCGTACCGTCCGACGGTCCGACCGTCCGACGGTCCGACATCCTGCTTTGCCGCCCCGGTCGGTGGAGAAATCATCGTCGGGAGCCGGAAAGTCGTGGGGTCAGCCCAAGTGCGGCGCGGCGAGGCCTTCCTGCAGCACGGCTCGATCCTGCTCGATGGCACACAGCCCGGCGGTGGGGCCGAAACCACGATGGCCAGTGCGTTGGGACGCTCGGTGTGCTTTGATGAGCTGGCTGGGGCGATCATTGTGACGTGGGGCGAGCCGTTCTTACAGTCCGACCGTCTGACCGTCCGGCCGTCCGACGTTGCATCTCTCGTCCTGCGGTGAAATGTTAAGCGCCATGCCATGCCGCTCTTCACGATCCCTACACATCGTTCTGGCCGTCGTCGCACTCGCCGCCTGCGAGCGCCGCGGCGGCTGCACCACTGCGGGCTGCGGCACGCTGATCGACGCCGCGGTGGTCGAGCCCCCCACGCTGCTGCCGCCGTCCACCGAGGACATCGTCGCGAGCGACATCGGCGAGCAGCTGTTTCTCAAGCTCGCCGACGTCGGCATGTCCACCAATACCGACGGCGACGAAGATTTTCAGCCGCTGCTCGCGCAGCGGTGGGAGTGGGACGGGCCCCTGACCCTGGTGTTCCACCTCGACCCGCGCGCGCATTGGCAGGACGGCCAGCCGGTGACTGCCGCCGATGTCGAGTTCACGTTCAACGCCTACAATGATTCGGTGGTGGCATCGCCGTTCCGGCCAAAGCTGCAGCGCATCGAGAAGGTCACCACGCGGGATTCTCTCACCGCGGTCTTCCGCTTCCGGGAGCGCTACCGCGAGATGTTCTATGATGCCGTCTACCACATGCGGATCTTGCCGGCGCATCTCCTGCGCTCGGTGCCGCGCGACCAGTGGCGGACGGCGCCGTTCGGGCGGCAGCCTGTCGGCGACGGGCCCTATCGCTTTGTGCGGTGGCAGGCGGCGCAGTCGATTGAGCTCGTCGCCGATACCAACTTCTTTCTCGGCCGCCCGGGGATCCGCCGGCTTATCTGGCGATTCACACCCAGCCTGCCCGTGGCCGTGCAGCAGGTGATCGCCGATCAAGCCGACATCCGCGAGCAGCTCGTGACGCCGGACTTTGTCGAACGGGCGAAGGCGGCGCAGCAGCTCGCGATCTACAGCTACCGTGGCAACGTCTACACGTTTTTGAGCTTCAACCAGCGCGCGCCGGGTGATACCTCGCAGCCGCATCCGATTTTCGGCGACCGCGACGTGCGCCGTGCGCTCACCATGGCGGTCGACCGCGCGAGTTTGGTCAAGAGCACCCTGGGCGATCTCGGCCGGGTTCCGCCCGGCCCGATCTCGGCGCTCGTCGGCATCTGGGATCCCGATGTCCGGCAGCTGCCGTACGACACCGCGCAGGCCGCGCGCCTCTTGAGCCTGCACGGGTGGCGCGACCATGACGGGGACGGGATCCGGGACAAGGACGGGCAACCGCTCGCCTTTCACATGCTGGTCCCGAGCTCGAGCGGTCTGCGGAAGCAATACGCGCGGTTGCTGCAAGAGCAATTTCGCGCCATCGGCGTCCGCGCCGAGATCGACGAGTTGGAAGGGAGTGTCGTCGCGCAGCGGACGGGCTCCGGAAACTTCGATACGGCGCTGCTGTCGCGCAGCAATGATCCGTCACCGGGGTCCGGCATCACGCAGTCGTGGACCCTCGCGGGGTTTGGCGGCTCGAACTTCGGCCGCTACTACAATCCCGAGTTCGAACGCATCGTGCAGCTGGCGATTTCCGCCCCGACCCGCGAGCGGGCGCGCACGCTATGGCGGTCCGCCCTGGAGACGATCAACGCGGACGCGCCCGCGATCTTCCTGTACGCGCTCTCCAACATCGGCGCCGTTCACAAGCGCGTCGACAACGTGCAGTTCCGTCCCGATTCGTGGGCTGCCTTACTCCGCACCTGGCGCATCCCCCCCGACCGGTTGATCGATCGAGACCGCGTGGAGCGCTAAGTGACGGGGAGCGCGTGGCTCCTGCGGCGCCTGGCTGCGTCCCTCGCCATCATCTTCGCCGTCGTCACGTTCATCTTCATTCTGATCCATCTCGCGCCCGGGAAGCCGTGCAGCGAAAACCTGGAGCCGCGGATCTGCGACCTCCTGACCCACCAATTCGGGCTCGATCAGCCCCTCGCCGTGCAGTACGGGCGCTATCTGGTGGAGCTGGCACACGGGAATCTGGGTATGTCGTTCTCGCTCCGCCGGCCCGTGTTGGACGCCCTGGTCGAAACCGTGCCGTTCACCCTGCAGCTCGCGGGCGCGGCCCTGGCGCTCGATTTCCTGCTTGGCCTCGGTCTCGGGATCTATCAGGCGGTCCGCGTCAACCGCCTGCCGGACGTGGCGCTGGGCAATGCCACGCTGTTCGTCTACTCGCTCCCGACATTTTGGCTGGCGCCGATCCTGCTGCTCATCTTCGGTGAAAAGCTCCGGTGGTTTCCCGTCGGGGGGGCTAGCGACCCGATCTTCTGCCCCGCCGTAACCTCGCTGTTCTGTGTCGCCGATCGACTCTGGCATCTGGTCCTGCCCGCGACGACGCTCGGCGTCGTCGGTGCGGCGGGCACCGCGCGGTTTCAACGCGCTGCGATGCTGGAGGTGGCGAATCAGGACTATGTGCGAACCGCGCGCGCCAAAGGGGTGCCGGAGCGGCAGATCGTGCTCCGACACCAACTCCGCAACGCGCTGCTTTCCTTTATTACGCGCTTCGGTCTCGCGTTTCCCTTCCTGCTGACGGGCGCCGTGCTCGTCGAAACCGTGTTCGCGTGGCCGGGGATGGGGCGGCTCGCCTTCAATGCAATCCTCACGCGGGACTATCCGCTGGTAACCGCGAGCGCGTTGATTGCCAGTACCGTTGTCGTCGCCGGCAACCTGCTCGCCGACATCTTGCTGGGCATCGCCGATCCGCGGTTGCGTGTGCAAGCCGCCGCCGAGGCGGATATCGCCACCGCATGACGCTCGGCAACTGGCTCGCGCTGTTCGTCGCGCTCGTCATCGCGGCGGAAGTGGTCCGCGCGCTACGCCATCGCGCCTTGCGACGCGACCAGTGGGGGCGGCGCTTTTTCCGGCTCCGCACGACGTCCTGGGGCCTCGGCATTCTCATGTTCATGGTCATCGTCGCCCTGGTCGCACCGCTGATCGCCCCGTTCGATCCAAACCGCCAGCTCGACATCGTGCACCTCACGAATCAGCCGCCCTCGTGGACGTTTCTGCTGGGTACCGATCCGCTGAGCCGCGACGTCTGGAGCCGCGTCGTCTACGGAGCCCGAGTGTCGCTCGGCATCGGCGCGCTGGGCGCGCTCGTGGCCGTGGCCCTGGGCACCCTGGTCGGCGCGATCGCCGGTTACTATCGGCGCTGGATCGACGCCGCCCTGATGCGCGGCGTCGACGTGGGCCTCGCCCTCCCGCGCATCTTCATCCTCCTCATGGCGGTGGCCTTGTGGGATGGTCTCCCCTTCGCGGCGCTGGTCATCGCGATCGGTCTCACATCGTGGTTCGGCACGAGCCGGCTGGTGCGTGCGGAGGTGCTCTCCCTCCGGCAGCGCGATTTCGTCGTCGCCGCCCGCGCGCTCGGTGCGGGCTCGAGCCGGGTGATCCTGCGCCATGTGCTCCCGAACGCCGCCGCGCCGATCATCGTCTCCGCCACGCTGGGGGTCGGGAACGTGCTGCTGCTCGAAGCGGCGCTGTCTTTCCTCGGCATCGGTGTGCCGCCGCCGGATGCCAGCTGGGGCAACATGATCGCCGATGGCGCGCCCGGCCTCTACACGGCACCCTGGTCGACATTCTTTCCCGGCCTCGCTATTTCCCTGGTGGTGATGTCCCTGAACGCAGTCGCCGATGGGGTCCGCGACGCCATGAACCCGCGCGAGGACACGACGTGACCGCCCCTCCCCCGGTGCTGTTGCGCGTGCGCGATCTCAAGACCTACTTCGTCACGGAGCACGGCAAGGGCACGGCGCGCGCCGTCGACGACGTCTCGTTCGATCTCTTTCCCGGCGAGACGCTCGGCATCGTCGGCGAATCGGGCTGCGGGAAAACGGTGACCTCGCTTTCGATTCTCAGGCTCGTGCCGGAGCCCCCGGGTCACGTTCTTCCGGGAAGTCTGATCGAGTTCGAAGGCCGCAATCTGCTCGCGCTCTCCGCGCCCGAGCTCCGGGCCGTACGCGGCAATCAGATCGCCATGATTTTCCAGGAGCCGATGACCTCGCTCAACCCCGTCTTTACGGTGGGGGATCAGATCGCGGAAGCCGCCATCATCCATCAGCACCTGTCGCGCCGCGCGGCGCGGGCACGCGCCATTGAAATGCTGCGCCTCGTGGGCATTCCGGATCCGGACGAGCGCGTCGACGACTACCCCCATCAACTCTCCGGCGGCATGCGCCAGCGCGTCATGATCGCCATGGCGCTGATCTGTCACCCCAAAGTCCTGATCGCCGACGAGCCCACGACCGCGCTGGACGTGACCATCCAGGCGCAGATCCTCGAGCTGCTCGATCGCCTGCAGCACGAACTGGGCATGGCCGTGTTGCTGATCACCCACGACCTGGGCGTGGTGGCGGGACACGCCGATCGCGTCGTCGTCATGTATGCGGGACGCGTGGTGGAGACGGCGACGACCAATGCGCTGTTCGAGCACCCCACCCATCCGTATACGGAAGGGTTACTCGCCGCCGTTCCCCGCATCGACGCGCGGCGCGCGCGGCTCCATGCGATTCCCGGTCAGGTGCCGGCGGCGACCGCGTGGCCGTCCGGGTGCCGCTTTCATCCCCGCTGTCCCTACGCGTGGGAGAAGTGCGTCGCCGAGGAGCCGCCGTTACTCGATGTCGGTGACGGCGCCGGGCACGCCGCACGGTGCTGGCTCGTCACCGAACCAGCGCGGCGCGTGCCGAAACGATGACCCTCGTCGAGGTGCAGGACCTGGTGAAGCACTATCCCGGCGAGCGCAGCTGGTTCGGCCTGGGGGCGCCGCGCGCGGCCGTGCGCGCCGTGGACGGCGTGTCGTTCACCATCGCCTCCGGCCGCACGCTGGGATTGGTCGGCGAGTCGGGCTCGGGGAAGACGTCGGTGGGCCGGACGATGCTGCGGCTGCAGGAGCCGACCGCGGGCAAGGTCCTCTTCGATGGCAACGACGTGTTCGCCCTCGACGCCGCGCGACTCCGCGCCCTCAGGCGTCGGATGCAGATCGTGTTTCAGGATCCCTATAGCTCGCTCAATCCGCGCATGACCGTCGAGGCAACGCTGCGGGAGCCGCTGGAAATCCACCGGTTGAACGGTGCGGTGTCCGCGTTGCTGGAAGAGGTGGGACTGGACGCGGCGTTTGCGAAGCGCTACCCGCACGAGTTGTCGGGCGGCCAGCGACAGCGGGTGGGCATCGCCCGCGCGCTGTCGGTCGAGCCCCAGTTCATCGTGTGCGACGAGCCGGTCAGCGCGCTCGACGTTTCCGTTCAGGCCCAGGTGCTGAACCTGCTCGCCGACCTGCAGGCGAAGCGTCGCCTCACCTATCTATTCATCGCGCACGACCTCGCCGTGGTCCGTCACATCGCCGACGACGTCGCCGTCATGTACCTCGGCAAGATTGTCGAGCGCGCGCCCGCGGCGGAGATCTACGCGCAGCCGCGGCATCCGTATACCACCGCACTGCTGTCGGCGGTGCCGGAGCCGAACCCGCGGGCGACCAAACAGCGCATTGTGCTCGCGGGCGATATGCCGTCCGCTGCGCACCCGCCGGCGGGGTGCCCATTTCACCCGAGATGTCCGCATCCAATGAAAAGCGACCGGTGCCGAACGGAAGTACCGGCGCTCCGGCCGATCACCACCGGCCATCTTGCGGCTTGCCACTACGCCGAATCGCCAATGACCCTAGCGGACGCCACCCATCAGCCTCTGAATCGGCCTCGTCACCAGTAGCAGGATTCCAGCGGCCACAAACGTCGTCAGCGCGACGGCGCCAAACAGCTTCGGCAGCGGCAACGTCTCGAACAGTCCTCCCGCCATGCCAGCCAATTTGTTGCCCACGGCAATCGACAAGAACCACAGCCCCATCATGGCGCCCACAATCCGCGGCGGCGCCAGCTTCGTCACGATCGAGAGTCCGACGGGACTCAGGCAGAGCTCGCCGACCGTGTGGAGGAAGTACAGTCCGATGAGCCACCAGGGACTGACCAGCATGCCGCGCTCCTGCGCCATTTTCGCCGCGGGGACGATGAGCGCGAAACCCAATCCGACGAAGACCAGCCCGAGCGCGAACTTCACGGGACTCGACGGCTGTCGCGGCCCGAGTCGCACCCATGCCCATCCGATGAGCGGCGCCAGGCCCAGAATCATGAACATGGAGTTGAGCGACTGATACCAGGTCGACGGAAAGCTGAATCCGAGGAGGCGGTTGTCCGTCAGCCGGTCGGCAAACAGGTTCAGGCTCGACGACGCCTGCTCGAAGGCGCCCCAAAAGATCGATGAGAACACGAATAGCACCGCGATGGCGGCGACGCGTCCCCACTCATCGCGGGTGAACCGCCACCACGGCTCGGTGGACGGAGCGGCATGTTGGTCCGTCTGCCCCAGTCGCGTGAGCGCCGGCAGGAGTCGCGGCTTGCCGGCCACGTACTGGATCAGGCCGATCACCATGCCCACGCCGGCACAGGCGAACCCGACGTGCCAATTGACCTTCTGCCCCAGCGTTCCCACGATGAGCGGCGCGACAAACGCCCCGACGTTGATCCCGACGTAGAAGATCGAGAACCCCGCATCACGTCGCGCGTCATCGTCGTCGTAGAGGGCGCCAACCATCGTACTCGCGTTCGGCTTCAACAGACCGGTGCCGACGACGATCAAGCACAGACCGAGATAGAACGTCGGGACGGTGGGGATCGCCATGCTGAAGTGGCCGAGCGCGATGATGATGCCGCCGAGCAGGACACTGCGGTACTGGCCGAACACCTTGTCGGCGAGCAAACCCCCGACGATGGCTGACGCGTAGACGCCGAAGCCGTACCACCCGATGACGTTGCCGGCCCGCTGGTCGGTGAATCCGAGCCCACCTTGGGTGACCGCCGCGGTCATGAAGAGAATGAGCAGGGCCTTGAGACCGTAGAAGCTGAAGCGCTCCCACATCTCGGTGAAGAACAGCGTCGACAGGCCGCGCGGATGGCTAAACCAGCCCGCCGTGTCGCGTTGCGGGGCGACTGGTGCTGCCATCTCTACCGAACGCCGCCCATCAGACTGCGAATCGGCCGGAGCAGGAGAAACAGCACGACGCCCGCGCCAACGGTGACCGCGGCAGTAACGCCGAACAGCGTGATCAGGGGGACGGTACTGATGAATCGCGCCGACCATCCGGCCAGCCAGTTGCCCGCGGCATTCGAGAGGAAGAAGATCCCCATGACCAGACTGACGAAGCGAACCGGCGCCAACTTGGTCACGAGCGACAGGCCGACCGGACTGAGGCAGAGCTCGCCGAGCTCCTGGATGAAATATGCGCCGACGAGCCACAGCGGCGACACTTTCACGCCGCTCTGCGCCAGCGATCCGGCGGGGAGCAGGAGGACGAACGCCAGTCCAACAAAGAAGAGGGCCAGGGCAAACTTGGCCGGGCTCGAGGGCTGGCGCGGCCCGAGCTTGACCCAGAGCCAGGCGAAGATCGGCGACAGCAGAATCACGAACGCCGCCTGGATCGACACGAACCAGGAGGCGTACAGCGTGATCCCGAGGAACTCGAGATGCACGTAGCGGTCGGCGAACAGGTTCAGCGTCGATCCCGCCTGCTCGTAGGCTCCCCAGAACAACGACGCGAACACGAACAGCACGACGACCGCGCTGATGCGGCGCCAGTCGTCCGCAGTCAGGGGCGCCTGCGGAGTCCCGGTGCTCGTTTGCGCGGCGAGTCGCGCGCGGCGCTGGGCCTCGAGCCGCTCGATGCCGGGCTGCAGGCGACCGCGGCCGAGCACGTACTGGATCACGCCGAACACCATGCCGACGCCGGCACACGCGAAACCGAGATGCCAGTCGACAGCCTGCGCGAGCTTGCCGGCGATCAACGGGCCGAGGAAGGCGCCGAGGTTGATCCCCATGTAGAAGATCGAGAAGCCGGCATCGCGCCGCTCGTCACCGGGCTCGTACAGCGAGCCGACGAGCGTGCTGATGTTGGGCTTCAGCAGTCCGGTGCCGAGCACGATGAGCGTGAGACCGGCGTAGAGGAACGGCAGCGGATGGAAGGCGAGCGTGAAGTGGCCGAGGGCGATGATGATGCCGCCAATGAGGACGCTGCGGTATTGGCCCAGCCAGCGGTCGGCGATGAAGCCGCCGATGATCGGCGTCAGCCAGACGCTCGAGACATAGTTGCCGTAGGCGAGGCCGGCATGCTGATCGGTGAAGCCGAGCGCCTTCGTCATGTACAGGATGAGGAATCCCCGCATCCCGTAGTAGCTGAAGCGCTCCCACATCTCGGTGAAGAACAGCGTCGAGAGGCCGCGCGGGTGGCCGAAGAACTGTCGCTCGCTGTTCATCAATCGAAAAGTTCGTCTTGTTCGGCGGTGTCGGGATGCGCGGACGGCCGTAGCAGCGTTCCGAGGCGCTGTTCCCACTTCTCGACGTCGACGTGGTGCTCGTTCTGCAACGCGCGGCGCAGCACCGGCGAGAATTCGTGGAACGCTTCGAGCAGCTCGCGCGTCGCCTGACGCAGCGCTTCCTGCTGGAAGCTGTCGTCGGTGGCCCCCATGTCCTCGAGAATGGCCTGCTCGGTGCGCGAGGCGATGATCGGCTCCGCTTGCCCCTCGATGAAGACATTCGTGCGCTGTCCCGGCCCGCGCCCCTGCTCGATCGGCGTGAGGCCCAGAATCCGGTCCGAGCGCCAGTACTTGCCGTAGCCCAGGAATACCATGCGCCCTCGCTTCACATCCATAGGTGACGGCTACTCCTTTCTCATTTTCTTCTTGAGCTCCTCGAGCTGCCGCGCCGCGGCGGCTTCGCGTGCCGCGCGATCCATGTCCGACTTGAGCAGCTCGTCTTGCAGATCGACACCGGGCCGCGCGCCGCCGGCGCTCTGCACATCGCGCCACGCCTGTTCCGTGCTGCTGTCGCCCTGCATCGCCGGTCGGTCGCGCTCCGCGCTCTTGAGCTGCGTCTGCATTTCATCCAGCTCCCGCTGCGCCAGCGCGAGCTCCTCGCGCTGCGCGACGAGTTTGCGCTCGAGCACACCCAGCCGCTCGCGGTGCTTCGCCGCGAACCGCTCCGCGACCGCCACCGTCTCCTGGTCCTGGATCTCGCCCGCCAGCCGGCCGCGGCGTTCGGCATCGGCCAGCCGCTGGCGCTCCAATCCGACCTCACGCTCGGTGCGTGCGATCGCTTCCCGAGTTTCTGCGACAGCGACCTTCGCATCGACGACCGCCTCGCGCATCTGGCGCGCGAGCGATCGCAGGTCGGGGCTGGACGCCGCATCGAGAGCAGCGCGGAAGGCGTCCCGCAGGCGCTCGAACAGAGTTCAGCTCTTGCGGACGGTCTTAGCGAAAAAGTCGGAAAAGACGGGCTCCACGGCGGGCGAATTACACTTCGGGCAGTTCGGACGAGACCGCGCGGAGTGTTCCGCCATCGATTCCGTGCGCGAAAACCGCGCGTCACACACCGTACAGCGGTACTCGTACAAAGGCATGCCGAAACGTTATTCCCGCGCAAAACCATGGTCAAGTTGACGCATTCGCCCTCACCCGCAAATTGCTGGCATGCGCACGGCGTGGCTCCTCCTGGCTCTCCTGACGGCATGTGGCGGCGGCCTCGAGCCCGAGCCGATCTGCGCGCCCTCGCTCGTCGGGCTGTGCGGGACGCTCCGATTCCGCGGCACGATCCCCGCGAACACCGAAAACGTCTTCATCGCCGCGTACGTCGCCTTTCCGCTGACCTGCAACGAGCTCATCGCCAACCGCCAGCCCCTGATCCCCGGCTCGGTGCCGTATACCGACTCGCTGACGCTGTACAGCGTACCGCTGGCCCCAGGGACCTACCATTGGGTCCTGGCGGTCTGGAAAAAGCCGGGCCCGCTCACGCTCACGCCGGCCGATACCCAGTACCTGCGTGTCGCCGGCTACTACCGCAACCCGGCGGACTCGACGCTCTCCGGCAATGTGACGGTGCCACCTGGGGCGTCCGCCGGCGACGTCGATTTCCTGGTCGATTTCGACAACCTGCGGCCCGCGACGGATTTCGTGACGTGCACCGGGCCATAGCCGCGCTGCTCGTGGCGCTCGCAGTCGCGCCGCTGGTTGGGGGGGGGAGGGCGGCCGCGCAGGGCGTGCTGCGCGGAACCGTGCATGATCGGGAGGGCGCGCCGATTCGCGGCGCCGCCGTCGTCGTGCGCGGAACGACACTCGCGACCGAGACCGATCTGCAGGGCAGGTTTCGACTACCCGTTGTCCCGGCCGGCGCCGTCCGCGTGCACGCGGCCGCGATC
>WNGD01002952.1_pt1 | contig 21726 bp, 18 predicted proteins | sample 5400671 | NCBI WGS metagenome assembly WNGD01 (sample SAMN13153369, study PRJNA577476) | soil metagenome | isolation source: 40 cm soil or saprolite under grassland replicate 2 | place: USA:California | collected 2016-06-15 | reverse complement strand
AGCCACACCCAGGGCCTCATCGACCGCAGCCGGCAGATCATGGAACGCCATGGCGTGGCGGTGTCGGTGCTGCGCGCTGTCGATTTTGACATCGCCACCGGTGTGTGGCCGGACATGACCGAGCACGGCTGGGACCACGACGCCTGGCCAGAGCTCTACCCGCAGGTGCTGGCCGCCGACATCCTGGTGCTGTGCGGGCCGATCTGGCTGGGCGACAACAGCTCGGTGATGAAGCAGGTGATCGAGCGGCTGTACGGCTGCTCGCACCTGCTCAACGAGCATGGCCAGTACGCCTACTACGGCCGGGTGGGCGGCTGCCTGATCACCGGCAACGAGGACGGGATCAAGCACTGCGCCATGAACGTCCTCTATAGCCTGCAGCATCTTGGCTACACCATCCCGCCGCAGGCCGACGCCGGCTGGATCGGCGAGGCGGGCCCGGGGCCCTCCTACCTGGACCCGGGGTCGGGCGGCCCCGACAACGACTTCACCAACCGCAACACCACCTTTGCGACCTGGAACCTGCTGCACCTGGCCAAGCTGCTCAAGGCCGCAGGCGGCGTCCCCGCGCACGGCAACCAGCGCTCGCTGTGGGAGGCTGGCTGCCGCTTCGACTTCGACAACCCCGACTACCGCTGACCAGCACGGCGAGGACGGTGCGTCCATGACGTTCACGAACAGCGACGTGCGGGATGACCCGGCCAGTCCGTTGCCCGCCGAAGCGCTGCGCCGGGTACTCGCGCCGGAGGGTGAGGCGACCAGCCTGCCGGGCGAGGCCTACACCTCCGAGGCGGTGTTTGCCTGGGAGCGCGAGCACTTCTTCGAGCGCGGCTGGGTCTGCGCCGGGCGTGCCGGCGAGCTGGCGCAGCCCGGCGACCAGGCTGCGGTCGCGGTCGGGGGTGAGGCGGTGCTGCTGGTCCGCGGCGACGACGGCGAGCTGGGCGGCTTCTTCGACGTCTGCCGCCATCGCGGCCACGAACTGCTGGAACGCGGCGCCCGCGCCTCCCGGCCGGCGATCGTCTGCCCCTACCACGCGTGGAGCTACCGGCTGGACGGGCGGCTGCGGGCAGCGCCGCGCTTCGGCGACCTGCCCGCCGACCACCCGGTACGGGAGGGCCTGCTGCCCGTCAGGGTCGCCACCTGGAACGGCTGGGTGTTCGTGGACGTGGCCGGGGAGGCGCCGGACCTGGCCGCCTGGCTCGCCGACATGGACGACCTGCTGGCGCCCTACGGGCTCGCCGATCTCGCGGCCGGCGCTTCACACGACTACGAGGTGGCGGCCAACTGGAAGCTCATCGTGGAGAACTACCACGAGTGCTACCACTGCCCCAACATCCACCCTGAGCTGTGCCGCGTCACCCCGCCCGACTCCGGCGACAACTTCGCGTTCGCGGGCAACGGTCCCTGGGTCGGCGGCTCGATGACCCTGCGGCCTCACGCCGAGACCATGTCGCTGGACGGCCGCAGCGGAGGGCCACCCCTGCCCGGTCTGCCCGAGGCATGTCGCCGCCAGGTGCTCTACCTCGGCCTGTTCCCCAACCTGCTGCTGAGCCTGCATCCCGACTACGTGATGGCCCACCGGATCGAGCCGCTCGCCCCGGGGCGAAGCCGCATCGAGTGCCAATGGCTGTTCCCCGCCGCCTCCATCACGGCCGACGATTTCGACCCGTCCTGGGCAGTCGACTTCTGGGACCTCACCAACCGCCAGGACTGGCGCGCCTGCGAATCGGTCCAGCGCGGCACCGCCTCCCGCAGCTACCGCCAGGGCCCCCTCGGCCAGGGCGAGGGCGCGGTGCGCGACTTCCTCGGCATCGTCGCCCGCGCCTACCTCGGCCTCCGCTAGCGACCGTTCCACATGGAGGCGGGCCGACGGCAAGGGAGTCCCAGCGTGACCGGCTCGCTGGCTCGACCTTGCCGCCGGCTCCCGCCCGCCACGCTGAGCGCGAAAATGGGGGGACCGGTGCTCAGCATGACGTCTTGCGCCCAGGTAGTTGCTGCTCACTTGCTCGTTGCTTGCGGCCGCCAGTCGTGCGGGCGCGCCAGCAGCGCCACCGCCGCAGCCGCCGGGCCGGGGTCAATCAATTCCTCAGCAATCCGCTCCGACGCCCACCTGATCCCCGCCGCGTTCACGCCCCTGCCCGTGCAGAGCCCATGGAGGGTGGCGTCCACCGCCACGAACCGGGCCCGGACGACCGCCTCACGGAGCAACTCCAGCAGCGCAGCGACCTGCCCACGGTCGAGGCTGTCCTCGCTAACGGTGGCGTTCTCGTTGACTACCCGCTCCATTCCGATCACGCCCTCCATCTGGCTCGGTATATCTAGCCTGATAGACACGATGGCCTCGATTAGGGGGACCCTAGAGGTTCAGATGGCGGTGAAATGACACGGTGTGTGGCACTGGAGCACGTCAGCCGAGCAGATGCAGGCGCGCCGCCAAGCCGCGCAGTCCTGGCATGGCCGCGCGCCGTTCACGCCGGACCAGCGCCCGGACGAGATCCCGGGCGAGCATGTGGTAGCGCAGGCCCTCGGGGTTGAATCGCTCGGCTTGGAGGAGCGCCGCCGTCGCCTCGGCGGCGGCACGGCGTAGGACGTACGCGTGGGCGAGATGCACGCAGTGGGTCGAGCGGCGCTCCAGCGACGGCAGCACCTCAGTGTCCACGGCCGCCGCGCGGCGCAGCGCCCCAGCTGGATCGCCGCGCTCCAGCAGCACCTCGACATCGTGGATCGCCACGTTCGTCGGCCCGAACGTCATCCAGTAGTCGTTGTGACCCTCGCCAAGTTGCCCGGCCGTCTGGCGAGCCTCGGATAGGAACCGGTCGGCTTCGCTGGGATCGCCGACGCGGATAGCAGCGATCGCACCAACGAGCTGCAAGCCGCCGTACACGGTCAGGGATGCAGGGGACGGGTCGTCCATCGACCGGCGAAGCCCTTCGCCGGTCGCGGTCGCCAGGCCAGGGATCTCGTCGAGGTTGTTGACCCGCAGGGCCGCGTGGCAGACCCGCCACATGCTCGCCGCCTCAAGCACTTGATCACCGACGCGCTCCGCGGCGTAGAGGCTGCTGCGCGCGGCGACCCAGGAAAGGTCCGACTCGCCGAGCCTGGCCATCACCTCCTGCAGGAGCTGATTCAGGTAGGCGAGCGTCCGGGCTGCCTCCCGGCCCTGGCCATTGCCCTGGTCGGTCTCAATCGCGAGGCGGCTTTCGATGAGCAGGTCAGGCAGCAGCGGGATGACCGTGGAGTAGCACGCGGGCTCGGCCTGCCAAAGACGCCCGGCATCGAGCACTTCACGACGCAACGCGGCAGGGTCGCGGGGCACCACTGGCGTTCCATCCGCACCGGTATGCGGCGAGTTGAGGGCGGTTAGCGCACGGCGGATGGCGGGCACGGCCTCATGACCGGGACCGCCAGGCTCAGGGAACCAGGGCTGCCCGGTGAGGTCGCGAACCTGGACGCCGAGGGCACGGGCGACCTCGGTCAGCGTGCGGATCGAGTCGATGGGCCGCTCGCCACGCTCGACCTTCGTCACCCAGCTCTTCGACCGGAACAGCCGCATCGCAAGCCCGTCCTGCGTAAGACCGGCGTTGCGGCGATGGCGGGCGATCCGCTGACCGATCGACAGGTCCTGCCTGGTGGGATCCGCCATTGCCGGGCGTCGGCTACAGCCGCACGCGGGGGTCGAGGACGGCGTAGAGGACGTCGACGATCAGGTTGGCGACCACGATGAAGAAGGCTGCCAGCAGGACTGTGCCGATGATCACCGGGAGGTCCTGGGTGGTCACCGCGTCGACCGAGAGGGCGCCGACGCCGCCCAGGCCGAAGATCTTCTCGGTGACGATGGCTCCGCCGAGCAGGGTGCCGACATCGATGCCGAACTGGGTGACCACCGGGGTGAGGGCGCTGCGGAGGCCATGCTTGTAGACCACCACGCCCTCGGACAGCCCCTTGGAGCGGGCCGTACGGATGTAGTCCTCGCCGAGGACCTCCAGCAGCGAGCTGCGGGTGAGCCGCGAGTAGGTGGCCGCGGTCACCAGCGCCAGCGTCAGCCACGGCAGGATCAGGTGCTGCGACCAGGAAACGGGGTTCTGGGTCAGCGGCACGTAGCCGGCCGCCGGGAACCAGTCGATTCCGGCGAGGTGCAGTCGGAAGAACAGGAAGTAGATCAACAGCAGCCCGAGCAGGAAGGTCGGCATCGACAGCCCCGTGAGCACGAACACCGTGCTGCTGCGGTCGGCGAGACTGCGCGGCTTGCGGGCGGCCAGCACGCCGACGACGATCCCCCCGACCAGCCACAGGATCGCTGCGCCGACGACCAGCGACGCGGTGATCGGCAGGCGGCTCATGAGCAGGTCCCGCACGGGCGTGGAGTTGTAATAGGAGTAGCCGAGGTCGCCGTGGAGCAGCCGCCACAGGAAGTGGCCATACTGCGCCAGCAGCGGCCGGTCCAAGCCGAGGCGGTGGTTGATCAGGGTGAGGGTCTCCTGCGTGGCGAGCCTCCCGCCGATCGTCCTGGCGACGTTGGAGGGCGTGATGAAGAACAGCACGAACACCGCCACGCTCACGATCCACAGCACGAGCAGGCCAAAGAGGCTCCGGCGGATGATGAAGCGGAACATGGCGGCCTCCTCCTGCTTCCTCTGCTGTCGTTACTGCGCCAGCGCCCGTTGGGCGGCCGGGTCGAGGGCGTCGCGCACGCTGTCGCCGAGCAGGTTGAACGCCAGCGTGGTGGCCAGCAGCGCAAGCCCCGGGAACAGCGGGAACCACCAGGCCACGCGGTAGAACGACAGCGAGTCCGAGACGATCCCGCCCCAGGTCGCCGTCGGCGGCGCCACCCCCAGGCCCAGGAACGACAGCGTGGCCTCGAATACGATCGCGGTCGGGATCAGCAGCGTCGCCAGCACGATCACCGGCGCGACCAGGTTCGGCAGGATGTCGACGAACATGATCCGCAGGTCGCTGCAGCCAAGCGAGTGCGCCGCCTCGACGAACTCCTTCTCGCGCAGCGACAGCGTCTGGCCGCGCACGATGCGGCCGATCGCCGCCCACGAGAAGAAGGCGATCACCCCGACCGAGATCACCAGACTCGGACGGAACACTGAGACCAGCGCGATGGCGAACAGCAGGAACGGGAACGCCAGCACCACGTCCATGAAGCGCGACAGGGCGGTGTCGATCACGCCGCGGTAGTAGCCCGCCAACAGCCCCACCACCACCCCGGCCACGGTCGCGATCAGGGTGGAGACCACCCCGACCGTCAGCGAGATGCGCGCCCCGTAGACGACCCGCACCAGGATGTCGCGGCCGAGGTTGTCGGTGCCGAGCAGGAAGCGGTGGCTCGGCCCGACCGGCAGGCCGTCGATGGTCAGCCCGGTGTCGTGGAACTGGTCGTTCGGGCCGTGCCCGACCAGCTTGGCGATCAGCGGCGCCCCCAGCGCGACCGCCACCAACAGCACGATCACAACCGTGGACACGATCGCGGTCTTGTCCCCCCGCAGCCGCGCCCAGGCGAGCTGCCAGGGACTGCGGCCCTCGACCGCCTCGACCGGCCCGCCAGCCGTGGGGGTGAACTGCGCCAGGTCAGTCACGGTCATGATGCGCCCCCGGTGCCAGGAGAGAAGGCTGCCGCTTCGGCCTCCTCATCGAGTTCAGGCTGTGCGATGGTCGCGTGCGAGCGAGACAGGTCTTCGCCCTCCTCGACCGGGAAGTGGCAGGCGGTGCGGTGCGCCGCCGCGTCGCCGTCCCGCGTGACCAGCTCCGGGTCCTCGCTGATACAGCGTTGCTGGGCCTTGGGACAGCGCGGGTGGAACCGGCAGCCGGAGGGCGGATCCAGCGGCGAGGGCACGTCGCCCTGCAGGATGATCCGCTCGCGCTGTTCGGAGAGATCCGGGTCGGGCACGGGGACCGCCGACAGCAGCGCGGTGGTGTAGGGATGGCGCGGCTTGCTGTACAGGTCGGCGCGGTCGGCCAGCTCGGCGACCTTGCCGAGGTACATCACCGCGACCCGGTCGGAGACGTGCCGCACCACCGCCAGGTCGTGGGCGATGAAGATATAGGTGAGGTTGAACTCCTGCTGCAGGTCGGCGAGCAGGTTGATGATCTGCGCCTGGATCGACACGTCCAGCGCGGACACCGGCTCGTCGCAGACGATCAGCTTGGGGTGCAGCGCCAGCGACCGGGCGACCCCGATGCGCTGGCGCTGCCCACCCGAGAACTCGGCCGGGAACCGGTTGTAGTGCTCGGGGTTGAGGCCGACGAGCTCCATCAGCTCCTGGACCCGCTGCTTGCGTTCGGGCCCGTCCGCGATCCCATGCACGGCGAAGGGCTCGCCGATGATCGAGCCGACCCGCCGTCGCGGATTCAGGGAGTTGTAGGGGTCCTGGAAGATCATCTGCATGTCGCGGCGGAAGGGCCGCAGCTGCCGCCGCGTCAGCCCCGAGATGTCGTGGCCGTCGAACACGACCCGTCCCGAGGTGAGCGGGTACAGCCGCGTGATGCAGCGCGCCAGCGTCGACTTCCCGCAGCCGGTCTCGCCGACCAGGCCGAGGGTCTCGCCGCGGCGCACCTCGAGCGTCACCCCGTCGACCGCGTGGACGCGGCCGACCTCCCGCTTGAAGATGATCCCCTGCCGCACGGGGAAGTGCTTGACCACGTCCTCCACGCGCAGCAGGACCTCGCCGGCCTCACTCATCCCATTCTGCTTTCAGCTCTTGAGCCAGAGGTTGGTGAGGTCGTAGTTCTGCGCGAGCGGCATGAAAATCGGGTTCTGGACCCTGCTGGAGTGGTAGTACGGCGTGCTCTGGCTCTGGAAGGGCACGAACGCGGCGTCCTTCATGATCTGCATGTCGGCCTGGTGCCAGAAGTTCGCGGCGGCGTTCTGGTCGGTCGCGGTCAGCGCCTGGTCGATCAGGGAGTTGACGGCCGGGTTGTTGTAGTCGCCGTAGTCGACCGAGTTCGGCCCGTAGGTGCGGCCGTCGAACAGCGGCTCAAGGATCGAGCGGCCGTTGTTGCCCGCCCAGTCCGGCACCCAGCCCGGCTCGGTGATGTCCCACACGCCGCGCTTGGTGGCAGCCACGTCCGACAGGTACTTGCCGTAGTAGTCGCCCTGCGACACCTGGACGATCTTGGTGGTGATGCCGCACGCCTTCAGCGAGGCCTGGACCGTCTGCGCGATCGCCGGGTGCTTGCCGGCGTTGCGGGCCACGTCGGTCAGGGTGAGGCCGTTGGGGTAGCCGGCCGAGGCGAGCATCGACTTGCACTTGGCCGGGTCGCCCTTGTGGTCCGGCGTCGGGTACAGGTTGAACTGCTGGTAGCCGATGTTGCCGGGCGGGATGACCTGGTCGATCGGCTGGTTCAGGGCGGGCCCGCCGTAGACCTGGCCGAGCGCGACCTTGTTGATCGCGTACTCGATCGCCTGGCGGACCGCGACCTTCCCCAGCGCCCCGTTGTTGTTCGGGCTCTGCAGGTTGAACACCAGGTAGGGGTTGGTGCCGTGGTCGGGGAAGATGCCGAGGTTCGGGTCCTTGGCGGCCTTGAGCGCCGGCACGTCGGCGGTGGGCACGGTGGTGTCGAACTCCAGGTCCGCAGTCCCCGCCTGGAGCTGCTGCTGGATCGGGCCCTCGTCCTGGCCCTCGACCAGCTGGACGTGGTCGACGTACTGGTGGCGGATCGGGTCGGAGGCCTGGTTCCAGGCTGGGTTCTTGTCGAAATCGATCTCCTTGTTGGCCGTGTACTTGACGATCATGTACGGCCCGTCGGAGATGGTGTGCTTGCGGAAGTCCGCGCCGTCCGGCACGTAGTTGAGGTACTCGACCGGGGCTGCCGAGGCGAAGGGCATCGCCAGGATGTTGAGGAAGTCTGAGGCCGGCTGCGTCAGCGTGAAGACGATGGTCTTGTCGCCCTGCGCTTTCACGCCGGAGATGTCGTGCGACTGGATGTAGGCCTTGATCGCCGCGGGGGTCTGGCCGACCTTGGCGAAGCCGTCGCAGAACGCCTTCATCCCGGCGATGGTGGCCGTGTAGTAGCCGAGCGCGCCGGACGGCGACACCGAGTTGCAGATCCGCTTGATGCCGAGCACGAAGTCGGCCGCGGTCACCTCGCGCGGCGGGCTGGTGCTCCACTGCACGCCGCTGCGCAGTTTGATGGTGTAGGTCTTGCCGTCGGCGCTGAGCCCGCCGTTGGCGGTGGTCGGAATGTCGGTGGCGACGTCCGCGACTGGAACCGACGCCTTGGCGAAGTCGTTCAACGCCGCGTAGTTGAACAACTGCCGGGAGAACACGCGCTCGAGCTCGTAAGATGCCGTGTAGTACGCGCTCACTGTGTCAAGGTGGTCGACGTCACCAGAGCCGAGCATCTTCACCGTGCCACCCTGGACCGGCGTACCCGTGGTGGTGCCACCACTGGTGGTGGTCTTCTTGCCGCCGCAACCCGCAGCGATCAAAGCGAGCACCGCAAACAGACTCAAGACCGCGACGAGCCGTCGCTGGTTCCGAATCATGGTCACCTCTTTCCCCTCATGCCCACGACAGGGCTCCCACCTAAGGGCCGGCACCGTCCGATGAGGCGGTTCCAGTTCTTCGCACGACTGGAAGGTTTCGGCTGTGCCGGTATGACCGAAGCATCCGGCGGGGTTATGCTTCTAGCGAGAGTTTCGCTCTCAGCCGAAATGAGCGAGCATGGTCGAGTTCCGCCTCGGTCTGGACGACCTCCTGCGCTGCCGGTTCGCGATCTCACCGCTGTGGGAGACGGTCGCGGCGCTGCGGGTCGCACTCGCGGCCGACCGGCAGGCGACCGACCACGAACCCTGGTTGCGACGCCGAGCCAACCAGCTTGAAGGACTCCCCCGCCCGCTACTGCAGGAGCTGTTGCCGGTCGAGGGCGCGGCGCCCAACTTCCTGACGCCGCCGCCGCGCGGCCCGCTCGACCACATCCAGGCCGAACTGGAGCGAGTGCGCGCCACGCCGGTCGAGTTGGTGCAGGCCGAACTGACCCGCGCGCTGACCGCCACGGGCTCCCGGCCCAGCCCGGAGGCGCGCGAACTGCTGGCCGACCCCGCCAGCGCCCGTAACCGCGTCGCCGACCTGCTCGCCGAATGCTGGCGGCGACTCCTCGCTGACGACTGGCCGCGCGTCCGCGACCTGCTCGAAGGCGACGTCCTGTTCCGCGCCCGCCGCCTCGCCGACCGCGGCATCGAAGGCTTCCTCGCCGACCTGCACCCCACGGTGAGCTGGAGCCCCGCCGCCATCCGCGTCACCGCCAACGGCGAGCGCAACGGCGAGCGCAACGGCGAGCGGACCGCCGACCGCCAGCTCGACCTGGCCGGTCGCGGCCTGCTGTTCATGCCGAGCGTGTTCAGCTCCCCGAAGGTCGCCCTGATCCTCGACGACCCCTGGCAGCCGACCCTCGTCTACCCCGCCCGCGGCGTCGCCCTCCTCTGGGAACGCCACTCCAGCAACCCCCCCAGCGGCCTGGTCGCCATGCTCGGCCGCACCCGCGCCGCCCTCCTCGCCGACCTGACCGCCCCCTCCTCCCCCACCCGCCTCGCCGCCCGCCACAGCCTCAGCCTCGCCACCGTCTCCGAACACCTCGGCGTCCTCCGCGCCGCCGGCCTCGCCACCGCCCACCGCGCCGGCCGCCAGGTCCTCTACCAACTCACCCCCCTCGGCCAAGCCCTCCTCTCCACCGACCCCATCCCCCCGTCCCGCCGCGGCCTCGCCCTGGGATCAGCAAGGTGACCAGTGCGATGGGCTATCGCGAGGTGACTGAGCCGGCGTAGCTGCTGGCGTCGGCCATGAGCTGGCGCCAGACGGCGTCGTCGGCGGGGGTGGCTGGGGGGTCGATCATCACCCATTCCTTCATCTGGCGGCCGGGGCGGTGGAGGTAGTCGGCCGCGAGGTCGTCGAAGAGTTCCTGGGGATCTGGGCGACGCTCATCCATCCGGCCACGCTAGCAGGCGGATGGGACAGTCAGTCGTCGCTGCCGCCCCCGCCGCCGCCACCGCCAGGGCCACTGTTGCTGCCGCCGCCGTGGTCGTCGGTGGTGGTGGTCGCCGCTTGGGCGGTCGCTGCCGTGGTGGATGGCACCGGAGTGGTGGTGGTTGTGGGTGTCGCCGCGGAGCCAGAGGCCGCGCTCTGCGAGCCTTGCGCGGGCGTCGCCAGGGTGGGTGGAGCTGGGGTCGCGGATGGGGCGGCCTGGGCGCCGGCGTCTGCGCTGGCGACCTGGTCGGTGGGGCTGAGGCGGCCGACCGGGTCGCTGCGGCTGGCGAGGCTGAACAGGCCCAGGTTGGCGCCGATGGCGATCGCGCTGGCGATGGCGGTCACGCCGAGCGCGCCGACGACCGCAAGCACCTTCTTACGATTCACAGAATCGTCCTCTCGACTCGACTACCGCTACAGGTCCCCCGAGCCCGAGTGAGGTGACGCTACCTGATGGCGACCCAGCGGAGCGAAAGCGCCGCTCCAAGTTTTGGTAAAGACGCCCCAAAGATGCCCTTGGGCGCTGAATGTGCCATGGTAGGCGGGTGCGAGTCTTGCTGGTCGAGGACGACGACACTATCGCCGGACCGCTCGCCAAGGGCCTGGAGCGGGCCGGGTTCGTCGTTCGCCAGGAGCGGACCGGCGGCGGGGCGCTCGAGGCGCCCGAACCTGACGTGGTGCTGCTGGATCTCGGCCTGCCCGACCTGGACGGCTACGAGGTCTGCCGGCGGCTGCGAGCCCGCTCGGACGTGCCGATCATCGTGGTGACCGCCCGCTCCGACGAGGTCGACCGGGTCATCGGGCTGGAGCTCGGCGCCGACGACTACATCGTCAAACCGTTCGGCTTCCGCGAGCTGACCGCCCGCATCCGGGCGGTGACCAGGCGCCGCACCCCGCAGGGCGAGGGGTCGCTCAGCGTGGTCCAGGTCGGCGCCCTCACCATCGACCGCCGCACCCGGCGGGTCATGCTCGACGGCGACGAGGTGCCGCTGACCCCCAAGGAGTTCGACCTGCTCGCCCTGCTCGCGGAGGACCCCGGCGCGGTCTTCACCCGCCAGCGCATCCTCGAGGAGGTCTGGGACCCCCACTGGTACGGCCCCACCAAGACGCTGGACGTGCACGTGGCGTCGCTGCGCCGCAAGCTCGGCGACAGCGGCTGGATCGAGACCGTCCGCGGGGTCGGCTTCCGCCTCAACAGCCCGAGCCCGAGCGGCAACCCGAGCGGCAACTAGCCCATGACCCGCCGCCTGCTGCTCACCTACCTGACGCTGACCGCGTTCGTGCTGGTGGTGCTGGCGGCACCGCTCGGCATCCTGTTCGCGCGCGCGGAGCGCCGCCACGTCGCCGACCAGGTGCGCCACGACGCGCTGGTGCTGTCGCTGCAGGCCGGGCAGGCGCTGCAAACCGGTCAGGCAAAGAACCTGCCGCCCCTCGCTACCAGCTACCAGCACAGCACCGGCGGCCGGGTGACGATCGTGGACGCGACCGGCCTGGTCCTGGCCGACTCCGACCCGGCCCAGCCAGGCCAGCGCAACTTCGCCGACCGCCCGGAGGTCGCCGCGGCCTTGCACGGCCAGGAGAACAGCGGCCAGCGCCACTCCAACACCCTCGGGCGGGATCTGTTCTACGCGGCCTCGCCGATGGTCTGGCGCGGCCAGATCACCGGGGCGGTGCGCATCGTCTACCCGCCGTCGCTGGTGAACCGGCGCATCGTCGAGAGCTGGCTGCTGCTGGGGGTGGTCGCGCTGGCGGTCCTGGCCGTCGCCGCGCTCGCGGGCAAGCTGCTGGCCGGCTCGGTCAACCGCCTGGTCCGCGAGCTGGAGGCCGCCGCCGCGCGCCTCGCCCGGGGCGAGCTGGGCGCCAGGGCCGCCGTGCCGGCCGGTCCGGGGGAGTTGCGCTCGCTGGCGGCGGCGTTCAACCACACCGCCGCGGAGCTGGAGCGGCTGGTCGGGTCCCAGCGCGCCTTCGTCGCCGACGCCTCCCACCAGCTCCGCAGCCCCCTCGCGGCGCTGCGCCTGCGCCTGGAGAACCTGGAGGCGGAGGTCCCCGGGGCGGCCCAGGAGGACCTCGATGGCGCCATCGCCGAGGTCTGGCGGCTGTCGCGGCTGGTGGACGGCCTGCTGGCGCTGGCGCGCGCCGAGCAGGCCAGCGCGGCCCCCGAGCCGCTCTGCCTGGCCACTATCGCCGGGGACCGGTGCGCCGCCTGGTCCGCGCTGGCGGCGGAGCGCGACGTGGAGCTGGTCACGGCGGTCCCGGCGCCGCTCGGCGTGCTGGCCACGCCCGGCCACCTGGAGCAGGTGCTCGACAACCTGCTCGCCAACGCGCTAGAGGTGGCCCCGCCCGGGACGGCGGTGACGGTGCGCGCCGGGCGTATCGGCGCCTGGGTCGAGCTGCACGTCGCCGACCAGGGCCCGGGCATGGACGCCGAGCAGCGCGCCCGCGCCTTCGACCGCTTCTGGAGATCCGGGAGGCGCAGCCACAGCCGCGGCAGCGGTCTCGGGCTGGCGATCGTGCACCAGCTCGTCACCGGTGACGGCGGCACCGTGTCGCTGCACCAGGCGCGAGGCGGCGGGCTGGTGGTGGCCGTGCGGCTGCTCAGCGCGCCCGCACCGCGACCGTCGCAGACGGCAGTGCCGGCGCTGCCGGCGCCTGTCGGCAGTGCCAGCAGGCGCGGGACCGGCAACTGAGGGATGGCCTCTTTACCGAAACTTTGATCAGCGCTTGCGCTGCGCTGGAGCGCCATCGCCTATGGTGAACACGGTCCGGCCGCATCCCCCCAGCGTCCGGCCCGGCAGTACAGCGTTGATGCTGTTTCCGTCCCGTATCTCCACAGACCTCCAGTTCCCCCAGCGGTTCCCCCCGACCAAAGGGCGATCTCTTCCATGACACAGCGCTCCTCGCTGCGGCAACAGCCTCGGCCAGCCCAGCGACCCCCCCGAGCCCCACGGACTGCCCGAGCCCCACGAGCCCCGCGAGAGCGCCGCCCACCGGTCCCCGCGACCGGGTGGGAGGACCTGATCACCGCGTTGCTGGCAGGTACCCTCCTCGGTGGCTTCCTGCACGTCCGCGCGCATCCTCTGGTGGATGCCGGCGTCGCCGTCGCCGCCGGCTGGGTCTTCAGCCGCGACGCCGCCCCCGGCCAGGCCTTCCCAGGAGGCTACGGCTACGCCGTGGCTGGGGTGCTGCTGACGCTCGCCGGCGCGGCGGGCGACACCGTCTCGCACGTCCAAGCCGGTCCGGAGCCCGGCGGGATCGCGCTGCTGCCCGTATTCCACATGTTGCTGGCCGCTGGGCTGGTGTTGCTGCTGTTCGCGCCGCTGCGGTCGAGCTGGCTGCGAGCCTCGGAGGTGCCCACCCCGGACCCGGGGTGGCGGCCCAGGCACATGCGGGCCTTCCCCAACTTCATGCAGATGCGCCGGGTGGTGCCGGTCCCGGTGTGGCACGGCGTGCGGGCAGTGTCGGTCACCTGCTTCCTGGCGCTGTGCGTGACCCTGTTCCGGCATCCCGCCGCCGGCCTGTTCATCTTCTGGCGGCTGGTGGTGCCGGTCCTGCCGCTGCTGTTCTTCGTCGCCCCCGGGCTGTGGCGGAACATCTGCCCCCTGGCCGCCGCCAACCAGACGCCCAGGCTGTTCAAGTTCACCCGCGCGCTGACCCCGCCGGAGTGGCTGCGGACGCGCGGGCACCTGATCGCCGTGGTGCAGTTCCTGGTGGCCGTGGGGCTCCGCAAGGTGCTGTTCAACAGCGACGGCCCGGCGCTCGCGCTGCTGCTGCTCGGCGTCATCACCGTCGCCTTCGCCGGAGGTCTGGTCTTCAAGGGCAAGAGCGGCTGGTGCAGCAGCATCTGCCCGCTGCTGCCGGTGCAGCGGCTCTACGGGCAGACGCCGTTCGTGCTGGTGCCCAACTCCCACTGCCAGCCCTGCATCGGCTGCACCAAGAACTGCTTCGACTTCAACCCCGGCATCGCCTACCAGGCCGACCTGCACGACCCCGACCCCGACTGGGGCGCCTCCCGCAAGTTCTTCGCCGGCACCTTCCCCGGGCTGATCGTCGCATTCTTCACCGTGCCGAGCCCGCCGGCGGTGTCGGTGTGGGAGATGTACGGGCGGATCGCCCTCTACATGCTGGCCAGCTCGGGCTCCTTCTTCGCGCTGGACGCGGTGGTGCGGGGACCGTCGGGCAAGCTCGCCGCCCTCTACGGCGGCCTCGCCATCAGCCTCTTCTACTGGTACAACGCGCCGGTGGTGGCCGCCACCCTGCGGCAGGTCGCCGGGTGGGCCGGATCGGGCGTGGTGATCTGGCCCCTGCGGCTGGGCGTGCTCACCCTCGCCCTGTGGTGGCTGGCGCGCACCGTCCGCGCCGAGCGGCGCTTCCGGGAGAGCGAGGCAGGCGCCGGGCCAGGATCAGGCAACGGCCGGCTTCCCCTGGTGCAGGCCAAGGGCGCCAAGGGAACGGCGAAGCCAGGCGGCGGCGGGAGCGCCAACGGGCAGGCGAACGGGCCGGCGGTGCGCTTCTCCCCGCAGGACAAGCAAGTGGCCGCCAGCGCCGGCGCCTCGCTGCTGGAGGTGACCGAGAAGGCCGGGCTGGCGATCGAGGCAGGATGCCGCATGGGTATGTGCGGCGCGGACCCGGTCGCGGTCCTGGAAGGCGCCGAGCATCTCTCGGAGGTGGAGCAGGACGAGGCCGACACGCTGCGGCGGCTCGGCCTCGCCGCCAACACCCGCATGGCCTGCTGCGCCCGCATCCAGGGCCAGGGAGAGGTATGCGTGTCGCTGGAGCCCGAGCCGGGCGACGGCGGCAGCGGCCCGGCCCCGACCGAGTACGACCGCTCGATCCGTAGCGTAGTGGTGATCGGCGGCGGCATCGCCGGCCTGACCACCGCCGACTTCGTGCGCCGCAACCACCCCGACTGCGAGGTCCACGTCGTCGGCCAGGAGGCCCACCCGCTCTACAACCGCATGGGGATCTCGCGGGTGGTCTACGGGCGCTCAGCGATGCAGGGGCTCTACCTGCTCAAGGAGGAGTGGTACGAGCAGCACCGCATCACCACCTGGCTCAACACCCAGGCGCAGCGCATCGACCTGCGCACCCGCCAGGTCCACCTGGCCACCGGGGTCCGCCTCGCCTTCGACCGGCTGATCATCGCTACCGGCAGCCGCAGTACCGTCCCGTCGATCAGCGGGTACGGCCTGCCGGGCTCATTCGTGCTGCGCGACGCCGGCGACGCCATGGCGATCCGCGCCTTCAAGCAGCAAACCCACGCCCGCACGGCGGTGGTCGCCGGCGGCGGGCTGCTCGGCCTGGAGGCCGCCTACGCGCTGCACCAGCTCGGCCTGGGGGTGGCGGTACTGGAGCGATCAGGGCGGCTGCTCCGCAAGCAGGTCGACGAGGCCTGTTCCGAGCGGCTCACCGCCTACTTCGAGAACCTCGGCATCCACATCGTCCACAACGCCGAGACCGCCGCGGTCGAAGGGGACGGCCGCATCGAACGGGTCCGCCTCAAGGACGGGCGCGTGCTGCGTTCCGACATGCTGCTGGTGGCCGTCGGCGTCAAACCCAACAGCGAGCTGGCCTGGGTCGCCGGCATCGAGTGCAAGCGCGGGATCGTGGTGGACGACCGCATGCGCACCAGCGCGGAGGGCGTCTACGCCGCCGGGGACGTGGCCGAGCACGCCGGGCAGGTCCTGGGATTGTGGCCGACCGCGGTCGGCCAGGCCGAGACCGCAGCCGTCAACGCCACCGGCGGCGACCGCGAGTTCCCCTTCGTCGCTCCGGCGGTGATCCTCAAGGGGACCGGCATCGACATGACCGCCGCCGGCCGCGTCAACCCCAAAGACGGCGACCAGGTGATCCTCGCGCCGAGCGAGGGCTACACCTACGGCAAGCTGGTGGTCACCGCCGCCGGCAAGCTCGCCGGCGGCATCCTGCTGGGCCGCCCCGACGAGGCGCCGCACCTGCTCGCCGGTGTCAAACAGCAGGCCGACCTCAGCGACCGTCTCGGGCTGCTCCGCGCCGGGAACTGGAACGTCCTGGATCCCCGCGCGCCGCGCCCGGCACCGGCGGGACCGGCGGTATCGGGGCCGCCGGTCCCGACCGGGGCAGCTCGACGCTGAACTCGCAGCCGCCCGCTTCGGGGGCGTTGCGGGCGGCGATGGTGCCGCCGTGCGCCTCGACCAGGCCCCGCGCGATGGCGAGGCCGAGACCGGCGCCGCCGCCGGAGCGCGCCGGGTCGGCCCGCCACAGCCGCTCGAACACATGCGGCAGCTCGGCCTCGGGGATACCGCCGCAGCCGTCACGGACGGTGACGGTGGCGGCGTTGGGGCGGTCGCGCAGGGCGACGACCACCTGCCCGCCGGGAGGGGTGTGCCTGAGCGCGTTGACCAGCAGGTTGGCGAGCACACGGCCGAGCTGGTCGCGACCCGCCGGGATCAGCGCCGGCGGGGACCCTCCAGGCACGGCTCCGGGCAGGTCGCTGGCCAGGCCCACGCCCCTGGCCTCGGCGTCGGGCTCGAACACCTTCAGGATCTCGGTGATCAGGCTGGCCAGGTCGGTCGGCTCGAAGTGGAGGGCGAGCGCGCCCGCCTCGATCTGCGACAGCTCGAACAGGTCGTCGACCAGGTTGGCGAGCCGGTCCACCTGGGTGACCAGGCTGTCGAGGTAGCGGCGGCGGGTGGCAGGATCGCTGACGACCTCGTCGGCCAGCGCCTCGGCGACCGCCCGCAGGCTCGCCAGCGGGGTGCGCAGGTCGTGCGAGGCCCAGGCAACCAGGTCGCGGCGGCTGGCCTCCATGGCCCGCTCGCTGGCGAAGGCCTTGCCGAGCCGTTCGGCGGCGGCGGCCAGCGCCTCGGCCACCTCCCGCACCTCGGCCGAGCCGCCAGGCGCGGCCTGGACCCGCAGGGCCTGGAGTCGCAGGTCGCCGCTGTCGAGGCGGCGGGCGGCGGCGGCCAGCGCCTCCAGGTCCCGAGCGGTGCGGCTAGCGCTGACCAGCCCGTAGGCGAGGCCCACCCCGGCGCACAGCGGCAGCAGGGCGAGCACGTCGCCCAGCTCGTGCGCGCTGGGCATCATCGCCAGGGTCGCCGTCCCCAGCCCTGCCAGCGCGGCGGTCGCGGTCACCGCCCCGGTCAGGGCGACCTGCCCGGCCACGGCGGCGCGGCGGCGGCGCAGCGCGCGGCCGAGCAGGGTGCCGGGCACGAGGACGGCCGCCAGCCCGGCGGCGGCGATAGCGAAGGTGGAGGCCAGCTTGCCGAACGGCATCCCCACCCACCGCGCCGTCACGCCGCCGAGCACCAACCCCGCAACGACAGCGGCGAGCGGCAGCACCGCCGCGCGGCCAGCACCACGGCCGGGCCGGCTCACGGCTCGCCCTCGCTCTCGCTCTCGCCGTCAGTGGGAGTGGGGACGAAGCGATAGCCGATGCCGTAGACGGTCTGCAGGCGGGCCGGGTTGGAGGGGTCCTCTTCGAGCTTCTCGCGCAGCACGGTCAGGGGCAGCGGCCGCTCCCCCACCCGCGCCTCCCGGGTCGACGGGTCGATCTCGACGTCCCCGGCACGCAGCGACGGCGGCGGAGCCTGCAGGGCGCCCTGGGTGCGGCGCAGCACACTCTTGACGCGGGCGACCAGCTCCCGGGCGCTGAACGGCTTGACCACGTAGTCATCGGCGCCCAGCTCCAGGCCGACGACCCGGTCGGTCTCGTGCCCTCTGGCGGACAGCAGGATGATCGGGGTGGCGCCGGCCGCGCGGACCTGGCGGCAGACCTCCAGCCCGTCCATGCTGGGGAGCATGATGTCCAGCACGATCAGGTCGGGCCGCTCGCGCCCGAACAGCGCCAGCGCCTGCGGGCCGTCAGCCGCGACCTGCACCTTGAAGCCATCGCGCTCCAGGTAGCGGCGGACCACGTCCTGGACGGTCAGCTCGTCGTCGACCACCAGCACGCGCTCACCGCTCACCCGGTCCTCCTCATGGTTCACGGTCGCCGTGACCATCGCGGTCCTCCCAGCGTGCCACGGATCGGCCCGCGCGGCGCAGGCGCAGCAGCGCCCACAGCAGCACCAGCACCCAGACCACGGCGAGCACGCCAAGAAGGGCATGCGGGTAGTCACCGGGCAGCACCGAACGGTTGCCCGGCTGGGTGGCACGCCCGACGCCGTACAGGACCGGCACGCTGGCGAGCAGCAACACGCCGGAGACGACCAGGCCGAGCTGCAGGGGCCAGCGGACCGCGTCGGTGGTGTGGCGCCGCAGCCAGGCACCGACCAGGTGGATCCCTGGGGCGAGCACGAAGTCGTGGACCAGCACCAGCCCGGCGAGCCACAGCGCCCACACCAGCGGCCGGGTCTTGGCCGCGTCGCGCAGCAGCCCGGCCAGGCCGAACAGCCCGACGGCGCCGCCCAGCGCCAGCCCTCCCCACCACCAAGGGCCCGACGGGCCTGGGGAGGCGCGGCCGCTCGCCCTCACGGAAGGACCTCCAGCTGCTGCAGCCACTTGGTCTGCAGCACGCCGGGAAGGTTTGGGGCGATCAGGCGGACCGGATAGCCGTGATCGGGGTCGAGGGTGGCGCCGTTCAGCTCCAGGGCGAGCAGGGTGTCGGGGTGGCGGGCGTGGGCCGGGTCGAGGACCGAGGTGGAGAACCCGCCCCGCTGTATGGACTGGACCCGGACGGACGCGCTGGAGGGCGCGCCCGCCTCGTGGAGCACGTCACGCAGCCGCACTCCTCGCCAGTGCGCCTCCTGGCTCCATCCTTCGACGCAGGCGATCGGCAGACGCGCGGCGTGGCCCATGCTGCCGTTCATGCGGGCGCGCAGCTCATCAAGGGACAGGGACAGCGCCGCGCCCCGGCCCCGTACCACCAGCCGCCAGCCGGGGTCGTGGAGCTGGGTGGCGACCCGGGCAGAGCGGGCGTCCTTGTTCACCGGCAGCCCCTGCGGGCCGACCCCCTGGCGCCTCGGGGCCAGGACGTTGAGCCGCCGCAGCGGGCTGACCGCCTCCCCGGCGGTGACCAGCAGCAGTGCACCAGCCGCCGCCGCAGTGGTAAGCAGGAAGCGGCGCCGCTCCAGGTCCACATCGTTCCCGCTCCCACGGCCGAGGGCCCGCCGGACGATCGGCAGCTTGGCGCCGACGTGCACCACCAGCGCCCCGGCCACGACCCAGGCGGTCCAGTAGTGCGTCTTGATGAAGTCGAACCGCCAGCCGTACCAGTACGCGATGTTCATCAGCCCGGTGACGAGCAGCAGCAGCGCCCCGCCGAGCAGCGGCACGATGGCGGCGCGCTCGATGGCGTGCGCGACGCTGGACAGCGGCGGCCAGCGATAGAGGTTGGGATAGACAGACCACAGCTTGGCGAGCAGCACCGGGATGGCGGCGATCCCGGCGAACACGTGGATGCCCTGGTTCCAGCGGTACAGCCACACCGGCCGGGCCGGCCAGTGGAACCAGGCGGGAGGATGCTGGATCAGGTGGGAGGTCACCCCGGTAACGAAGCACAGCGCGAACAGGACCCCGACGGCGACGCCGAGGACAGCCGTGGTCCGCTCGCCACGGGCAGGCGAGGTGAAGGCGTCCTCCATCTCCATGCCAGCAAGCTACGCGGGACGGGCGCGGCCAGGTGGGCATGTCACCGGCCTGTAAGGTCCTTGCAGCCTCCACGTCATTGACCTGCGGGGCAGGGGCGGCGAAGCTCAGCGGCCATGCGGATCCTTGTGACCGGCGGGGCGGGCTTCATCGGCAGCCACGTCGTCGACCTGCTGGTGGAGCGCGGCCATCAGGTGCGGGTGCTCGACCGGCTGCACCCGCTCGCCCACTCGGGCGGCGCCCGCCCCGCGTACCTGCGCGGCGACGCCGAGTTCGTCGCGGCCGACCTGGCCGACCCGGCCGGTGAGGCCGTGCTCGACCGCGCCCTCCACAGGATCGAGGCGGTCTGCCATCAGGCGGCCATGGTCGGGCTCGGCCGTGACCCCGGCGACGTGCTCGACTATGTGCGCGACAACGACCTCGGCACCGCCGCGCTGCTGGCCGCGCTGCACCGCCACCGCGGCCCCGGGCAGCCGCAGGTCCGCCGGCTGGTGCTGGCCAGCTCGATGGTGGTCTACGGGGAGGGCGCCTACCGCTGCGATCAGCACGGCCCGGTGCGCCCGCTGCCACGGCCAGTGACGCGGCTGGAGGCGGGACGCTGGGAGCCGCTGTGCCCACTCCCCGGCTGCGGCGCCGAGCTTCACCCCGTCGCCGTCACCGAGGACGCCCCCACCGACCCGCGCAACATCTATGCGGCCACCAAGCTCCACCAGGAGCAATTGGCGCTGGCCGTGGCGCAGCAGGGCGGACCGGTGGTGACCGCGCTGCGCTACCACAACGTCTACGGGCCGCGCATGCCGCGCGACACCCCCTACGCCGGGGTCGCCGCTATCTTCCGCAGCGCCCTGGCGGCCGGCCGCGCTCCGCGCGTACACGAGGACGGCCGCCAGCGCCGCGACTTCGTCCACGTCCGCGACGTCGCCCGCGCCAACCTGCTCGCCCTGACCGCCGCCGAGCCGGTCTCGGGCGCCTTCAACATCGCCAGCGGCGACCCGCGCACGGTCGGAGACATGGCCACCGCCCTCGCCGCCGCCACCAGCGGCCCCGCCCCCCAGGTGGTGGGCGGCTGGCGCCCCGGCGACGTGCGCCACGTGTTCGCCTCGCCCGAACTGGCCGCCGAACGCCTCGGCTTCCGCGCCAGCATCAGCTTCGCCGACGGCATGGCGGAGCTGGCCACCGCACCGCTCCGCGCCCCGGTCAGCGCCCCGGCCTCGGCGGCGACCGCCTGACCAGTACAGTCACACGCGCCGTTACCAGCGCGTCGCGAACAGGACCTGCACCGCCACGGCCTGCGCCACCAGCAGCGCCGCCACCAGCGGCAGCCGCGCCCGCCAGGCCAGCAGCTGCCGGGTGGCACCGACCAGCACCAAGGGGACCAGGAACTGGAAGATGCGCTCCACCTCACCCTTGGTGAATCCCCAGGAGGCAGCGGCAAGCAGCGTTGCCAGCGCGGCGGCGTCGACCGAGGTCCAGGCCCGCTGGCGCACCACCCGCGCCGCTCCCACCGCCAGCGCCGCTGTGAGCGGCGCCCCGAGCATGCCGGCGAACGCGACCACGTCGCCGGGCAGCCACTGCGCTAGCGAACGACCCGCGGATCCAGGCGCGGCCTGGTAGGCGCGGTGCACCGCCGCCACCGCCGCCGGCACGCTGTAGCCGGTGCCCAGCCACAGCAACCCGACGAGGCCGGCGACCACGGCAGCGGTGCCCACCGCCCAGCGCGCCACCGCCGCGCGCCCACCCTCGCGAGCAAGCTGGCCGCAGGCACGGACCGCGAGGAACGCCAGCAGCACCACGGCCGAGTAGGTGAGCATCGAGGCGGCCCACAGCAACACCCCGCCCGCGACGGTCCACCCCGCCGAGCGGCGCACCAGCCCCCGGTGCGCGGCCAGCACCGCCCCGGCCAGCACCGCCGCGAACACCGCGTCGGCCGAGGTCGCCAGGTACAGCACCACCCCAGGAGACAGGCACCACAGCGCCAGCGCCCAACGGCCGCCTCGCTCCCCCAGCTCGTCGCGGGCCAGGCCGCCAGCGGCGACCGCAGTGAGCGACCCGACCGCCACCGTGGCCAGCGCCGCCGCCAGCATGCCGGGCCGCACCCTGGCGACCAGCGCGTAGAACACCATCGCCCCGGCGGGGTGCCCCGTCGCGTGCCCCGGTAGCGACGGCAGCCGCTGCGGGAAGTGGCGCAGGAAGG
>WNGD01001977.1_pt1 | contig 21726 bp, 17 predicted proteins | sample 5400671 | NCBI WGS metagenome assembly WNGD01 (sample SAMN13153369, study PRJNA577476) | soil metagenome | isolation source: 40 cm soil or saprolite under grassland replicate 2 | place: USA:California | collected 2016-06-15 | reverse complement strand
CTGGAGCTGATCCGCACCGACACGACCTTCCGGCTGTTGGGCCTGTCCCGCAACGCGTGGGTGTCGCTTGGGGTGGTGGTCGGCGCCGGGGTGTGGCTGTACCTGCGCGAACGCCGCCGGCCCGCGGCCCCGGCCCCGGTCACGGCCGGGGCCGCCGAAGGGCCGGAAGCCGCGGAGAGCGCGGACGGGCCCGACGGCTCCGACGCCCCCCGGGACGAAGCCGAGCCGGAACCCGAGGCGGCGGACCAGGAGCAGGAACCGCAAGCACCCGATCGCCAGCCCGCCGGGCAGCCGCGGCCCGAAGCCTGACCCGACCGGGGCGGCTGGCGGCCCGAAGCCTGACCCGACCGGCGAGCCGGCGGCCCCTCAGGGTCGCTGGCGCCGCATGCGGCTGGCCAGCGGCCCGCGTCCGAACCCGCCGAGCCAGTCGGCGCCCTGCCGGAGACGGCGGCCCCATGGCGAGGTGTCCCCGCGCGCCTCCGCGCGTCGCGCCGCCTCTTCCAGCGCCCACGCAGCCAGCGGGACCAGGATGGTGATGATCGCCAGGCGCCTGAGCCCACGGCTCGCCCGGCGGGCCACTCGTCCGCGTCCTCTGCCCTTGCCCATGCGTCCCTCCCTCCGCTGAACCGTTGCGGTACCAGACATAGGGTAGACCCGAGGGCTAGTACATCTGAATTAATCCTTGCGAGTATCTTTATAACTAAGGGGGCTATGCTATTCTCGCGCCTCACAGGCCGGTCGACACGTTCGTCCCCTAAGCCGGCATACGCTTCCAGCGCACCTTTCAGGGAGGGCCGACGGCTGGACGAGCTGAGTGTGTTCGGGTCGTTGCCGCGTGAGCGCCGCGACCCGCAGGACCTCTGGGGTGATCTCCAGCATCGCCGTCCAACGATCCGCTGCGGCGATCCGGGCGGCAACCGAATATCAGCCAGCGGTGGGTGGCGCCTCCGGCCGTGCCGTCCACAGCGCCATGACCTGGCCGGCGGCGCGCCCGCCCTGCGCCAGCCCGGCACGCGCCGCGCCGGCGCGCATGGCCGGGTCGAGCACGTTCGGGCCGATTGCGGCGAGCGCCGCGTCGTCGGGAGTGATGACCTCCACGCGGCTGCCGGGCCCCAGCGCCGCCAGCTCGCTGCCCAGCCCGGGCATCAGCGGGCCCATGCCGGGGTTGGCGATCGGCGCGACCACCAGCACCGTGTCGTGGCCGGCGGCGAGGTCGGCGTTGGTGGGTGAGCGCGTCCCACCGTCCATGTAGCGGCGGCCGTCGATGGTGACCGGCGACCACACCATCGGGACCGCGCAGCTCGCGGCGACCGCCAGTGCCAGCGGCACGCGCGCGTCGCGGTCGAAGACCACCAGCTTGCCGCTGGCGACGTCGACGGCGGCGACCAGCAGCGGCCGCTCCGGCCAGTCCCGCAGCGGCAGGCGGGAGACGATGGCCTCGATGCGCTCGGACTCGGGCATGGCGGGCGTGGCCAGCGCCCGCGCGCCCATCCGCGCGCGGAAGTCCTCAGGGCCGGTGGCGCTCTGCGCCAGCTCGAGCCAGACGGCGCCCATGGCCTGCCAGTCCAGCTCGGCCGGCCGCTGGCTGGAGGACTCCGGCGGTTCGAGCTGCGCCTGCAGCAGGCGGTCGAGGCCGGCACCGCCGCCGAGCCGCGCGCCGACCATCGCGCCCGCCGAGGTGCCGACCATCAGGTCGACCTCGGCGACCGGCACGCCGCCGGCCTCCAGGCCGCGCAGCACGCCCAGCTCCCATGCGACACCCGTCACCCCGCCGCCGCCGAGGACCAGCGCCCTGCTCATCGGCGATCGACCGCCACTGGGCGGCCCGGGGCGGGCGTGGCTGCCGGTCTGGACGGGAGCCTGTTCATGGCCGGTCCCAATGGTCACGATTCGAGGGGACGATCGTCAAGCGCCGCCGAGGCGGCCCGTGGCGGCCAGGGGCCAGGCCACGCCGGGGCCGGGCCGCCGGCAACCTCACCGGCTGAGCCGGCGACTGGTCAGCCCCGGAGTAGCAGGGTCAGGACCAGGGCATCCAGCAGGCGTTGCCAGTCGGCCACCGCCAGCGGCCGACCAGGTTCGAGCGCCGGGGCACGGCGGCCATCGCCGCAAGGAGCCGCGCGCGGAGCTGCCGCTGGTCGGCGCCCAGCTCGGCGGCCAGCCAGCGGACCTGCCCGCGGAACCGCGGCTGGAGCGCCGCGCTGCGGTAGGGTTTCCACGATATGGACGAGGGGAGCCTCGAGCGGGTCAGGGACGCCTGGCGGCAGGTCCTCGGCGCGCCGGACGCGTTCCGCGGCCCCGGCACGGTGGTGGTGGCGCGCCCGGCCAGGCCAGCGCCCGGCCCCCGCTGGGTGACGGTTGTCACCCTCGGGGACGCCCGCTGCGTGCTCCTCCCCGCCGACCTGGCGGCCCGCCTGGACCCCGAGCCCGGCCGCGCGGTCACCGGCGGTTCGGGCCAGGCGGAGGGCGCCGGTGACCCGGTCATCGCCGGGCGGCTGGCCCACCCCGACGAGGCCCGCGCCCTGCTCGGCCCCGGGGTCGTCGCGCTCGGCCCGGCAGTGCTGGCCTTCACCGCCAACCTCGCCCCCAGCGCGGTACCCCCGGCCGCCGAGCCGGCCGAGCCAGGTGCCGCCGACCTGGACCGGCTCGGCGCCGCCTGCGACCCCGGGGAGGCCGCCGAGAGCGCCCTGGCCGCATGGACCCATTGGGTCCACGTCATCCGTGAGCGCGACCTGGTGGTGGCCGCCGCCGGTGCGCAGGTGTGGGCGGGCACGCTCGCGCACCTCGGGGCGCTCACCCGCCCCGACCGGCGAGGCCGCGGCCTGGGCGCCACGGTCGCCTCGAGCGTGGTGCGGGCGGCGCTGGCGACCGGCCTGGTCGCCCAGTGGCGCGCCCGGACCGAGCTGACCGCCTCCCGCCGGCTGGCAGCCGGTCTCGGCTTCGTCGAGCTCGGCCAGCAGGTGAGCTACCAGCTCCCCGACCCCGCCCGCGGCCGCTGACTGGCGAGTACCCGGGTCGGCGCCGGCGGGCCGTCCACGCCGCCGAGTCGGCGCCGCTTCGCGCTGCGGCCGGCCGGGCAGGATCGTCGCCGACCAGTCGGCGTCCCCGGCACCGGACCACTCTGAGGTGCGCCGGCCGGTCAGGCGAGGCAGCGCAGCGGGCCGCCGTTGAACTCGATCATGTCCCTGGCGACCGCCGGCAGGTCCAGCGGAGCGCCCCACGGCTCTCCGCGCAGCTCGCCGTAGGCGCGGGCCAGGTTGCCGACCAGCCGCTCTGGCTCGCTCCAGGTGGCGAAGCGGTCGAGGTCGGTGCGGCGTGCGACCTCCAGTGGCGGCCGCCCGGCGGCGAAGCCGTCGCGTGCCAGCACGGTCAGCCACTCGGCGTAGTCGAGCATGCTGTCCAGCACGCCCGCAGCCGCCAGGGGCCCGTGCCCGGGGACGAGGACCTCGGCCCCCAGCTCCCTGACCCGCTCCAGCGCCGCCGGGTAGTTCGCCAGGCATCCCTCGGCCAGGAACGGGTGGCCGCCGTGGAACACCAGGTCGCCGGTGAAGACCACCCCGCGGTCGGGCAGCCAGGCGATCACGTCGCCGAGGGTGTGGGCCGGCCCGACGAAGACCAGCTCCACCGGGGTCTCGTCGACGTGCAGGGTGAGCGCGTTCTCGAAGGTGAGCGTCGGCGGCGCCAGCTCCACCCGGCCGTAGTCGGCGGTCGGGAACAGCGCGCGAGCCACCATGCCGGCCCGCAGCACCTCGTCGCGGCAGCGGTGGTGGGCAATGATCGGGATGCCGGCCGGCAGCAGCCAGTTGCCGTAGGTGTGGTCGCCGTGGTGATGGGTGTTGACCGCGGCGCGCACCGGCAGACCGCCGGCGCGCTCGCCGACCGCGGCCAGCAGCGCACGGTTGCGCGCCTCCGTCGAGGTGGTGTCGATCAGCACCACCCCGGAGCGGCCGACCACCGCGCCGGTGTTGTTGATCATCCAGCTCCCGTCGGGCTGGACGTAGGCGAGCACGTCCTGGGCGACCTCGGACAGCTGGGGACCGGCGAAGGGCGTGGTCGTCTCGGTCACCGCAACCCTCCTGGTCGGCATCGGTCGGCCTGAAGCCTACCCCGGCGCGGGCGGCTCCGCGTTCCGCGGCGGCCCGGAAGCCGGCCGGGGTCCCCGGAGTGTCCAGGGCCGAGGGCCGCAACCTTGGGCCCGCGTCAGCTGGCGGCTGAGGAGCCTCCGTGGCCGCCGGAGGTCAGGGGGCGGACGACGGCGCTGGTGGCGGCGGGGCGCCGCCGGCGCAGCCCGCCGGCCCACACGGCCGCCAGGCCCAGCACGGCCCACACCGCCAGGACGGTCAGCGGCCCGCCGGCGGCGTTGCCGTCGAAGAAGGCGGTGCTGCGCAACAGGCTCCCGCCGGTTCCGGGCGGCAGGAGCTGCCCGATCGTGCCGAAGGGCTGTGGCAGCAGTTCCGGCGCGGACGGCACGCCCGACAGCGGGTTGCCGAGCAGCACCATCACCAGCGCCGCCAGCACCAGCCCGGCCTCGCCGACCAGCGCGAGCAGGCCAGCGGCGCCGGCGGCGATGGCCAGCACGGTCAGCCCCAGCACGCCGGCGTTGACCCACCAGTCGCCGCGATGACTCCCAGCCAGCTCTGGGCGATCCCCACAGCGACCAGCCCGGCCAGCGCGGCGGCCACCACCAGCGCGGCCACCCGCCCGAGCCCCCGCCGCCGCGCCGCGCCGATCAACACCGCGGTGAGCATTCCCGCCAGCACCAGCGGCAGCACCGAGGCGCTCAGCGCCGCCCCCCCTCGGGTCCTCCGGATCCGCCGGCACCACGTCGACGACCCGCGGCTGCCGCCCGCCCAGGTCGCCCGGGTGCTGGTGGCCATCACCGCCGGGTTCATGTTCCAGTACGCGCTGGTCGGTGACGTCGGCGCGGCCATGTTCCGCGACGGGGTGCGCGCGCTGGCCACCATGCGCCGCTAGGTCGCCGGTCCTGCTGGCGTCAGGTGGCGTGTCCTGGGGCCCGTCGATGGGACACGACGGTCCCGGCCGCGCTCGACGGCGCTCGTGGCGGCCGCAGCCACAGCGTCGCCTGGGTCGGCTGCATGGTCTGGTCGACCACCGCCAGCAGCTCGGCGGTCAGGGTGTCCAGGTCGATCTCCTGGCGCAGCCGGGTGCTGAACCCCGCGACGGTCTGGGCGGCGTCGTAGCGGCGCCGGTTGAAGCGACGGTCGACCGCCTGCTGGACGCGCCGGCGGGCCGGCTGGAACAGCCCGGCCACCGCCAGCGTCGCCCCCGCCACGACCAGGGGCGAGTCCCGGCCAAGGAGCTGCCCGAGCCCCAGGACCACCCCCGCGTAGCCGCCGCCCAGCAGCACGGTGAGCAGTCCGTAGGCCAGCGTGCGGCTGACGATGCGGTCCAGGTCGTAGAGGCGGTAGCGCAGGATCGCCGCGCCGATCGCCACACAGAGCAGGGCCAGGTACAGGCCGACGGCCCAGCCGGCCACGGCCAGGTGCGCCGTGACGATGCCGGCCGCGGCGACCAGCACCGCCAGCGGCGCCAGCGCGGCGGCGAAGGTGAGCCAGCGCAGTTGCTGGCGCTCCAGGCCGCCGGCGCGGCGAAAGCGCAGGACCAGTGACCCGGCCGCGACCACCAGGGTGAGGGCGGTGGCCGGGGAGGCCAAGCCGTAGACAAGCCGGAGCCGGTCGGCCAGGGCAGGGATCGCGAACGGGTTGCCGACCGCGTGCAACGGCGAGTCCGGGTCCAGCTGGGGCACCCCCAGCAGCCACGACACCAGGAACGCCACCGGCACGGCAGCCGCCACCCAGGCCCACCACCGCCAACGCGGCGAGGGCAGCGACCCGGTCGGGGTGAGCAGCAGGATGAAGCCGACGCAGCCCAGCCCGGGGATGAAGGTGGCCGAGGCGAGTGTGGCCACCTGGCTGGTGGCCGGCAGCGCCCCGGGCCGGGCCAGGAACCCGTAGCGGGCGTATCCCTCGGCGGCGCTGGTGAGCGCCTGCGCCACCAGCCCAAAGGCCAGCAGCAGCCAGCCCACCGGGTGGCGGGGCCGGCGGCTGGCCAGCACCGCCCCGGCGGTCGCCGCGCTCACCGCCCCCAGCACCACCGTGACGCCCCCGGCGTCCAACTGGATCAGGTCGGGCCTGCCGGCCTGGCGCAGCAGGTGGTCGAACCAGGCGCTCGCGGCCAGGCCGAGCATGGCCAGCGCCCACAGCGCCCAGGCCAGCGCGCCCGGCCACAGGCGCATCCCGGGCGCCCGCGCGCCCGCGGTTGTGGTCATCGTCGTTGGCGCATCCGGCCCGCCTCCAGCGTCGTCGTCACTCTCCGAGCGTGCGGATCGGCACCAGTGTCGCCGGGGATCGTCCCGGGAGCGTTACGGACGCCGCACGGCACCCAAGACGTGCCGACCGTCTGGCCCGGTGCCGACCATCGGGCCACCGGCGGCGCGACAATCATGCCCGCATTTGCGCGCTAGTGCATCTGTGCGACGCTCACCTGGTGCAGCCTGGCTATTTTTGAAGGGCGCGGTGCAATCCCCGAAAAGCGGTACGGCGCGCAGCCGAAGCTGCGCGCCGTACCTTCCCCACGAATTACCCGCGCCGGGGCGCGGCACGTCCGCGTGGTGGCTTTATTCCGCTTGCTAGCGCAGACCCACCTTGCGGCTGCAGGTTGGCCAGGCGCCCCAGCCCTGCATCTGCTGCAGGTGCGAGGCGACGCGGATCTGCTCGGAGCGGCTGGCGTTCTGCGGGCTTCCGGAGCCGCCGGCGGCGCTCCAACTGGACTGGGTGAACTGGAGACCACCGAAGAAGCCGTTGCCGGTGTTGATGCTCCAGTTACCGCCCGACTCGCACTGCGCGAGCCGGTCCCACACGCCCCCGCCGGCCACCGAGCCGGACGACCGCGAGGAGCTGCTGCGGTGCCTGCTGCTGGTGCTCGAGCCGAAGGAGCTCCGGTGGACTGTGCCGTGCCGCTGCGAATGCCGCACCGAGGAGGACTCGGTGGAGAACGAGCGGTGGCTCACTTGCCCACTGCTGGAGGGGACGGCCAGGCGCTGACCAGGGAAGATCAGGTTGGGGTTCTTGATGCTCGGGTTGGCGTCGTAGAGGGAACGCCAGCTCCCCAGACCTTGCCTGCCGGCGATGCGCGACAGCGTGTCGCCGGACTTCACTGTGTAGGTTCCGCCACGGCTGGATGCTGAAGCCGGCAGCAGGAACACCGAGAACAGGACGGCGCCGCTGAGCGCAATGATCGCGCCAAGACGGGCCGTGCGGGGTAAGTGGCGATGCAGGAGCGCACGACAACGTGCCAAAACAAACCTCCGGGAATATCGGGGGACGGGGGGATATGCAGATGGGCACTGGGAGGTTGACCCATCTCCATGCAGCTACCACGCAGCGCATGGTTTGCGCCTTTGCGGCGCCGACCGGCGGTTCGCCGTGGGGGTTGCGAACCTGTCCGATCAACCGAGCGAGGAGGTTAGCTAAAACGAATCGAAATCGTCAAGGCCCGACGAATAATGTCCCTTTTCCCCGGGGCCGAACGCTATGGCACCCGATCGGAAATATGCGCGGGCTGTACTTGCACCGCTTATGCGGTCGCCGAGCACCCCTTGGGCGTCCGGGACGGCGACCGTGCGCAGCAGGTCCCGCAACGATTTCGGCGGGGTGCTGCCGTGCGGACAGCACCCCGCCAGCGGGCCGACACCCCCCTGGTCCCTCGGCCACCGACTCCGGCTACGTTTGCACAGCCTCCTGTCGGCCCCCCTGCCGAGGACCGCTGCCGGCCGGCTCCATCCATCCCTGGGGTTGACGTGAAGCCCCCGCCCCGCCCGGCGTCGTTGCCAGGCGGAGCCACAGCATCGGCCTCCCCGGAAGGATCGCCGCTGCGGCCCGCGGCCGCCTGGGTCGGACGGCCCCCCACTTGCGGGACCTTTGGGCCGTCCGGGGAGCTCGGGCAGCCAGCGGCCTTCGGATCAGCAACGCAGGTATCATGCTCTGCGATGCGCTGATCAGCAGGGGCAGCCGCCATATGGGGGGCGATCGCTGCAAATGGCCGCCAGCTACGGCGGGCGTGAGGCGCGACTGCTCGAGGCTGGGCTCGCGCTCGCGCTGGACCGAGAGCTTCCCGCCGTGCTCCGCCGCCTGGTCTGGCTTGCCACCGAGCTGAGCCGTGCCGGCTGGTCCGCGCTCGGCGTGCTCGGCGCCAACAACCTGGTCGTGGACGTGGTCGCCACCGATCCAGCCACCACCCGGACCGACCTGCCGGAGCCGGGCCCGGGCGTGCTGCGCGTTCCGGTGCGGGTCCAGGACAGCGCCTTCGGGGAGCTGTGGGTGGCCGGCAAGCGGGACGCCGCCGACTTCGACGAGGACGACCGGCGCGTCCTGGAGACCCTGGCGGCCTACGCGGGCGTGGCGATCGAGCATGCCACCCTGCTCCGCGAGGCCGAGGGACGCGCCCGCCGCGTGGAGGCGCTGCGCGAGGTGGCCGGCAAGATGCTCGCCGGGTCCCCGCTGGAGGAGCTGCTCGAGCTCATCGCCACCCACGCCATGCGGCTGGCCAGGGCTGAGGGGAGCAGTGTGCTGGTCCCCGGCGCCCAGGGCAGACTGGTGATCGAGGGCGTCGCCGGCCGCTCGACCAAGCTGCGCGGGCTGGACGTCCCGCTCGACCAGTCCTTGGCCGGACGGGTGATCCAGACCGGCAAGACCGAGCTCGTCGCCCACCTCGCCGGCGACCCCAGGGCCTTCCAGCCGGCGGCCCGCGTGGGCCCCCCCGGCCCGGCGATGTTCGTGCCGCTGCGTGCCCGGCAGGAGCCGTTCGGCGCGCTGGTCGTGAGGCGCACCGTGGGCGACCCGGACTTCGGGGACGCGGATGTCGAGCTGGTCGAGGGCTTCGCCGACCTGGCGGCGGTCGCCGTCGAGTACGCCAGCGTGCATCGTGAGCTGCGCCGCCTGGCGGTGATGGAGGAGCGCGAGCGGATCGCCAGGGAGCTGCACGACGGGGCGATCCAGGCGCTGTTCGCGGTCGGCATGGGCCTGCAGGCGACCGCGGCGCGCACCGGCGAGCCGGAGGTCACCCGCCGGCTGCACGCCGCGGTCGGCGAGCTGGACCGGGTCATCAGCGACCTGCGCAGCTACATCTTCGGCCTGCGTCCCGGCGTGCTGGCCGGCCAGCACATCGACCAGGCCCTGCGGCGGCTCGCCGAGGAGATCGCCATCCCGGCCGGCGTCACCACCGTGGTCGAGGTCGAGGAGCAGGTCGGCGCCGCGCTCGGCGCCCACGCCGCCGATCTGGTGCAGCTGGTCCGCGAGGCGCTGTCCAACGTCGTCCGCCACGCCGGCGCCACCACCTGCCGGGTGTCGCTGTACTGGCGGCAGAGCGCCGAGGGTGTGTCGCGCGGCCGCGTCGCCGTCCTGGAGGTCGACGACGACGGCGACGGCTTCGACCCCCGGGCGCCCCATCCCGGGCACGGCCTCGGCAACCTCCGGGCCCGCGCGGGAGCGCTGGGAGGCACGCTGGAGCTGAAGAGCGTCGCGGGCGACGGGACCACGGTCAAGGTCCTGATCCCGATGTGACGGCCGCCGTCCGAAGGTCCCGCCGCGGATGGGGCCAACGGCCCTTGGACGCCCCACCGCCCGCTGTGACCCTGCGGCGGGGGCCGAGCTGGTCCGGACGCGGGCGTGCCCGCTGCAAACGAAACGGAGGTGTGCGACCACCCCCTCATGAGCTCGCCATTTCTGCGCGTCATGCTCGTCGACGACCACGAGGTCGTCCGCAACGGCATCAGAGCCCTCCTCGCCGGCACCGATGACATCGTCGTGACCGCCGAGGCCTGCTCGGTACGCGACGCCGTGGCGGTCGCCGACCGCTTCGCCCCCGACGTGATCGTCATGGACGTTCGCCTGTCCGACGGAAGCGGCATCGAGGCCACCAGGGACATCCGCGCCCGCCGGCCGGCGACCAGGGTGCTGATGCTCACCTCGTTCGCCGACGACGAGGCGCTGTTCGCCTCGATCATGGCCGGCGCCGCGGGCTACGTCCTGAAACAGATCCGCGGCGACGAGCTGGTCCGGGCGATCCGCACGGTCGGCCAGGGTGGCAGCCTGCTGGACCCGGCCGTCACCAGCGGCGTGTTCGACCGCCTGCGCCGCAACAGGCACTTCCTCATGGATGAGAAGCTGGCCCGCCTGTCGGCCCAGGAGGAGCGGATCCTCGGGCTGGTGGCCGCCGGCAACACCAACCGGCAGATCGCCGACGAGCTGGGCCTGGCAGAGAAGACGGTCAAGAACTACGTTTCGAGCATCTTGACCAAGCTGGAGGTCGGACGCCGCGCCGAGGCGGCCGCCTATCTCGCCCGCCACAGCCCTGGCAGCGGCGGCTGAGCCGCAACCCCCCGTTCTCGACATCTCGGGTCGTCCACGACACGAGCCGATAGAGAGACTGCCGCCACTTCTCGGCGCTGCCATCCGGCAGCCCTGGCGGCGCGGCGAGGGGGGCGAGTGAGCCGATCCGGCGTCGGGATCGTAGCCAGGAGGATCACCGCGCGTGGCCCGCTGGGCCCGGCCTTCCAGGCGGTCGACCTGGAGGCCGCGCCGGGCAGCCTGGTGGCCGTCACCGGGCCGGGCGGCTCCGGCCGCAGCTCGCTGCTGCTCGCGCTGGCCGGACGGCTGCGGCTGGTCGCCGGGGAGCTCACCGTCGGCGGCTACCGGTTGCCGATGCGCTCGGCGGCGGTCCAGCGGCTGGTGGCCGTCGCCCGGGTGCGCCCGGCGATCGACCTCGACCAGCGCCTGCGCGTCCAGGAGCTGATGCTGGAGCGCTGCGCGGTCTCGGCGGGCTCGGCCAGCAGCGCCTCGATGGCCGCCGCGTTCGGCCTGCTCAAGATCGACCCGCCCCGCCAGGCGCTGGTGGCCGACCTGCACCCCGGCGAGCAGGCGCTGCTGGCCTGCGCGCTGGCGGTCGCCAGCGAGCCGGGCGCGATCGTGATCGACGACGTCGACCAAGGACTGGAGCCCGGGGACGTCCCCTGGGTCTGGCGCGCCCTGCGCGCCGTCGCCGGCGACGGCTGCACCGTGGTGGCCGCCGCCGACGCTCCGCCGCCCGATCCGGTGCCCGCGGACGTGGTCGTCCGCCTTCCGCACCGGTCCGCGCTCGAGCGCGCCGCCGCGGCGCGGGCCGAGCGGATGGACGCAAAGGGAGGGGCACCGTGAACACCATCAGGCTTTCGCTGCTGGAGCTCCGCCGGTTCCGCGGGCCGTTCCTGCGGCTCGTGCCGCTGGGGCTCGCACTGGTCCCATTGGTGTCCGCCAGTGTCTATCTCTGGTCTGCCTGGGACCCATTTGGCCGGACGGACAGGATCCCGGTCGCCGTGGTCAACCAGGACCGCCCGGTCACCTCGCAGGGCGAGCTGATCGATGCGGGGCAGCTCCTGGTCTCCCAGCTCCGTCAGGACCGGATCTTCGACTGGCGGTTCGTCCCCGAGGGCCCCGCCAGGCGCGGGCTCCGCGACGGCCGCTACGCCTTCACCCTCACCGTCCCCCCCGACTTCAGCGCCAGGCTCGCCAGCCCGTCCAGCCAGGCGCCGCAGCGGGCGTCCATGCTGATCACCCTGAACGACGCCAACGGCTACCTCACCGGCAAGCTCGCCGAGACCACCGAGGCACGGCTCCAGGACCAGATCGACACCGCCGCGCGCACCGCCTTCGCCCAGCGCGTCCTCGGCGACCTGGACGCCCTGCGGGGCCGCCTCGCCCAGGCCTCCACCACCGCCACCAGCCAGCGGGACGGCACCACCAGGCTCGCCCAGGACATCGGCAAGCTCAGCGAGCAGCAGCGCGCCGCCGGCCAGCTCGCCACCAGCGGCCAGCAGCTCACCGGCTCCGTCCAGCAGCTCTCCCAGTCGCTGTCCGGCGCTGCCAGCTCCATGGCCGACCAGGTCCCGGCCGCGGCCCAGGCCGTGGTCGACGCCAGCAACACCGCCCAGCGGGCCGCCGGCCAGGCCAGCGGCGGCATCAGCACCGCGCAGCAGCAGGCCGACCTGGCCCTGGCGGGCCTGACCGGCCTCGGCCAGAGCCATCCCGACCTGCGCGGCGACCCCGATTTCCAGCTCGCCATCGAGGCCGCCCGCCAGGCCGGCCGCGCCGCCGCCACCGCCGGCGTCGCCGTCCAGGAGGCCAGCATCTCCACCCAGCAGGCGGTGGCCAGCGCCCAGCAGCTCCAGAGCGCCACCAGCGGCGCGCTGCAGCAGCTCCGCACCGCCTCCAGCCAGAGCACCGAGCTGGTCCGCGCCAGCCAGCAGGCCGCCGACGGCGCCGACAAGCTGCGCGCGGGGCTCGGCGGCCTCCTCAGCGGGGCGCACTCGCTGCAGGCGCAGGTCGCCCAGCTCCAGCGCGGCGCCGGGCAGCTCGCTGACGGGCTGCGCGCCGCCCTCGACCAGATCCCGCCCGCCAACCCCGAGCAGCGCGCCCGGATCGCCGACTCGCTGGCCACGCCCGTCGAGCTGCGCACCGCCAACCTGCACCCGGCCCGCTCCTACGGGCGCGGCCTCGCGCCGCTGTTCTGCGGCATCGCCCTGTGGGTCTTCGGGCTGGTCGCCTACCTGGTGCTGCGACCGCTGAACCCCCGCGCGCTGGCCGGCAAGGCCCGCGCGCTGACGGTCGCGGCCGCCGGCTGGCTGCCAGCAGCCGGCATTGGCGTGGCCGGCGCCCTGGTGCTGTACGCGGTGCTGGCCGGCGGCCTGGGGCTGGACCCGCTGCACCCGCTCTGGACGATCGCCCTGCTGGTGCTGGCGGCCTGCGCCCTGGTCGCCGCCACCCACCTGCTTCGCACCGCCTTCGGCCCGGCCGGGCTGGCGCTGTCGCTGGTGCTGCTGGCGTTCCAGCTCACCGCCTCAGGAGGCCTGTACCCGCTGGAGACCGCCCCGGCCCCGTTCCGCACCATCCACCCGCTCAGCCCGCTGACCTACGTGGTCCAGGGGCTGCGGGTCACCATCTCCGGCGGGGAGCCCTACCAGCTCATCCGCGCGGCGATCGTGCTCGGCGCGATCCTGCTGGTGTGCCTCGGCCTGACGGTGCTGGTCGCCATGCGCCGGCGCGTCTGGACCGTGGGACGGCTCACCTTCAGGCTGGCCGTCGAGCTTTGAGCGCCCTCAGGCCGGCGGCGCCAGGCGGACCTCGCCCGGCTCGCCGTCGGCGGCGAAAGCCAGCACCTCGGCGCCCTCGGCGATGACCGCGGGGGCGTCGCGCTTCGACAGGCGGCCGAACGGCTCGACGACCAGGTCGGTGGCCGCCCCCTCCCTGGCGACCCTCCAGGTCCCGGCGACGAAGCCGTCGACCAGCAGCGAGCCTCTGGTGAAGACCCGCTCGCGGTGCTCTTCGGCGATCACGCGGCTCCGGTCGGCGTGGGACAGCAGCAGGTTGTCGTACTCCGGCAGGAAGCGCGGCGGCGCCGGGGTGTCGGGGTCGGGCCGCGGCGCCTCCGGCAGGTCGAACAGCTCGGTGCCGGCCTCGTCGCGGAAGCTCCGCAGCTGCGGCCGGAGCCGCTCGACGACCTCGCGCAGGCGCGTCAGCCACGACCACGTCTGCACGTCCTTGACGCTGGCCGGCCCGAACGCCGCCAGGTAGCGCAGCACCAGCTCCTCGAGCGTGGCGCCGGCGGCCATGGGCCGGCCCAGCCAGGACTCGGCGGTGGTCCAGGTGGCCTGCCCGGTGGCGCCCCACACGCCGCGTGGCGGCAGCTGGACCAGCGGCACCAGGTAGCGGACCGTGTAGCCGAGCGAGCTGGCGTCACGGTCCGGCCAGCGCTCCTGGAGGAGCTTGCAGAGCGAGGCGGTGGTCCTCGGCCGCTCCTCCAGCACCGCCTGGCCGGCGGCCAGCAGCGCGCCGGTGTCCATCCCGGCCACGTTCCTGCCGAACGGGGTGCTGGCGTGCACCCGCTCCAGGACCGGCTGCAGCAGCGGGCGCAGCCGCAGGCAGTCGCGCGCCGTCACCAGGTGCAGGGTGGTGCGCAGCAGCGGCGCGCGCACCGCCCGCCGGTCCAGCAGCAGTCCGGCCAGCTCCCGGTGGCCGAAGCCCTCCACCCGCGACCACAGGCCGACGTACGGCGAGTTGGGCACCTGCGCCTGCATCCCCACCAGCCGCTCGACCGCCTCGGCCGCCGGCAGGCGCCAGCGGCGCAGCAGTCCCTGGCGCTCCAGCAGCGCGCGGTTGAGCGCCCGCCGGCCCAACGGCGGGGCCGGAGCGCGCTGGATGGTCGTCCTCGGCGGCATGGCGGCCCTCACCGCACCTTGCGCCGGATCTGGCTGCCGGTCATGGCCACTCCCTCTCGCAACGGGAACCAAGCGTTCCGTCCCATGGTGGGCGCGTCGGCGTGACGCCTGCCAGGCCGCGCTCCAGGTCGCTGAACCGCCGCGGGCCCAGCGGTATTCTCTTGCTGTGAGGATGTGGGCTCGAGCGCTCAGCGGGGGGTGAGTGATGTCCGGAGGCCAGGTGCCAGCCGACGCCGCGGAATACGCCGAGACCTGGGTGCGCCGGGGAGCGCACCGGATCTACACCCGGACGGCCGGGCCGGACGGGGATCCGGGGACGCGGGACGGCGCCGGCCCGACGCTGGTGCTGCTGCACGGCTTCCCCGACAACCTCCACCTCTACGACCGCCTGGTGCCGTACCTGCGGCCGGAACGGCAGGTCGTCACCTTCGACTTCCTCGGCTGGGGCGCGTCGGACAAGCCGGTCGGCTACCCCTACACGGCCGCCAACCAGACCGGTGACCTGGACGCCGTGATCGACCAGCTCGGCCTGGAACGGATCGTGCTGGTGGCCCACGACGCCTCCGGCCCGCCGGCGATCGACTGGGCCCTCGCCCATCCCGAGCGGGTCGCCGGCCTGGTGCTGCTCAACACCTACTATCACTTCATGCGCGGGCTGCGGCGGCCCGAGGCGATCGCCCTGTACTCCACCCCGGTCCTGCGCAACCTCGCCCGGTTCGTGATGCGCAGGGCGGAAGGCCTCGACCGGCGGCTGTACACCTGGCAGGTCGGCAGGTTCATCCGCGACGACGACCTCCGCCGCGAGCTGGTCCCAGCGTTCTACCAGCAGTTCCGCGCGGAGCGCCCGGCCTTCTGGCGGCTCAACGACGACCTGCTCGGCACGGTGCTCTCACGGCGCCGGATGGTGCCACGGCTGCGCCGCTTCGCCCGTCCCGTCCGGATCGTGTTCGGCGCGGCGGATCCCTACCTGAACGTGCGCGTCGCCAGGCGGTTCCACGAGCTGTTCCCGGACTCGGAGCTGTTCCTGCTGCCCACCGCGCGGCACTACGTGCAGGTCGACGAGCCCGCGGAGGTCGCCCGGCTGATCCTGGCGCTGCCCGTCGGCGCCTGAACCGCCCGCACCGCGGGACCCGGCCGAGCTGCCACGACCTACGGGCCGGTGGCCTGCCGGTCCCCCAGCTCCTGGCGCATCTGCTCCCAGGCGGCGCGTGCTTCCTCGACCGACGCCTCGTCCTCGATCGTGGAGATGTCCCCGGGCTCCGAGCCCAGCGTCACCGCCTTCAGCACGCGCCGCATGATCTTGCCGCTGCGCGTCTTGGGCAGCGTGCCCACGAAGTTCAGCTCGCCGATCACCGCGACAGGACCGAGCTCGCGGCGGACCGTCTCCAGCAGCTCGGCGCGAAGCTGCTCGGACGGCTCATGACCCTGCTTGAGCGCAATGAACGCGCTGATCACCTCGCCGCGCAGCTCGTCCGGCCGTCCCGTCACGCCGGCCTCGGCCACCGCCGGATGGCGCAGGAACGCCGTCTCCACCTCGATCGTGCCGAGCCGGTGCGCGGCGATCTTGATGATCTCGTCCGCGCGGCCGCTGAACCAGACGTAGCCGTCGTCGTCGAGGGAGGCCGCGTCGCCGCTGAAGTAGACCGTCTGGCCGGGGACCCGCTGCCAGTAGTCCCGGCCGTACCGTTCGGGCTCGCCCCACAGCGACGCCGTCAATCCCGGGAAGGGCCGGCGGATCACGAAGATGCCCTTCTCCCCCGGCTTGCAGACCTGGCCCTCCGGCGTCATCACCGCCCCGTCGATCCCGGGCAGCATGATGCCCGAGGAGCCGGGCTTGATCGGCAGGAGAGCGAGCCCGTAGGGGTTGGCGATGATCGGGCCGCTGGTTTCCGTCTGCCACATGTGGTCCAGGACGGGCACGCGGTCGCCGAGGACCTGCTTCTGGAGCCACTCCCAGGCGGGTGGGTTGAGGACCTCGCCGGCGCACACGACGCGCTCGATGGAGTCGAGGTCGTGGCGCCGGGCGACCTGGGTGCCGTAGCGCATCAGCAGGCGGACGGCGGTTGGTGAGGTGAAGATGCCGCTGACGCGGTTCTCGTCGACGATGCGGTAGAGGGTGTCGGGTCCCGGGTGGTCCAGGGCGCCCTCGTAGACGAGCGTGGCGCAGCCGGCCAGCAGCGGCCCGTACACGATGTAGCTGTGGCCGACGACCCAGCCGATGTCGGAGGTCGACCACCAGACGTCGTCGGGGTCAAGGCCGAAGCACCAGGCGCCCATGGCGTTGACGTGCACCTGGTAGGGGCCGTGGGTGTGGACCGCGAGTTTCGGGCGGGCGGTGGTGCCGGAGGTCGCCAGGATGTAGGCGGGCTCGTTGGATTCCATCGGCACCCAGCCGGGATCGATGCCCTTGCCCAGCTCCAGGAACGTTTCCCAGTCGAGGTGGGTGGCCGAGCGCGCCGGGGCGGGCGTGGCCGAGCGGCGCAGCACGACCACCCGGTCCAGTGTCGGGCAGTCGCAGTCGAGCGCGGCGTTGGCGATGTGCTCGAGCTGGACCTCGGCACCCTTGCGCCAGGTGACGTCGGCGGTGAACAGGGCCTTGGCGCCGGCCAGGCGGATGCGGTCGGCCAGGGCGCCGCTGCCGAAGCCGGCGAACACGACCAGGTGGATGGCGCCGATCCGGACGATGGCGAGCATCAGCGCGATCGCCTCGGGGCAGGTCGGCATGTAGATGGCGACCCGGTCGCCCTTGCGGATGCCCATGCCGCGAAGGGCGGCGGCGATCCGCTCGACCTCGGCGAGGAGCTGGGCGTAGGTGTCGACCCGCCGGTTCCCGCGCTCGTCGTAGGAGATCAGCGCGGCGTGGCCGGCGCGGCCGCGGTCGACGTGGTGGTCGAGGCAGTTGTAGGCGAGGTTGGTGGTGGCGCCGGCGAACCAGCGGAAGGTGGGTGGCTCCCAGTCGAGCACGCGGTCCCAGCGGCGGAACCAGGGGAGCTGCTCGGCGGCTCTGGCCCACAGGCCGTCGGGATCTTCCAGCGCCTCCCGTTGCAGCGCCTGTACCGCCGGGTTGAGGACCTCCATCCGACCACCTCTTCAGAGCGGGTCGGCGCCGGTGGCGCCGGCGCCAGGCGACAGCGCTACCTTAGCCCAGCGCGTGCAGGAAATCGGAGGGCCGGTGGGCCGTGGCGGGGTTGGTGGGACGGTCCAGCGGGCCGGGTCGCCCCCGGGCCCCGCCGGATCTCAGGCCGGAATGAACTGGTGCAGGACGGTGAGCAGGCCCGCCAGGGCGAGCAGCGACGCCATCCCTCCCATGATCAGGCCGAAGAACGACCGGTCGCTCTTGCGCATCATGTGACTCCTTTCACAAAGTCCCCCTCGCCATCATGCCAGCGTCCGATCGCTTTGGCAGCGCGAACGGATCCGTTTGCGCTCTGGGTGATCGACGTGACGAACGACGCGATTCGGTTGCGGCCGTAGGCGAGCTCCTTGCCGGCCCGACAGCGGTGGTGGAACAGTTGTCATCTCTCTGCTCCGTTCAGGGCTCGGGATCAGGATGGTGGTAATCGGGTCAGCGCCCTCCCCGGCCGCGGGCGCACAGCGTGACGTCGGCAATGCCAGACAGGACGGCGACTCCTTTCCCTTTGATGAGGGTGGCCTGTGTCCCTGCCACTGGAGCTGGTCCTGGCATCCACACTTGCGCTCGAGGCGGCCGGTTGCGCCCGTGGAATGCCCTGGCCAGTGCCCTGGCCGGGGATGCCAGGCCGCCCGGGTGCCTGGGTGCCAGGCGCAGACGATGAGCGTGGGGTACGTGACTGCAAGCCCGGTCGAGGCACGATCCGGGAAGCGTGACCCGCTGTGGCCCGCCACCGCCGAGATTCCAGTCGGCCGGGCTGACTGCCAGCACGAGAACGCCAATCCGGACTTCGCGCTCTGCTGGCTGCAGATAGCGGGTCACTCACGGCAAGCCACCGGCCAATCCCCTGGGATCAACGGCCAGGGACCGGCGCAGACGCTTCCAAGACTGGTCGCTTGTCTGGCCATTGGACAAGCTTCTTGGGACGGTCGAAAGGTTGTTTTCGGGCAGTTGGGTTGATGGACGGCGCAGGAGGTGGAAATCTGACGGGCTTCGGGCGGCGGGCGAGCCGGTCCGGCATGTTGCGCGGGCGGCGCCGCGAGTGTGAGGTGCTGGACGGGCTGCTTGAGCGGGTGCGTGGCGGGCGCAGCGGCGTGCTGGTGGTGCGCGGCGAGGCTGGGGTGGGGAAGACGGCGCTGCTGGACTACGCGGTGGAGTGGGCACTGGATCTGAAGGTGTTGCGGGCGGTCGGGGTGGAGTCGGAGATGGAGCTCGCGTTCGCCGCGCTGCACCAGGTGTGCGGGCCGATGCTTGATCGTCTGGAGGGTCTGCCCGGCCCTCAGCGCGCTGCGCTGGGGACGGCATTCGGCCTGCAGGCGGGTCCTGCGCCGGATCGTTTTCTGGTTGGCCTGGCGGTGCTGAGCCTGTTGTCGGAGGCGGCACAGGAGCGCCCGCTGCTGTGCGTGATCGATGATGCGCAGTGGCTGGACCGGGCGTCGGCGCAGGCGCTGGCGTTTGCAGCGCGCCGGCTGCTGGCGGAGTCGGTGCTGGTGGTGTTCGCGGCGCGTGAGCCGAGCGTGGACTTTGGTGGGCTGCCCGAGCTCGTGGTCGAAGGCCTGCGAGATGCTGACGCGCGGGAGCTGCTGGGTTCGGTGGTCCGGTGGCCGCTGGATGAGTGGGTGCGGGACCAGATCGTGGCTGAGACGCGGGGGAACCCGCTGGCGCTACTGGAGCTGCCGCGCGGGCTCTCGCCGGCGGAGCTGGCGGGCGGCTTTGGGCTGCCGGATGTGCTGCCGCTGTCGGGCCGGATCGAGGAGAGCTTCCTGCGGCGGGTCGAGAGCCTGCCCGAGAAGACCCGGCTGTTGCTTGTGGTCGCGGCGGCCGACCCGGTCGGCGATCCCGCGCTGGTGTGGCGCGCGGCCAGGAAGCTGGGGCTGAGTATCGAGGTGGCCGGCTACGCGGAAGCGGCCGGGCTGCTCAAGATTGGCGGCCGTGTCGTGTTTCGCCATCCGCTGGTGCGCTCGGCGGTGTACCGGGCGGCGTCGCTCAGCGACCGCCAGAAGGTGCACGCAGCGCTGGCGGAGGTGACCGATCCGCAGGTCGATCCCGATCGCCGCGCCTGGCACTGGGCGCAGGCAACGTCGGGCCCCGACGAGGACGTCGCCGCCGAGCTCGAGCAGTGCGCGGGCCGGGCGCAGGCGCGCGGGGGCCTGGCCGCCGCGGCCGCATTCCTCGCGCGCGCAGTAGCACTGACACCGGACCCAGCGCAGCGGGCCGACCGAGCGCTGGCCGCGGCGCAGGCCAAGCACCTCGCGGGCGCGCCTGACGTGGCGCTGGGGCTGCTGGCCGTTGCTCAGGCGGGACCGCTGGATGAGCTCGGCTGGGCCCGGGTAGACGTACTGCGTGCGCAGATCGCCTATTCCCAAAACCGGGGTAGCGATGCTCCGCAGCTGCTGCTCCGGGCAGCCAAACGGCTTGAGCGCCTGGATCTGGACCTGGCACGCGAGGCCTATCTGGAGGCCCTCTGGGCAGCTCGTTTCGCCGGGCGGCTGGCACCCGGCGGCGGTGTGCGCGAGGTGGCGCAGGCCGCGCTGTCGGCACCGATGCCGCCGCGCCCCCCGCGCGCCTCCGATCTCCTCCTCAAGGGTCTAGCAACACAGTTCACCGAGGGGTATGCCGCCGGGGTGCCGATGTTGCAGCAGGCCGTGAGCGCGTTTCGCAGCAAGAACGTGTCAGGCGAGGAAGAGCTCCGCTGGCTGTGGCTCGCCGGGCTGGCCGCCGTGGTCGTGTGGGACGACGAGTCCTGGGATGTCCTAGCCGCCCGTCACGTCCAGCTCGTTCGCGAGGCCGGTGCGCTCTCGGTGCTCCCCATCGCCCTCACCTTGCGCATCGCTGCGTACACGCTCGCCGGGGAGCTGCCCGCGGCCTCGCAGCTGATCGAGGAGGTGCGGACGCTCACCGAGGCTACCGGCAGTTATCTCCCGCCTTACGGGCCCGTGATCTTCGCCGCGTGGCAGGGCCGGGAAGCAGAGGCTTTGGGACTGATCGAGGTGACTCTCCGCGAGGTGACGTCGCGCGGCGAGGGCCAGGGAGTGGCCGCCGCTCAGTGGGCGCGCGCGGTGCTCTTCAACGGCCTCGGCCGCTACGGGGAGGCGCTCGCCGCGGCAGGGCTGGCCAGCGAGCACCCGGAAGGTCTGGCGTTCTCCAACACCGCTCTGGTCGAGCTGATCGAAGCAGCCACCCGAACCGGGCAGGCCGAGCACGCCGCCAATGCCCTCAAGCAGCTCTCGGAGAGGACCACTGCCAGCGGCAGCGACTGGGCGCTGGGGGACGAGGCGCGCTCGCGGGCGCTGCTGAGCGAGGGCGAGCCCGCCGAGCGCCTGTACCGCGAGGCGATCGAGCGGCTCGGCCGCACCCGCGTCCGGGCGGAACTCGCCCGCGCGCAGCTGCTCTACGGCGAATGGCTGCGACGCCACAACCGGCGGGTGGACGCCCGCGAGCAGCTCCGGGCCGCCCACCAGATGCTGACCGCGATGGGAATCGAGGGATTCGCCGAGCGCGCCCGCCGTGAGCTGCTGGCCACCGGCGAGACCGTGCGCAAGCGCGCCGTCGAGACGGCAGACGAGCTCACCGCACAGGAAGCCCAGATCGCCCGGCTCGCTGGTGACGGGCGTACCAACCTAGAGATCGGCGCCGAGCTCTTCCTCAGCTCGCGCACGGTCGAGTGGCACCTGCACAAGGTGTTCACCAAGCTCGGCATCAGCTCCCGCAGACAGCTCCGCGGCGCGCTGCCCCACGCTGGGAGGACCCTGCCGGCCTAACCAGACCCCCTGCCTGCCGCACACGCGCCCCCAGGCCGTCGCCACATCGGCGCGGTCGCACAGTGCCCTCGCCGGGCCAAAGGTCCAACCTCCGGCACACCCTGGCGCGACGACCCCCACGACGGATGTGCAGGATGGGCTGCCTGAGCAGTGCGATACGTCTGCCCGGGTCCCTGGCCGGCTGGCCCCCACGGCCGCGGGATGGCTGTGGTTATCGCAGCGCGCTCCGCGGTCATGACGGTGGATTGGGAGGACCGGGACCAGCTCCGGTCTGGTGGCCGATCTCGCGGCGCATGTTCTCCCATGCTTGGCGCGCCTCGCTGACCGTGCCCTCGTCTTCAATCGTGGAGATGTCGCCGGGATCGTGGCCGAGCGTCACCGCTCGGAGGACCCGCCGCATGATCTTGCCGGTGCGGGTCTTTGGCAGGCTGCTCACGAAATTGATCTCGCCGATCACCGCGACCGGGCCGAGTTCGTGCCGGACGACGCCGGCAAGCTCCCGTCTGAGCTCCCCCGACGGCTGGTGCCCTGGTTTCAGCGCGATGAAGGCCGAGATCACCTCCATCCGC